>Ga0256833_1001666_pt1 | contig 16160 bp, 18 predicted proteins | sample 356284metaG_FD_190535 | JGI IMG/M metagenome (GOLD analysis project Ga0256833, IMG submission 190535) | Hydrothermal vent microbial communities from Mid Atlantic Ridge, Atlantic Ocean - 356-284 | ecosystem: Environmental > Aquatic > Marine > Hydrothermal vents | place: Atlantic Ocean: Mid...
GCTGGCTCGCTGAGTGGGCTAGGAGAGTGGCCGCCGAGAAAGGCGTGGTCGTTGAAGCCCTTATAGACGGTGTTGGCGACCCCTTTACATACCCCTGGCTGCCAGACCTAGTAAGGTTGTTGAAGGAGACGGGTGTTGTAGGGAGCGTTGCCGCCGAGACCCATGGCGCCACCCTGAGCAAAGAGCTGATCCATAGGCTCGAGGAGGCTGGGCTTGACCGCATAAACCTTAGCATAGAGACTCTTGACCCCGAGAAAGCCCGTAGGCTGACAGGCACCCCGTGGTTCGACGTGAGAAAAGTAGTAGAGGTTGCTGAGTACGTTGCCCGCGAGACCAGCATCGATCTCCACGTTACCCCGGTGTGGCTACCAGGCATCAACGACGAGGACGTGGTAGAGGTAATCGAGTGGGCTTATCGCATCGGCGCCGGGAAGCGGTGGCCCCCCGTGACGATACAGAAGTACATTAGGCACCGTTATGGCAGGCACCCTCCAGGGGTAAGGGAGCCTAGCTGGGAAGAGTATTGGCAATGGCTAAGAGACCTAGAGAGACGGACCGGGAAGAGGCTCGCGTGGAGCATGGACGAGTGGGGTATGAGGTACGCGCCCCGCATACATCACCCTATAAGGAGAGGGGCTAGGGTCAAGCTACAAGTAGTGGGGCCTGGGTGGCTGAGAGGGGAGCTACTAGCTATAACGCTTGATAAGAAGCGCGTAGTCACCCTCGTCGCTAGGAAGACCAGGCTGGAGCCAGGGAGCCTCGTCCTCGCCAAGATAATACATGACAAGGATGGGATATTTATAGCGAGACCCCTGTAGCCTATCCGCAAGGAGCGTTGCCCAGATAAGAGCCCCAGGGGTACAGCTAACCCATTAGTATAGGAGAGGGGCTGGTATGCCGCGTATACGTGTAAAGCTCTTCGCAGAATACTACGAGCTAGCGCAGAAACGCCACATAGTGGAGATAGATGCTCCGAGGGAGCTCACAGTGATCGAGCTAGCTAGGCTCCTTGAGGAAATGTTCCCCGGGCTGCGCGGCAGGCTGGTGAACGGGGAGAAGATAGCCGAGGAGACAAAGGTACTGGTCAACGGGAGGCTCATAGACTGGCTGGATGGGGAGAAGACGAGGCTCAGAGACGGTGACACGGTGGCATTCTTCCCACCTGCTGCCGGGGGCTAGCGGGGCACGAGCCCCTTCACAAGCCCCAGCAGCTCCTCCACGTGGCGGCGCCTAGCCTGTCTAGCTCTGCGGCGCTCCTCATACTCTTTCTGGAGAGGCTCCGGCACAACTGGTCTCCTGCGAGGGGGAGCGGGCCTGCCATCAGGGCCTATAGCTACTAGTACCATGTATAGCTGGGCAACAGTGTTGCTCCTATCCTCTATCGGGTTCTCGGCAACAACCTTGACCAGCACCTCTAGGCTAGTCCTACCAACCCCGGTAACACCTGCCTCGACTCGCAGCAAGTCGCCAACAAACGCGGGGGAGACGAAGACGGCTGCGTCGAAACTAGCTGTCACAACCGGGCTACCAGTAGCCCGGATAGCGGTTAGAGCACCGACCTCGTCAATGATATAGAAGAACTTGGTGGCATCAAGCACCCTGGGGAGAGAGAAGGTAGAATCGGGTAAAACCATACTATAGGTCTCAACCCTATAGGGCACATCAAGCCTCGACACATCGCCTCGAAGCCCACGGCTATGCTCTATAAGCCTCCTCCTCTCCGCGACCCATTTCTCATGAACACCGATGAGGGGCTGAGCCTCAAGACTACAAGCATCAACCACGACACCATGCTCACGAGGCACCACGTTCTCATCAACACTAACATATGTCTGGACACTGAGACTAACCGGGCGCGAACCCTCATTCTCGAGCCCACGCGCCTCCGCATAACTAATAACATCAATAGTATGACGAGTAGCGCCAATAACCCACGAGTAGATATAGAGCATCTCGCCGACACGAACAGGGCTCAATATGAACAAGTAATCAATGGATCCGAGAACAACATAGCCACGAGAAGCCCGCATAGCAGCCATGGCCCCCGACTCGAGAACCCACCAAGCAAGCCTCCCACCATACAACGTCCCATAACGATTAGCATACCTAGGATAAACAGGCCGAACAACGTCAACACGACTAGACTCCAGACAAACCCTGCCCAAAGCCATATCCCTCTAAACAAGAAACAGTTACCAGGGGCTTAAGATAGAGTGCTAACAAAAGAGCAACTAGAACATATTTTTATTATATTTCAAATAATATTAATATAACTATGATTTTAGCTAATAATGTATCCATAGTAACAAGATGCTTATTGCATCGAAAACAGAGTATTATAAATCTTAAAAATAGTCCAAAGAGTATTGGCAAAAGACTATGCTTAAGCCAACAACCAATTATCTTTGCACCTCGATGCCGTGTTAATGCCTCCTTGAGCTATACCGCCTATGTTAGAGCAGAAGTCTTACCCTACTTCCTATTGCCATAAACCGGTAGGCGTGCAGGAAAATCTTTCCGCAGTCTCTCCATAGTCTCCTAAGTGTCTCTAAATTATGGGTCTACCTGGGTAGTGGTGTAGAACTTGTACCCGTGTTAACATCGCCAAGCCAATCAGCCATAGTGTCCACTAGCTTCTGCCTATTAGGCCGCGCCCCAGCCTCGTAGGTTAGCTCAGGTGCCTTGCTCAGAATCTGATTGCCAGACAATGTGACAAGAGTTTCGACCCCATAGGGTCTATATTGAGTTACAGCAGGAAGAGAGTCTGCGAAGGAAGCAGGTTTACTGTAGCAGAGACCATGGAGCGTATAATAACCACAGGCCTTTTTACTAAGCCGCTGCCCATGGGGCTTTAAGCGGGTGAAGAGTTTCTCCGACGTGTAATAGCACAAGTATATGCAAGATACTTGTATCCTTATTCTTGATTGCGTTATCTTAGAAGCAGTTTATGCATTTATAGATCCAAATCGTGATGGTATCACAAATTAGATGACCATGCTTCTTATCTCTGTACTATTAAGTTTAAGACTAAGTTGCGGAGCTTAGGCATCGCATGGTCGCAATGTTCAAAAATCAAAACTCTAATAATCCGGTCTCTACAATAGCTATCTGCTACTAATTTAGGAGCTTTATAGGATGTGTTTAGAACTTGAAAAATATTATTCTGGTGTTACGTTGTATATAACTGGGGCGTTGCGTAGGTGATGCTGTTTGACCAAAGCCGAGTATAGTGTCCGCGATGTCGTAGCCTACATGTTGCTGGCTCTTAGCGGTAGAGTACGTGGGCTAAAAAAGCTAGTAAAACTATTATTCCTTGTACAGTACGAGAGGCGCGGCTTATTATGGCGACGGGAGGTAGTTAAATACACGGTTGCTGATAGGCCTGCTACAGCCACAGAGTTCATAATATGGGAATACGGGCCGTTTAGCCGCGACATATACGACGTCCTAGATGATGAGCAATACTTTGAAATATTAGATCCAGAGCCGCCAGTAGTGATAGGACTGACGCACAAAGGTAAAGAACTAGCACAAGTAGCTGGAAAAAGGCTTCCCGAGCCGTTGCGACAGAGAATAAGGATCATTACAAAGCGCTATGGCAACTGGACTGGTGCTCAGCTAGCCGAGCACGTATACAAGATGCTCCTTCTAGACCCTGGTATCAAGGAGGAGTACATAGGGGTTAGTGTTGACAAGTATCTACGCGAACGCGGCATACAGCTTCGGGAGGAGGAACTAATCTAGCGGACACGACAACTATAAAGTCTTGAAAGAACATTACGTAAAACCCTTACAGTCTTTTTGGCAGCTTGGGGACCCTCGACCGAATCTATAAAGCTTATGTGAGAGCTGCCGAGCCCAATGATGTCTACTACGCTTCTCCATTCGCGCTCGCCCAGCTCCTTAGCAGAAAAAACTATTACATGGTATATGAGGCCAGTGACGTCTGGCAACCTGCGAGGAGGCACACCTATATCGTCCATAATTCCGCGAACACTACGTATGCCGCGGGTCTTGCTTTCAGCATACCCATATTGACGTAAGTGTAAACTCACAATACTGCTCTTGACTCCCTTTACTTCAATAACAACGAGCGTTTCTATATCTCGGCATAGCAGCGTAAAAGCGGTGTCGGCGCGCGACTCGTATACTCGAGTACTTCCTGCCCTGCGTATTATTATATGGAGTACTGGCTCAACCACAACACGACTAGCGCCTAATCTGTAAGCAGCTTCGGCAACGACAAGGTTGCAGTGAGGGATATTTCTACGCTTCATATCTATACGGAACTTTTCTCTTACGCGCCTCCTTGACGTGACTAAAGGCATCGCGCCCACACGCCCTAACGATATACGTAACTTTGTCATAGTTACGTCGTGCCTCAGCACACAACGAGAAATCATTGCGCAAACTGTAATGCACACCAGAGCCGCAAGTATCTAGGCGACTAAATTAAAGTCCTAAGGTAGCACGCTATGTTATAGATTAGAAAAGTACTAAATCAGCTGCAGGCCTAGCAAGACCGCTTACGGCAATCAGTATGGGTAGCAAATAAAGTGGCTTAGGATATAACAAAGGATGGAGCATTAGTGGTGCTGTGCCGCCTAGGGGGAGGCCACAGTACAAGGCCATGTTAGACTTCTGCCGATTCAACAATGCAGAGACAATAATCTTCTACGATGTCTCAAGGCTAGGCCGTAACCTAGAGGAGACCCTTTACGAGCTAAAGAGGCTACTAGAAGAGGGCTACAACGTCTACTTCGTCTATCCCGACTTCCTGAACCAGATTAATGACCCAATGATGAAGAAGTTCGTAATAAGCATGTTCGCATGGTTCGCAGAGCTCTACAGATACGACATAGTGCAGCGCACCAAGGCGGGTCTCGAGAGGGCTAGGAGACAGGGAAAACACATAGGCAGGCGCCCCGTAGAGATCCCACTAAATATCGTCAAAAAGTACATGAAGATGGGGCAGAATCTTTGTGATGGTCTTTTAGGGTTGTTTGGGTCCTTTTAGGGCTATGAGGTACGCTGACGCTACGTGTCTGTCTAGACTGTATCTCCTCATTATCTCACCATGTTCTCTTGAGTTTGTTGTCCCCCTAGGGTCTACGTAGGCGGCTAGCTTTGGTGCAATCTCTGGCTCAAAGTGCCTTGCGAAGAATGCGTCATGTACTAGGAGCCGCTCACCTGACACGGCTCTCGGCCTCTGACGGGTGTGTCAGTCCACATTAGAGTACTGTTGAGATGTGGAATTTAAAGCTACTAACGTGCCCGCTAGGCACGGGAGAAAACCGTGTCTGAGGAGCCCAAGGCTATGGTTAAGCTGAGGAAGAGGACGGGCAGAAGAGGCTACGAGAGCTACGAGGTAACAATCCCAAGGAGATCGTGGAGAGACTGGGCTAGAGGCCCGGGAACAAGCTAGTAGTAGAGCTCAAGGATCAAAGAGTTGTTATCTACAAGCTCCAGTCCCTAGGTCTACAGGCTAGCTATGTTCTTCTCTGAGACTTCTGTAGCTCGTATACATGGGGGTGTGGTTAGTTATGCCTTCCTACTATAAGGGTAGGCGTAGCTTCTCCTTCTGGGTGGACGAGGACCTGCTCATAGAGATGGATAGGATTGCCGAGGAGATGGGCTACAAGAGCCTATCCGAGCTCTACAGGGAGCTCACAAGGGAGATAGTAGCAAGCTACAAGGCCATGAGAAAGCTAGGCCTCAAAGGACAGGAAGCAAAACCATTCATATTCGAGTACGTAAAAGAAAAGCTACTAAGCCTAGTAAGGAAGAGGCGCTAGCAATAATCTACCATCTCCAGCCTCGGAGATTCTTCTCTCCTTATCAGTACTTACTAAGAATTCGATTAATCTGCTCCGCCTTTTTAAAGAAGACCCCAATATCCTTTATGATGGGGTAAGAAGTATGTGCTGGTTTACTGTGATTGATAGTAGTGGCCAGCCTTCGGACAAACTCTTCGTCATCACAGCATTGCTGCTGAAAGAAGAGCACATCCTAAGAGTTAGACGCGAAATAGACAGAGTCAAGTTGAAGCACAACCTCGGCAGCGATGTTGAGATCCATGCAAAGGAGCTATTCCATGGCAAAGGGTTCTTCTCGGAGATACGAGACCTAGATGAGAGGATGACAATAGCTAAAGACGTGTTGGATATTCTTGATAAGCTCCAACCGCCGCCAAGAATTGTTACAGCGTTAGGCATAGGGCCCTTCATTGAAGAGTACGAGGCACTACGTACCGGGCTTACATACCTATTGGAGCGCGTAGCGATAGCATTTGACAAGTTCTCGGATAAAAACGAGCTACTCGTCATACTCATAGACGAGTCTACGTACAAACGTGACAAGATAACATCACTATTGATAAACAATGTTGTGAGCAAGGGGGACTATGCCAGTAAGTGGCCAGTATCTAGGCGCATCATTAGCAGACCTATATTCATGGACTCTAGGAGAGAAGCTGCAATACAGCTTGTTGACCTCATCGCGTACATTATCCGCAGAGTGCACTCCAATAAGAGAACCATTGCAGGCAGAGATCTAGGCCCACTATACGCTACCGTAGAGCGGTATCTGGATAGATGTCGTGACGGCCGGATAGAGGGCTGTGGCATCAAGTTCTTCAGAAGCGAGAAGTAGAGGGTTGAGCTAGGGGCCGCAGGGCCCGGCGAGCCACCGGTACCCTGCGGGGGGCGAGCCACCCCAGTAAATAGTAAGGAGCTGGGGGTCAAAAGTTTCCCCCTTTATAATAGCTGCGTGCTTCCAGCATGCTTCAGCCTAGGATTCCAGCTTGTATATGAATAGGCCTTTCTTGCCCTCTTTCTCAGCGAGTTCTACCACTAATTTGTCTCCTGGCTTCCAGCCAAGGAGATCTACACAGTCCTTGGGGGCTGTTATCATGTATGTTACGTAGCGGTCTCTGCTCTTCTTTGCCTGGAGCTTCACTATTGTCATAGCTTGTTCCTACCCGTTTCTGGTTGGAGTCGGGTCGGAAGATTTATATGAATTGGGACAACCTTATTCCTACCGGAATAGGTGCGGAGTAGGGTTGGAAGCTGTGTATGCGAACCAGGCAACGATAGAAGAGGCAGACTAGCCAGGAGCACCAAGCCAAGCATAGCCCTCTGATAATCAAGGCGGATTCGCATACTTATGTTTCACGGCTGCGACGCGGCGCATGAAACAATGGAGTTGCTAGAGGAATCCGAAAGGAAGAGTGATGCGGGGTTGGTGCCGCGGCCGGGATTTGAACCCGGGTCACGGGCTTGAAAGGCCCGCATACTTGGCCGGGCTATACTACCGCGGCGACCGCGCAGCCATGTTGGGTCTTATTCCTCTTTCCTTAATAGGGTTATATAGTTATTGGTGATTTTGCTGCGTTGAGGATATGTCGCTGAGAATCAATGGTAGAGTATTAGGGGTTGTTATTGTATAGTTTGTTGTTGCATTGTGTTTTTTGTTTACTTTGTATGCCTTATTACATGGATTGTAGCGATGCCTAATTATTTTTCACTATATTTGGATGAATTGTATTGAGTTGTTGTGCTTGGTACTTTGAGTTTGATGAGAGATTAGTGTTTTTGCGGTTCTGTGGCGGGTTTTCTGCTACCTGGGCTTTAGCGGTACCGTTGCCGTGGCTAGGTCTGTGGATAGGGTTAGGGCTGCAGCGACTGGTCTTGTCGCGTTTCTAACTACTATGCTGAGTGTCTCGCCTGGCCCGAGTACTACTGGGAACCCCGTTATTGTTGCTGAGCTGCCTAGGCTTGTGACAGTAGCTGTTATTCCTAGGCTGGTTAGGTTCTGCGTCCTATCTATTGCTGTGAAGGAGTTGTTCGCCCATATTATGTCGAGGCTTGTTATTATTACTGCTCTAGGGGCGCTGGATCTGGCCTCTATGTAGAGGGTTCTTGTAGGCTCGTCGTAGTGGTAGGAGGCGTTAAGGGATAGGGCGAGAACCGTTGCCTCTAGCCTTGTTTGGGCCGTCTGGGACGCTGTGTTGAGGATTTGTTCTTGTTGGTACTGGAGATAGAAGTACAGCGCTATAATGGCTAGTAGGGCTATTGCTAATAATACGCCGCCAATTACGGTAGCTATGCCCCTAGATCTTTTTCGCAATAGCATGGGCTTCGCCGCCCTCATAGACTAGCTTGACTGAGGCAATGCGTGCCCCTGGGGGGAGGCTGCAATCAATTATCGCGGCCGCGTGGTAGGGTAGTACTGTGCTAGGAGGCGGTGGGAGTAAGGTGCCATTGGCGAGGCGGGCGCTGCACTGCTTATTCCATAGAGTATTGTTCACGTAGATAGCCTCTATGGTTACTGGGGCTCCCGCGGAGACGACGACAACGTGTAGGACGCTGTTTGCATCAATATAGGCGAGCGCTACAGTCAGATCCTGTATTGATCGAAGCTTTGTCTCAATAACGTTCTCCTCGCCTTGCTGGGCAACAAGTTGCGTATTATCAATTATCCGGGAAACTACTAGAGCACCGACGCCGAGCACAATAATAGCTAGCAACGCGGCTGATACGTGCTCACTTATGCCGCGGAGACGGTGCATGACCGAAACAACCCTTTCACGTAAATCATGGCGAGACGGGGCATAGCTTAGCTATCTTATATTATTAGTGTACACTGTGTTTCTCCAACAACTGGATAAGTTGTGCTACTTACTTATACGCATACTTCCAGTACTTCCGAGAAACTATGAAAGCGCTCAACGTAAGCCTCTTTAACCCTCCGAGAAATAGGGGTATCCCTACATGGTTGCGGCGGTCGTCTAGCCTGGACTAGGACGCCGGCCTGCCAAGCCGGAGATCCCGGGTTCAAATCCCGGCCGCCGCACCAATTCCATCCATAAAATAAAACTTTGCTATTCCCATATCTATTATTAGTTTTCTCTGAGAGTCATTGCCGTTTTACTAGTTCTTCGCCTATTAGTCTTCTTAACGATTCCCGTATAGGGTCTCGTTGCCATATAACTATGACTGTTTTACACCCCGTTCTAAGCCTTGAAAACATGTCCCGATAATAGTCTTCCAGGCTTGGTGGCACTATTATTAGGTGTGGTATTTGGGTATCTAGGCAGCTTGCCATTATTGCTCCGAGCTCGTATTGTCTCAGCATGCTTGACCCATTACCGAAGAGCATGTTTACCGCTAGTACCTCCTTATTTTTCGTCGTAAGTACTAGGTCGTGCAAATAGCTTGTACCCGTCGAGCCCGTGACTAAGCTTGAAATCTTATAGTCGAAGCCGAGGCCTCTGACAGCCTTAACTATTGCTGAATAGATATTTGGTTCTAGGCCTTTTTGCGCAGCCTCACTCTCTATGCCTAGGCCTTTTTGAAGAACGCGGATAAGGGAGAGAAAGAACACACCTTTTCGCGTTATGTTGTACATGCATATGCCTCTTTGACACATAGTTTCTATGAGACCTAGATTGTGTAGAATTGATGACAGACGGGTAAAGCTTTGGGGATTTAGGTTTGCTAGGTGCATCAGCCTTGTTTTACGTATTGGGCCTTTTCGGTTTAGTATTGAGAGTAAGTCGCCGAGAATAATGAGCACGTCCCTGCGGCTTGACCTAGTCATTATTATTACAACTCCTACTACGCATGGCTATATGATGTTTGCAAAAATAGTGCTCCCGAATGTATAGAGTTTTAAGGATGTTTATTAGAGTTGTGTATTCTCGCTACACAAGGTATAAAAGACTCCTCTGAAGAAAATGATGGCACCTCCTAGTCACAGTGATTTCTCGTAGATGGGGCCGAGGAGTTATTCCGGGCCACTAGTTTTGCGCAGATTGACAAGCCGGAGGATATTATGCATGCTAATCCGTGTCTCCTAGCTATGAATAATGGTTGCCCATTTCTCTCCGCCAAGCGTGCCAAATCCTCTAGGTTCTCTGCTTCTAGGTATTCTTTAGGCGGTTTGCTTAGCTCTACCATAGGGACTGTTAATGAGCTAAGGATTTCTCCTGGTTCATGGCTACCACTTCTCGCGTAGAGAGCTGCCCCGGTTAAAGCTGATATGATTCCTATTGAGAATATTGCGGTAAGTGTTTTCCTCCAGGAGGTTAATGAATCGTGTATAACTGGGCTCTGTTTTATGGGCAGAGATGCTTTGCTTGTTCCCTGATCACTTGTAATTGTTACTTTGTAGAGGGGCTCGTTGTACCCCAGGCTTATTTTTATCGCTGGGTTCATTGTTATAGTGGTGCCAGCTATTCTGGTGCTTGCCTCGAGTCTTAGCTCTAGATTTGTGTCAGTAGTTACTGGTAAGCCTATGCTGTGGAGAAGCGTTATTGACGTATTCTTTGCCTGGGGGAGGCCAAGCTCTATAACGATTTTTCTCCCCGGTAGCGTTTCCCCAGTGGTCTCGTTTAGCTTAATTGTGAAAGGCCCAATATTCAGTAGTCTTAGAACCTTGTATCTTATTGGGGAGAGTGTGGTCCTGGGCTGTGTTTTTACAGTGAAGCTAAATACTCCGTAGCTCTTGTGGACAAGCTTAGCTGGTATAGCTCCTTGCGATGTGATTGTAGCTGAACCGTTGGGGTATAGTAGGTTCTTCTCCGTTAGCGCATAAAGACTGGCTGTTGCAGCGTAGTTAATTATAAGCGTGTTATTAGCTTGCTTCATATTAGTGCTTTTGTTCTTGGCTATGATTAGGCTTGTTGCAGAAAAGGCTGCTAGTCCTAGGCCAACGATTATTAGTGCTATTGCGACTATATGGAGTTTTTTCTTCTCCAAGACTATTCAACACGCGAAAATTAATATAGCGCGGGCGCCACTTTGTATGTACTCCTCCTCTCCTATTCAATTTTCCGGCGCCCATATTATCTAACGTGGTCTTTCTTTGACGCGTAGCGCCCTTATGATGGTAGGAGCCATTATTAGGGTTATTATGGATGCTAGGAGGAGCATTTGTGCGAAGAATATGCGGCCTCCTAGAAGCTTCGCCGTAATTATGAGCGGCAACCCTATGTAGGGTATATGTAAGTAAAGCTGGCCAATTACCTGGTTTCTTGTGATAGGGTTATCAGGAGCATTGTTTGCATCACCTTTGGTGATTATTTTGTCGTTAGAAACATTGATTACTCTGTGGAGCACTACTAGGCCGGACGACTTATAAGCTATTATATCGCCAACCCGTGGGAGGGTGTTTGCCCGCTTCACCACCACTATGTCTCCTATTTTGATGGAGGGCTCCATGCTCCCGCTGAGGACTATCATCGGCCAATAACCCTTCCATAGAATAGCAAGGAATAGGAGAACTGCTAAGGCTGCTGCTATAACGGTTCCAGCCCCCGGCCCTTTCTCCGCTATGTGGCCGCGTGCTGTTGCTATACGTGAACTGGTGTAGACTACTACGAGGAGGGATGGGAGAATTACTAGAAAGCTTAGTAACGCTAAGGGGAGGAACGGGAGAATGGGGGAAGCTATAGCGGGGAGCCTTATCCCGAGCACGTGGCCTAGCGCAAGCCACCTAGAGCCGTGGCGTAGTAAAGTGAGCGTGCTCGCCAGTAGCGAGGCAAGAGCCATCATTTCCAAAACCGTATTCAGTAATAACTGCCCAGAAGTCGCTGATAAGATGGAGCCTAGGTCAGTAAACATTCCTAGGAACAGGAGCCCAGCCAAAGCCCCCGAGAGGGCGCGCCTCGTCATAGAAATGCTTGGGCACACTACTTCTCCGAGCCCTAGTACTGCAAGCACCATTAAGGGCGTATCAATCACTAGGTTGAGAAGACCAGTCACAGTATTGGGGGCATAACTGTTCACAGCTAGACCGCTACTTATACCGAGTACGACTAGTAGGCTATACCAAAGGCTAAGCGAGACAACTACAGCTGATACCAATTCCTTTCGGAAAGCCCCTGGACAGAGGCTAATACTACGCACTAGCAGCGATACTAGAGCCATAGCCGTGAGCGGCTCAAGGAGCCTTAAGCCCGGGTACCCGTTACCAGTAAAGACGAGGCCTATCAAAGATAATTCTATAATCATTAGCAGAGCTGTTATCGCGCTTATCCAGGTACTTGGCTTATTTACCATTACTTGATCCCTATCGTAGCACTCGATAAATATCTTATTATTTTTAACAAAAATATAAGAAGCAGAGAAATAGAGGGGATTCCCCCTTGTCTTAAAAACTAGATGTTATATTAGTGGGGTATACTGGCGCTATACTCGTTCCACTGTATGGCCTGCATTTGTACTAGGAAGCTAAGCGTGGAGCCCTGCGGTGCTGCCTGGAGCACTGTTAGGTCGAAGCTTATGTCGGCGCACTCTCCTGGGTGCAGCTGCTTACCGAAGTTATCGCCCCACCATATCGTTAGATCGGGGAGCGTGTCATTGTTTAGATCAACCTCGACGCCCTGGTGTAGTTGTTGTTCATTTATCTCGTAGTAGTAGTGACCGTCCACTAGTACCCGCCATATTTTTACTGGTACTGTGCCATCGTTACAGACCTTAAATGCTATATGGGTATAATACCATGGGTAAACATTACGTAGAGTAACGTTTAGCGCATCACTGTCGCCGTCACCATCGCTGTCAACTAGCGCTACATTGGTGCACCCAACATCCTTGCCCTCGGGGGGCGCTAGCTGCTCAGCGAATGGGCTTGGGTAATGGGAGGCGTTCCAATCGTATCCGCCTGACTGGCCGTAGCCTGGTGGTAGCCCGCACGCATCTAGGTATATTAGTGAGCCATTTTGTATCTCTATATCAACTTCCCCGGTGCTTGCCACACCGTTTACTTCTAGCGTCTGGCTCCACATCGAGTACGCTACTCCTATCGAGACCAACATCACTGCTATAATTGATAATGCTATGCCTATTCCCTTGCTCATATACATGGGTTAACCAACTCACATACTTACATACACTGTTTACGTATTTGAACAATGTATGGAGAAGCAATGCCTCCCCATACGCTACTGCAAAAAGGTTTCCCGATACCCTACGTTAACTATATTGACTAGCCTGTTCCTGCCACGGGTTATGGTCCTGTTACTTCGTTCCACTGGGCGAATGTTAGCGTCACTGTGAAGCTGTATGAGGAGTTCTCAGCAGCGCTTTGCGGCACGAATACTGATATCTGGTATGTGCTTGTGTCGTCTGGGTGCATTTGTGTGTGCTCGGGCGTGATTAGTGATACTGATAGTGGTTCGTCAGCGTTTACTGTAGAGTTGTATAGCTTTACTGGTATCGTACCTATGTTTGTTATGTTTAGGCTTATTACTGGGTTGTAGCCTGGGTACGCGTTGTCTATGGTTATGTTTAGTGTTATTGCGTTACTGTCGCTGTCCACCTCGGCGACCTCTATGTTGCAGCTTGCTACATCCTTGCCCTCACTGTTATTGAAATTCGAGTTTGGTAGCTGTGGGTCTGGTCCTTGGTCGCTGCAACTCCAGCCAGTGAATGCTACTTTTACTTCCCCGGTGTTAACGACGCCGTTTACTTTTAGTGTCTCGCTCCACATCGAGTATGCTCCTATTATTGATGCTAGCATTACTCCTACTATGGCTAGTCCGAATACTATTCCTTTCATATTGTCTCAGCTCACTCTTTGTCAGGTATAGAAAGTGATAGGCTAGATATAAATAGGTTTTACATTAGGAGAAAATATTAGCTCTATGTATTACCAGTATATATGACGAATACATACCCTAGCGAAGCATGATCACTATATCGTTTACGTTTATGCCCGTGTAGCCGCCCGTGTCTATGAAGTCGCCGATGAGCGAGAAGAAGCCATAGGAGTTGTTCGTGTATAGAAACTCGTTCAATGATAAACCTTTCTCTATTGCTTTTACCGCGGTGTTTTCATCCACTATGGCGCCTGCTACCGGGCTTGAGCCATCAACGCCGTCAGTACCTATGCAGGCTGCAACGTAGGCTGGTTTCTCTCCTAGATCGAGCGTGGATTTGAGCAGTGATAAGCATAGCTCCTGGTTCCTGCCCCCAACGCCTCTCCCCCTCACGGTTACCGTTGTCTCGCCCCCCGCTACGAGGGCCTCGTTCTCGCCTAGCCTCTCAGCCACACCTGCTAATAGTTTGGCGACCTCGCGTGCCTCGCCCCGCATCCTATCAGTTAATATAGACACGCTGTAGCCACGGCCGTGGAGAAAGTCTTTGGCCGCTACGAGGGCGTCGAGATTCCGCGCAACAATCCTGGTAGTCACTAGAGGAGGTGACTGGGGCTTTGGTCTCTTCGCCCAAGCCTTTCTCACCAAGTCTATATAGTTGCCTAGCCCGTAGGAGGCGAGTATTCTCTCGGCCTCGGCTATGCTGGGCATGCAGCCGGGGACTGTGGGGCCGGAGGCTATGTAGCAAGGGTTGTCTCCCACAACGTCGCTCATCACTAGGTTGATTATTCTCCTAGCCCTCGTGTACGCCAGTAATCCTCCGGCTTTGATACATGATAGCGTTGATCTCACAGCGTTGAGCTCGTGGATACTAGCGCCTCTGAGCATAAGCATCCTTGTCATCTCTTTCACGTCTTCTAGTCCTATGCATGGCTTCTCTACGAGAGCGCTACCACCCCCCGATACTAGGAAGACAATGGTAGCGTTCTCCGGGATTTCTTGGAGAAGCTCTATGATCTCCTCCGCGGCTCTCACGCTTCGCTCACTGGGCAGCGGATGGTCAGAGACCAGGACCCTTACTGGGCCTATGCGGCTGCGGGGCGCCGCTGGGGCGACTACTAGGCCTCCGTCAACCCTCCTAGCTATGCTTAGAAACGCTTCCGTCATCGTATACGCGGCTTTCCCGAAACCAATAACGTACACGGGACTGTTCTCGGGAAGAAGCAGATTCTCTACAGCGGCGGGGATACGGGTGCAGGGATGAACAGATCTAAGACTGTGCTCTATCGCCTCTAGTACTATTCTGCGCTGCCTCGTGCTAGCTAGTTCATCGATATTGCGTATGAACCTACCGGGGATACTGCATTCCGGGGGTTTTGGCACAGACCTTTCCCCGGGGTACTCCACGAGCCCAGTGTTTACATAGGCTGCTCGTCGTTTTTCTAAGAACCTTTTTGTTACTACTCCTTGATGAAATGCTTCCTAGAGGCTGGTGGACAGTGGAGTATATCAGCCTAGGTAGGACGGGGCTCCGTGTATCGCGTATAGGGCTTGGCGCATGGCAGTTCACCGAGGCATGGGGGTTAACAGATTATCGTGCAGCGAAAGCAGTCATAGAGCGAGCCATCACTAACGGCGTGAACTTCTTCGATACCGCGATGCTCTATGGGCTTGGGATGAGCGAGGTCTTCCTGGGGAGAGCGCTGCGCGAGATAGGTGTGAAGAGGGACGAGGTCGTTGTCTCCACGAAAATACCCGGCGAGTTCCTAAACCCCAGTGATATCTATAAGTCTATAGAGAAGAGCCTAGCTAATCTCGGTCTAAGCTATGTAGATATATTATTGGCTCACTGGCCCCCGTGCTGGCATAACTTCCCTACATGCGAGTACGCTAGGGCATTGGAGAAACTAGTAGAGCTTGGCAAGGTTAGCTACCTTGGGCTAAGCGATTACCCAGTGGAGCTGGTGGAGAGTTTTCGCCAATGCCTAGCAAGGCACGATGTACACGTTCTACAGCTGCGCTATAACCTTGTGGAGAGACATGCGGAGAAACAGCACATCCCCTACGCTGAGAAGAACAACATGACCGTACAGGCTTGGAGCCCTATAGCGAAGGGTGCTCTAACGGGGAAGTACGAGCCAGGTAGTCTAAGGTTCGAGGACATTAGGTCGCGAGAGCCATTATTCCACCCGGACAACTACTCCAAGGTATGGAGGCTCGTGGAGCTGCTCCGAGAGATAGGCAGCAAGTATGGTAAGAAGCCTGTTCAGGTAGCGCTTAACTGGCTCATAATGAGCAGCCCCGTTGTGGTGCCGATACCGGGCGCGAAGAGGCCCGAGCAGGTAGACGAGCTTGTGGGGGCCACTGGGTGGAGACTAAGCTACAGCGACTGGAGGCTGCTAGAGGAGGAGTCGAGGCGTATAGAGATAAGCTACTCGGTGTTCTACCGTGAGAAAGAAGTAGCCATCTAGTTATCAGCACGGAGAAGCCTTTACCCTACCTGTGCACGGTGTTTTACCTTCACTTCTAATAGGCCGCGTAGCTTAGCCCCATGGTCTGG
>Ga0256833_1001667_pt1 | contig 16153 bp, 19 predicted proteins | sample 356284metaG_FD_190535 | JGI IMG/M metagenome (GOLD analysis project Ga0256833, IMG submission 190535) | Hydrothermal vent microbial communities from Mid Atlantic Ridge, Atlantic Ocean - 356-284 | ecosystem: Environmental > Aquatic > Marine > Hydrothermal vents | place: Atlantic Ocean: Mid...
ATTAGGGATACCACCCGCTGGTTATTAGCCCTCACCCTCTCGCATCAAGGCATGATGCGCCATTATCCACTATGAGGAATAACCCCGGTAATCACGAACGAGGAGACTTTGCATCCCGCCATGCACCCCTGCAACCCTGGCTTATTTGGCACCGGCCTCCGGAGCCGGTGGTCCAAGTCAAATCCCGGCAGGCCCGTCATATGAGTTATTCCTTTTTAGCGTGCTTCCCCATTTCTTTGAGAATGTTTAGGCTATAGTGGCTAAATTGTGGAGCCCTTAAAGCCTTAGTGTTATAATCGCTATATTAGATGCCTGCTTGGCAGCGGGGAGAGTGTTTTTTGCGTGTGAAGCGTGCTACGGCCGTGTTTATTTTTGTCCTAGCGGTGCTTTACAGTAGATTTCCGCGTGTCCCTCTTTGACGTTGGCTTCTACTATGACTTGTCCCCCGCCGCAGTGGTGGGTCTCCACGTGGCCCGAGGAGACGCTGACTTCCACGGTGGCGTTACCCCGGATCCCCAGGGTTGCGTCTCCCCTGTTTACTGTGAGGGTCACATGGGAGTCCTTGCTGAGTGGCTTGAAGAGTACGTAGGCGCTTCCAGTGGATATCTTGACTGTTAGATTGACGGCGGCCACGCTCGCATTGAGGCCTCCCTCCGTGATTGCTAGGACTACATTGTATGCGGTTAGGTTGTCCAGGCCCACGCCAGCCCTGGCGGCGTAGACTTCCACCCCTCTAAGGCCTGGGGGCAGCGTTATGATTGTCTTGGAGTCCCAGCATGGGGGGAGCATGCTGCCCGAGGCCTCCACGTGAATGCTGGATCCCTCCCTGCTCGCCCCAATTCTGCACCCCCAGCCCCGGCCGGTGAGGGTCACCATGCCTTCCGAGGCGTTTGCCCCCACTGTTATGAGGGCGCTGGTATCGAGAACACGTATTACAGCGACCCTGAATCCTGCATCGTAGCTTTCCTTGTAGGTAACACTTGGAGCCCTGCCCGGGAGCCAGAGGAGCGCCGCGCCAGCAGCAACCACTACGGCTACGATTAGGACGGTGTAGACCGCTAGCACTCTCACGAAGCCCACGGCTCCCCGGCCCCCTAGCTCTCTAGGGCCCTTCTGAGGGACTCCACCGCCTCCCTGAGCCTCCTGACCTCCTCGCCGAGGGCGCTGGCCTCCCTGCCCAGCTCCAGCCTCCTCTCCAACCAGTACCTAGTCACCCTAGACCACGATATGACGGCCACCACCCAGACCAGGAAGCCGAATACGACGCCCGCGGAGGCGTAGTAGTAGACCGCCGCCACGGTGAAGGCTGCGAGGGGGAGCATGAGGGCCAGCGTGACCGCTAGGAGCATGCGGTCGATCCTCTCCGCATCACCCACCCCTATCACCCCAGCACTCCTCCACGAGGGCTGCTATCGACTCCGGGCTCACGCAGATCTCCCCACTCCAAGAGAGCTCGTAGAGCCTCCTCGCCACGGCCTTCCCACCCTCCAGAACCACGCGGCTCCTCACAACGCCGGATCTCTCCAGCTTCTTCAAGTGAACCTTCGCCAACGCCCTCGACACGCCTAGGGCCGACGCTATCTCCGATAGGTACAGAGGACCCCTCCGCCATAGCAGGGCGACAATCGCAAGCCTCAGGGGGTGGGAGAGGCCATCCAACTTGGAGGCCAGCCCCTCCAAGCCACTGCACGGCAGACCCACCACCCTCCACCCGTAACCATACAGTGACCGGTAATAAAAAGATTACCATAATAGATCATCAATATATTTATTTTTCCCGCGGAGTCTATGCCGGAATCCAGTATGTCAAAGCTATTGGAAGCCCGTCATTATTGAGATCCACTCTTCTACATCGATACAGGGGTCTGTTCTAGCACTCACCCTGAAAAGGAGTTGATACGAGGGACAACTCGTGGGGTGCATGCCTTCATGGGTGCCGGCGGCGCTGTCCTAGAGTCTTTCAGTAAGAGCGGCGGGGTGGCCAGCGAGGAACCCCTGGCCTCAGCTGTGGGCTTGGGAATCCTCCTCCGCGGGGGTAACGCTGTCGATGCAGCCGTGGCCGTCAGCTTCGCATTATCGGTTGTTGCACCTCATCTTGGGGGTGTTGGGGGCGACTTCTTCTCGCTGGTCATGACGCCGGGGGGTAGGGTGTACTTCTTCAACGGCTCGGGTCAGGCCCCCGCAAGGCTCACCCCGGAGCTGCTGGAGGGGCTGGGCTACCGCGAGGCCCCATCGAGGGGGCCTCTAGCCCCCACGGTCCCCGGCATGGTTGGAGGCCTCTACCTCATGTGGAGGAGGCTGGGATCCCTCGAGTGGCGCGACTTGGTCGAGCCTGCTATCCGCCTAGCGGGGGAGGGCTTCCCGGTTCCCCCCTCCCTGGCGGCCGCCATAGGGGAGCATAAAGAGCTACTAGGCATCGACCCAGGATCCCGGGCCACGTACCTCGAGGGACTGGAGGCCCGGCCTGGGGGGCCCGCTAGACTCCCCGGGCTGGCCCGCCTCCTCGAGGGGGTAGCGGAGGATCCCTGGTTCCTCTATAGGGGGGAGCCAGCCGAGAGGATCGAGGAGTACCTCTCAGAGCGTGGGGGTGTGCTGGCCAGCTCCGATATGAGGGCGTATGAGCCCGTCGAGTCAGAGCCCCTAAGCCTGGACTATAGGGGGTGGAGGCTGTGGGAGATGCCGCCCAACAGTCAAGGCGCGACGAGCCTACACATACTCGCGATACTAGAGAGGGTAGGTGCCCCCATCCCTAGGAGGCCCCTAGAGCGGGTGCCGCTACTTGTTGCAGCGTCGCTTCCAGCGTATAGGTTCAGGGATAGGGAGATCGGGGATCCCCGCTACATGAGGGTTAAGCCCTGGGAGCTGGTCTCTGACAGCCTACTAGACAGGCTGGCGGGGGAGGCCCCCGGTCAGCCCCCACCCTGCAAGAACCGCTCGCAGGCTGGGGGAGGCGATACTACATTCTACATAGTGGTTGACGCCGATGGCATGGTGGTAGCCGGCATCCAGAGCCTCTTCTACCACTTCGGATCCGGCGTCACCGAGCCCACCTATCAGCTGACCCTTAACGGTAGAGTGAACGGCTTCACCCTAGAGAGGGGGCTCCCAAACACCCTCGCCCCCGGCAAGAGGCCCCTCCACACGCTCTCGGCGCTGGTAGCCGAGTCTCCTGAGGGGGAGGTAGCTGTTATGGGATCCTCGGGGGGCCACTTCAGGCCTCAGCAGCACGCGCTGCTGGCCACGAGCATCATAGATCACGGCATGAGCCCAGGCGAGGCCGTCGCCGCCGAGAGGGTTCTCTGGAAGCCCTACACCTGCGAGCTAGTCGCAGATGAGGGCATTGAAGAAGTGCCCGGTATGCCTCCAGGCTACAGGGTGACTCATGGAAGAACGGGTGTTGCAGCTGCGGCTCTCAGGGTGGCTGGGGGCTACTGGATCCTCGCCACGGACCCCCGGGGGGACGGCTACCCCTACATTGCCCCCAGCTAGCCCTGGGCCTCCTCGTAGTATAGTACTAGCCCTATACCGAATATGACGAGCGCCATAGGGGCGATCTCCGGGGGCCTCGGCTCCTCCCCCAGCACGAGCCAGGCGAGGAGCGTGGCCCCCACGGGCTCTCCGAGGACTGGCACCGTGGCTGCCAGGAGGCTGACGTGCTTCAAGGCATAGTTTATGATTGTATGGCCGCCGAGCATGGGTAGGAGGGCCAGCCCTAGGAGGTAGAGGTACACCCGGCCCTCATAGCCGAGTAGGTGGTAGCCGAGGCCCAGCGTTACCGCTGTGGAGACGAGGGCGGCCACCGAGTATACTACACCCGTGTAGGATAGCGTGTCGTACCTCTCCCTCAACACCTTACCTATGCTGAAGTAGACTGCGACACACACCATGCCGGCAAGCGATAGCGCCACGCCCAACCGGGGATCCCCGCCGGGAGGCGATAGACCCTCACTAGTACTAGCCACGGCCAGCCAGGCCACGCCAGCCATGGCGGCCGCCGCGCCTGCAAGCTGCTGGGCCCTATACTCCTCGCCTAGAACCGCCGAGCCAACTATAGCCAGGAGGGCCGGGTAACTATCGACTATAGTCACGCTAGCGGCAACCGTCAGGTGGTAGAGGCTCATCATCCAGAAGCCGAAGTGGAGCGCCAGCGCAGCGCCGGAGGCGGCCATCAATGCTAGGTCCCGCGCATCACTGATCCTCGGTATGCTCCCGGAGGCTGCTAGCATGGCCAAGGTTATAGCGGCTGAGATCGCGAGCCTCCAAGAAGCCGCCACGAAGCCTTGGACTCCGGCTAGCCTAACGAATATGGAGGCCGTAGATATGTTTGTGACAGCTATAGCTAGAAGCACTGCATAGCGCCAGCGGGCGCCCGCTAAGCCGCGGCGTCCCCACCTGGGCTCAGGCGCTCCCATGACGCAGCTCGCTCCTACCCCGTAGCCAGGCCGCGGTACTTATCGATGCCGCGGCCAGCGTCGCTGAGAGCCCTGCCAAGACGAGTGGAAGAGAGGCCTCCCCAGGACCCCCATTCAGGGGGGCCAGGTTAATGCCCGCGGAGACTAGCGCTAGCCCCCAGCCGACGAGGACGGCGACTAGCTCCGCTTCAGAGGGCTCTAGCCAGGGCCTCTGAAAGCTCTCCGGCCTCATGGAGGCTAGGTAGCATAGGTAAACAGCTAGGGCGGCGAGGGAGCTGGCGGTGACGAGGTAGGCTGGGCCCACCCCTGCAAGCCGCGGCGCGGCCGCGGCAAGAGTTGAGACCGCTAGCGTGGCCGCCGCCCCCATCGCTGCTGAAGTAGCCGCTCTCCTCCTGACCTCGACTACGGGGCCCTCCGGCGGCGGGGTCCTCAGGGACTCCAGCTCGGCGAGCCTCCTCGAGTACTCGACTAACGCTATCACCGAGGCCGTCACACCTAGTGAGAGGAAGACCGCCTCGGCTATGACACCAGCTATCAGGCCTACAGGAACGGCTGAAGCGCCTATGACGGCCAACGCTATACCAGCTGTCCTGTTAACGTGTATCCAGACCCTCCTACTAGTCATAGCGTATGAGACCCTGAAGCCTACGAGGGCGTTAGGCGGTATACTCTCCGCCACCATGGCTAGGACTGCCCCGGGCAGAGCCACGCTGAGGCCGATGAGGACCTCTACCAGCCATTCACCCACACCTACCACCCCCGAGGGAGGTCAGGTCGGCTAGGATCCTCAGGATCCCCGCTGACTGGCGGAGGACCTCGCAGCCCTCAGGCTTGAGCCTGTACTGCTTCCTCACAGCCCCACCCGGGAGCCGGACCCAGTAACCCTCGGCTAGGCCGAGCCTTTCAAGCCTCTTGAGGGCGTCGTAGAGGCTGCTCTCCGACACGCTCCACCCAAGCCTCTCCTCCAGGAGCCTGCGGAGGCCATAGCCGTGTAGGGGTCCGTGTGCTGCTAGCAGTGCTAGCAGAGCTAGGGCTAGGAGGCCGCTGAGCACCTCCCTACCCCCCCTCCTAGCGGGTCTCAACGCTCCTCCCCCAAAGGACGCTAGCGACAAGCGCCGCTAGCGCCATTGTGGCGCTCACCGACACCCCGGCTGGCGCGGCCACTAGCCTGGGGCCCCGCGCGAGCAGGGCGAAGAGCCCAGCTAAGGCGTTGACAGTCCCGTGGGCGGCCGCCGCCGGGTATACGCTGCCCGAGGCGTCCCTCAGCACCGCGAGGAGTAGGCCTAGGGCCGCGGTGTAGAGTGTGAAGGCTGCGAGATACCCGAGGGGCCCCGCGCCCGACTGATTGTGGATCGTGGGGATTAAGGCGTAATTGTAGCCGGCAGCTATCAGGGGGGCGTGCCATAGGCCCCATACGACGCCCACGGCCAGGGCCGCGGGCCCCCTGCCGAGACGCTTGGCGAGTGTGGGGTATAGGTAGCCCCTCCACCCGATCTCCTCGCCCAGGGCAGCTGCAGCGTTGACGCTCAGACCAGCGGCGATTCCGGCGGCGAGGTAGGCCGCTACTATCAAGCCTAGTAGGAGGGGGCCACCGTACTCGGCTATATCGCTTAGAGGCCCCGCGGGCCCCAGAGAGCATCCAAGCGCTCGGGCCACGGCTAGGGAGGCTGCGTAGGCTGCAACCACCAGTAGGGAGCCGGTAAGCCCCCAGCGGAGCGCGTCGCGGTCAAACCTAACCCCTAATAGTCTCCAGGATCCTCTGGGATCCTCCCCCGAGACCGCGAGCGCCGCTAGCGCTGCAAGAGTCGGCATGGCCATCCGCGCCAGGAGTAGCGGTAGCACGCTAGCCCCGCCAAGGCGGGGTATGATAAGCGTGTAGTCGAGAGCGTATGCGGGTGCGAAGGCCGTAATCACGAAGACTATTACAGCGGCTGGCCTCCAGGGGGGCTCCTCCAAACCCGGGATCCCCGTGGAGGTAGCGGAGCAACCCTTATAAATACACCGGAATTCGGAGTATCCCGGGTGGGGCTTTGGGTTCGATCGCTTCATGCACGATACCCGGCTCCCAGGTCATACATGCTCAGATCACCAGCCCCTTGACTATAATAGTGCTCGTGGTAGTCATAGCCATAACCCCCCTGGCCCTATACCTGGGGCGCAGGAGGAGGGGCCTCCCCACTAAGGCCGTAATAGCGTTGACTCTAGCGGTGATTGTGCCCGTCGCGGGCATCATTATAGCCTTGCCCTACACTACGGCCAAGCCAGACCTGGACTATGGCGCGTGGCTCGAGGGCCACATGCTTGAAGTCAGGTTCTACTCGAGTAAAGTGGTGGAGTTCAACTTGTGCAACACCAACGTAAGCCTAATAGATAGGTCCGAACTGGGGCACCTATTGAAGTATAGGTCCTTCGGGGTAGGGGATCCGCTGGCAGGCATAGACCTTGGCTACTTCAAGACCAGGGACGGTAGAACGGCATACGTGGTCGTCGTGGGTAAAGACGTTGGGAAACTATTAGTAGCCGACGACGGCTCCAAGGTGGCCGTGATCGGCGTAAAATGCCCCTCGGGCGTGAGTAGCCTCTACAAGGCGATTATGGAGGCGAAGGCAGACTGCCGGGGAACGCGCTAGCTAGGGTCGTATAGGGGACGGTAATTATGTGGAGTAGCGCAGTGTTATAGACTCGAGAATTAAAATCCTCCGCATAGACAGTACGACACTGTCTTACGCAATCCAACTCGCTACTACCCCGGGTGTCAGCCTACTAGTAGCATGGGTGTGTTTAGTGGGATCCATACCCACGAGGTTCGACGTCATAGTAGTTGGGGCGGGCCCTGCCGGCGCTGCTGCCGCCTATCACGCCGCCAAGAGGGGATTCAAGGTATTGCTAGTCGAGAGGGGACGCGGCGCTGGGAGCAAGGAACTCTACGGTGGCAGGATCTATGTAGGGCCGCTCCGCGACGTGTGGCCGGGCATTGAGAAGGAAGCCCCCATACACAGGTGGGTTGTAGAGGAGAGGTTGAGCATCATAGGAGACGGTGAAGTGGCCACCCTCTCCTACAGGTACTCCAACCCGGTCTCCTTCACAGCCTACCTGCCCGACCTCACTAGGTGGATGGTATCCAAAGCCGAGGAGGAGGGCGTGGTTTTCGTAGACGAGGTTAGAGTAGACTCGCTGGTCAGAGACGGGGAGGGTAGAGTAATAGGAATACGCTCCGGGCCGGATGTGGCGTATGCCAGCGTGGTTGTTGATGCCGAGGGCGCTAATAGGCTCCTACTAGAGAGGGCTGGCATAGTTGATGCCCTAGACGCTAAAAGGGCCCCTATAGCGCTTGGCGTTAAGGAGGTACTGAAGCTCCCGAAGGGCGCAATAGAGGATCGCCTAGGCCTGAGTGACGGCGAGGGCCTTAGCTGGCTCATAGCGGGCACCGTCACTAAGGGGATCCCGGGTGGGGGCTTCATATATACATTCAAGGACACGATAGCCGTTGGGGTAGTAGTTCACCTAGGCCACTCGGTCAACGCAGTCGAGGCAGGCGTCCTGAAAGAGTCCGTTAAGGATCTGGTTGAATCCATAAGGCTGCACCCATACTTTAAGCGGCTCTGGCGTGACTCCGACATAGTAGAGTATGGAGCACACTTAACAGTCGAGTGCGGCCTAGACTATATGCCACCCCACTTAGCGTATGATGGTCTTGTAATAGTGGGTGACGCTGCCGGGCTCCTCTTAAACCTGGGATACACCGTTAGGGGCGTGGATTTAGCCTCCTACAGCGGCATGCTGGCGGCAGAAGCCATAGCTAAGGCCCACGACCTAGGCGGTATGAACGCCGAGAATCTAAGGGTATATGAGAATATGGTAAAGGAGAGCTTTATATACAAGGAACTCGTCAGACATAGGGGTATATGCTGGCTGACGAAGGAGAGGAGGTTCTTTACATCATATGCTAATATTCTACTAGGAATTCTGTCGAACCTCTACGTGCAGGAGTTCAAGCACCCCACAGTTTTCGAGGCCGTGAAAGCCTCTATACGCTCCGGGGGCGAGGCGCTCCTACCCCTCATTGGCAGGATCTTGAAGGTGGTGAGGGAGCTTTGAGTATTTCCGATAAGAGTGAGAGAGCACTAAGTATTGATGAGCTTCTTCAAAGGAACGTGTATGACGTCGATGATGAACCGCACATAATAGTTGACACCGAGAAGTGCCTGAAATGCCGGGTAAAGCCCTGTACCCTACTATGCCCGGCGGGTTGCTACACACTGTCCCCGGATGGAGAGATCCTCTTCAGCTATGAAGGCTGCGTTGAGTGCGGCACCTGCCGTAGCATATGCCCCATGGATGCAATCACGTGGAATTACCCGAGGAGCGGGAGAGGTATCTACTACAGGTTCACTTAGGAGGTGGTATCTTGAGGGTGGTAGTAGGCATTAAGTGGGTTCCCAACACCCAAGCTGTACGCTTCGACCCCCGCACAGGCACGCTGCTGAGGGAGGGAGTGCCTAGCATAGTGAACCCGCATGACCTAGTTGCCGTGGAGTTTGCCCTGGAGCTTAGGGATAAGTATGGTGGAGAGGTCATAGCGATTACCATGGCCCCACCCTCGGCCCTGAAGGGGCTCGAGCACGTTATAGGGATGGGCGTTGATAGGGGGATACTCATAACGGATAGGGTGTTCGCGGGAGCCGACACGCTCGCGACAAGCTATGTTATAGCCCATGCCATCCGGAAGATTGAGAGGGAGATAGGACACGTTGACCTAGCAGTATTCGGCCAAGAGACCATAGATTCGAGTACCGCACACATAGGAGCCCAGACTGCCAGCTGGCTAGGCTGGCCTTACTTGTACTACGTGACTAAGGCGGAGCCCGTCGATGGTAAGTTGATCGTGGAGAGAACCTTGGAGGATAGGGTGGAGGTTTACGAGCTCGAACTACCCGCAGTAGTGGCTGTTGCTATGAGGAGTAGGAAGCCAAGGCCTGTTAGGCTAGCCAATAAGATAAGGGCTAAGCTCGAGAAGCCCCTTATAATATGGAGCAACAAGGAGCTGGGACTAGATCCCAGATGCGTGGGCTTGAGGGGCTCGCCCACCGTTGTGGCTAAGATAACGTTTACACCTGAGGTTCCGAGGAAGAAGAAGATTTACAGGCCGCGTAGCGGGGATGACGCCGCCCACTGGATATTGAAGTCCCTCCTAGCCGATGAGAAGGCATCCAAGATCCTCAGGAGGATCCTGGGGGGCGAGATGTGATGAATACTGGCCCAGACTGCGGGAAGCTTTGCCCTGAGTGGTCCTGCATAGATCCTAGGGAGTATAGGGGTGTATGGGTTGTAGCAGAGGTAGATGAAGACGGTATTAAGGAGGCAAGCCTGCAGATGATGACGCCGGCGTTGAAGATAGCCTCGAATCTCGGCGAGGAAGTGACCGGAGTCCTGGTGGGGTATGGTGTTGAGCGGTACTCGGAGGAGCTTATAGCGCATGGAGCCTCCAGGGTCATAGTCGTGGATGATCCCCGCCTCTCCACTTACTACCCAGACGTCTACGCTAAGGTTGTGGCCTCGCTTGCCGAGAAGTTCAAGTCTAGAGTCATACTTGTAGCAGCCACCATGAGGGGGAGGGAGATGGCCCCATACATAGCTAACACCCTGAGAACGGGGATAACGGCTGACTGCACAGACTTCGACGTAGACCCGGAGACCCGCGAGGTTGTAATGATAAGGCCCCCCTTCGGCGCGATCATGCTAGCCCACATAAAGACTCCGACGAGGAGACCCCAGATAGGTACTGCCAGGCCAAACGTCTTCCCGGTCCCACCCAGAGACGAGTCAAGGAGAGGGGAGGTTGTGAGGGTGAATCTAGAGGACATCCCCAAGCCCAGCGCGAGACTCGTATCAGTGCGGAAGATCCCACGGGAGGAGGTGCCAATAGAGAAGGCTGAAGTCATAGTCTCCGGGGGCAAGGGAGTAGGCGGGCCCGAGGGCTTCAAGCTACTAGAGCGGCTAGCGCAGCTGCTTGGGGGCGTGGTAGCGGGTAGCAGGAAGGCAGTCGACGCAGGGTGGCTACCCCCCGAGAGGCAGGTCGGCCAGACTGGGAAGACCGTAAAGCCCGTTATCTACATAGCGGTAGGTATCAGTGGAGCCGCACAACACATGTTCGGCGTGAGAGAGGCAGGTGTCATCGTCGCGATAAACACTGACCCAAACGCGCCAATCTTCAGACAGGCCGACTATGGGGTCATAGCCGATTACAGGGAGGTCATACCAAGGCTCATAGAGCTTCTCGAATCCGCCAAGGGATCCAATCGCAGGTCAAATCTAGGCACGTGACCCATCGAGGAGTCGAGGCGGTCGTGAAGGAGTTCTGCTTCATCCCCGAATCCCTGGGTCTAACCGGGGAGTTCTGCTTCATCCCGCCACAGCGGAGGTAATAAATTGGGTAACACCTTTAAGCACTATGACTGGCTCTCCGTGACGCCAGTATACACGAGGCCCAGCTTAGCCTTCAGGAGTGGAGTCGATGCAAGGCGGAGGAGCCCTCAGTGGCTCTCCAGTGGCACACCCCTAATGGATAGAGTGTAATAGGCGCTTCCACCCCATTAAGAGCGCGAGGTGCTGGATTGTGAGTGGTGAGGAGAAGAGGGAGGAGGCCCGCGAGGCCCTCAGGATAGCGATAGGCGCCGCCGCGGGTTCCAGTAGCGAGGGCTCTGGGAGGGTTGAGGAGCTGAGAGAGGTACGGGAGCTGCTTGGGGCGGTGTCCCAGTTCCTGAAGGATCTCGAGAAGCCCCTCACGGAGCTCTTGAAGTCCGTGTTGGAGCTCGCTGATGGGGAGAAGGTTGGATCCGACGTGGCCAGGTTCTACGCCAAACTGAAGGAGGCGGGCGTCCCAGAGGACATGGCGGCTCAGATGACTAGGGAGTACTTCGAGAGGAGGATGTCGATACTCGACGTGGCAAACCTCCTGAAGAGGCTGGGGGAGCGCTGGTTCGCCGAGGAGGAGTAGCCCGCCTAGGCTCGGAGCTGGGAGGAGACGCTGTGAGGGGCATCGCCGCCCTGGAGGCCCTGGGGGCCATTGCCTGGGTTGAGCCTTGAGGAGAGGCTGAGGAGGATAGAGGAGCTACTCTCGCAGGTGCTCGAGAGGCTCGAGAGGCTTGAGGGCTTGGTGGCCGGAGCCAGCGAGGAGGCTAGGGTGGCCGTGCAGCTGGCCGTGGCCTTCTCGAGGCCTATCCAGGACGCCGTTAGGGCGGCTAGGATAGCCCTCAAGGCGTTCTCCAGGGCTAGGGAGAGCGGGGTGGACGATGAGCTGAGCGAGGCCATAGTGGAGGCCCTAGCCATGGCTGGTAGGCCCCTCTCCCTGAGGGGGCTCGAGAGGGAGGTTAGACGCATAAGAGGCACCGCCTCCAGGGCGGCGATACGCTCCAGGCTTAGGGGGCTCGAGGAAGCCGGCGTCGTCAGGGTTGAGAGGCGGGGCCGTAGTATGGTGATCAGGCTTGCGGTCGAGGAGGAACCCGGCGAGGGAGGCGCTGGGCCTCCTGCCCCCAGCGCTGGCTCTAGCGCTGAGGGTGGGCATCGCCTACCTGCGCCTAAAGACCAGGCTCTGGCTATGGAGGAGGATGTCAGCCATGAAATTCAGGAGGGCAGTTAGAGCGCTGCCCGAAGAGCTGGCCTCCGAGCTCGCAGCAGAGTACGAGAGGATGATCGACGAGGCACTCAGCCTTAGAGCGCTATGGCTCTCCCAGACCCTTAGCATCACCCGCCGCTGGAGGGGTGGCAGGAAATGACCGGGATACGGCGCATCATCGAGGGCGTAAACAAGGCGGGTAGGCGGGTCAGCCTCTCAGCCGAGACCGGGGGCTCCGCCCTATTGGTTGCGAGGCTTAAAGCGGGGAAGCTGGCCATCCGCCCGGGAGATCCTCCCGGGGAGGTAAGGGTCGAGGGCGGCGGCGACCCCGAGAGGGTGAGATTGAGGATCCTCGATGACGAGAGACTAGGCCCCATAGCGCTCGTCGTAGCCGAACACTCTAATATAGAGGTTAGAGGCGACATCAGGGCAGCCGCCGTAAGCGCCACGGGATCCTCCATCACCATAGACTCGCTCGAGTCACCACTCGACTACGTGAGCGCCCGCCTAGCTGGGAGTAGCGCGGCTATCCAAGCAAAGCTGCGGAGGGGCGGAGGCCTGCTTGCATCACTTAAAGCCTCAGTGATAAAGGCGTTCCTGGATCCCGTAGAGCCTGGGGAGTACTGGATAGACTTAGAGGCCTCATCCTCAGCGGCGAGGATTATGACCCCCCCAGGGGCGTCCTACGTGCTAGAAGGCATACCCGGCGAACCCGTGAAGAGCGGGCTAGCAGTACTAGTGGCTCAGGCGTCGAAGCTACACCCCACAGGGCCAGCGAGATTCTATGTCAGAGTGAGGGCCTCAGGCGCCTCACTAAAGCTCGAGTAGCCTCTCCCAACTCTTACACAGGATCCTAGGCCTCGCTGGGGGAGGCGGGGGCTGAAGAGCACTAGAGGCCCCGCGAGCTCCTCCACCGGCTACGGGTCATAACGACCAGCGTATCCACCATAGCGGGGCCGGCTGTGATGGGAGGCACTAGCGTCGAATTAAAAACCTCAAAGCCGTGGGGGTGAAGGGCTTACAAGGCGGGATGTAGGCTGAATGAGCGCTTCTAAGACGGCTCTCTTTAAATAAAAATGGGAGTGGGAAAGATATGGGAAGACGGGACGACGTGCCCCCCAAGCGGGGCGTGCGTCTTGCATTCGCGTTTTAAAGTAAACTCCTCAGGCTGGGCTCTCTGCGAATGCGCGGGGTGACCCTCTTCTCTTCAACGTCGAAATACGCGATACTCACGTCTAGCTCGGTAGTTAGGAATGCTAGTAGCCTAAAAGCGTCAGCTATCTTACCCACAACCTTAACCTTGATTAAGTACTCCTTCTCGTCGGTGTTGGCGCCTAGAAGGGGGTTACCCGCCTTCCTACCCCCGCTATCGGGCACCTAGGGTCCCCGCCCCTCGCTGTGGGGCGGGATTCAATAACGGTAAAGCCTTATATGTTTTATGCCACCATGACCATGTCATGATAGATGAAAGCTTGGTTTACAATTTGGTGTGAGGGGTCTTGGATGCGATATTCGTCTCTATGGGGGCAGTGTTCGTACTCAAACTTCCCTATCGTTAAGTAGCAGTGTATTCTTGGTAATGTCTACCCGATTTCCCTATGGGTTCTGCTTCGTTGTAACTTTTGATATGAAGTCTTCGAGCGATTCTCCGTTAGCGCTTAGTTTTTGTAGCGCTATTTCCCTCAGTTGATCATAGGGGTAGGGCTGCCAGTGTATGTGGGAGCCTTTGAATAGCTCTGAGGGATCCAGGCTAACGTTGTCGGGCGGTTTAACATAATTGAGACTATACACTTTTCCATTTAATACTAGGTATGCCCATGGCCCCCAGACAAGATCGTAGTGGACATGGATACCGTCTAGCTCGGCGTCTAGGAATACGATGTACTTGTACCCGGGCTCTAGTAGTGGGAATGGGGTCGCCACGTCGTCGAGTGTTAAGTTGGTCTTGTTAACAGCTTCCTTGGCTATAAAGGCGGGTACTATCAACTCGATTGTATTATTCTCTTTAATTGTAGATATTAAATTGTTGATGATCTCATGTTGCTTCTTAGCAGTGTCACATAGTGTGGGGGTCTTAGCGCATGCTTCTTGAGGGGGGAGCTTAATAGTATTTCGTGGTAGCATGATAACCTTATCGATACTAGCCTTATACACTACGTAGGCGTGTATGTCGTGGCGGTAAACCCTATCAACCGACAAGATAGTCACCATGGCTACTCCAGTTCCTTTCTCTAAGAGGTCGTGGAAGGGATTCTGAGCATCGGCTAAAGGCCATAATAAATCACTGAAATAAGCACTAGATCCACGAATGGATTTTATGTATCCATCTAGGGGAGTAATAATACTCTCAACTCCTTTCCAACCACTATAAGTCTTTAACTTAATAAACCCATTATTAGACACAGTCCCTGTAGAGTCACTGCCTGGGGCTAGTGAGGGGGAAAATACTAGTAGCGTCGCTGATAGACCAATTACAGCAATTAACAAAATAGATAGAATAATCTTTCTCATACACCTCCACCACTCCAATTATATCCTCATCCGAGAGCGTTAATTTTCTATACTGAACGGCACATATAATCTTCCCAAGAATATTCTACCGCAGTGAAGTAAATCGGAGGCTTGAGAGAACAATATTAACGAGGGTCTCTGATCCTACAATACCAAATCTTTTATCCTTAATAGGGAACGGTGTGTTATATATCTCTTATCAGCCTACTAAGAATGAGATACCGAGACTAGCTGAGAGAGAATAGCTTCTATAGCTCAGCAGCTAGAACCTAAGCGTGAATTACTCATAGTTGTGAGACATGAGTTCATAGAGGTCTATGATTAAGACCGTGAAGCGCATAATATTAATAATTATTGTTATTAGCTTACAACTGAATAAACCGAATAAATAGAGAATAACCAATAATATGCTACCTTAAGTCTTGAGTTTATGACGGCGCGCCGGGATTGAGGATCCGGGACCACTCGCTCCGAAGGCCTGGGATATATAAAGCATGCTTCCAGAGGGAATCAACAACTGGAAACGTTCTTCGCAAATGCTCATCGCTAGGGATATCACTGCTGATAGCCTGGAAACACCCTAGGCTGGGTAAAGGCTAATTGGTCAACTATGTATAGTATCGATGTGGGGTCAGGGATTGTCCAAGGTAATTAGAGTGAGGTACAGGGGTGGCGTGTTAGTACCTGAAAAACCGCTTGAGCTAGAGGAGGGTAAAGAACTCCTTATTAAGATAATCGACGTTGAGGGTAGAAGGAGGATACTGGAGAAGTATCGGGGCATTCTTGGCCGTGTGGAGCAGGAGCTTGTAGAGGAGGCCATAGAGGAGGCCGAGCACCTTTGATACACGTCGACGCCAACGCCATAGTATATCTACTACACGACGTAAAACCAAAAATCAGACCAGGTAATCGACATCCTATCTAGAAGCGACCAAGTTTACACTAGCCTCAGGACAATAGAGGAAACCTCATGCATCCTAATCAGGATATACTTAGGTAAACATTGCGGAGTCAAAGGTATACATAAAATCCGGGAAATAATAAACCAGAAAGGCCTAGGCTTTATCAAAGAAGAGCTTAAAGCGATGCGAGGCCTCTTATCTGAGTACAATATAATAGTTCTGCAAGACAGAGCAGAAGTAAGCGAAATCCACGAAACAATGATAAAATACAGCCTACTTCCAGGAGACGCCATCATAGCACTGACATGCAGGCACTATGGCATAGATACCATCCTTACGTTCGACGAAGACTTCAAGAGGATACCCTGGCTCAAGGTAGTCCCTTAAATCTCGATGTAGAGAGATTACCGACTAGAATTATCCTCTGCATAGATAAGAACTAAGCTAGATTCTTGCCTGGATTTAGAGTTGCAACTCTACTTTTCGGAAGGAGAGGCTTTATATAGGGGGTGTTTAGGTGGTGGGCCCGCCGGGATTTGAACCCGGGACCACCACGTTTCCAGCGGAAACCATAAACTGGAAACACTCTTCACAAAATGCTTATCACCACGGATATCAATAGGGATAATCTAGAAGCACCTAGCTTAGGAAAGGCTAATTGGTGCGTGTAACTATGTTTGATATGGGTGTAGGGGGTTGTCTAGGACTGTTAG
>Ga0256833_1001668_pt1 | contig 16151 bp, 16 predicted proteins | sample 356284metaG_FD_190535 | JGI IMG/M metagenome (GOLD analysis project Ga0256833, IMG submission 190535) | Hydrothermal vent microbial communities from Mid Atlantic Ridge, Atlantic Ocean - 356-284 | ecosystem: Environmental > Aquatic > Marine > Hydrothermal vents | place: Atlantic Ocean: Mid...
GCCAAGTTTTTCAAGGCGTTTTAGAAAATCCTGAAGGTCGGTATAGGCCATTTACATCTCCTTGCATCTGATTATCAAGCTGAAAAAGTATAGCCCAATTGTTTTCATGATGCGAGTTGCACTTTTTTGAAAAAGTGGTGGATTCTGTTCTTTCCATGGAGCTTGATAATACACATGTCTGTTGACTGTGTTCATGCCTTATGGTAATAAAAGACCGCTTAACGGGGCTGTAGCTCAGTTGGGAGAGCGCGTGAATGGCATTCACGAGGTCAGCGGTTCGATCCCGCTCAGCTCCACCATACTACAAAAAATGTAAACAGGAGTGGCCTTAAAAGGGTTTTTCCTGTTTTAACCCCTGCTTTTTGGGCCTTCTTCTTCGGCAGGGGTTTTTTCTTCAGGGGTAAGTCTTGCCAAAACGGTCTTTTCAAAAAGAGGAGCAGCTTTTGAGTTTTAAAAAACAAGAGCTTGCTCTCAAAGTGACTAAGGAGATAATGGTCAAATTTATCGAAATGGGCCGTGTGACTCCAACATCCTTTCAGGAGACCTTCAGATCTGTTCATAGCGAAGTCAAAAGTGCAATCAAGGATTGATCCATTAATTGTTGCGTGTTTTCGCCGTCATAGAAGCATTAAAAATTTTTGTTTTTTTCACTGAATGAATGATTATTCATTTTCTTGACTTTTTGAATTTTAAGTGATATTTTTCACTTAAAATTAGTGATAATTTTTGCATAATAAATGTGATAATATTTTCTTTCACATTTGTTTAATTTCAAAAAATTTTTTATGGCTTGATTAGGTTAGCAGATTGTGTTAATTCTAATGAATTATGATTCATTTTGGCCGTAAGGCTGAGAGAGGAGGCGCGACATGATGAGCGGTTTTGAGACCATCGTCATGTATCTTGGGATGTCGTTCCTGGTTATTGTGGCCATGCTTGGTGCATCAAGCCTTTTAGGGCCTTACAGGCCAGCGCCGGGAAAGGCGACCACCTTTGAGTGCGGTGTCCCTCTTCTTGATCCTGGACACAAGAGGTATTCGGTAAAGTATTATCTCGTTGCGGTACTTTTCCTGGTATTTGATCTTGAAACCATTCTTATTTATCCCCTTGCCGTGCAATACAGGCCACTGGCTTCGTTGGGATGGGGTATCTTCTTTGAGGTATTTGTCTTTGTCTTTGTTCTCCTTGTAGGTCTTCTTTATGCAATAAAAAAAGGCGCAGTTGACTGGCGATAAAGGTGGAGAAGAATATGAAATTTCAGGCTATTCAGGGTGAGGGCTGGCTTCTTACCAAGGCAGAGCAACTGATCAACTGGGGCCGGAGCAGATCGCCGTGGCCATTTCCCTATGGGACGGCCTGTTGCGGTATAGAACTCATGTGTGCCCTGGCTTCTGGATATGATATGGCCCGCTTTGGGGCAGAGCGTGTGGCATTTACGCCAAGACAGTGTGATGTGCTCATTGAGGCTGGGACCATAACAAAAAAGATGGTGCCAGTGCTTAAAAGGATATATGCCCAGATGGCAGAGCCCAAATGGGTTATAGCAGTGGGGGCTTGTGCCTGTTCTGGTGGAGTCTTTAGGACCTATTCCACCCAACAAGGCATAGGCTCTGTCATACCGGTTGACATCTATATTCCCGGCTGTCCACCACGGCCAGAGGGCATTTTATATGCCTTACTCAAGCTGATAGATAAGATCGAGGCAGATCATCCCCTTTATAAACAGCGTCCAAAGTTGATAGAGGCACTGGAGGCATACAAATGAGCCTTAAAGATCGTGTGGCCGATATTCTTGGCAAAGACCTTGTGGCACTAAACGAGTTTCGCGGTGATCTGTGTATTGAGGTGCCTAAGGGGCGTATAGTTCAGGTACTGGCCAAACTTAAGGAAGAGGGTGGTTTCGATTTCCTGAGTGACCTTTTTGGCGTGGACAATCTTGATCTTTATGCAAAAGCCGCAAAAAAGAAGAAGAAATCGCAAGAGGAATCAGAAGATACAGGGGAAACAAAGGGCAAGGAATCGGTGCAGCCAAGATTTGAGGTGATTTATCTTCTTTTGTCTCTGTCTACAAACGAGAGGCTACAGGTAATGGTGCGTGTGCCTGAAGATGATCTGGAACTTCCAACCGTAACTGGTCTATGGAAGGCAGCCAACTGGCCCGAGCGAGAGGTCTTCGATATGTTTGGTATCCGGTTCAAGGGACATCCGAACCTTAGAAGACTCCTCATGTGGGATGAATTTCAGGATCATCCCTTAAGAAAAGATTATCCCTTGGAAGGTAAGGGCGAGGAGAGGCATCTGAACTACGATATAGCTTAGTTATTAGTAAACAGGCGCAACCAGTGCTATTCACTGGATGTCTATACAGTTTTCGCTCAAGGGTAAGGGAGGAAAAGGCGTGGCCAAGCAATTAGAAACTATCTGTATCACCACAGGCCCAGTGGAAGTCGGCGATTATGTTACATTAAACATTGGCCCAATCCATCCGGCCATGCACGGTACCTTGCGGGTTATAACAAAGACCGATGGCGAAACCATTGTCAGCGCTAAACCTGAGATTGGCTACTTGCATAGAGGGGTAGAGAAGCTTGGGGAAAATCTGACCTATTCCCAGTTTCTACCTATCACCGACCGGCTCAATTACTGTTCTGCCATTTGCAACAATGTTGCCTATGAAATGGCAGTAGAAAAGCTTCTCGGCCTGCAGGTGCCTCCAAAGGCCCAATTAATACGCATGATAATGATGGAGCTTGCTCGTATTGCCGATCACCAGGTCTGCGTGGGTATCCTTGGTGTTGATCTTGGAGCCCTTACTCCATTTTTCTATCTCATAATCCAGCGTGAGGAGATATATGAGATATTCGAGTGGCACCATGGCGCACGGCTTACAAATTCCATGGGGGCAATAGGTGGCGTAGAAGCAGATCTTCCTGAGCGGTTTCATGAGAAGTGGCCAAAATTGCGGGATACCATCAGAAAGGCCAACGATGAGACTGACAAGCTCCTGACTCACAACAGGATATGGATGGATCGTACCATAGGTGTGAACGCCTTTTGTGCTGATGATGCCCTCAATTGGGGTTTCACCGGCCCCATGCTAAGGGCGTGTGGGGTCAAAAGGGATCTTAGAAAAGAGGAACCGTACCTCATGTATGATGAGGTGAATTTTGAGATCCCAACGGGGAAGCATGGGGATGTGTTTGACCGTTACATGGTTCGAATGCTTGAGATGGAGGAGTCTGTAAAGATTATAGATCAGGCCTATGCCCTTTATAAGGAGCTTCCAGAGGATGCCCCACTCATGAAGAAGGTGCCCAAGATAATAAAACCGCCAGAAGGGCAGATATATCATGCAATAGAATCGCCAAACGGTGAACTTGGATTTTTTATCAAAAGCGACGGGTCGGACAAACCGTATAGGATAAAGATTCGTCCTCCTTGTTATATGGTCTATCAGGCCTTTGAAGACCTGGTGAAAGGAGAGATGATTTCCGACTTGATCGCCTGTTTGAGCAGCCTCAACGTCATTGCAGGCGAGTTGGATAGGTAGAGGAGGGGCCACATATGGCAGACTGGCAGATAGATTTAATAAAAGTTGTGTTCATCTGGGTTTGGGCGCTCCTCATTGCAGTAGTTATGACCTGGGTGGAAAGGCGGGCATCTGCAATGATGCAAGACAGGCTTGGGCCAAACAGGGCCGGACCTTTTGGGCTTTTGCAGCCTCTGGCAGATGGTATCAAGCTTTTCACCAAAGAAGACATCATTCCCGAAAGGGCAAGGAAGATACTGTTCATTCTTGGCCCCCCGCTTTTTGCCCTTCCTGCTTTTTCAGCCTATGCGGTGGTTCCCTTTGGAGACAAGATTGTCCTTGGAGGAAAGGAGATAATTCTCCAGGTCTCTGATGTAAATATCGGTTTCTTGTATGTGCTTGCCCTTGGAGCCATTGGCGTCTACGGGATGGTCATAGGTGGCTGGGCCTCAAATAGCAAATATTCCATACTGGGAGGACTGAGGGCCACAGCCCAGCTCATATCCTATGAGGTCCCAATGGGGCTTGCCCTACTTACCATCGTTCTTTTGTACGGTACATTCAGTCTAAGAGAAATCGTATTGCAGCAACAAGGGACATTTCTTGGTTTTTTGCCGAACTGGGGATTCTTCAAGCAACCTCTTGGCTTCATCATATTCATGGTGGCGGCATATGCAGAGGCCAATCGGGTACCATTTGACCTTCCTGAATGTGAAAGCGAGCTTGTGACAGGCTACCACACAGAATATGGTTCAATGCGTTTAGGCCTTTATCTTTTCGGCGAATATGTCAACATGGGCACACTTGCCGCAATAACTGTCAGCCTATTCTTCGGTGGCTGGGGCCTTCCATACGTGGATATGAGCAGGTTTTTGGGCCCTGTCTCCTACGGAATAGCAAGCTTCTTTGTCTTTTTCCTAAAACAGGCATTCTTCCTGTTTCTTTTCGTATGGGTCCGTTGGACCGTGCCCAGATTCAGGTATGACCAATTAATGGGGTTGGGATGGAAGGCACTTATTCCCCTTGGTCTTATAAACCTGTTCATCACAGCACTGCTTGTTCAGCTAACAACTTAAGCGGAGTTTAGGATATGGTCAGGAGACCTGTAGTCAAAAAAGAGTACACATTGGGAGAAAGGGTTTATCTTGTTGAGATAGGCAAGGGCCTTGGCCTTACGTGGAAACATTTTGTTTACAACGTGAAGGCATCATTTAGAAAAGGGCCACATACTGTACCTACCTGTTGGCAGTATCCAGAAGACAGACGCGAGATAGCCCCAATATTCAGGGGAGCCCACATGTTGCAGTTAAATGAAAAGGGGCAAGAACTGTGCGTGGGCTGCGGGATGTGTGCACGTGCATGTCCGGCAAAGTGTATAACAGTGAAAAGGGGCAAGCCAGCAGAGGGTGAAGAGGACAAGTATGCAGGGAAAACCATGTGCGCTTCCTTTGAAATAGACATGCTAAGGTGCATATTTTGTGGAAACTGCGAAAAGGCATGTCCCAAAAATGCCATTGTACTTGGACAGGACTACGAACTTGCAGAATATGATCCAAATTTATGCATATATGACAAGAAGAGGCTTCTTGCAAATTTTCATAGGGCAAAGGCAGAAGGGAGACTGAAGCCGCCTCGCAAACCTGTGCCAGTTGATGCTCCTGCGCCCAAGAAAAAGACACCTTCAAAGGCAACGATGACTAAAAAGAAAGGCGAAAGTGGAGACAGTGAAAAGGCTTAGAATCTTTGGTGTTTAATAATTTTTGATGAACATATCAGAGAGACAGGTGATACAATGGATTATTATTTCATCATATTTGCAATAATGGCAGTTGGTGCCGGGATTTTCACTATAACGGTAAAAGATGCCCTTCCAAGTGCCCTTGGGCTGCTCACGGTGTTTATTGCCCTTGCAGCCTTGTATCTTCATCTTCATGCACCACTGATCGCAATCTTCCAAGTGTCCATTTATGCAGGTGCAATATTGGTCCTTGTGGTTTTTGTGATAATGCTCCTGATAACCCCAGATGAGGAACTTGAAACAACTCAGAAAAATGTCTCCTATAGGGCTATGGGCGCCATCCTCGGCGCATATCTTATTGCTCTTCTGGCAATAGGATTAAAGGGAATCAGCCAGTTGGTTGCACAAAAAAACCTGCCAGAAGGTTTTGGACATCCTAAGGCCATTGGCATGCTTTTTTTCAAACAATACATTCTCCATTTCGAGATGGCCTCGGTTCTTTTGCTGGTTGCCTTGGTAGCTGCCATTTATTTGGCAAAGAAGAATGCTTAGGGAGAGAGTATGGCTGGAATAAACGAATATGTCATCTTGTCCTGTATATTGTTTGGCCTGGGCTCAATAGGCTTTCTTACAAGAAGAAATGCCCTGATACTTTTTATGTCTGTGGAACTGATGCTCAATTCCATAAATCTGATGCTGGTTGCCTTTTCTGCTCAAAGGGCAGATATGGGAGGGCAGGTCATGGTGCTGTTCATATTCGCTGTGGCTGCAGCCGAAGTGGCTGTGGGGCTTGCGATTTTGATATCTCTTTTCAAACATATCAAGTCTGTGGACATAAACAGGTTCAATCTCCTCAAATGGTAGCGTTGGCCTTTTAAGCAAAGGAGAGGAAAAGGGTTCTGTCATGGATAAATATATATTTCTCATACCTCTGTTTCCACTCATAGGGTTCCTTATAAACGGGCTTTTGGGGAAAAGATTTGGTAAGGGTATCATCTCTTTTATCGGCTGTATGACCGTGGGATTCTCTTTCATCGTCTCCCTTTTCATATGGAAATATCTGCTATCCCTTGAGCCTGGTCACCGTATTTTGACCCAGACCCTTTGGAAATGGATGAGCGTTGGTGGCCTGAGCGTGGATGTGAGCTTCATGATAGATCCGCTTTCCATGCTTATGATTTTGGTAGTCACTGGAGTGGGCTTTCTGATCCACGTTTACAGCACAGGCTATATGTATGAAGACGAGTCCTACTGGCGCTACTTTGCCTACCTCAATATGTTCGTTTTCTTCATGGCCATGCTGGTGCTTGGCGGGAATTATCTGGTTATGTTCGTTGGATGGGAAGGTGTTGGTCTCGCCTCGTATTTACTCATTGGGTTTTGGTATCAAGGTATTGATAATGCAGTAGCAGGTAAGAAGGCCTTTGTGGTGAACAGGATCGGGGATTTCGGTTTTGTCCTCGGGCTTTTCCTCATGTTTTGGACCTTTGGCTCCCTGTCATACTTGGATGTTTTTCCTAAGGCCCTGGAACTTTTTGAACAGGGAAGTCTCCCCATCAACTCCCCGGTTTTGGTGGCCATCTGTCTTCTTCTATTCGTGGGAGCGACAGGGAAATCTGCCCAGATTCCTCTCTATATCTGGCTGCCTGATGCCATGGCAGGCCCTACTCCTGTCTCTGCCCTAATTCATGCTGCTACAATGGTTACAGCAGGTGTATACATGGTGGCACGAACCAACGTGCTTTACACCCTTGCGCCAAGCGCACTACTTGTGGTGGCTTCAATTGCTGCTGCAACCGCCTTTTTTGCAGCCACAATGGGTGTGCTCCAAAACGATATTAAAAAGGTTTTGGCCTACTCCACGGTAAGCCAGCTTGGATACATGTTCATTGGAGTAGGTGTTACTGCTTACTGGGCCGGTATCTTTCACCTTATGACCCATGCCTTTTTCAAGGCTTGTCTCTTTCTCTGCTCAGGTTCTGTAATCCACGCTATGAGTGGTGATCAGGACATGAGGCACATGGGAGGGCTGGCCAAAAAAATGCCCATCACCTACATAACTATGCTTTTTGCCACACTTGCCATTTCTGGCCTTCCACCCTTTGCCGGTTTCTTTAGCAAGGACGAAATCCTGGGTAAGGCCTTTTCCTTTCCATACTATCCCATGGCTGGGAAGATTATATGGTTCATTGGAACGGCAGGTGCCGGAATAACAGCCTTTTATATGTTCAGGCTTATCTTCATGACCTTCCATGGGGAATTTAGGGGCACAAAGGAGCAGGAGCATCATTTGCACGAATCACCTGCCAATATGACAGTGCCCTTGGTAATCCTCGCACTGTTGTCTCTTTTTGGGGGGTGGTTGGGAATTCCTGAGCTCATTGGGAAATTTTTTGGCCATGTTCCAAATATCCTTGAGGGCTTCCTGGAACCGGTGTTTGAGCATTCGTCCAATATAGTGTCGCAATTTGCTCATCATGGGCATGTCGCAGAGCCTGTAGAGTGGACCCTGATGACCACTTCGGTAGTAGTGGCCATCATAGGTATCTCCTTAGCCTATTACATCTATATGGTCCATGGCAAAGAACTTCCTCAGAAATTGGCTCAGAAGTACGCCTTTCATTATCAGGTGATATACAACAAATACTATGTAGATGAGATATACGAGTTTCTCGTAGTACTTCCCATATACTATTTTAGTGTATTTTTGTGGAAGGTAGCAGATGCCTTTTTTATAGACGGTATTGGTGTAAACGGCCCAGCCTGGGTCGTAAAAAGGACGTCATCTATCGTAAGGCTCGTGCAAAATGGCTATGTTCAGACCTACGGTGCCTTCATGTTGGTGGGCATGGTGACGATACTTTGTTTCTTTATATACAGGTAAATGATCGTGGGATTTCAAATGTGTGGAAGTTCAACGAATAACATAAGAACATGGGGGGTCTTATGAATGCACCCATTTTGACATACGTAACATTTCTTCCTCTACTCGGGGTGATTTTTATAATGGCTGTGCCCCAAAGGAGCGAGGCTGGGAAAAATGTCATAAGGGCCATTGCCCTGGTGGCAAGCCTTTTTACTTTTCTTGCCTCCCTTAGGATTTATCATGCCTTTGATGCGTCCATTGGAGCCTTTCAACTGTTGGAAGATCATGTGTGGATTCCAAGTTATGGTATCCATTACAAACTTGGCATAGACGGTCTCTCCTTTTGGCTTATTCTACTTACCACCTTTCTTACTCCACTAACCATACTTTCCACATGGCGCGCCATAGACAAGAGAGTTAAGGAGTTTCAGGTTGCACTTTTGGTACTTGAAACCGCCATGCTTGGCACATTCGTTGCCCTGGATTTGTTCCTTTTCTATGTGTTTTGGGAGCTCATGCTCATTCCCATGTATCTAATAATAGGTGTTTGGGGTGGCGAAAGAAGGATCTATGCAGCCATCAAATTCTTTTTGTATACGGCTGTTGGCTCCTTGCTCATGCTTGTTTGTATAATTGGGCTGGTTTACTTTCACAACGAACATACAGGTCACCTTACATTTGATCTTTTACAGCTCTATGGCACTTCTATGCCACGGATTTATGAGATCTTGTTTTTTGCAGCCTTTGCATTGGCCTTTGCCATAAAGGTGCCCATGTTCCCCCTTCATACATGGCTTCCTGACGCGCACGTAGAGGCACCAACAGCAGGTTCAGTCATACTTGCTGGAATATTGCTTAAGATGGGTACATACGGCTTCTTTCGATTTGCTATGCCGCTTTTCCCCCAAGGCTCTGCCTACTTTGCGCCTCTGATAATAGTTTTGTCAATCATCGGAATCATATACGGTGCCCTTGTGGCCATGGTTCAGCCAGACATCAAGAAACTCGTTGCCTACTCTTCTGTATCCCATCTCGGTTACTGCATGCTTGGTCTTTATGTTTTAACCCGTCAGGGAGTGGAGGGCTCTGTTCTCCAGATGATAAATCATGGGATATCTACAGGTGCCCTGTTCTTGCTGGTTGGAATAGTTTATGAGCGCAGGCACACAAGACTTATAAAAGAATATGGTGGTATCGCCAGGATAGTTCCCATCTATTCTACTATATTTCTTATCGTCACTTTATCTTCCATTGGTTTTCCTACCACAAATGGCTTTATTGGTGAATTTCTTATACTCCTCGGTGCCTTTAAGGTGAACAAGATTGCAGCTGTTTTTGCCGCAACAGGTGTCATACTTGGAGCCGTTTATATGCTTTGGATGGTTCAGAGGGTATTTTATGGCCAGGTGAAAAACCCGAAGAATCTTGCATTAAAAGACATGAATCTAAGGGAAGTAGCTTACATGTTGCCACTTTTGGTTCTTATTTTTTGGATCGGGCTGTACCCCAATTTCTTTTTGAAAAAGATGCACTCCTCGGTAGAACATTTCATTAATCAGGTGAAGGTGGAAGACGTGCAAGAGCAGCCCCACAATTTTGCAGCGGCTAATAATATATTGCAGCTCGGTGAGGTGACTGTACTGAAGGTCAAGGAGTAGAGGCATGAATAATATAAATATGTCTTTCGACTTATATCATCTGTGGCAGGTTTGTGGCGGCCAACTGATACTTATAGTGGCAGGATTGTTGCTCATCCTCGTGGATATAATCCTGATGGAGAAGGATCAAGAGATCAGAGGCAGGTGGATGGGCTGGCTTACAGTGTTTATTTTTGCCGCCACTATTGGCCATCTTGCATGCAGGGAGTGGGATCTTCACGACACGATCTTTATGAATGTCTTCTCAGCAGACAAGTACAGTATTTTCATCTCCATAGTAATGACATGTGCAGGGCTCCTGGCTGCAATGATGAGTATAGGCTATCTCAGGAACAACGGACTTGTTAGGGGAGAATATTACATACTCTTGGTCTTTGCTGTTGCCGGCGCAATAGGTTTGATCCAGTCTGTGGATCTTCTAATGATGTTTATCACTCTGGAGGTGATGTCCCTTGCCATTTACGCACTTGCAGCCTTTTTAAAAGACAGTTCCTACAGTCAGGAAGGGGCCTTCAAATATTTTTTGCTTGGAAGTTTTGGTTCGGCCTTATTTCTTTTTGGTGTAGCCATTATTTATGGGACAACGGGTACCTTGAACATAACCCAGATGGCCCAATACATCTCCGGCGGTTCATATAGTACCTTGCCCATATTAGTTGCCTTTGCCATGATCATGGCTGGTTTTTTCTTCAAGATGGCAATGGTTCCTTTTCACATGTGGACACCTGATGTATATGAAGGGGCACCGTCTGTGATAACAGGTTTTATGGCAACTGCCGTAAAGGCGGCTGCCTTTGGCGTCTTTATGAAGGTGCTTTTCGTTGGCTTTACTCCCATTCTTGCAAGCAGCGGCCAACCCGATTTTGCTGCAACGGTTAATCTTTCAGCCCTTGGACCTTACTGGAAACCAGTTATATGGTGGTTGGCCCTTTTAAGCATGTTTATTGGAAATCTTATTGCTGTATCTCAGAGCAATATCAAGAGAATGCTTGCCTATTCTTCCATTGCCCATGCAGGCTACATGGCAGTAGGCATCATTGCAGCCAATGGGGAAGGCAGAATGGGCGTGTTGTTCTACCTGTTTGCTTACACTCTCATGAATATAGGCGCCTTTGGTGTGGTATATCTGATAGATGGCATGGAAAGGAAGGCACAGGATCTGGAAGACTATCGCGGGCTGGGCTACATTTATCCCTCGTTGTCATTTTTGTTGAGCCTTTTCTTGGTTGCTATGGCCGGGCTTCCGCCTACGGCAGGATTCATTGCCAAGTTCTATGTATTTGCCGCTGCTATTAAAGAGGGATATTTCCTATTGGCTGCGCTTGGAGTGCTCACAAGCGTAATTGGTGCTTACTATTACTTACGTGTAATATATCTCATGTATATGAAAGAGAAGGTTAAAGATGTGGAAAGAGGCCCAATTGCGGCACCTACTGTTGTTGCCCTTGTTATTGCTGCGCTCGGTGTGGTGTATCTTGGCTTGCTTCCAGAAAATCTTGCATCTGTCGCAAATTTGGCTCAGCAGAGCCTCGCCATGATCTTTTGATCAGATTTCAACACAGCCTCAGCACCTTTTTATAAAAAATTTCATATACTTTAACGCATCTTAGTAAAAGGCACCGTAAAGGGTGCCTTTTTGTTTTATAGGCAAAAACGATTAAACCTGAACACAGGTGAAGAGGTGAAAGATAGTGGGCAGCCATGTTTTTAAAACATTTGTGTTCTCCAAAACCTACCAAATAATAGCCCCTCATGTCGAACTCCTTGGAATCGAGTAAAGTCTAATTATATTATCGTCATATATTCGAAAACATATGAACATTGGTCCCCATGATCATTTCGGGATCTGCAAGTTATGAAAGAAACAAGATACATAGTCATAGAAAATGCACGGCTTCACAATCTACAAAATGTTACGGTGAAGATCCCATTAGGGAAGATCACCCTCGTTTCAGGTGTGTCAGGAAGCGGTAAGTCCTCTTTGGCAGTAGATCTTTTGGGAAATCTGTCAAGGCAAAAGTATGTAGACCTTTTGGGCGAAGGTTTTGCCCTTAGAAGAAGGCTTGTTATTGGGGAAGAAGACTTTGTGGATAACATAAAGCCAGTTTGCCCAAGTATTATCTTTAAGGGCCTGGTTCCACAACGAAATCCAAAATCAACTGTGGCGACGGTTTCTGGCATAAGAAACCATCTTAGAAATTTATACCGAATTTGTGGTAGATATAGCTGTCCGCAGTGCGGTGCAAGTATTGACATCAAGCAACCAGATGAAATCGTATCCTGGATGTTGGAAAATTTTAAAGGAAGGGCTGTCATACTAAAAGCGCCTTTGATCCTTTCCAGAAAAGAGAACAAGGTAAAGGCGCAGTTGAGAGAGCTTCTAAGTTCAGGTTTTTTAAGATTTGAGATCAACGGAAAGACGTTTTTCCTTGATGAGGATATTGATGTCCTTTTAAAAGAACTTGATTCTCTCTCTGAAGTAAACTTGGTCATTGATAGGCTTCGCCTAAGTCCGGAGAAAAGCACAAGAGTCTTTGATGGCCTGAGAACAGCTTTTTCAGTAGGAAATGGCAGAATCAGTTGTGACATTGAAGATGAATGCTCCAAATTTGTCACCAACCATTTCTCAACCCGGCTTTGGTGTCAAAGGTGCAGAAGATTTTTGTCTGATGGTGCTGAACCATCCACAGGCTATGACAATATATTAAAAGCCACTTTGACCCTTGGCGGAAAAGATGTGCAAGAGCTTCATCAGGGTTCCTTGTCCCATCTTCATTCGTTTTTGAAAAAGCTCAGAGGAGACAACGGGTTCTATCCTGGAAGATGGATGGATAGAGTGGTAAGAAGAATCCTTTCTTATCTTGAATGTATTGAACAGCTTGGAATAGGTTATCTTCATCTTTCAACACCAGTTACAGAGATTTCTTCGGGTGAATTTCTAAAACTTAGATTCGCAAATCTGATATCACAACAATTAACAGGCGCCCTTTTTGTGTTGGATGAACCAATTGGCTTTCTACCAGCTTTTGAAAGAAAGGCCATTTGCCTTCTCATAAAACAACTTAAAGAGGTAGGTAATACTGTTGTTGTTATAGATCATTGCATGGAGGCGGCACAGATTTCAGACTACCTTGTGGAGCTGGGGCCAGAGGGTGGCAAAAAGGGTGGCAAGGTAATTTATCAAGGCTGGATGAATGCAGGCCGACTGGAAGATTTTTCATTAAGCAAGGAAAGCGTACTCTATACTGGTAAAGGGCAAATATCCAAGGGCAACAGAGATCTTTCCATCACATTGTCCGATTATTTTAAAGCTTGCAGACGACTTGAAATAGAAACCGGTAGCCTAACAGTAGTTTGTGGACCTACTGGTTCAGGCAAAAGCAGGCTATTGTCAGAGGCTTATAAATGGATCAAAGATCACCATGCTTCCAAAGCAAAGGTAGTCCTAGTTCCAAGTGGTGAGATATTCCGTGGCAGATACTCCATCACAGCCACGGCCCTTTCGGTATTTTCTCCAATTAGAACCCTGTTTTCCCGGACACCAGAAGCGAGAGGAGCCGGGCTCACTGCCAATATGTTTTCCCTTGCCAGAAAGGGTGGAAGATGCGAGGTATGCAAGGGAACTGGTAAGGTTATGCGTGAGGGATTTGGCCTCGTTATATCTTACGTATGTCCGGTATGCAAAGGCTCGAGGTATAATGCCGACATATTGGATATTAGATACAGGGGTTACAATATAAAAGACGTCCTTGATTTAACTTGTATAGAAGCGGCCGATCTTTTCGCCAGAATCTCAACCATAAGAAAACCGTTGGAGTTTGCTGAAAGGGCGGGGATTGGTTATTTACGTTTGGGGCAAGCTCTTGAGCAGCTTTCAACCGGAGAGGCCCAACGTCTTAAGATTGCATCCCATCTTAGTTCTGGCGGGACAGTCAAGCATAATATTTTCTTACTTGACCAACCCACCGGCGCCCTTCATCCGAAGGACGTGGAAGATATGGTGAAATTTTTCCAGGAATTGCTTACCTTGGGCGTAACGCTCATCGTTGCAGAAAACAACCCTTTAATCGTTGAGATGGCAAACAATCTGATTCGTTTAAAAGGGGCAGGGCCAACCGGAGGATTAATAGAATTTGTAAAATAAAAAAGCCAGCCTTTTTATGGGCTGGCCTTTTTAGTCGTGCTCCAAAATCGACTAATAATTAGCCACCAAGACCGAATATGGCCATGAGCTTTGGAAGCATTGGGTTGGCGTAAAGTGCTATAAGAGCAACAACGAGGGCGTAAATGGTAAGTGACTCGATAAGAGCCAAACCAATGAACATGGTAACGGTGAGCTTACCAGCAAGTTCCGGGTTCCTCGCAGTACCATCAAGACAACCCTTTGAACAGTGGCCCATTCCGACACCGCAGCCAGATGCTGCAATACCGACACCAAGTCCGGCAGCAAGCACTGATGCTGCCATCAAGAAACCGACATGGCCACCTTTTGCTACATCATCGCCCGCTGCGAATGAAAGCCCTGCCCATGCAAGTACGAAAAGAACCGTTAGCACAGAAATCCAAGAAAACTTCTTCATTTCAAAACCTCCTACATCTAATTTTTTGGCCTTCTTCTTCTCAAGATTTTATATTTTCTTTTTCTCTGTTGCTTAATGCGCTCCTGCCATTGCCTCGACTGAATAGACTATTGACAGAACATAGAAAATAAATGCCTGAAGCAGACACACGAGGCATCCAAGAATCATTATTGGTAGCGGAGCCAAATAAGGACCTGCAAGCATGAAAAGCAGTCCAAGAAGGATCTCCTTAGAAACCATGTTTCCAAAAAGTCGAATGGAAAGACTAAGGATTCTTCCTATGTGGCTAAATACCTCAATGGGAAACATCATTGGTGCCATTGCTGGAATAGGTCCCATGAAATGTTTAATGTATTTAATGCCATGAAATCTTACACCTAATATATGATAGGTAGCTATTGAAATTGCAGTACAGCCGAGTGTCACGTTAAGATTTGCCGTTGGCGACATGAACCCTGGAATCAGCCCCATGTAGTTACCCACCAAGATGTAAAGCATAAAAGTGGTCATCATGGGGAATATGATCATGGTTTGTCTTTTGTCATGGGTTTGTTCCATGATAAAATTCTCTGACCAGTCCACAAAGATCTCCATGATGTTTTGAAGGCCTTTTGGAGTCCTAATTTCCAATTTGGATGTAGCAGCCCATGCAAGAATTACACAGACAATCATAGCCAGGTAACTGTACTGCATGTGTGGAGCAAGAACCTGTGCAAGTGCACTCTTACCACCATGGGCTGGCAAGCCAAGTGCCTCTAATAAAAGACTGAGAAACAACAAAGGATGTTCCATGATTAAACTGCCTCCTTGAATTTGGCTCTGTATATAAGCATTGCTGTCACTAAAAGATAAAAATTTATGACAGATACAGAAAGTCCCACAAACATGCCGATTGGCGAAAAGAGCTCTTTAAAAAATAGGATTGTGATGGTGACTGCCAAAGCGATAAGGCCCATCCGCACAGCCATACCTGCATAGTAAGCAGCCATACTTCTCCAGCGCACCATACGCTTACAATCCTTATCAAGTCCAAGGGTGTTGAGGTTTGAAATTATACCTCCTACAAGCACTCCGGAGGAGAATCTATCGGATAAGAAAAGCATTGATGTTGTCACAAGGATAGCCAAGACAATCCAGTTTGCAGCCATAAAAAGGCGTACGAAGCTGGGATCAAGATTCCCTGTCAGAATCGCCCTTATGCTGGTGTTCCCTTGTTTCAACTGAACTTCCCTTCCTTTCCCCTTTTTCTTTTTCAGCCTCTTTGGTAAACCGTTTGGTTAGGATGATAAAATTTTTTATTCCTCCTCCTAAGCCGAAAAAGAAAAATATTATCGTAAGCCATGGATAGGTTTTGCCATGAAAAAGCTTCTCATCAAGATAATATCCTGCAAGTACTCCGGCAAATGTTGATAAAACAACGGCCAGTGCAATAGTTGTGGCATTACTAAAATGCCGTAATGCCTGGGCCAGTTCCTGCCGGATGGTACCCATGGCTTAGCCTTCCCTTTCATCAGGCACGGTGTGATTTGTCAAAGAAACGGTGGAACAATTCCTCAACACCATGCCTCGTTGTCCAATATGAGATAGCATAGAATTGATCCTTATGCAAGGATTTTGAATGACGATTCAGTCGCTTCCAGAGCAAAATCCAGATCATCCCAGCTATGGGCAAGGGATACGAAGGCTGCCTCAAACTGAGACGGTGCTAAATATACGCCATTTTGAAGCATTTGCCTGAAAAACTTGCCGTAAAATTCCGTATCGGACTTGGCCGCCTTGT
>Ga0256833_1001669_pt1 | contig 16143 bp, 14 predicted proteins | sample 356284metaG_FD_190535 | JGI IMG/M metagenome (GOLD analysis project Ga0256833, IMG submission 190535) | Hydrothermal vent microbial communities from Mid Atlantic Ridge, Atlantic Ocean - 356-284 | ecosystem: Environmental > Aquatic > Marine > Hydrothermal vents | place: Atlantic Ocean: Mid...
ACTCTCTGTCGCAGCAGCCTTAGCAAGCATAGTCTTACCAGTACCAGGTGGGCCGAAGAGCAAGATGCCTTTGGGCGGCCTTATCCCCATTTGCTCAAATACCTCTGGGTATTTTAGTGGCCACTCAACAGCCTCCCTCAACTGCTGCTTAACGGTCTCCAAGCCACCAATATCGTCCCAGTGAACCTCAGGCACCTCGATATAGATCTCTCTTATGAGGCTTGGCTGTACATACTTCATAGCCTCTATGAAGTCCGCCATGGTTACTTTTAGCTCTTTTAGCAGCTCTGTCGGTATTGGCTTGCTTAGATCGATCTTCCCGCTCTTGATGAACCGCCTAAGCGCGTTCATAGCCGCCTCCTTAGCGAGAGCTGCTAGATCAGCGCCCGTATAGCCGTGAGTCATCTCAGCTATTTTGTCGAGATCAACATCCTCGGCTAGAGGCATGTTACGTACGTGTACCTGTAGTATCTCTTTACGTGCCCTCTTATCAGGCGGCCTTATCTCGATCTCTCTATCAAATCGCCCTGGTCTACGGAGTGCGGGGTCCACTGCCTCGGGGCGATTAGTCGCGCCTATTACTATGACTCGGCCTCTTTCCTTCAACCCATCCATTAGGGTTAGTAGTTGCGCCACTACTCGTTTCTCTACCTCACCTGTTACCTCCTCCCTCCTCGGCGCTATCGCGTCTATCTCGTCAATGAATATTATTGCTGGGGCGTTCTTCTCGGCTTCCTCGAATATCTCTCTTAGTCTTTGCTCGCTCTCACCATAGTACTTGCTCATTATCTCGGGGCCATTAATAGCTATGAAGTATGCTCCTATCTCGTTGGCGAGAGCCTTGGCTAGAAGCGTCTTGCCGACGCCAGGCGGGCCGTAGAGGAGGATGCCCTTTGGCGGCTCGATGCCTAGGTGTTTGAACAGCTCTGGGTGCTTCATTGGCAGCTCCACTATTTCCCTAATCTTCTCCTTGGCTTCCTCGAGATCCCCTATATCCTCCCACGTGACTCTCGGTATTCCTCTGCGGCGAAGCTGCTCTTCTCTCACGGGCTCCTCTCTTATCTCCAGCGATGTCTGGTCTGTCACGTATACGAATTGCCCTGGTTGCGTCGCTACGACTACTAGTCTTAGGCCGGCTCCGAAGAACGGGATTATTACTACCTCGCCGCGTGCTAGTGGCTTCCTAAGCAGATAATCCTTAACATACTCTACGAAGTCCCGGCTAAACCTCATAGGCTCCGTGGGGGCTAGTACAACCCTAGTAGCTGGCTGAACATTAGCAGCACGACGAACCCGGACAGTATCACCTATAGAGGCGCCAATAGCCTCGCGGATAAAGCCATCAATACGAATAAGCCCAGGATCCTCATCAGGGTGAAGAGGCCAAACCTGGGCAACAGCAATACCCTTAGAACCCTCAATCTCGATAAAATCACCAACCTCAACACCAAGCCGAGCCATAGCCTCCCTACTAATACGAGCAATCTTCCTACCAACATCCCGGCTACGAGCCTCAGCAACACGAAGCTCTATCTCCGCTGACAAGGCTCCTTCTCCTAGGTTTTCTTACCCCCGGGGCCTCCTAATATAAACGTGGCCTATCTTTATCAATACCTAGGTGTCTAGCTGGTGAAGAATCGTCATTGCTTCGCTCTAGTTGCTTCACGGCTGCGCAGCGAGGACTATATTAACTGGCTGTACAAGAGCATGGAGAGCGTTCGTGATGTTCTCGGAGAGCCGCTAGGCGTTATCGATGATTCTAGCCTAGACACCATCGTGCCGAGGGCGAGAGAGTGCACGGGTCTCGTACTCTTCGTGGCCACTGGCGGAACCGAGCACATATTGCTCGAGCTACGCGAAAAGCTTAAAGAGAAACCAGTGCTGGTGGTAGCACTACCCTATGCTAATAGCCTACCAGCGGTAATGGAGGCCGCTCCTCTTCTAAGACGGTATAGGAGGACGGCTATTCACTACCTAGACGGCTTTGATGAAGCATCACTATACTCGCTTAAGACCGCCCTTAAGGGACTCGTTGTCGCTAGTAGTGTACAGGGTATAAGGCTGGGAGTGATTGGGGGCATAAGCCCCTGGCTAGTATATAGTAGGCTTAGCGGCGACGACGCTAAGAAGATAGGAATAGAGTTAGTCGATATAAAGCTTAGCGAGCTCAACGAGCTTTACGAGCGCCTAGATCCCTCCGAGGAGCTGTTGAAAACACTCATGGGTAACGCGGATAGGGTAAAAGTACCAGTGGACTCGGTTAAAAACGCTCTAAGAGTGTATAGTGCTCTCAAGGCCCTGATAGAGCGCTATCATCTCGGCGCTCTAACAATAAAATGTTTTGACCTAATATCAACGCTTAGAACAACAGCTTGCTTAGCCTTGTCGCTCCTAAACTCAAGCGGATTCGTAGCTGGCTGCGAAGGCGACGTGCCCTCGACGATAACGATGATCCTCTTGAGCAGAGTATCGGGGAAACCAGCCTTTATGGCTAACCCTGCTAGGATCAGGGAGCAGGAGGTACTATTCGCTCACTGTACCGCTCCCGTTCTCTACGGCCCTTACTGGTTATTGACGCATTTTGAAAGCGGTATCGGAGTCGGTGTATCCGTCAAATACCCCGCTGGTGTACCGGTGACGATTGCGCGCCTAGACCCCGCGTCTATGAGGCTACGAGTAGCGGTAGGAGTCATAGAGGCCTCTGGCTACTTGAGCGATAGGCATTGTAGGACACAGCTCCTCGTACGCCTCAGGGGGGCTAAAAACCTGCTAGACCGCAGCATAGGGAATCACTACGTCATAGTACCAGGCAAATACGTTGAGGAACTACGCTATACGGCTAAACTGCTAGGACTAGGCTTCGAGGAACTAGGCCAAGAGCGATGAGAGTTGCGTACTCCTCGACGGTTTTCCCCGATAACGAGGTTCTCCGGGTAGTAGCGACACCGTTTTATCTGGAGAACGATTCTTAACTGGATCCCCCTCATAACAATAGACGTGACGATAATGGCGAGGGGCTTAGCCATGGCCAGAAAGAAGAGAATAATCATAATGGGGGCTGGTGGAAGAGACTTCCACGTGTTCAACACCATGTTCCGCAACAACCCCGAATACGAGGTAGTAGCGTTTACTGCGACACAGATACCGGGCATCGAGTGGAGCAGGTACCCGCCCAGCCTAGCCGGGCCACTATACCCGGATGGGATACCGATCTATCCCGAGGAGTGGTTACCAAAACTGGTGAAGGACTTTGATGTGGACGAGGTCATCCTGGCCTATAGTGATCTCACATACGACGAGATAGGGCATAAACTTAGCCTCGTTCTAGCAACCGGCGCCGATTTCAGGATAGTTGGTCCACGCGACACAATGATACCTAGCTATAAGCCCGTCCTAGCAGTAACCGCTGTAAAGACCGGCGCAGGTAAGAGCACGGTATCGAGAGCGCTGGTACGCGAGATAAAGAGTAGGCATCTCGTACCAGCTGTTGTTAGGCACCCAATGGCGTACGGCGATCTCGAGGCCAAAAACCTAATAGTCATAAAGACCAGGGAGGATATATCGAGGTACCCACTAACCATCGAGGAGAGAGAGGAGTACGAGCCATACATAGACCTAGGCGTACCAGTTCTCGCCGGTGTAGACTACGGGCTGGTTACACGAGAAGCAGAGAAACTAGGAGACATAGTACTATGGGACGGCGGTAACAACGACTGGCCGTTCATAAAACCGGATCTATGGATAGTGGTAGCGGACGCCATGAGGCCTGGGCTCGAGGCATCAGCCTTCCCCGGCGAGGTTAATGTACGCGCAGCCGACATAGCGATAATAACTAAGGCTAGTGAAGCAGGCCCAGAGAAGGTTAAACAGGTCAAGGATAACCTCCTTAGGCTCAACCCGCGCCTCGAAATAGCGATAGCCGACCTAGAGGTGGCTGTGGATAAGCCGGAGATGATAAAGGGTAAGAAAGTAGTCGTGGTAGAGGACTCGCCGACAGTAACCCATGGAGGAGCACCATATGCAGCTGGCTACGTAGCTGCTAAGAAGTATGGAGCCGAGATAGTTGATCCAAAGCCCTACGGCGTCGGCGTGATAAAGGAAATGTTTGACACGTATAAGCACATGGGCCCGGTAGTGCCCTCGACGGGGTATACGGAGAAGCAGCTAAGAGATCTCGAGGAGACGCTGAGAAGAGTGCCCGCCGACGTAATAATAATAGCGAGCCCCGCGAGGATAGAGAACATGATAAATCTCGACAAGCCGTACGTCAGGGTAAGCTACGAGCTCAAGGTGCTCGAAGGCCCAACGCCAAAGGATATTGTCGATAAGCTGCTAGAGAGACATCCTCTACCCAGTCATTAGCCTAGTTCCTCTTTTCCCCACACCCTTCGCAACAATGGCATAGCGCTCTAGCCTTGATGAAGGGGAGTCCTTTATTCCGTGTCTATTCTCGTTGTTAGGTCGATCGGCTTAGCCCAATAAGGCGCGCTTGTCACAATAACGTCTACTCCCGTCGATGCGTACTCTTCTATATTGTCTAGTGTTATTCCTCCTCCAATAGCTACTCTTATCCTCTCATTTACTCTCCTTATCTCCTTTATAGCTATGCGTAGCTGGTCTGGAGACATGTGGTCGAACTGGATCTCGTCAACAATACCGCTCTTCGCGGCTCTTATCGCTTCGTCGAGGTCCTCGACCTCTATTACTACTTGGCGCTCGCCTATAATGGGCCTTGATTCTCTAAGCCTCTTGATAACACCGTCTATGCCGTTAGCTAGGCGCGTATGGTTGGGGAAGACGAGGATGGTGTCGCTTATACCGATGCGGTGGAGAGTCGCTCCTCCGCAGAGTACGCAGTGGTAATATAGGTGGCGTAGACCTGGGGGCGCTTTCCGTGCAACAGCTACTATTACGCTGGGGTTAGCTCTTCTCGCTTTCTCGACTAGTAGTTTACTGTATGTTGCAACAGCTGATCCTATCGAGACAAGTGTCTGTGCTATACGCCACGCAGCGTGTAATTGTCCCCCGGTTCCGCTGGCCCGCATTATTTCCTGTCCTGGTTCCCCCCATTCACCTTCCCTAGCCATCATCTCTATGCGTGCTCCTAGCCGGGTATAGACCGCGCTTGCCTCGTGGAGCCCACATATGATTGCTTTTTCGCGCAGTATTACTCTGGCCTTGGCGCGCTTGTTCACTATGCCTAGTATGCTTGTGGTGAAGTCCGTGAAAGGTATGTCTTCTCGTATCCATTCGTCCACGAGGCTTACTGGTAGGTGTATTGACCAGTTGCACTCGTTCATAGCTCCAACCCGTTGGCGCTATCCAATAGCATCACTCTTGCTTGTTGATAATAAGTATCCCCCCTAACTATTCAGCCAAAACTCGTTCTTCGCCTGGAAGCAATAGACTTAGAATACTCTCACTACTAACTGTACGCTTATACTTGGGTGAAGGAAGCCCTTGCCCAAGAAGAAGAGACGGAGAGAAGAAGAGGAGAGCAAGAAAGAACTATTGCTACCCAATCCCGAGGAGGGGACAATGCTATGCGTTATAACGAGGATCCTTGGAGCTGATCACGTGCTTCTCAGATGCCAAGACGGTGTCGAGAGGAAGGCTAGGATAAAAGGCAGCATGAGGAGAAGGGTCTGGATGAGGGAAGGAGATATAGTCCTGGCTGCTCCCTGGGACTTTAAGCCAGATAGAGCGGACATAATTCATCGATATACAAGGGATGAGCTTAAGAGACTAGTAGAGATGGGGCTTGTCTCTGAGGAGCTTCTAGAGCTCGCAGAGGAGCTTGCCTAGCCATGACTGGAGACCTAGACGGTGTTCCCGTCGCGTGGGGTGTAACTAGGCCTGGGGCGTAGACGTAGGGAGAAGAGAATCAAGGATAAGGATCTTTTTGAAACCGTTGAAGAGGTGTGGGATTCACAGACATTATTAGCAGCCTACGAGGTTATGCGGAGGCTACGCCTAGATAGGTTCGCTGGAGTGGTTAGCGCGGGCAAAGAGGCTAGAGTATATCGTGCCATAGGACGTGATGGGAGAGAATACGCTGTCAAGATCTACCTAACAGCTACCGCGGAGTTCCGCAAGAGTATCTATAAGTACTTGCTCGGTGATCCCAGGTTCCAGCACGTCGATATAAGTAATACCAAGAAGCTCTTCGCCGCATGGGCTCGTAAAGAGTTTCGCAACCTGAAAAGAATGCATGAGGTTGGCGTGAGCGTTCCTAAGCCCTACATGGTTTACCAGAACATCATTGTCATGGAGTTTATTGGGAGGGAGGGGCTAAGGGCTCCTCTTCTCCACGAGATCCAGAACGAGCTAACAAGGGAGGAGGCCAGAGACATATATGACCAGGTGGTAGATAACTATAGGCGAATATATTGCTGCGCTAAGCTAGTCCACGCTGATATGAGCGAGTACAACATAATGCTCTTAGACGATAAGATATACATAATAGATGTTGCCCAGGCAGTTAGCCTCGAGCACCCAAACGCTAAAGACTTCTTACTAAACGATGCACGAAACATATCAAGGTTTTTCTCCAAGCTAGGGGTAAGTGATGCAAACGACGTGGATAACGTTCTTCGCGAAATGACGCTATGCGAGGAGGTTAATTGCCTAGATGCTAGCGGGAAGAGACAGGAGAAAAACCAAACCGGGGTACCAGGAGATAACTACTAGGGAATAACCGAGAGGTGGGCTAATTGGACGACGAGAGAGAAGTGAAACAAGCAAGGAGTTATACTGTGCAACCGACTCTTAGACTCTATGCCAAGCTCCCAATAGAGCGGATCGGCGTGCTAATAGGTGAGGGAGGGAAAGTAAAGACGGAGGTAATGCGGAGAACACGGACAAGAATAACAGTTGATAGTACTACCGGGATGGTTATAATAGAGCCAGAAGCATCTGATGTGACCCCATTCATGGTTATGAAGGCACAGGAGTTCGTTAAAGCCATAGCCTATGGGTTTAGCCCGGAGCGGGCCATGAGGGTTCTCGACGAGGATCAGATACTAATAGTGATAGACTTGAAGCAACATGTTGGGGATAGCCCTAATCACTTACAACGTGTAAAGGGGAGGATTATAGGCGAGAAGGGCAAGGCTAGGAAAACCATAGAGGAGATGACGGGCACGTACATATCGGTCTACGACCACTACGTGGCAATAATAGGTGACTACGAGACAGCAAACATAGCTAAAGAGGCAATAGAGATGCTAATACAGGGCAGACAGCACAGCACCGTCTATAGGTTCCTAGAAAGAGCTATGTTCACGCTTCGTCGCACACGAATGACACAACTATGGGAGAAACCCTACGTGTAGCGAGTGAGGATGGCCAGGATTACAGACCCTTCCCCGGCTCCCCTAGGGGATGAAGACTCTCTCGAAGACCGATACCTATTTCGATAAAGCTGCTATTATGGAGTCCATGTCCGCTATATCGGTGTTTCCTAGCTTCATCATGATGTAGTAGTTTAGGTTCCTTGAGCTGATTATCAGTACTGGGAGCCCCCTTGCCAGCTCTAATGGTTTTACACGAATAGGCTTCGTAGCTATTGTTGCCGGGGCCGGGATAGTGGTGGTGCTCTGCGCCGAGTTGCTGCTCTTGCACAGCCCTATGATTCTATGGTATGTTTCTAGGGGTGTTAGGTTTCTTTGAGCTAGGTTCGCGTATATATTAATTGAGCGCCTATCCGTATTCGCCGCGTAGGCGGCTATTCCGAGGCCTATTTTTCCCCGCTCATATAGTGTGATGATATGTTTTAAGACGGGGCTATCTGCTTGGCTGCACATAGTGTCTAGGTTGCCTAGCACTATGAGTATGGTCGTGCTCCTCTTTCTAAGCGAGATGGTGAGGAGGGCTTTCTCTGGCACTGCATTCTTTCCCACCACGACAGCATTGACTATGCCTAGGTCGTAGAGAGTCCACCCCATTCGCTTGAACACGTAATAGTTGCTATTGATGCGCATCAGCGTGGGGGTTAACCAGCCCAGATCATAGCTACTATATAGAACCGGGGCTGGGAACACAGGGTTGCTCGGCAACGTGTGGTTGAAGCTGCTTATTATTGTTGCCGAGTTTATGCTCGTAGCTGCGCGAGTTGATAGCTCCGGTAGCTCGGATAGAAGCTGTGCCTTCTTTACGCGCACTAGGCTTGGTAACGGGTTGATGACTATGAGCTCTGCTCTCCGCTTATACCGGGGTGCTGGCATATCCTCGCCGCCATAGCTGTATGTTTCGTAAGCAAGCCTTGCGCAGATATCTGCGCGTATAGGGAAGTAGCCCTTACCGATACTAGTATTCACGATAATAGAGGAAAGCCTCTTTACAACGCTCTCTCCCTTCACAACCACGTACGGGTAAACGGGTAGCCCGTGAAGCCCTATATCGTCTTCATGCGCTACACAGTACTTGGTATAGCTGGGAAGCTTGCCTACCCATTCAGCGCTAAGCCGGAGTATCAAGTGCTCAGCCAACAAGCCCTGCCTATCAGTATATACAACTATTACCGCGTCCTTAGCCGATAAGCATCCAGGCGTAGTTATACGCGGGCTACTCCACCAAGCCCACCACATGGCAACCAATACAGCGGCCAGCAGCACTACACCGACTAGGAGGAGCACTGTATCCCTTCGCACACAGAATCTCCCGAGGATAACTCTACAGAAATAACTGTAATAACCCCGCTGCAAACAAAGACAAAAATACTACATGGAGGCTCCCCACAGAGAGCTGGGTAAGGGGCCGTCGTCTAGCTTGGTCCAGGATGCCGGCCTGGGGACCAGTCCCCGCGAGGGCCGGTGTCCCCGGCCCGCGTGGCCGGAGCGCCGGTGATCCCGGGTTCAAATCCCGGCGGCCCCACCATCCTCCTGCCCCATCAACCCCTTCGCAAGGGACTATTGGCTAAACCTGTGCTATATACTAGGAGTATGCACCGCTGATGCACTAACCATAATTCAGTGTAACAGGTTGCTTATTCTTCATGAGTTGCTAGCAATGGGTCTTCGTGGCACCATGGGTTCGAGGATAGGGGTTTTCGTATCAATGTTTATGGCTATATTTCTCCTCGTATTTATGCCCTTTACCTCGATTTGTAAGCCGGGAGAGCTGCTAGGTCCTAGAAGCTTTGTACTTGATCCTAGTTGTAAAGCCTCTTCGGTAACTGCGCTCATACTCTCCATAGGCATCGGGTTAGCTGCTGCCTGGATTGCACACAGTTTGACGAGTAGACGTTACCCCTTATGAGGCATTGGCTAGGTGCATGCATGGGTATTCTTTACAGCCCCTAGTACACCCATCTGGGTCGGGATTATCACTGGTATCCATGGCTGCCTTGATACGTGCTCGAAGAATGTCCTAGGGGGTCTGGGCACGAAGGCGTTATGGAATAAGGCTATGCCGTGTGGTCGTAGCTTATGGGCTAATAGCTCTAGGGCGTGTAGGTACTCGTTTTTATCGATATCTACAAAAGCTATATCGACTTCGCAACTACCCAGTTTCTCTAAGTACTTTATTGCATTCATTTCGACTACTTCGATCTCTACAGACTTTGTAGGGAGGTTGCCGAGCACCCTGCGAGCATAGCTTGCCCTAATCTTATCCTGCTCTACTGCAACAACTTTACACGCTATTCCGCGGCTCTCGCAAATAGGCGCGATGCCTGCTACAAGCCATAGCGTGGAATACCCTATGCCCGCGCCTAGGTCTAGTACGAGGAGCCCCTTGTCGGCACGCGAAGCATATGCATAAGCCATGCTTTGTAGAACGAACCCGTCCTCCTCGCTTATAGACGGGATCGCAAACCTCATAGACAAGTCGCGTACGGCACGAATATACTCGAACAATTTACCAGTAATATACGGGTCCATGGGCATCCCTTGTCCATCACCCAGGGTTATTGTATATGGTTATCTCTTGGGGCCTCTTGCTCTAGTAGTACCAGTGCAGCGGATAATAAGACTATAATACTGCCGATTATCTGTACTAGTGCTAGGTTCTCATGAAGAATAATATGGGCTAGCAGAATCGCGCCAACGGGTTCTAATAAAGACATTATAGCCACTTTATAGGCGTCGGTAATAGCTAGTGCACGGACATGCAGCAAGTATGGAATAATCATAGTGAATAAGCCGAGGTACAGGATGCCTATGATATCGCTACTGTTCGGTTTAGTAACGGGGTGCACCACTATTGCAACCATTATTGACGCGTATAATAGACTATGTAGACCAGTCTCGGCTACGCTAGCTCCCCTCCGCGAAGCCAGCTTTGCCAACAACATGTATGCTGCATAGGAGAGGCCGGAGCCCAAGCCATATAGTAGCCCGATGTACTGGCCCACGCTTACAGAGGGTAATGATATGAGCACAATGCCTAAGAAGCCCAATAATGCCGCTAAATAGCCTAGGAGCTTAACCGGCTCAGAGAGAAGGGGGCCAAGAAGCACAACCCATATGGGGGCTGTGTATAGGAGAATTGCTGCAAGACCCGCCCCTATGTACTCGATCGCCTTAAGGTATAGGACGAAAAGAGGCCCCAGGGAGAAAAACCCTATAATAAAAGACCATTTCCCGGGCCTATGCCGCGTGATAGCAATCACCGATAGCGAGGCTAGCCCGCCTAGAGCGGGGCGCCCCAGTATCAGCCAGCTAGCATGGGCCCCAGCTGATAGTGATAGCTTGTACACAATACCTATTGTGCTCCATAGGAGCGCGGCTGTGGACGCGTATACAGCCCAACGCACAGTACTAGGGCGGGGGCTTTGCTTCGCTAAGGAGGAGGCCATGTAACCACAGCCCAGAGCAACGTTACCACTATAAACATGGTGAGATACGCGATCTTCCCAAAATTCATCGCAAAACGGCCAGCTTATCTGGGATCAAGTCTTGGAGGGGTTACGCCTCTCTGACCCTGATACTTGCCACTATACGGTTTTGCCACCGGGCTCGTAGTCTTAACGAATAATACGTGTAGGAACCTCTGGCCAGGGTACAATCTTATGGGATACGCTGAGCCGATAATCTCTATTGTCACCTGGCCGCAGAACCCCGCGTCAATGACAGTAGGCGGTACAAATAATCCTAGACGGGCGAAGGTACTTCGGACATTAACGAGGCCTACAAGGTCGTCGGGCAAGCAGACCGTTTCTAGAGTGGTGGCGAGGACGTGCTCATACGGGTTAATGGTTATCCCTTTATCGGGGCTTGCCCTACGACATATATAATATCGCTCCTTGTCAAAGGGCTTCCTAGTATCAAGCTCCGGGGCCTTGTTATTAAAGCGGCAAAACTCTTCACCTAGGTGTAGATCCACCCCGTTTTCGCGTATAGTGTCCTCGAAGAGGGGGTCTATTCGTAGTAAGTTCTTTTGAACATACCAAGCTATATCCCTATCAGAAAGTATCATGACTGGTTCACCTGTCCTAAACCCCGGGCTCATGCTCCTCGCTGTTCCAGGCTGCTTCTCCTCAATTGTTTTCGATAAGACTATCCTCATATAAGAGGAATAGGGGTTATAGAGATAGGGCCTCTGGCCCGCTTATCCATATCATTGCACGTCCATGTACTTATACCGCAACATTCTATTCTTATAATAGCGTTGTTCTCCGTTCTCACCAATAATGCACCGCTCGGGGTGAGGCCGAGCGATACCCCCCTTATATCGCCTTTCTCGGTCATAACGTGGACGTTGCATCCTCTTAGGAGATCCCTCCTCGACGCCTCCCATAGACAGTCCTCGGGATCTGCTAAGGCTCGCCCTATCCCCCGGATCACGGAGACATATACATCGCCTAGCCCTCCCCTAAACCCGTAACTGGCTAGCTTGGTGCCACCTGGCGGAACAGGATTATAGACGTTAATCCCTACCCCTATTCGTAGCAACCCTGATCTATAAGTTATGAGTATTCCACCGAGCTTCCCCCTCCCAATATATAGGTCGTTAGGCCATTTAACACGAATAACCCGGCGAACTGATTTAGGTAATAATCTCTCGATCTCCTCGGCTACGCACCCCCCTACGGCCACGGGGAGCCATAAGGGAGGGGGGTTGTGTTTTGCGACGAAAGTCAGCCATGCGCCGCCCCGGGGGCTTACCCATCTACCGCTTCTCCCCCTACCACTGGTCTGCTCCAGGGCTATTACCACTCCTGGCAGCTCTGGCGGGATAAGCTTCATTGTTGTCTCCACGGTGTCGTATATCTCTATGCTTTGCGGCTCAAGCATTACCTCCAAGGTGCTTGGCCCCGCAGCCTTATATGCGACAGTAGTCGAAGACTCTTATCGCCAAAAGTCTAAACCTTTAAATTTGACCAAACATGATGGTTACTCGGCGCTTCTGGTAAGGGTGCTGTTCACCGTGCCCCGCAGAGTCTTAATAGCAGCGCGCGGCGAAATAGCTATTCGCGTGGCAAGGGCTGCACGCGAGCTAGGCTGGGAACCCATCACCATATACGAGGAGAGCGACAAGCCAAGCCCCCACGTACGTGCAGGCGTTCTATCCTTCCCCGTAAAAAGCTACACTGATGCGTACAGCATAATAGACGTAGCTATTAAAGCTGACGCTGACGTGATACACCCGGGTTACGGCTTCTTATCCGAGAACCCCGATTTCGCGGAAAAGGTTCTAGACCACGGCATCGGCTGGGCCGGGCCAAGCCCCAGGTCGATGAGGCTCCTCGGCGACAAGAACTCGGCTAAGGGCTTAGCCGAGAAGCTCGGCATACCTACCCTCTCCTGGTGCGAGGCTAGGAGCCCGGAAGAGGCTAGGAGATGCGCTGACCGGATAGGCTACCCAGTTATACTCAAAGCAAGCCTAGCTGGCGGCGGCAGGGGGAGCAGAGTAGCGTATACACCGGACGAGGTTGAGCAAAGCTTTAAGATAATAGAGATGGAGGCCAAGCTGGGGTTCGGGAAGCCTGGCGTAATATTTGTAGAGAAGTTCATTAAACACGCGAGACATATCGAGGTACAGATACTAGGCGATGGAGCTGGCACTGTTCTACACCTCTTCGAGAGGGAGTGCAGCCTCCAAAGGAGGAGGCAGAAAATACTCGAGGAGGCACCGAGCCCCTTCGTGGAAAGAGTCGAGAAGATACATAGGCTACGAGAAGAGCTGACGAAATACGCTATCGCGCTAGGAGAGGCTGTTGACTACTCTAGTGCCGGAACAGTTGAGTTCGTAGTGGATCAGCAAGGAAGGCCTTATCTTATAGAAGTCAATACAAGGCTCCAAGTCGAGCACGGTGTCACCGAGGAGGTTACTGGCGTGGATATAGTGAAACAGCAACTACTCGTGGCCGCTGGGTACCCCCTGCCCATAAGCCAGCAAGACATAAAGCTACATGGATGGGCCATTGAGGCACGCATATACGCTGAGGACCCTGCCAACGGTTTTCGTGCATCCGAGGGGGTGCTTAGACGATACATTGAGCCCCGAGGCCCCGGTATAAGGGTTGACTCAGCCGCGGAGGAAGGCATGCCGATAAACACTAAGTATGATACTCTTATCGCGAAAATAATTGCGAGAGGTTTTTCGCGGAACGAGGCTATTTCTAAGCTCCGCTGGGCGCTAAGAGAGACGCTAATAGCTGGAGTAGAAACTAACTTGGACCTTCTACGAGTCATAGTGGATCAGCCATGGTTCGCCGACGCAGAGTACGACACTAGGATCATAGAGAATAGGCTTAATGAACTAGTGAACGAGGTTAAGAGGAGAAGAAGCATAGTAAAAACAATAGCTGCCCAGATCCCAGCCAGTACTACTGCCCCAAGGCTAGACAGCTATAACAGTGATAGCTCCTCTATAGTGATGAACCATGGCTATGGGTGGCCCTGGCCACCGTGGAGAAGAACGCTACACTCCTAAACTACTTCGACTACGAAGGCTCCACGACAATCTCTACGAGGCCGAGCTTATCACAGAACAGGGTGAGAGGCTAAGACTCCAAGTCATCGTCAATAATGACATCGTTGAAACGCCTTTCGGCCGATACCACTTATCCAGCATAGGTCTCGTAGAAACAGAGCCCACGAGCACGAGTAGCTCCGCTGAATCATGGCTTGTCGAATTCAACACCCACACTGGCGAGCTCAGGGCAAAACTATCTATGAAAATCGTGGAGATCTCTAAGAAGCCCGGAGAGCGCGTAAAGGAGGGAGAAAGAATAGCTGTAATAGAGACCATGAAGATGCTTAATGACGTGCATTCTCCCTGCAATGGAGAGATTATTGAGATAACTCAACCGGGCCAAGGCTTATCTCCTGGAGGCTTATTAGCAAAAATAAAGTGCGAAAAGAAACAAGAGTAAGAATTATGTGATTAAATTAAACAATCTTTATACACTCTAAGCCGCACTATTTATTCTCTTTTAATACTCCTAGACCTAGGCTCCAAGAATATACGGGAAGATAGGACATGGTGCACGGCTTTGAGCAAGCTGCGTGAACTCGAGGAGCTACGTAAGCAGCTAACCACCCCCGATCCCGATAGAGCGAGGAGGCAGCACGCCAAGGGAAAACTGCTCGCACGTGAAAGACTGGAACTATTGCTTGATCCGGGCAGTTTCGAGGAGATCCAGTGGCTTGCTACCACGCGTAGCACGTTATTCGGCTTAGATAAGAAAAGAGTCCCAGGAGACGGAGTCATCGCCGGCTATGGGAGGATCCATGGCCGCCCCGTCTATGTCTTTGCACAAGACTTCACCGTAATGGGGGGAAGCATAGGCGAAGCCCATGCCGAGAAAATAGTTAGGACAATAGAGCTTGCCACTAAGAGCGGTGTCCCCGTAATAGGTATATGGGATTCGGGCGGGGCAAGAATCCAGGAGGGTGTAGCATCCCTCCACGGTGTAGGCAGAATAATGAGAGCAATAGTTAACGCTAGCGGTGTTATACCGCAGATCTCGCTAGTACTAGGCCCCGCGGCTGGAGGGGCAGCGTACGCACCAGCTCTCATGGATTTCACAATAGTTGTTGACAACGTGACGTACTTGTTTGTCACTGGCCCCGAGGTGGTCAGGGAGGTCACGGGCGAAGAGATAGATTTTGAGGGATTGGGGGGAGCAAGGGTTCACAGCCAAGTAAGCGGTGTTGCTCATTTCCGGGCGTCTTCCGAGGAGGAGGCATTCGCCTTAACTAAGAAACTGCTCACATACCTACCCGATAATAATGAGGCACCGCTCCCAGTAATTGATACTGGAGACCCGGTTGAGCGTGAAGATAGGGAGCTGGACTCAATTATACCCGAGGACCCTATGCGATCCTATGACATGAGAGCCGTGTTGGAAAAAATATTCGATAGAGGCTCCATACTCGAGGTCCATAAGGAGTGGGGACAGAGCATTATAACCGCGTTTGCAAGGCTAGGCGGTATACCCGTATGCGTAGTGGCGAGCCAGCCCCTCATACTCAGCGGGGCCATAGATATTAACGCGTCTTGTAAAGCAGCTCGTTTTGTAAGATTCTGTGACGCGTTCAACTTACCAATAATAACTTTTGTCGATGTGCCAGGATACATGCCGGGCACGCAGCAAGAGCACGGCGGGATAATAAGACATGGCGCGAAGATGCTCTACGCATACTCCGAGGCAACGAGCCCAAAGATAACCGTTATTGTGCGCAAAGCGTACGGCGGCGCATACATCTCCATGGGTAGTAGATCAATGGGCGCCGACATGGTTTTTGCGTGGCCAACAGCAGAGATCGCTGTAATGGGCGCTGAAGCCGCTGTAAGAATACTCTATAGGAAACAATTAGCCAAGGCACAGAACCCGGATGAGGAGAAGAGGAAACTAGTAGAGGAGTTTAAGAAGACATTCCTTAACCCTTACCGAGCCGCTGAGCTAGGACTAGTAGACGATGTCATAGAGCCTAGGAAGACAAGGTTAAAGCTCCACAGAGCCGTGACCATACTGCTAAAGAAGCGTGAATGGAGGCCGCCGCGAAAACACGGCAATATACCTCTCTAGGCAAGCACCTCTGCAGGGACCAAGACTGTGTACAGGGTTTTACAAGAACTCGGAACATGGGTTACCGGGCTCCGGGAGACAGGGTACCGCGGCCTAGTATTACTACACTCCTCCATGATTAGCGCGTCCCTTAGCCCTCTTATTAGCAAGCTCAGCGAGTTCTA
>Ga0256833_1001670_pt1 | contig 16130 bp, 9 predicted proteins | sample 356284metaG_FD_190535 | JGI IMG/M metagenome (GOLD analysis project Ga0256833, IMG submission 190535) | Hydrothermal vent microbial communities from Mid Atlantic Ridge, Atlantic Ocean - 356-284 | ecosystem: Environmental > Aquatic > Marine > Hydrothermal vents | place: Atlantic Ocean: Mid...
TATAAGCTCTATTCTAAGATAGAATAAGTGATATTAAAAAATTCACTCTTTTTATGCATAAAATAAAGTAAGTATTCTCAAAACTCCGAGGTTTTGAATGCTAATAATATACTAAACACGATTTGGGTTTCGGATTTTTATTGTCATACCGGTTTGTGATTTTTGCAATACCGGTATCTGTTAGGTCAATAGATTCCGGTATTATACAAAAAGCGTATAAACCGGAATGACAGTTTGATGTGTTTCATAAATCCGAAAACCGCTTTAGTTTTAGTATAAATTACAGTAAACAGTTTTACAATAGATTAAACTAAAGTTATTCTCTTGATTAAAACCTCGGATGTTTAAGTTGTTGCTATCTATCCTATCATAGAATAGAGGGAAAATATAAACACATTGAAAAATAGAAATAATATTATGATACATAATAAATTATCGGCAATACTTTTTCCTTTTATAATTTTTTTTATAAGCTGTTCTTATAATAGTGATATGATTACCGTGCCAAATATTTCAATTATTCCGAAACCTACAAAAATAGAAATTAAAGAAGGTCAATTTGATTTCTCTAACAAAATTGTAATAGTTACTAAATATAATTCGGATAAAGTAAATGATGCAATTAAATATTTTTCTAAAAGACTGAAAATAACAGGCAATATTGATGCGGAAAAGTCCGAAAAAAAACTTAATAAGAATTGTCAGATAATTGAAATAAAACAAAAGTCCAAAATTAAAAATGAAGCATATAAGCTAACGGTTTCAAATAATAAAATAATAATTGAAGTATCAAGCGGAAGCGGACTTTTTTATGCTTTCCAAACAATTTTACAATTGTTGCCACCGCAAGTTTATTCAGATACAGAACAAGTGAATATTGCTTTTACTATTCCATGTGTAACAATTGAAGACGCTCCTGCCTACAAATGGCGTGGATTTATGCTGGATGTTTCTCGCCACTTTTTTCCAAAAGAATTTATATTTAAAGTGCTTGACTACTTGGCTATTCATAAACTTAATACATTCCATTGGCATTTGGTTGATGACCAAGGTTGGAGAATTGAAATTAAAAAATATCCTAAGCTTACCGAAATTGCTGCTTGGCGTGCCGATAGGGAAGACCAACCGTGGGATTCAGAGAGAGAACCGCAAAGGAAAGGAGAGAAAGCAACCTATGGCGGTTACTACACCCAAGAAGATATAAAAGAAATTATAAAATATGCAGAAGAAAGATTCATAACCATAGTGCCCGAAATAGAAATGCCGGGACATTGCAGCGCAGCATTAGCCGCTTATCCGCAGTATTCATGCACAGGAGAGCATCTTACTGTTCCCGTGGGAAGTGTTTGGCATGATAGAAAAGTCTATTGTGCAGGTAAAGATTCTACATTTGAATTCCTTGATAATATTTTAGCGGAAGTAATGGAATTATTCCCAAGCAAATATATTCACATTGGCGGAGACGAAGCACAAAAAGATGCTTGGAAGATTTGTGAAAAATGCCAAACAAGAATTAAAGAGGAAGGACTGCAAAGTGTGGAAGAATTGCAAGGCTATTTTATTAAACGAATTGAAAAATTTATTAATTCAAAAGGTAAAATTCTAATTGGTTGGGATGAAATTCTTGAAGGCGGACTTTCACCAAATGCAACCGTTATGTCTTGGCGTGGATTAAGCGGAGGAATAACTTCGGCACGTGAAGGACATGATGTTGTTTTTTCTCCTACTAATTATTGCTATTTCGATTACTACCAAGGTATTCCGGATAACGAACCTAAAGCCATCGGAGGATATCTTCCGTTAAATAAAGTTTATTCGTTTGATCCTTCGTTAAAAGATAGTTTATCTAAAAACGAACAAAAGCATATACTCGGAGTTCAAGCAAATCTATGGACTGAATATGTCCCAACAGAATCTCATGCGGAATATATGATGTTTCCTCGTCTTGCAGCTCTATCTGAAGTAGGCTGGATAAAGGGAGAAAATAAAGAGTGGAATGATTTTTCGAAACGATTGGAAAAACAGTTTTTACGCTACAATTTCTTAGGTGTTAATTATTCTAAATCCGCTTACAACGTTACAGCAAATTATAAAGTAGATAAAGAGCAACGTAATATAATTGTAACCTTAAAAAATGAAATTGGGAATACTCAAATCCGCTACACTACTGATGGAAGTGAACCAACAGCAAATAGTAGTCTCTACACAAATCCGTTTCATATCGATAAAGTGTTAACAATTAAAGCGGCAACATTTAAAAACAAGAAGATTGTTTCGCGTGTAATTAAGCTTGATGTGTTGGCAAATATAGCAACCGGATTACCTGTAAAAGTTCAATACCAATACGATGAAAGATATCCGTCAACGGGAAACTATGCTCTTACAGACGGAATTAGAGGAAGTATAAATTACAGAGGTAGTGAATGGCAAGGTTACTTTGGTGTTGATTTAAATGCTACAATCGATTTGTTAGAAAGTAAGGAGATAAATAAAGTTACAGTCTCTTTTTTGGAATCAATTGGTGGTGGAATCTTTTTCCCAAAAGAGATTGATGTTTTTGTTTCAGAGAATGGAAATGATTTTAGTAAGGTTTCAACTCTAAAAATTGATAAAACCTCAGCTAAAAACGGAACAGTTCTCGAAGCATTTGCAATTCCGTTTGAAACAGTAAAATGTAGATTTGTTAAAGTTGTTGCAAAGACTATCGGCAAATGTCCGAAAGGGCATATATATGAAGGAACGAAAGCATTTATGTTTGTTGACGAAATTGTTGTGGAATAAAAACATCAAAGAATAAAAGGAGAACCATTTTATGAAAAAAATAATTGTATTATTGTTGATGGTAATAGCAACAAATTTTACTTTTTCTCAAAGCAGTAAAGAAACCGAAGTTATTATAAGAAAAATTGCTGATAAAATTGTGAAAGCAAATGTTCTTGAGTTCGTAGATTCGAAAACAGGAGAGAAATATACACAATTGACACAGGATACTGATATGCGTTTTATTAATTGTGCTACCGAGCTTTGTGATTGGGAATATCCAAGTGGTGTATTAAATGTTGCAATGTTAGAGCTTGGCAAACTTCTTGAAGATAAAAAATATATAAATTATTCAGTAGATACGTATCAATTTATTTTTAACAATGCCCCTTTTATTACAGAAATTCCTGAAGGACGAAATAAATGGAATGCCGCGTTAGGACGACTTTTAAAACTTGAAGAATTAGATGATTGTGGAGCAATGGGTTCCGGATTATTTGATGTATATTTTTATTACGATAAAAAAGATGAATACTTGGCATATTTTAACAGAGCAAGCAATTATATTATAAATATTCAAGATAAATTAGATGACGGAACATTGTGCAGGGAAAGACCAGTGAAATACACAGTTTGGGCAGACGATTTATATATGGGTATTCCATTTATTGCACGGATGGGAAAACTTACCGGAGAAAAAAAATATTTCGATTTTGCTGCAAAGCAAATAATACAATTCACAGACTATCTTTGGGATGAAAGCAAAGAGTTATATCACCATTGTTGGCAAAGCGACGATAGCACAAACGGTGTTGCTCACTGGGGTAGAGCAAACGGTTGGGTTATTGTTGCACAAATTGAATTGTTGAAGCATCTTCCAAATGATTATCCACAACGGGAAAAACTATTGAGTATTCTTAAACAGCAAATTAATGGCGTAGCACGTTATCAAAGTGAATCCGGATTATGGCATCAAATATTGGATAAAGAAGATTCCTATCTTGAAACATCAGCAACTGCAATGTTTACTTATGGAATTGCCGCAGCAGTTAACGAAGGCTGGATACCCGAACGATATATATCGATTGCACTAAATGGTTGGGATGGATTAAAAACTACTATAACAAAAGACGGAACTGTAAAAGGCATTTGTGTAGGAACCGGAATTGATAGTGCTATGAAACATTATTATACGCGTCCTACTTTGGATGATGATATTCACGGTATAGGTCCGGTTATTATGGCAGGAACTGAAATTATAAAATATCTAAAAAGTAAAGGGAAATAGGTCAAGATTATGAAATCATTTTTTATAAAAATAATGTCACTTTTATTGCTGTTTTTTTTCAGCGGACAAATAATGGGGTTTGAAGACCACTCATTTTACAGTAAGGAATTTAATTCCCAACGTTTTTACAGAATCTATTTTCCTTCATCTTATTCAAAAAATATGAATAAACATTATCCTGTAATTTATTATTTTCACGGATGGAGCGGGCGTTATAAATGGGAAGCCTATGGCATTTCTCATAATCCATATTACAAAGGTAAAGCACGAAAACATCCGCCGTTTATTGCCGAATGGGAAGATTATGTTAAAAATCATGATGTAATAATTGTTACTTGGGACGGATACGAACCTAAATACCAAACAGGCAAGTACGAAAGGGACGGTATTAAATTTGGTAGTTGCCAACCTTACGATTATTTGCGTGCGCACAATGTGAACAGAAATATTAGAGGTTTGGATTACAGAAAATATTTCGTTGAACTTATAGAGCATATTGATAGTACATACAGAACAATTCCGGACAGAAACCACAGAGCTGTTACCGGATTAAGTATGGGCGGCTTAATGGCAAATTATATTGCCGGTCAGAGCAAGGATTATATTAATTCTATGAGCTCATTTTGTCCGGCTGATAATTATCCGCTTTTCGGAATTAAAGGGCAGCAAGTAGTTTTTCCTATTTTAGAAATGTACCGTTCGTTAAAAGGGATAGCCGTACGCCTAACAATGACTGATGGGGACTGGCTTAAGTACAACGATTTGGCAATGAATCAATTATGGTCAGCAGCTGATTTAACACATTATGAATTTCACGTTGCTCATTTTAGAGATCATTATGCAGCGGATACTGAAGAACAGCTTGATTTTCATATGAAGCATTTTACCGATAATGCTGCTATTCCGCAGAGGTGGAATTATGTTTCTCCGGGTTATCCTTCTTTCACTGTTTTTGGTTACGATGTTGATGTAAAAAGAGATAAACCGGCACTTACTTTGTTTGAAAAGATGAGCAAGGGTAAAATTAAAATATATGCCCGTACATTCTTACCGGAAGGACCAATTGTACAAAAGGAATCGATAAAAATTAAAACGGATTTGCCATACCATCCATATACAATTACTGCTTATAATATTTCAAACAATAAGTTTAGCAATCCGCTTGCAGAAAAAGTAGATGAGAACAGATTAGGATTTAACCTAAATGGTGGCGGATATATTGTTGGTATAAATGGTGGAGAGCTTGGAGATGCTCCTCAAATAGCTATTGTTGATAAATATAACAGAGACCGCCAATATTTTGAAGTTGAAAAAGAAAACGAGCTGGAAATAAATATTGTTAATGTTGGGAATAAGACCGCTGAAAATATGGAAATTACCGCTACTTCTTTACATCCTTTTATTTCGTTTTTGCAAAATAAAATTTTTATAAAAAATCTTAAAGCCGAAAAATCCGTTGATAAAGCGAGTAAAATCAGATTTAAATTCTCAAAATATTATGAAGAAATTTCAATGGGGGATATCATACTCGAAATAAAAGTCAACGGAGTTGTAGCCGATACACAAAAAGTTATTTTTTATGAAACTCCAAAAACCTCGTACGTTAATGCTAACGATGTAATTATTCTTGACGGACGTACGGTTAAAAACGTTCCGATTTTTCATCAAGAACGTGATGCTGTTCAGTTAGATTCTCTTTCGGGAGGAATTGGTAACGGCAACGGTATTTTAGAAAAAGGTGAAGATGCTCTTATATTTGTTAGAATTGCAAAAGGAATTTCTTGCAGAGATACAAATTCGTTTCATAAAACTTTACTTATCAATCCTTATACCGATAAATTTGTAAAGGTATCTAAATTAAAATATGATGAAAAAATTTATCAAGCCGGTGCAACAAGTGTTTCGTCAATTATATCTGTTACAAATAGTTTGCCTCAATCTCACAAGTTTGATTTTTGGTTTAAGATTGAAAGTCTGTACAATGACAAAAACGACCCGACGGCAATAAGTCCGGTGTATGCATTTAGATATGATTATCGTAGAGTAAAACTCGAAACAAAATAGAAGGTAATATGAAAAATTTATTATGGTTAAATCTGTTTTTGTTGCTGCTGCTATTTGGTTGTAAAAAGCAAACTGGAATTAAGATTAATATTGAAAATAAAACTGATCAAAAAATTACGTATCAAGCAGTAGCAATTAAAATATCGGAATTGCCAAAGATGAACTTAAACGAGTTAGTTGCATTTGAAGGGAATAAGCAACTTCCGACACAATTAGTTGATTCTGATGGCGATGGTAAAACGGATGAATATCTTTTCTTGATTAACCTTGAAGCTAAAGATTCAAAAATTATTACACTTAAAAAATCGGAACATAAAAAGATTTTTAAACAACGTGCTCATGCGGAAATATCGGAAAAAAGAGATTACAAATTAGTTGATGGTGTATATACTGGAGGGAAATTTGTTTCTGTAAAAAGAACTAAAACACCTAAAGGACATGTAGATCATAATCTATATTATAAATGCGAAGGACCTTGTTGGGAATCGGATAAGGTTGCGTATCGTTTTTATATTGACCAGAGAAACGCTACAGATATTTTCGGTAAAAAAGTTAATGATATTATTCTACCAAATATCGGCCATACTTATGATAAATCCGGTAACGAAACATATCATACAATGGCTAATTGGGGAATGGATATTTTTAAAGTCGGTAACTCGCTTGGCATCGGCTCGTTTGCCGCTTTTGTTAATAACAAAGTTGAAATGATTACAAAAAGAGATAGTGTTATTTCTTTGGTTACAAATGACGGACCAATTTACGCATCTGTAAAAACAAACTACTTTGGTTGGCATGTTAACGATAAAAAAATAGATGTCGAAATCAATCTTTCCATTGTTGCCGGAAGCAGATTAACAAAATGCGAAGCTGTTGTTAGCAACCAAAATTTGCTTTATTGTACCGGACTTTCCAAACATAACGGAACTGAATTACTAAAATCTACTAATAGCAACAAGTGGAACTATATAGCTCTTTGGGGTAAGCAATCTTTGTCGAACGATAATCTTGGTACGATTATTTTTTATAACAAAGATTACCAACCAAATATAACGGAAGATAATTTAAGTTATATTGTAACGTTCACTTCGTTAAGAAAAAAGATTAAGTATTATTATGCTGCTTGTTGGGAACAAGAGGTAAATGGTATAAAAAATAAAAAAGAATTTTTGAGATATTTGAATTATGAAATTGAGAAATTAAATAAACCAATTAAACTAAGTATTAAATAAAAAGTCTCAACAATATTATTTAATTTTATTAAGGTGAAATAGAATAAAGACTATAAAACAATTGTTAAAGAGTAAAGTTTTTTTGAAAAATTATTTGCTTTTTATAAATTATATTTATTATGTTAATGTTATCTTTAGAGAATCTTAATGTTTAGAAAAAGAGCAAAATTAAGCGATAGAGAGTTATTTGGTTTGATAAAAAAAGATGACGGTAAAGCCGTTAAAATTTTATACAAACGCTATTACGATAAATTATGCCATTTTTCTTATGGATATATACAAAGTAGAGATATAGCTAAAGATATTGTATCGGAAGTTTTTCTAAATATCTGGCTAAAAAGAGCTACGCTAGATATTACTACAAATTTTAATGCATATCTGTATAAAGCCGTTCGTAATCGTTCAATTCGTTTATTAGCTAAAGAAAAATCAAATCTGCAAAAATTTCAAATTACTGATAGTATAAATGCTTTTTCGGATAATTCACCATTTGATAAAATTCAATATGAAGAATTGGAAAAAATAGTAGAAGCAATTCTAAATAAATTACCACCCAAAAGAAAAATTGTATTTAGATTAAGCAGAATAGACGGATTATCTTATAAAGAAATTTCGGAAATTTTATCAATATCGGTTTACACAGTTCAAAATCATATGGTAAAAGCCATGAAGTATATAAATGAACAATATCCGAGGATAAAAAAAATTATAATGTTACTTTTATATTTACCAATGTTCAAAATATTTTTGTCTTAGAGTAGCAGATTTTTTTTTTTCATGTATCTTATAATTAATGATGAACACGAAAAAAGAAAAATTTTTAACCTTAACCGTAAGGTATCTTTCCAAAGAAACAACATTGGAAGAAGAAAATTTATTAGAAGAACTACTAAAGGATAATTTTTATAGTAATTTATTTGAAGAAATATCAGCAAATTGGAACCATATAGATCTTGATGATGATGTAAGTTTTGATTTTGGGGAAGGGGCGGAAGATTTATATAATAAAATTATTAAGTATGATCCTAACTTTAACTGGGAAAAAATAAAAAAAAATAGACGATTGTTTCTTCCAAAAGTAGCTGCTTCCTTAGCCTTTTTGTTTTTCTTCATATTATCTATATCTTATGTGTTTTTACCCAAAAACAATAATCGGTCAATAGCATCTTTAGAAGAAAAAATAACAAAAGCCGGACAAAAATCAATTATTACATTGTTTGACGGAACAAAAATTATTTTGAATGCGAATAGCATATTAAAATATCCTCATCATTTCAGTAAATCCTCACGCGAAGTTTATTTAATAGGGGAAGCTTATTTTGAAGTTGCACATGATACTACAAGACCGTTTGTTGTTAAATCGGGAAAAGTTTCCACAACCGTATTAGGTACTAAGTTTAATATTTGTGCGTTCCCCGAAGATAAAAATATAAAGGTATCTTTAGTGGAAGGCAAGGTTTTGGTTTCCGGTAATATTAAAGATGAAAAATCTCATAGCTTTTACTTATCTCCCAAACAACAATTTGTTTTCAATAAAATTAATAATACCAGAGAGATAAAAGGTTTTAACATATTAGAAGAAGTTGGGTGGAAAGACAATAAATATGTATTTAAAAATACACCTATAAAAAAAGTTTTTAAAAATTTAAGCAGATCTTTCGGAGTTAAGTTTGCTTTAAATAATGATAGCAATAATAAAAGAATTACTGCAAATTTTTATAATGCATCTTTCTGGACAATTGTAAAAACTATCAAATCAGTTACAAAATTAAATTATTCCGTTGTATATGAGGATAAAAATATTAAAGAAATTAAATTTTATAATGCAAAAACTAAAACTATTTAGAACTGACAAAAAACTTAATTTTTTAGTAATAAAAAAAATGTTAGCTTTCTATCATAAATATTTAAGGGGTATAAAGTAAAAAAGTCATTTATTAATTTCATATAATAGTTTGTTATTAATTGGACTTTTGATAATTCTTTTTTACTCTGGTAGTAAGTGACAACAGCAAAATTTTTTTTGCAGGGAGTTTTGTAGGAAAGTTTAAGAATCGAAAAAAAAGTCGAGAATATTAATAATAAAATTTCGGCACTTGAGTTTTTTTAGATAGTTTTTGTAACCATTATATTAACTTTTGAGGAGTAAAGAAATGAGGAAACATTTGGATAGTTTAATAAAAAAAACTTTTATCTATGTCATCCTGGGGCTTTTACTTCAAGCTTTTTCAGTAAACATTATTGTAGCGTTAAATGTTAGTGTTGCTCAAGATTTAAATGATGTGGAAGTGAACTTAAATTTAGTAAATAAACCACTTGAGAAAGTATTTAGCAAAATTGAGGAACAGACTGAATTCAGGTTTTCATATCTTGATAAAGCAATTCCCTTAAAATCACCTACTACAATTAAAGCTAAGAATAGCTCTCTAAAAGTGGTACTTAATAAAATTGCAGCTCAACATGGTCTCTCTTTTAAAAGAATTAACCAACAAATTATAGTTGAAAAATATATTACTCAAAACAATTCACAGAAAGGCAAGATAAAGGGAATTGTATTAGATGCCAATAGCAAAGAACCATTGATTGGTGCAAATGTTATTATAAAAGGAACTTCAATAGGAGCAGCTACAAATATTGAAGGTAAATTTACTCTTCCTAAAATGAAATCCGGTGATTATATTCTAAAAATTTCTTATGTGGGATATAAAGATAAAGAGCAAAAGGTCACAATTTTATCAGGTAGAACCTTACAAGTTGAGATAGAATTGGACTGGATAGCAGTTGAAGGAGATTTAGTCTTAGTAACAGCACAAGCCAAGGGGCAATTAGCTGCTATAAATGAACAACTTTCATCAGATGAGATTAAGAATGTAGTATCAAAAGATAGAATTAGAGAATTACCGGATGCAAATGCTGCTGAGTCTGTTGGAAGATTGCCGGGTGTTTCACTAGTTCGTTCAGGTGGGGAAGGGGATAAAGTTGTTATACGTGGTTTGTCTCCAAAATATAGTAAAATAATGGTTGATGGAGTTTCCTTAGCAGCAACCGGAGAAAATGATAGAAGTGTATCTATGAGTTCTATTTCTTCGTATTCTCTTGAGGGTATTGAAGTAATAAAAGCTCCCACGGCGAGTATGGATGGTGATCAAGTTGGGGGCTCTGTTAACTTTAAAATGAAGACTGCGGATAAAGGGTTCCATGGTAATATTGTTGTAGAAGGAGCTTATAACAATCTAAAAAATTCATACTCCGATTATATGATTGTTGGTGATATTAGTGATAGGTTTTTTGATGATAAATTAGGCATCTTTGTTCAGTTATCTACAGACAAAAAAAATCTAAGTAGTAACCAAATGCATGCTGGGTACTATTTCGATAAAGACAAAGGACGTTCACTACGAACCGAAAGTTTAAATCTTAAAGATATTATTCGTGAACGCAAACGGTATGGGGGGACTCTTACAATCGACTATTTATTACCAGAAGGGAAGATATATTTTAAAAATTTTTTTAGTAGTGGTGATAATAACCAACAAACTTATCAAGAGAGCTTTAATAGATCAAGGTATCATGGATATAATACTTCGGACAACGGAAACAATCAACTAATTTATTCTAATATCTTTAATTACGAACAAACCGTTTCAATTTTTAAAATAAATGCAAAACTTTCACATTCATATTCAGAAACAAACGCACTTAATAATATTGGATTTGGTTTTTATAAAAATGGCGATATCAATGAATTCCCGTACGATATTGATCCTAAAGAGATTCCGGATTATTCAAAAAATGAAATAGATAAAACATTATGGTCTAACATTAAGGTTGGTGATCAAATTACAAAAGGAAGACAAATTGCGCTTTCGCTAGATTTTGAAACCAATTTTAGCCTTTCAAAACAACTAAATGGAAAAATAAAATTTGGTGGTAAAGGGTTATATACTGAACACTCCTACGATTACACGAATGGTTATTACGGTTCTATGGCTTCACTTGGGGGAAACATGTATAAAATACCAATTGTAAAGGCTTTCCCTTGGATGCAAGATATTGTCTCTATTGAGTCATTAGAAACAGATTTCACGATGCCTTATACAGTATTCATAGATAATAACTATAAGCATGGGGAATTCTTAAAAGGAAGATATACAATGGGTCCCGTTGCTGATATAGATTTAATGCGTGACATTATCAATGTATTAAAAGAGACACGTAATAAATTAATAAAATTAGGTGAAGACGATCCGTCATATTTTACTCCTTCAAATAAAACATCTGTAACAAATGATTATTCCGGTATCGAGCGTTTGTTTGCCGGTTATGTAATGTCAGATATTAATATCACTAATAAGCTTAAAATTATACCGGGAGTTAGATATGAAGTACAAAGAACTTCATACACCGGTGTTAGAGGTAAAACTCAACATTTTGTGGAGGTTAATTATCCTCATTATGATACAACAACTGTACGTAATAATTATTTCCTATTGCCAAGAATCCATTTACGTTATAAACCATATAATTGGTTACAAGTTAGGTTAGCTTATACCCAATCGCTAGCACGTCCAAATTATTCTGCTTTAATCCCAAGAGTGGATATAACTCCTAATTCAATTTTTGTAAATAATTATAATTTACGCCCGGAAAAAGCTGAAAGTTATGACATTAGTTGTTCTTTTAATGGGAACTATTTAGGATTGTTTACCATAGGTGGTTTTTATAAAGAAATAAAAGATAAAATATTTTTACAGAGAGATAGACTTCTTGAACATCCTGAAGATTATAACTTATCAAGTATTTATAAAGGGAAATTTTTTAATGCTAAGCAGAATAATGAAAATCTTTCTTATGTTAAAGGAATTGAGTTAGATTGGCAAACAAATTTTTGGTATCTACCCTCATTCTTAAAAGGAATAGTATTAAATATAAACTATACTAAAATATTCTCTAAAGCGAAATATCCTTTAATAAGATATGAATCAAAAGTTATAAATACACCGCCATATATAGTTAAAGAAGCTATTGACATAAGTTATTGGGACAGAATGCAACAACAACCTAATGATATTTTAAATATCTCGCTTGGCTATGATTATAAAGGTTTTAGTACTCGGGTTTCAATGTTTTATCAGGGAGATAATTTTATTACTAGTAAATACTATGAAGAAGAACATATTTTGACAGATAGTTTTACGAGGTGGGATTTATCGGTTAAACAGAAGTTGCCTTGGCAAAATATCCAATTATATTTCAACTATGTAAATATGAATGAAGGATTAGATAGAGATTTTATTAAGGGCAATAAAAAAACAAGTAGGCTTGAATACTATGGTAGTACTTTGCAGTTAGGTGTCAGATGGAATTATTAAAAGTAAACAAAAAAACATTTACTTTTGTTTATTAATAAACAATATGCTTGAGCATATAAAATTTACATATTTAATTAAAAAAGGAGGAGTTAAGATGGAAAAAAAGAAGTACGGTTATTTTATAATTATTGCAATGATATTCGCTTTGTCGAATATAATTTTTGCACAAGATGTTATTACTGTACCCAATGTATATAACGGACAAGCAATGGGAGCAATTAATAAATTTATTGTAGGCGATACTCTATCAGATGGAAGTAGAGCCCACCCCAATGCAATATATAGGTTGGAGAGAGGTAAAATATATTTTCAAGATCAAACAATGGATTTAAATTTTAATTTTACTCTTGTTGCTGACGATGAGGACCCTAATAGTCCTACACGTCCACCAATGGTTGTTCGTGGAGTTGATGATCAAGGTGCCTACACTCGTATTCTTTATCAATGCTATAACGATAATATTAAAATCAAAGTTAAAAATATTATATTCCAAGGAATACCTACTGATGAAAGTATTGTTTCCGGTAATGTTTATCTATTTACTCTATCCGGTAAAAATATAAGATTTGAAGCTAATAATTGTGTTTTTAACTATTGGCCTGGAAATGTTATTGAAAATAAAGGATATGGTTTAGAAAATTTTACTCTTATCCTTAAAAATAATATTTTTAGAAATAATGTGGGATTAGAGGATGCCTATAGTGGCTACAGTTATGTTGGTGGTGGAAAAGTTAAACAAGATTCTATAATTTTTCATAACAATACATTTTTTAACATTAGTGCATATATAATCTATTCCAAAGAGTATGCCGGTACATTTGAATTTTTACATAATACACTATTTACTTCATGCAAAGGTTCACTTAGACTTCCAAATTTAATTAATGCGCATTTTGAAGATAATTTGCTTTATAATTATCAAACTGTTGCACAAGATTCCGCTCACTGGGTAAGTAAACACTATGCAATGGTACAAATTAGAGAGATTAATGCCGAAGGATTAGCTGAAGCAGGAATAGCTTCCAATGAAGATAGACTCGTATCTTACAGAAATAATGTTTACGGATGGGACCAAAGAGTTAAAGATTTTTGGTCTGAATATCACTTGCATGAAGTTCCTTGGATGGGTCCAATTACCGATAGTTTATTTACTAAATATGATAATTTTATAGATGAAAATAATTTAGAAGCTAATCCTGGCTTTGATGCAGCAATGACAAAAGCTGTTTTGGATAAGCAATTAGAATGGAATGCAATTTATAGAACTACAAAAACTGGTTATGCAGATCGTATTTATGCTCCAAATGGTAAGTATTTTGATCTTCCATGGCCATTGCCTGAACATTTAACCTACACAAATACCAATTTACAGTCTTATGCACAAGGCGGATTTCCAGTTGGAGATTTGAATTGGTGGGGTAAAGTGGCTGATTGGGAATCATGGAGAGTAACTGGTGTAAGAAAAGATAATGGAGATAATCAAATCCCAAATAAATATGTTTTATCACAAAACTATCCAAATCCGTTTAATCCGACAACAGTTATAAATTTTAGTATTCCTAAAACTTCTAAAATTGAATTATCGGTTTATAATGTACTGGGACAAAAAGTAGCTACATTATTAAATAAAGAACTTGCAGCCGGTTCTTACAAATATGATTTTAATGCTAGTAATTTAACATCAGGAATTTATTTCTATAAATTACAAACTGAAAATTACTCGCAAACAAAGAAAATGATGTTACTTAAATAGTATCAAATTTGTTCCTGGTTAGTTAGTCCCCAATTGTGTAATTAAAATGCATAATTGGGGTGTTTTTTATATTGTAAAGCAGTTAAAACAAAATTATAAGTTTATGAAAAAGAAAATTCTATTATTTTTATTTGTGTTTATTGGTTGTAATTACTTTGCACAAACAGGTACTGTAAATAATCATATTAAAGTAAATCAATTGGGATATCCGGTTAATGCTAAAAAAATAGCGGTAATTTCAAATCCGAAAAACGGATACAATTCAAGTGAACATTTTTCACCCGGTACAACTTACGAAGTACGCAAGCTATCTGATAATTCGGTTGTATATAGCGGAAATATTACATCTTGGAATAACGGAAATACACATGTACAATCCGGCGATCAAGTTTGGCGGTTCGATTTTTCATCAGTTACAACTGCCGGAGATTATTATTTATACGATGTTGCAAACAATGTTTCGTCTTATAGTTTCAAAATAGCAAACGATGTTTACGATGAAATGTTAAGGCAAGTAATGCGTACTTTTTATTATCAAAGATGCGGTACTGCTAAAGCAACTCCTTATGCGGAATCTGATTGGGAAGATGCAACGGCTTGCCATATTGGAACGGAACAAGATACCGATTGCCGTTGGGTTTTGGATACATCTCCTTCCACATCAAAAGATTTATCGGGCGGTTGGCACGATGCCGGTGATTATAATAAATATACTAATACGGCAGATAATGTAATCCATGATTTATTATCGGCATACGAAGAAAATCCCACGTTTTGGAAAGATGATTATAACATTCCCGAATCCGGTAACGGAATACCCGATATAATTGACGAACTGAAATGGGAACTTGACTGGTTAATTAAAATGCAGCTTGATGACGGTTCGGTTCTTCATAAAGTATCGGTTACTACTTGGGCTACTGCAAGTCCGCCAAGTGCCGATACCGAAGTAAGAAGATATGCCGAAGCAACTTCTTCGGCAACTGTTTCAACTTGCGGAGCTTTTGCACATGCGGCAATTGTTTTGGCTACGTTCAATAACTCTTCTTTGCAAAGTTATGCAAACACATTACAAACCAAAGCGATTAATGCTTGGAATTGGTTGGAAGCAAATCCTGGCAAAATACCTTCGCATTATGATAATCAAGGTTTTTTAAATCCAGGGATTGAAGATGAAGAATATGATCAATATGCAAATAGAACCCTTGCGGCAGTATATCTTTTTAATTTAACGGGCGAAACAAAATACAAAGATTATGTGGATGCGCATTATACGGAACTTAGAATGTTTACCGAAACCTATCTCAATCCTTACGATGTTCCGTATCAAGATGCTTTACTCTATTATACCAAAACACCAAATGCAACCGTTAGTGTTGTAAATAATATTCTTTCCAATTATGAAACGGAAGTAAAAGAATGGCTGGATTATCATTTGCAAAATGTAGATGCATACGGTGCTTATTTACCTACGGACGATTACGATTGGGGAAGTAATCATATAAAAAGTGACCAAGCAAGTTTATATACATCCGCAATTTATTATAATATTGATGCGGCAAACAAAGACAACTATAATGATGCCGCCATAAGTATTATTCATAATCTTTTCGGGGTTAATCCAACGGCATTTGCATATTTTACAAACTCGGGCAATTATG
>Ga0256833_1001671_pt1 | contig 16124 bp, 13 predicted proteins | sample 356284metaG_FD_190535 | JGI IMG/M metagenome (GOLD analysis project Ga0256833, IMG submission 190535) | Hydrothermal vent microbial communities from Mid Atlantic Ridge, Atlantic Ocean - 356-284 | ecosystem: Environmental > Aquatic > Marine > Hydrothermal vents | place: Atlantic Ocean: Mid...
ACCATTCCTCCTATAATTGCTAGTGCCATTGGTGAGTTGCTCTCATATCCTGGACCCTCTATGAATGCTAGTGGTATCATAGCTCCTATCATTGCTACTGTTGTCATTATAATTGGTCTAAATCTCTTTTCTCCTGCTTCTATAGATGCATTGTTTACATCTAGTCCCTCTTTTATTGCTCTATTGGCGTAATCTACAACCAAAATTGCATTTTTACCAACCATTCCAAGCAGAAGTATCAATCCAATCATAACAAATATACTAAAGTTATTTCCACTTGAATGCAGAGCTATTAACACCCCAGCAACCGATAGTGGCATTGCTATCATAATAATAATTGGCTGAATTAAAGATTCATAAAGAGCTGCTAATATTATAAAAATCAAAATTACTGCCAAGCCAATAGCACTACCGAAGGCTTTTGCTGTATCTTTCATTCTCTCAGCATCGCCTGTAAATCTGTAGCTGTAACCTTTTGGGAGCATACTTTTTAAGATTTTATCTACTTTATCTACTGCTTTATTTAAGCTAATTCCATCTGGAACGGCTGAGAGCATTACTTTTCTCTCTCTATCATATCTGTTAATAGATGCTACTGTTTTTAGCAATTTTACATCTATTAAACCATCCAAGCTGATTAAATCTCCACTGCTAGAGCGAACTTGCAAACTCTTTAGAGCTTCAATATTATCTCTATATTTATCAGATAACCTCATCGTAATATCAAATTCGCTACCATTTTGCTGAATATGTGATACAACTTTGTTGCTAGAGTATGAGTTAAGCAAAACTGCAGCAATTTGTTGAGGCGATACGCCTACTCTTTTAGCACTCTCTTTTAACACCTTTACACTCAATTGAGGCTTTCCATATTCATAATCTCTATCTATCTCAACAAGACCTTTTATACTCTTCATCTTTTTCATTAATTTAGCAGAAATCTCATCTAATTTCTTTAAAGAGTCGCCTGTAATTACAATTTGAAGAGGTGCAGTTGCTGAGCCTGTATCAAATGGTGGTATCTTATCTACAATTACTTTTGCCTCTTTAATTTTACTAAACTTCTCTCTAAACTTCTTCATAATATCTGCTTGTGAAGTGCCTAACCTTTTATCTTTTGGAATTAAGCGAACATAAATTTTTGCTTTTTGTTGCTCTTTTGCTGCATTGTATCCAATAGAAAGAACTGTATATTCTATATTTTTATCTCTTTTTAACTCTTTTGTAATTGGCTTTGCGATTTGCTTCATCTTCTCTATATTTGTGCCAAGAGGTGCTTTTATCTTTACTGTAAATTCACTATTATCCTCCATTGGCAAAAAGTCCATACCAACCCCAAAGAATTTAACCGAAATTACCATTGCCCCAATAGCCAAGGCAACTGTTAGAAATCTAAGCTTTACAACCCACTTTAATATAGAAGCATAGCCCCTCTCTATTGCTACAAACATTGGCTCTGTAATTTTGTGAAACCAGCTTACTTTTCCACTTAAAGCCCTTGCACTAACTGAAGGTATTAGAGCAATTGCAACTAAAAACGACAGCACCACACCAGCAGCAACAGTCATAGCAAATGAGTTAAAAAAGAGCCCAACAATTCCACTCATAAATGCAACTGGAATAAATACAGCCAAAAGCACAGCAGACATTCCCAAAACTGAAAACATTATCTCTTTTACACCCTCGTAAGATGCCTCAAACGGCTTTAAGCCATGCTCTAATTTTTTTGCAATATTTTCAGTTACAACTATAGCATCATCTATAAATATACCAATTGCAAGGGTAAGTCCTATCATTGTTAGACGGTTCAAATCATATCCCATCCAATTCATAATTGCAAATGTTCCAATTACAGAAGTTGGTATCGCAATAGCTGAGACTAGTGTAATTGTTACACTTCTTAAAAAGAAAAATACAATAATAATTGCCAAAATTGCACCATAAATTAGGTCAAATGTAACATTATGCATAATCTCTAAAATCTTATTTGACCTATCTGAAAGAACCAAAATTTTATAGTTATCTCCAGCTATCTCTTTTAATTGAGGCAATATCTTTTTAACACTTTTAATAATATTTAGTGTATTTTCACCAGAAATCTTCTTAACAACTAAAGAGAGACCAACACTTCCATCAACACTAGAGTAACTCTTAATATCGCTTAAAGAGTCTATAACATCTGCTACATCTTTTAACTTAACTCCTGGTTTTACAACAAGCTCTTTAAGCTCATCTACACTTTTTGCATCTGCTTCTAGTTTAATCATTATATTTTTATCTTTGGTAATAATTTTACCAGTTCCTAAAGATATATTGCTAGATGCTACAATAGAGCTTAGTTCATTGGCACTTAGCCCATACTTATTTAATCTGTTTGGGTCTAAAAGTATCTTTACCTCTCTATCTCTAAACCCAATAATATCGACTGCTCCAACACCTTTTACTCTTTGTAGTTTTGGTTTTAGCTTTTTGTCTGCTAACTCCATTAATTTTTGCTCATTACCATCTTTTGTGGAGACAAAAAGTGTTATAACATCACCCCCAGCTCCGAGCTTTCTAACTATTGGTTTTTCTACATCTTTGGGTAGTGAAGTAGAGCCTATTTTATCTCGTATATCATTAGTCGCTTCATCTAAATTTTTCTCTAACTCAAACTGCACAACAATCAAACTAAAGTTATCATAACTTGTAGATTTTATCTTTTTTATGCCATCTATTCCACTTATAGCCTCTTCTAGCTTATCTGTTACTTTTGTCTCTACAGTAGAAGCATCTGCTCCATAATAGGCTGTCTGAACAGAAACAACTGGAAAATCAACCTTAGGAAATAGATTAATAGGCATACTTTTATACGAAATTAATCCAAATACTATAAATATCATAAAAAACATTAGCGTCGCAATTGGGCGCTTTATTGCAAATTTATACATCTATTTAACCTCTATACTACCTGTGCCAAAGAGTCCTACTGGCACATCTTGAACTATAGCCTCGGCAGTAGCTTTTCTTATTTTTGTATTAATAGTTGGATAAACCTTTGTAATCTTTGCAGTGTAACTCTTATTTTCTCCATCGAAGTTATATGTAAAATTATCTCCAGCTTTAACACTGCCTATATATTTTTGATCAAACTCAATTATCAATTTTCTTTTATGTTGGCTCTCTAACTTTAAAACAGGTCTTAGTGTCATACCACTTACTGCATCTCCAACTTCTAAATATTTATTGGTTACTACTCCATCAAAAGGCGCTTTAAGTAGTGTTTTATCTAGCATAGCTTTTGTGAATTCTAGTTTTGCTTTTGCAGACTCTACTTTAAATCTAAATTTATCCAATTTAGCTTCATCTATTACACTCTTAACTTTTAACATTCTGTTTAAATCTCTTTTTGCATACTTTAGAGTAATTTTGGACAACTTGACATTTGCTGCTAAATCTCTACTTTTAAGTTTTGCTAAAACTTCTTCTTTTTGCACTTTTGATCCAATATCAACATTAAATTTACCTACTATTCCTGTTGCGTTAAATGCCAAAGTTGCCTCTTTTGCTGGTTTTACATTAAATGTTGCATAGATACTTTGTGCATATATTGATATAGTTAAACTTATTATAACTATTAAACTTTTCATCTTATTGCTCCTTTTAAATTTGCTCCACTATAATAAAATATAGATGCCTTTGCTACCTCTAAATCGTATATAGCCTCTTTATACTGCCCAAATGTAACTGCTTTTTGTGTTAGTGCATCTAAATATGTTACATACTCTATTAATCCTGCTTCATACTCTTTTTTAACCCTTTTATAGCTCTCTTTTGCACTTAAATATGCACTTTTTGCACTTTTTATTTTGGCTCTTATGCTTCTTAACTCTATTTTAGATAGCTTCAAATTCATCTTTTGCTCTCTTAAAAGCTCATTTGCCAAACTTAAAAGTGATAATCTTTTATATTTTAAAGCTTCTCCCTTTTGTTTAATTGTGCCACCATCATATAGCCTCATCGAAGCTTGAATACTCAATTTAGAGTTATGCTCTGGTAATTTGCCAAAAGGGCTTGGTGCTGTATCTGCAAATTTAGATTTGCTATATCTATATTTTAATCCAACTTGTGGTTTATATGCGCTTTCTATTGCCTTTTGGTTATAGTTTAAAGAGTTGGCTAATGCTCTAATTTTTTTTATATTAAACAGAGGAGAAAAAGTAACTCTATTTGGGTTTTTAAAGTAGTTTAGCTTTAAAAATTTAATTTTTTTGTGGCTAAGTAATTTAAGTCTCTCTAAAGTGCTTTGCATTGCAAATTTAATACTCTCTTTTGCATATCTATTTTGCTCTATTGCACTCTTGATTCTACTTACCTCTTCGCTAGTTACAAGCCCCACACTCTTTAGCTTTTTAAGTCTGTTAAGTTGCGCTTTTAGGGCACTATCTCTACTGCTAATTGCTTTTAAATTTGCAACTGCTTTAAAGTAGTTGTAGTATAGTTTTATAGCTTTTAGGCTTAAACTTCTCTCTATTGCTCTTTTTTCAAAATTTGTAGCTCTTTGCTCTAGTTTTTTTGCTCTTGTTAAGTTTGCTCTTTTGCCACTATCGTAAATTTTATAATTTAGTAAAATAGACAAAGTCGCACTCTCTCCTGGAGTAAAAGCGCCCTTTGGAGAGTTTTTACTAAGTTCTGCTACAATATCAACTGTTGGCATAGAACTTGCACTCAAAGATGCAACCTCTGCACCATTTGCTAATGATTCATACTCTTTAGCCTTTATATTGCCATTGTTGCCTATAGTTGCGTCAATAATGCTTTTTAAATTAGCTCCATATAGGCTTCCAATTAATAAACTAATAATTAATAACTTCACTCTTTTTCCTTTTTAATATTGCGTGGTATCTCTACCAAATCAAAAATATCATCTACACATTTATTTAAATCTTGCTCTAAATTTACTATATCTTTAGTTGTAACAGATTGTATAAACATACCCTCGCCAAGAGCATACATACCCTTTATTAAATCTTTTGCAACACTCAATAACTCTCCACTTTTGATAGCATCTTCAATAAGCGTGTTAATCCAGTTAAAATAGAAGTTAAAGCATTCACTCTTAAACTCTATCATCTTCTCATCTTGGCTTATTAGTGCAATAGATAAAAACTCTTTATACAATCTTCTTAACTCACAATCGTCTTTACTGTAAAAAAAGCTATAAAACTCTTTAATCTTCTCTCTTGCGCTATTGCAACCATTTAACTTTTGCTCTTTTTTTAAGTTATGCTCTTGCATTAAAATATTAACCAACTCAAAAATAAGTGCATCTTTGCTCTCAAAATACTCATAAAATGTCCCTTTTCCTATACCAGCTTCTTTAGCCAAAGAGGCAACGCTAATAGAGCTTATTCCCTCTTTTAGTATTAACTCTTTACAAGAGAGGGCTATCTTCTCTCTTTTTCTATCTTTATCTACAACAATTGCCATAAATAGCTCCTAAAATATCTTGACTGACCGTCGGTCAATTAATAGAATTATAATATACTTTTCTTAAACAAGAGTAATTAAAAGTCAATATTAAAGCAAATTAAGTATAATAAACAAAAAAGTATTAAAAGGATTCATATGGGTATGCCAGGTGGATGGGAGTTATTTGCGATAATTCTTGTAATTGTATTACTATTTGGGGGTAAAAAAATCCCAGAATTAGCAAAGGGTTTAGGTAAAGGAATTAAAGATTTTAAAAAAGCTGTAAATGAAGATGACGAAACAGATGTTAAAGAGGTAGCTAAAAAAGAGGCTAAAGAGATAGAAACAACGGTGGAAAAATCAGTAAAAGAAGAGACAAACGAAGCTACAAAAGCTTAAAACTTCGCCCTCTTTAGGGCAAAACTTACATAAACAGGTATCTAAATGCAGGTAAAATCAAAAATAAATAGTATATTAGAAAGTGCACTAAATAGTATTGGAGCAAACCCAAAAGAGGTTATCGTTAGCGAAGCTACAAAAGCTGAATTTGGAGATTTTCAATACAATGGAGCAATGGCACTTGCTAAAGAGTTAAAACAAAATCCACGCAAAATAGCAGAAGATATTGCATCTAAACTAGAGAGTAACGAGTTGTTTTCAAAAGTAGAAGTTGCCGGACCTGGATTTATAAATTTAACTATAAATAGAGAGTTTTTAGAAGAGAGTTTAATAGCTTCTTTAGATAGTAGAGCTGGTGTTGGTAAAAAAGAGGAGCAAATTAGGGTTGTAGTTGATTACTCTAGCCCAAATATGGCAAAACAGATGCATGTTGGGCATTTACGCTCTACAATTATTGGAGATACCATTGCAAATTTGTTTGAGTTTTTAGGAGATGAGGTAATTCGCCAAAACCATATAGGTGATTGGGGGACTCAATTTGGAATGTTAGTAGCATATTTTGAAGAGACGGGTGCTAATGCAGATGCAAAACTTAGCGATTTAGAGCAGTTTTATAAAGAGGCAAAAGCTAGATTTGATGAGAATGAAGAGTTTGCTACAAAATCGCGCCAAAATGTTGTAAAGCTACAAAGTGGAGATAAGGCTACACTGAAACTTTGGAAAACATTTATAGAAAAATCTCTACACCATGCGCAAGATATATACAACTCTTTAGGGGTAAAACTAGATAACTCTCATGTTAGAGGCGAAAGTGCTTATAATGATAATTTGGAAAATATTGTAAAAGAGTTAGAGCAAAGAGGTATAGCAAAAGAGAGCCAAGGGGCAAAGTGCCTATTTTTTGAAGATAGTGAAACTCCATTAATTATTCAAAAGGCTGATGGTGGTTACCTTTATGCAACAACAGATTTAGCAGCAATTAAATTTAGAGTTCAAGAGCTTGGTGCAAAAAGAGTATGTTATGTAGTAGATGCAAGACAAGCTGAACACTTTAAACAAGTTTTTAAAACTGCAAAGAGTGCTGGTTTTGCAAATGAAGATACTCTATTGGAGCATATCGCCTTTGGAATGATGCTAGATAAGAGTGGCAAACCTTTTAAGACTAGAAGTGGAGGCACAGTAAAATTAAAAGAGTTAATAGATGAAGCAGTAGATAGAGCAAAAAGTGTAATTAGCCGAGCTTCAGAGTATGATGAGCAAGAACTAGAGCATATTGCAAAAGTTGTAGGAATTGGCTCACTAAAGTATGCCGACCTTTCAATTAACAGACAATCAAACTATATTTTTGATTGGGATAAAATGTTAAGTCTGGATGGAAATACAGCTCTTTATATGCAGTATGCCTATGCTAGAATTAACTCTATACTAAATAGAGCTGAAGAGTTTAAAATTGTAAAGCCAACTTTTAGCGATGAGTTAGAGCGCCGTTTGGCTCTAAAAATTTTAAATTTAGAAGATACACTAAATCGTGCATACAAAGAGGCAATGCCACACCTAATTACAAACTATCTATATGAGCTTGTCTCTTTATTTATGAGATTTTACGAGCAAAACCCAATATTAAAAGAGGGCGTAGATGAGGAGCAGAAAAATTCGCGCCTAATATTAGCAAAAGCAACAGCAAATGCTATTAAAGTGTCGTTAAATATCTTAGGTATAGAAGTTTTAGAGAGAATTTAAAATGGGAAGAGTAGTAGTTTTAACTATAATCACAGTAGCCTTAATCTATCTAGAGTATAAGAAGAGAAAAAATTTAAAAAAGAGCCTTATTGCTATAGCTATATTTGGTTATATTTTGTTAGTTGGATACTCTGGATTTATTACCACTAGGGCAATTAGACCAATCTTTTTTATACACATATTAAGTGTAATTTCAAGCTATTTTGTGCTTATTTATTATTTGTTAAAAGATAAACTATACTGGCAAATACTTCTACTGCCACTCTTTACAATAGGTAGCTACTTTTTATTGGACTTTGTAGATGGCTCAAGATATGAAACCTAAAAAGCTTAATTTTTTTGATATATAGTCAATAATTAAGCTAACTAATTTTATAAGTTTCTTAACTTTCTTACTTGATTAATTATTATTTCATTGTGCTAATAAGTTAAAGCTTTTAAAGTAAAGTTTATTACTCTTTTTTTGGACCCTAGAATTTATTCTAGACAATAGCCCATAATTAATTTTTTTATATCAAATAGATACAAATGAATTCGTGTATCCGTATTAGATGATGCAATAGCACTCTTTACTTTTAAATTTTAGTTAAAATTAGGTGCGAAAGTTAAGTTATAGTTTTGTTTATCTAAATTTTTCTAGTTCTCTATAAAAAATATGGCTAAAGTTTGTTTTAAAATTTATACAAATTTTTATATAGTTTAAACCATTACTTTGATAGAATATAGAAAAATCTTAAATATACTGGGTTAAAAATGAAAAAAATCTTAAAAAATGGGCTTTTGACTGCTATTTTATTTGCTATGCCATCATATCTATTAGCAGAAAATAATAGTAGTGTTGTATCTAAAGGTGAGATTGTTACAAAAAGTAGCAATAGTGTTTCTTCTACTTGGGTTAAAAGTAGTGGCTTAACTTCGCTTGGAAAAGAGTTGATTAATCAGATAAAAAAAGATAAATCTGTAGCAGAGGATTTACCATTTTATAAACTATATCTTAATGTAAAAAGAGATATAAAAAAGGGAAGATTCTCTGCTAAATTAAATAGAAAAATGGATAAGTTGTATAGAAGCTATATGAATTACTTAATAAATGGTGGTATAGATTGGAAAGCTTTTGATGCACATATAGCCAAACTTAAAAAGAAGTATGATTACAATGTTGGCTGGGAGAAGCATATACCACCTTATTCTGCTAAAAAGATATTGGCTAATGCAAAGCTTGATGGCTCTTTTAATGATATATTTAACAGAGTTGAACCGAATAGATTTAAGTATGCAAAGCTTAAGAGTAATCTTGTTAAATTTATAAATATAAAGCATAATGGTGGTTGGAGAGTAGTTAAAACAAATAAAACATTAAATGTTGGTAGTTCAAGTTCTGCTATACCTTTAATTAGAAAAAGACTTAAATTAGAGGGTGATTTAAATGGATGTAGTGAGCCTATGGATTCTACTGTTTATGATAACTGTATGGCAAAAGCTGTAAAGAGATTTAAATTAAGACACGGCTCAAAAGGAACTTCTGTAATAGATAGAGCCACAAGAGCTGAATTTAGAAAGCCAGTTAGCTACTATATTAAAAAGATGAGGTTAAATTTAGATAGAATTAAGTGGAGCAATAGAAAAGAGGCAAGAGTTAGAATTGAGTTAAATATTCCAGCATTTAGATTATATGTGTATGATGGTAAAGATTTAGTAACTACAATGCGTGTAATTACAGGAAAGCCAAACCACCCAACACCTGTTTTTAGCGATGTGATGACAACTATTGTTGTAAACCCATATTGGAGAATTCCAGAGAGTATTGTTAAAAAAGAGATGATTAAACACTTAATTAAGAATCCTCACTACTATGAGAAGCAACATAAATATCTATATGATGGTTGGGGTCCAAACTCTAAAAAGGTAAATCCTGCTACTGTTAATTGGAGAAAATATAAAGATAATAAAAAGCGTATTCCATACCACTTTATGCAAAGTCCAAGCAGTAGAAATGCATTAGGTAAAATTAAGTTCTTATTCCCAAATAAATACTCTGTATATATTCACGATACTCCGGGAAAAAGAAGGTTTTTTAATGAGAAAAGAGCATTTAGTCATGGTTGTATGAGAATTCAAAAGCCAAGAGAGTTGCTAAAAGCTTTATCTTTATATAATAGCAATATAAATGTAGATTCAATAATGAAAAAGCTAAAAACTGATGATAATAAGCAAATTGGATTAAGAAGAAGAATTCCTGTCGATATTACATACTTTACATCTTTTGTTGATGATTATGGAAATCTACACTTTAGGGATGATGTTTATGGTTATGATAGGGCTCAATATAGAGGTTTTTATAGAAACAGTAGTTCCAAAGCTGTAAAAGATAATAATTTGGAAAAAAGTAAAAAGTCAAAAAAGAGAAAGAGTAATAAAAAGAGTGTAAAAAATAGTAATAAAAATGGTGCTAAAAAAAATAAGTTACCTGCTAAAGAGAAAAAGCCGAAATATGAGGTTATAGAGATAGGTTATTAATCTAACTCTAACAATCTGTTTTCATCTAATTTAGGTGTAGATTTTATATTGTATTTACGCATAGATTTATGCAGATGGGTAATTGAACTCTTAGCAGTTGTAAAATTTATATCGCCTAACTCAGATTCTATTAAATCTTTTATATCTACTAAACTCTCTTTTTTGATATCTATAAATTGTTTAGAGAGTTTATCTCTTACCTCTTTTGTTATTTTTATACCATTATTTGGGTTGTGATCTTCATCTAAAGATTGTAAAATTGTAGTTATTTTGATTACATTTTTATCATATATTTTATCTCTGGATACTTTTGCTATATCTTGTGGTAAAATAATACCATCTTTTGGCATTTTATATATAACCCCTAGTTTTATCTCTCCAATTTTAAATGCAAGTGGCATATGTTTACAAGTTGCAGTTCCATTTTTGTCTGTGTAGTTTGATAAACCAGCACACTGATATTCAAGACCTTCTACTTCTGAATCGATTACTTTTGCACTTTTAGTTTTTACAGATATGCACCCAGAAAATATGATAGGAGCTAGTGTTAATATGATAAATCTATTTTTCATACATAAACCTTATATTATGTTTTAATTTATAATACCGTATTATGGCTTATATTATATTTATTTTCTGAAAAATTGTATTATAATTACATATATTACACATTTTATGATAAAATTTGATACTACTGTGCCTATCTATCTTTTATGCAATTTTATGGTAGAATATCTCTTTAATGGATTAATTAAGATAAACACCCAAGCAGGAATAAGAGAATGAGACACTTTTTAACATTAGCAGATTTTTCAAAAGATGAGATATTAGAGATTATAGATTTAGCAGTAAAGATAAAAAAGCAGACAAAAATGGGCGAGAAAGTCCCTTATATGGAGAATAAAACACTTGCAATGATTTTTGAGAAGAGTTCTACAAGAACTAGGGTAAGCTTTGAAGTAGGTATTTATCAACTTGGAGGGGTTGGACTATTTTTATCTAGCAGTGATTTACAAATTGGTAGAGGAGAGCCTATAAAAGATACCTCAAGAGTAATTAGCTCAATGTGTGATATGGTTATGATTAGAACTTATGAGCATGAGAAATTAGAGGAGTTTGCCAAATACTCTAAAGTTCCTGTAATTAATGGCTTAACAGATAGTTATCATCCAGTTCAGCTAGTAACTGATTACTTAACAATGTTAGAGTTTGGTAAAGGTGAAAACTCTGTTGTGGCTTATGTTGGAGATGGTAATAATATGGCTCACTCTTGGCTTATGCTTAGTGCAATATTAGGGTTAGAGCTTAGGGTTGCAACTCCAAAAGGTTATGAGTGTGATAGTAAAATTGTAGAAAGAGCTTTAGAGTTGGCAAAGAGTAGTGGTGCAAAAATTATCTTTACTAATGAGCCAAAAGAGGCAGTTGAGGGTGCAGATGTTGTAACAACAGATACATGGATATCTATGGGGCAAGAGGCAGAAAAAGAGAAGAGAGTTAAAGATTTTAAAGGATTTATGGTGGATAAAGAGTTGTTTTCATTAGCTAAAGATGATGCAATTTTCTTACATTGCCTACCAGCATATAGAGGCTGGGAAGTTAGCGAAGAGTTGTTTGAAGAGCAATCAAAAGTTATATTCCAAGAGGCAGAAAATAGATTACACGCACAAAAAGGTATTATGGTGTGGTTAGATAGTAAAAGGGGAGAAGTTGAGTAAGATAAATTTAGAGCAATTTAGTAAATACTCAAAGCCAGGACCTAGATATACAAGCTACCCAACAGCTTTAGAGTTTAGTGAAGATTTTGAGTATGACTCTTATATTAAATATTTAGAGGATGGTAAAGAGGCTATCTCTTTATATGTGCATCTACCTTTTTGCAGGAGTGCTTGTTACTTTTGTGGGTGTAATGTTGTATTTACTTCAAAGAGCAGCAAGTTAAGCCAGTATGTAGAGTATTTAAAGAGAGAGATAGATATATTGGTAAAACATATAGACAACTCAAGAGAGGTAATTCAATTTCACTTTGGTGGTGGAACACCAACATTTTATAGTGCTTATGAGTTGGATGAAATTATCAATTATATAAAAGATAAGTTTCCAAATTGGAGCAGGGAGGCTGAAGTTAGTGTAGAGATTGACCCTCGTTACTTCAATAGAGAGCAGATGGAAGTATTTAAAAAGCACGGGTTTAATCGTATAAGTTTTGGTATTCAAGATTTTGAAGATAGAGTTCAAGAGGCTGTTCATAGAGTTCAGCCATATGAACTTACAAAAGAGGCAGTAGATTTAGCTAGAGAGTTTGGAATAGATAGTATAAATACAGATTTGATATATGGTTTGCCATATCAGACACTAGAGAGTTTTAAAAGAACATTGGAAAAGGTTTTGACCCTTAATCCAGATAGATTTGCTGTATTTAATTATGCTCATGTTCCTTGGCTTAAAAAGACAATGCGTAAATTTGATGAGACAACATTGCCTAGCCCTGCTACAAAGTTGGAGATTTTTCAATATACTATAGAATTTTTTCAAGATAATGGCTATAAAATGATAGGAATGGATCACTTTGCAAAGCCTAGTGATGAATTGTTTGGAGCTATTGCAAAGGGTGAACTTCATAGAAACTTTCAAGGTTATACAACAAAGGGTGGAGCAAATTTAGTAGGAATTGGCTTAACTAGTATTGGAGAGGGTAGCAGATATTATGCTCAAAATAGTAAAGATATGAAGTCGTATGAAGCTGCAATAGATAGTGGTAGATTGCCATTTGAGAGAGGTGTAGAGTTAAGTGATGATGATTATATTAGAAAAGCTGTAATTATGGAGCTTATGGCTAATTTCTCAATTGATATTGCAAGAGTTGAAAAAACTCATAATATAGATTTTAATAACTATTTTGAAGATGCATTAGAGAATTTAAGAGAGTTTATAGATGAAGGTCTTGTAACTTTAAGTAAAGATAAGCTAAAAGTAAGCCAAACAGGAACTCTACTTATTAGAAATATAGCAATGCCATTTGATGCATATATGCAAAAATATTCAGGTAGCAAAAAGAGTTTCTCTAAAACTGTATAAGGCTAAATATGTCAGATATTTTTGAGTTTACCAAAACAAGTGATGATTGTATAAAGTGTGGAAAGTGTATTCCAGTATGCACAATTCATCAAGTTAATGCTGATGAGGTTACATCTCCTAGAGGTTTTATAGACCTTTTGGGAGCATACGAGAGGGGAGAGTTAGATTTAGATAAAGAGGCAAAAGATATCTTTGAGAGCTGTTTTTTATGCACAAATTGCACAGATGTATGCCCAAATTCCCTCCCAACAGATATGGTTATAGAAGAGGTTAGGGCAGATATTGCAGAAAAATTTGGTATTGCTTGGTTTAAGAGACTATTTTTTACACTTCTACGTCATAGATGGCTTATGGATATTATGATGAAATTAGGATTTGTTTTTAAAACTTGTGGATTTAAGAGTGAACCAAAAAAGGGTGGAATGAGAGCTAGATTTAACCTTCCAATATTAAAAGCAGACAGATTGCTTCCAAGTTTAAGTAAAACAAGTTTTTTAAATAAGTATCCAAAAGAGATAAAAGCTAGTGGTAAAAGAAGAGTTGCAATATTTATAGGGTGTCTTGCAAACTATAATTATACTGCAATTGGGGATAGTTTAGTTGATGTTTTAAAAGAGTTAGATATTGATATTTTTATACCAAAAAAACAGAAATGCTGTGCTGCTCCTGCTTATTTTACAGGAGATTTCTATACAGTAGAGACTTTAGCAAAACAAAATATAGAGTATTTTGAGAGCTTTTTTGATGATATAGAGGCGATGTTAATTCCCGAGGCGACATGCTCGGCAATGATTAAGCATGATTGGGAAGTCTTTTTTAGAAATAGGAAAATGGATGATTGGGCTAATAGGGCAAAAGAGTTAAATAAGAAGATATTTATGGTTACAGAGTGGCTATACAAAGAGACTGAACTTAAAGAGATATTAGATGCCAAAGGTGTAAATTTTGAAGAGAGTGTAACATACCACGATGCTTGTCATGCAAAAAAGGTTCAAGGTATATCAAAAGAGCCTAGAGAGCTTATAAAAAGTAATTACAAAATAAAAGAGATGAGTGATTCAGATAGATGTTGTGGATTTGGTGGTGTTACAATGCAAACAGAAAAATTCCATTTAGCAAAAGCTGCTGGTAAGCCAAAGGCAGCTATGATAGAGCAAAGTGGAGCACAAATAGTTAGTGCAGAGTGTAGTGCTTGTAGAATGCAAATTAGTAACTCTTTGTATCAAAATAGTGTAGATGTTGAGTTTAAAAACCCAATAGAGCTTATAGATAGAGCTTTGAAAGAGAGTAAGTAATATCTCTTTACTTTACACATCTTCTGTAAAGTATTAGCTAGTATGTATTTATAAATTATCATCCTTAATTTTCTCATAATTAAAAATATTACACACTAAGACTTTAAATGGTATTCTTGGTATCCTTTGATATTGTATATCTATTTTTTTCAGTATCTATAGCAATGGCACTGTTTGCGTTAAAATCAGATATAAAAGTTAAGTAATAAGTAAAAATTATTAAATTAATTTCAAGAAAAACGGACACGCGAATTTATTCGCGTATATTTGAGTTTGCTACTAGAGTTTAAACTTTTTACCTCGAATAAATTCGAGGTTCCGAAATGATTTTTAATATACCTTAACATTGTATATTGTATTTTTTCAGCAAATATTATAATGGCACTATTTGGATTAAAATATAAGTTAAAATCAGGTATAAAAGTTAAGTAATCAATAGGTTAATCTATTGGCTAAACCCAAGTTTTTATAAACATTTACAAACTAAGCCTTTGTGGAATATAAAGCAATTCTAGCAGATAATTTAGGCGATAAACAATAAAAAGAGTTTTAGTTGTTATACCTTTAGTTTGTATGCTATTTGGCTAAGTTTTATTCCTGTATCAATTAAAAATGTATAAAATCTTTAGCATCTTGGATTATTTAGAATCTACAATTAACTTTAAAAAATCTTTATCATATTTTTCTATATCTTTATCCATAGAGACAACTTCAAAGACTAAACCTTTTAACTCAAAAGCTCTATTTTTGATTGTCTTTTTTATAACATCTATTTTACTATTTTTATCAAATTTAGATACCCAATATAAGTCGTCAGATAGGTATAGTTTTATTTTATCATCTTCAGTAAAAATAAATAGTGTCTCTTTTTTTTCTATAAGTGTAAATGGGAATAGTAGTATTTTTATTAAAAAATTCATATAGATACCTTTTTATTATAATTATAACATAAAAATATTATTTTTTCTATATATAAAGCCAATAAATGGTATTTAATGTTAAAAAAATCTATAAATAAATATTACACTATTTTAACTTAAAGGCAAGATAAACGATATATCCCTAAAAAGCGAAGTATTATTTTTAATAGCTATTTAAAATTTCCAAAGGTTAATGGAGCTTTTAAACCTTCTATTTTTCTAACAATTGAGATTACAGCTTGTAGTTCATCTATCTTTTTGCCACTAACTCTAATTTCATCACCTTGGATAGCTGGAGTAACTTTTAGTTTTGCATCTTTTATGGCTTTTACTATTTTTTTTGCCTCATCTTTTTCTATACTATCAACTATTTTGTAGATAACCTTTACATTACCACCACTAATCCCCTCTTGTTTTACTTCATCAAGAGATTTTGGACTAAGATTACGCTTTATCATTTTAGAAATTACAATATCTTTTAGAGCATCAATTTTGGAGTCACTAGAGCTAGAGAGTGTTAAGAGTTTTGCCTTATCGTTTAGCTCTATTTCTACCATCACGCCTTTAAAATCAAAGCGATTTGTAAGCTCTTTTTTTGCCTGTTCAATTGCATTTTTCATCTCCATAAAATCAAGTTTTGCACTAATATCAAAGTAGTGCTCTTTTGCCTTTGCCATATATTATCCTTTTAATTAAAGTTCTCTATAAACTCTTCATAGCTATCAAT
>Ga0256833_1001673_pt1 | contig 16088 bp, 13 predicted proteins | sample 356284metaG_FD_190535 | JGI IMG/M metagenome (GOLD analysis project Ga0256833, IMG submission 190535) | Hydrothermal vent microbial communities from Mid Atlantic Ridge, Atlantic Ocean - 356-284 | ecosystem: Environmental > Aquatic > Marine > Hydrothermal vents | place: Atlantic Ocean: Mid...
GGAACTGATAGATTACACCAACAGTGGGGAGGTAACTGGTGATTACTCGAGTGTCGTCGCATATGCGGGGGTGGTTGTGGAGTAGCCTGATTCTGCTCATCCTGATCTTCTCCTGCAGCAGGACAGGGAAAGAAAAAAGTAAATCAGTTAAACCAGCCAGTTATTTTTATCTTGAAAATAAAAATCTTGATCTTCATCTCCTTCTTCCTTCTGAATTTTCGGAAAGTTACTCTCTTATTACTCCATTTGGAGGCTTTCGCATACTGGACCAGAAAGAGCAGATTTACGGATTCATATCCCTCAAACCTGCAAAATTTGCATCAGGTTCATCGGATATTGACCTCTTAGAGGCAAATTCTTCCTATGACTTAAACAACTTCAATTCACACTGGGAAAATTATCTTCAGATAAGGGGGATAAATGTTGATTTCTCCCTAAAGGAAAGGTTTCTGACCAGAGACCGGTGGAACAACATGATTAAGTATGTTTCAGGGAGTCTCAATTTCCCCGGAACAGTTGCCATAACAACATTTCAGGTTGGTGATTACGCAGAACAAACAATGGGATACCCTGAAGTTCCTGCAACTCTGACTCAACACTCAACACAGGAAGAATGGTACGATTACACAGCCTATGACATATTTTTATCTGAAACTCTGATACCTCCCGAGATTCCGGGAGGCAAACCCAAAATTCTTGTTGTTTTTCTCGTAAAACCTTCATCCAGGGAAGATGAAAATTTCAAAAGAATTTCAGATGATTTCAGAAGCAATAGCAATCTATGTATGGGGAAATGTGAGGTGAAAAGCATCACAGAAGAAATCAAAATCGGCCAGACCTCTCCTGCTGAAATTCTTTTCTTTTACAAAAACACATCATCCATGGAAATGGAAATAAACAAGGCAAAGGATCTCCTCCAGACACCTCTCCTGAATCTGCTCAACGAGAATAAAATAAGCTATAAAATTGGCATTGCCACATTAACCCATCCTGATCTGATCCCCCTGGAAGGGAAAAGATGGTTAACAGAAAATGAATCTCCAGATAATTTCTTTACCCCACCGGTTACATCTGCGTACTTAAGGAATTCCCTCATTCAACTTGCTCCAGAAGTCGTGAGTAAAGCCACTGACGAAGGACTTTTCAGCAACTCAGATGAAAAGATCATCGTCTTCGTAACTGATAGAGATGATCAATCAATAACTCCCGGTGGCGATCCAATAAGCACAGACAATCTGGACAGCTTTCTGAAGATATATGAAAATGAGAGAATACTTCCCTTTGGAATAATCGGGGATCAGAATGAAGAAAGCCCATACTGTGACACGCCCGAGGTGTGTACCATTCTGAAAAAATTCATATATCTGAGTGGGGGAAGCAGTGTAAACATATGTTCACAGTACCGCTACAACTTTTATCTTACACTTATCATGAAGGCTCTGATCTCAGCTTCAAACATAAAACTTTCCCATCATCCCGTGATATCCTCACTCAAAGTCAAGTTTAACGGGACAGAAATGATGTACGGCTTTCCAGGAGGATTCATTGCGGATGGAAAATTCAGCAAAATTGTGATTGTTCCTCCACAGACAGGAGATATTGAAACAGGATATCTTTTTTTCCATAAGATTTTTTAACTTCTTGCCAGTACCCTTGTTATCACTTTTCTCACTTCCACAGGCTGGAATGGTTTTGGTAAAAATTCTTCTGCACCAAGGAGATAGGAAGTCTTCTGATCGTCAAGCTGGGATTTCACCGAGGCAACAACAACAGGTATCTTCCCGAGTTCTTCATCATTTTTTAAGCTGTCAAGAACTTCAAAACCATCATGAGGTTCAATAACGAGATCAAGTATTATCACATCAGGAGAATAACTCTTTATTTTTTCAGCAAAATTCTTGGTACTCTTCTCCACTCTTACTTCTGCTCCCTCATTAATGAGAATTTCCTTTAAACTTTCTGCGAGAAATTTGCTATCCTCAAAAACGAGAATTTTTTTGCCGTGAAGAGGTTTTTTTGTCGTTATATACCTTACCCTTTCCTTATGTGACTCGAGAGAATCGAGGAAATTTATCAGTTTCACCGAGAAAAGGGGTAAATTGAGAACATACACACACTCCTCCAGCTTCCCCTCTTTCTCCTCGTTACCTATTATGATAACCGGCACCTTCCTGGCCTTACCTAAAATCCTTACATCATCCACAACAATGGAATTTTCCTCCACTATGACGGCATATGGCTTTCTGGAAGAATTAAATATTTCGGGAGTGTAGTGGGCAAGATCTATATGCTCAAAAAAGTACTTTGTGTCAAACAGGAAGTTCTCAAGTAAAAAGCGCAAATCTTCCTTTAAAGCTATTCCAGCAACAATTTTCTTCTTAAGCATTGCCCACCCAGAAGTTAAGATTAGCACTACTTGAGAATTATTTCAATCCCCCCTGATGAAACTTCGTTTATTTCAACATGTTTTTTCCCCAATCTCATTCTATCCAGAAGATCAGCCAGTCTATCGGGATCACCGAGAAATTTAACACTCAGTTCCGCCACAGGTTTATCAAAACTCCTCTTTATGACCTCTTTAACACCCTTTATTCTTTTTATCTTTTTCATCAACCTCTTAAGGCTGGAATAACTCACGCCACGAACTGTGACTTCAATATCCTGACCATTCAGCTGAATATTGTTCCACTCTTTAACAATCTTCCAGAAAATCTTTTCAGCAGCTTTCCTGACTCCATCTTCCACAGCCTTTCTGACCGCACCTTCCCCCACTGCATCAACTCCCTTTCCTTCAGAAGTTTCCACAGCGTATATCCTCCCTGTGGAAGCATCAATGGCTCTGAGGGTAACTGTTGACTTGGCACCATAGAGGACTCCCTGAATTGATTCTGGTTTACTCACAATAACCTGACCAGTGATAACAACCTCAGCACCTTCACGATAACCCAGTTTCGCCGCCTGAAGTTCATTTCCCTCAGCAAGAATTCTCAACTTACTTCTCTCAATTTTCGCTTTTACACGGCTGGCATCAACTATCTGAAAACCCTTTTCCTTAAAAAATCCAATAAGAGCATTTTCACCCTGTGAGGAAAGCTGCGCCTTGTTATCTTTAACTTCTGTAATCAGAATCATAATTCTGGGTTTGTTCATCTGAGCGTATATCATTCTGGCATCATTTTTCAACGCCTCAGCACTCACCTTTGCCCTGATCTTAACATAGTAGTTTTTGCCCCTTTTCCCCTCCTCAAGGATTTTGTACTGGTGTACATAGCCAGCCACCTTTGAAATGATTCTGTCCCTGACCAGCTGATAATTGGACACCACCGTCTCAGAGATAACTTCGGAACCCACCTGATCAACGGCGTTTCTCTTAGCATCCAGAAGGGCAGCATTTTTCGCAGATTCAATGTCACCATTTTTAATTGGAGCAACCCCTTCCGCGATCACTTCTTTAATTTCGTCACTTCGCAAAGAGTTGTTCAACACAAAAGTTGAAAAAAGGATCAGTAAAACAATCGTACTTACTCTCTTCATGATTCACCCCTCTCATTTAGTTTTCATTACAAACACCCCATCCCAGTTTTCAGGAGGAGGATTTTCTATCAGCCTTTCACACCTTTCAATGAAAACTTCAGAAGGACCATCCTCACCGGCAAATTTAATGGTTGCAAGAAAATACTTTTTCGCCTCAGAAAAATTCCTTTCAAAGTAGAGAGCCAGACCTTTCTCGAAGAGTTTTATCTTTTTTATTGTCTCAATACCGGTTTTACCCTTTTCTCCCACAAGCTCATAAATTTCAACAGGCTTCTTCTTTCCCTTAACTGCCACACGGTCAAGCTTTCTGAGAACAAATTCATCCTTAATCTTTTCCCTGGTATATTCACTCACAACTATTCTGGTCCTGTACTGCTTGTTGATTCCCTCAAGCCGTGAAGCAAGATTAACATTGTCACCCATCACCGTATAATCAAATCTCACATTTGATCCCATATTTCCTATTGTTACAACACCTGAATTAATCCCAATGCCAATATTTATCTGTGGCTTTCCTTCTTTTTCCCACTTTTTGTTCAGATTCTCAAGTCTTTCAAGCATTTTTAGAGCTGCCCTTGCAGCATTTGAAGCGTGATGTTTATCCTCCACCGGCGCACCCCAGAAAGCCATTATTGCATCACCAATATATTTATCCACAACTCCATTGTACTCAAAAATGATCTCAGTCATGGCACTGAGGTACTCATTGAGAAAATTCACCAGATCCTCAGGGTCCATATTCTCCGAAAGAGTTGTGAAGCTCCTTATGTCTGAAAAAAGAATGGTCAATTCCTTTTTCTGACCTCCCAGTTTCACAAGTTCAGGGTTGGAAAGGAGTTGTTTGACGATCTGGGGAGATACATACCTGCCAAAGGTCTCCTTTATAAATCGTTTTTCCACAGCCTCAGTGTAGCGATGGTAGAAGAGTCCCGCCACGAAAACAGCGCTCCACGAAAAAACTGGCGCCACCGTCTCAAGCCAGAAGTGATCCTCCACAAATAATCTGCAGGAGATGAAAAGATATGCACCTGCACCTATCAGAAAAAGTAGAACCTGCCAGAGAGGCTTCAGAGATAGAAAAATAAAAAGCAGGGAACCCAGCAAAATTGTCCCCGCAAGCAGATAGTAATTCTGAGGTGCCTTTTCCCCATTCGGGAGAACCCATCTTTTTATATAATTTCCGCGCATTATGGTCTGAATGATATTTGCATGAACCTCTATCCCGCTCATCAATTGTGAGGAAAGAATCTCCAGTTTCCCCCCACCAGAAAGTTTTTCTACCTTCCCCTTTCCCGAAAAAGGCACTTTGTAAAAATCGTGATCGGCTGGTATGGTTGATCCAACGAGTACGATTTTATCTTTAAAGAGGAGAGGATCCACTTTTCCCCTCAGAACTCTCCAGAAGGAAACATGTCTGAAAGTCCCGGGAGGTCCCGTAAAGTTGATATAGATATGGTCGGGAAGGAGAAGATTTCCAATTTTAAAATAACCAGGGGGAATAAAATTTTCATCGGAGGAGAGTTGAAGAGGTGGAACGCTTACAGGTGGAGGATAGAGATAATCAATATATGTCTCAAGAGCAAAGGCAAAATATGGAACCATTCTGTTATCATCTATTTCAAGCTCCAGGAGAGGAACACTTCTGAGGACTCCATCACTGTCAAGGGTAAAATTTATAAATCCCTCCCCCAGCTCCAGCTCCCGAAATGGTTGAAAAGGCGGCACTGGTTTTCCATTCTGAATAAATCTTGCAAGAACCACCCTTCCACTGGAGTCAAGTGCTCTGGCAAAGTTTTCATCCTGTGCCTCATCCATATAAACAGGATGAGAGAATTCAAAATCAAGGGCTATTACTCTCGCACCCCACTTTGTAAGGTTCTCAATAACCTTTGCATAGTAGGACCTGGTGAAATCGCTCCCCCTCTTCCTCAACCTTTCCTTACTCTCCTCATCTTTTGTAACTATGATGATCCTGCTATCTGGCTTTTCCACACCTCTGAGTTTGAATCGCAGATCATAGCTCATATTCTCAAGGGAATCAAACCATCCCCATCTGTAGGCAAAGATGATCACAATTCCCGTTACAAGCATGAGCAAAAGGGGATAAAGAAAAAACCTCTTAAAACTTTCACTCCTTACCATAGATACCCCATCCAGAAAGGCACAGATTTTCTGCCCTCAGTTCCTCCAACAGTGGCTGTGGTTATCACCACAACTCTTGCTGTTCTGAACAGCTTTCTGACCATTTTCCTGAAATTTTTTCCCCTTTTTACAGAAATGACAACACCGGTTCTTATTTTTCCATTCTCTGGAAGGGAAATTGCCCTTACTCTCCAGGGTCTCCTGCCCTGTCTCCTCCTCTTCGTCCACCACCTTTTTCCCTTGTAACGGAAGTGATGACCCCTTCCTCTTCTTCTGGCAAGGTAAATATAATCCACATTTGAAGCAATGAAAAGCGGCAACCCGAGATTTGCCTTTCTGTACAGCTTAAGATCACTTCCCTCATTCACAACAAAGGCAGCCATACCCATTTCTCTGAAAGACTCCGGATCAACATTCTTTTCGTCATACACCGGTTCACCATCTTCATCAAAAACCCTGAATATTACAGAGGGAGCAAGTTTCAGGGATGAGGCATCAATGACCACGCCTGTATATGGGAGATTTTCCCCGGCAGAAGGCTGGTTTTGATTTATGTAGGAAAAAGGAGCATCGATGGAAGGATCCGTGAGCAATCCTGTGAGACCGTTTATTCCATAAACTGGAACTCTCATTACCACATGGTACTCACCATTTTCAATCCACTCCTTTACCACATCTCCATTCTTTACTATTCCCCTGAGGTGATACTCCATTCCGAAATCTCCCGCCCTCTTCTCCTCATTTACCCTAACTCCTTTGAGAGCCTCCAGAGCCTTTCCCTGGGCATCAACAATGGCTGCTCTGCGTGCAAGAAGAAGGGCAGGGGGATTCTTCCCGATCTTTCCCTTACCTTCAACGAGCAAAAATCCCTTCTCCCAGTCTGCCTCCACACCCTTTATATTCATGGTTAAGGGCGGGAAACCTGTTTCAAGAGGCGGTTTTCTGTAAAGGGCTGGATACTTTTTCACATATTCAGAGGGGATTTTCACCTCCGCCTCAATGGTTAGAATCAGAAAGCCATTCTTCACCTCTCTGGAAACAATTTTATATTTGAGATATCCCATTGCCCTGGAAATAATCTCTCTCCTGTCTTTTTCGGGAACTATCTTCACATCCACAATTGAACCCACAGCCTTTTCCACTGCTCTTCTCTTTGCATCCAGTAGCGCAACTTTTCCTGCAACACTCTCCGGCCCCTTTCCCCTTCCAGCTGCCACAACCTTAATCCAGTATTCCTTCTTTACAGCCTCCACTTTGCTCTCAGGTGCCACTGGCATTCTCTTATTCACCAGCATAGCAAACACCCTGTCAACCACAGAGTTTATCCCTTCGTAAAGGAAGGTGATACTGCTTTCCACCTCACCAGTTTCCTCATCTATAAGAGAAGCGGAAATGTACCTTTCTCCCTTTGATGTAAACATCTTGAGCAGGAGCAGATAATCCGCATAGGTTATTTTTTCAATTGCTGGTGGGAACTTTTTACCCTGAAAAATTTTCAGTTTGATCTCCTTCAAAACCTCCACAGGAACATTTTCCGAAAGAAGAAAATTCCCGCTCTTTTTAATTCGACTTTTGAGAGCGGTTACAATGGCTTTAATCTCTGGTGCAGATTCCTTCTGCATGGAGATCCCGGTTACCAGAATTGAGGGTTTTGTACCTTCAAAGGCAAAAAGAATCCCCATCAGAAGCAGAACCCCCATTCCCCCTGCGATTATCTTTTTCATTTTATCCCCTCCGGTAAATTAAAAACTGAATCTTGCTCGGAAACCGAGATAAATGCCCCTCTCCTGAGGTGAAACCACAGCTTCAAATGACTTTACTTCTTTTGCATTTACACCGGAAATATATGCATCCACAGCATTAATAACCCACACCACAGCACCGGCAAGGAGAAGTCGATCCCTCAACTTTAAAGTAGAAACAGCTTTGTCATAGTAATATGTGGCGTCAGAGGTATTTGTGGAGTTTTTATACTTCTTTTCATAATACACGTTATATCCAAGATAATGTGAAACGAGGGCTCCTGCCATCAAACCAAGTGTCACCGTTGTAAAAAAGGCTCCCTTTACCACATGACCACTGTAAATCTGACCCCATCCAGGAATCAATAGGGATCTGAAAAGTGCTCCACTTTTTGTTTTAACCACAATATATTTGCTTGAAAGAGCAACAACATCATCCTTCATCAATCTCACCTTGACAGCCTTTACTATCCTCGATGTTGCAACGTTAACCACTCTGGCATTTATGATAAATTGATTTCCAACATCTGCCACAGCACCAACTATCATATACTGAGCATTGAGCATCTTTCCAACCTGACTCGCAAGTTTTGGATTTGTCACTCCAAGCAAACTCAACTTCAATTCTGAGAGAAGCTTATCAAGATTTTCTCTCTCCACCAGTTTTATTCTCTTTGACTTTGCAAATTCCTGGGTTAGAAGTGCCGTCACAATTTCTCCCATTTTTCTGTTTATTGCCTGGGGGCCCAGATTTATGAACTTTACAATGGCCACAACTGCACCTGAGGGAGAATTTGAAAGGATACTTGACTCAAGATCACGGGCCAGGGTTTTAACAGCTGATTCTGCTTTTGTCAATTGACCATTCTCCCGAGCGGATATCTGAAAAGGAAATAAGATAATCAATCCTGCCAGAATCAAGGCCAATCTTCCTTTCATTTCTGACCTCCTTTTGAATAATTTTACCTCACATCCTGTTCAAATTCTGTGACACATATCACAATACTACATCTTTTTCAGCAATTTGTAAATTTTATTTCTTGGAAGTCCAGTTCTCCACCTGAGATACGCAATGAGTTCATCTTTTTTGAGGATATTTTTTAACCTCTCAATATCAATCTCATAAATATCCTTCACTTCTTCAACCTTCGCAAGAACAATTGTTATTTCTCCTTTTTCCTTAACACTCCCCGGATCTATCTTGTCGGTTACTCCGCGAATCACCTCCTGATTGATTTTGCTGAATTCCCTGATAATTGCGATTCTCCTCGGAATTAATTTCTCTCTGAAAATTTCCAGAGTTTCTCTTATCCTGTGAGGTGTTTCAAAAATTACCACTGTCTCATCAAAGAAATTGAGTGACTCAATAAACTCTTCCCGTTCCTTCTTTCTTGACGGGATGTATCCAAGAAAAGTAAAGGGAACAGGATCAAAACCTGAAAGGACAAGAGCAGAAATCACCATTGAAGGTCCAGGAATATGATCAACACAAATACCCTCTTCAATCACTTTCTTAACCAGGAAGTATCCGGGATCATTTATGAGTGGTGTACCTGCATCAGAAACGAGTGCTATCCTGAAACCATCTTTCAGATTCTGAATAACTCCTGCTTCTTCCCTTTTCTCTTTACCCCTGTAAAAACTTTTGAGAGGAGTTTTTATTCCATATTTCTGTAAGAGTTTGCCCGTTACCCTCGTATCTTCACAGAGGATATAATCAACTTTCCCCAGTACTTCTACTGCTCTGAAAGATATATCTGAAAGATTACCGAGAGGAGTTGAAACTATGTAGAGGCATCCCCCCTTTTCTTCAACCATTCTTCTACCTTTTTTACTGTATCCATTGCATCTTCACCATAAATGTCGGCACCTATTTCTTTTGCAAAATCCTCCGTAACAACGGCACCTCCAACCATCACAGCGACATCAATTCCATTTTTCCTCAACGCCTCTATCACCCTTGGCATCTCCATCATTGTTGTCGTCATCAGGGCAGACAGACCCACAAAATCGTACTTTTCCTTCTTTGCCTCTTCAACAATCTTCTCCGTGGGGACACTCTTTCCGAGATCCTTTACATAGTAACCATAATTCTCCAGAAGAGTGATGACGATGTTCTTCCCTATGTCATGAACATCCCCCTGAACCGTGGCAAAGAGAATTCTCCCTTTTGGTTTTTCAACTTTTTTATTTTTCAGCATCTCCTCCTTCAATCTTTCAAAGGCAAGCTTCATCGCCCTCGCTGATTGCATGACCTGGGGGAGAAAGATCCTGCCAGCACCAAATTCTTCACCTATGTAGGAGATCCCCGGTATCAGAGCCTCATTGCTGATCTGGAGAGGTTCATATCCATCCTTCAATGCCTCCTCAACAAGAGATACAATGTTTTCCTCATCTCCCTTTATCACTGCAAGTTTAATCTGCTCTTTAATGTCAAGAGGCTTTCCCTCTTCCTGTTTTACTGGAATTTCCATCTCCCCAATCTGAGACATTGCCGAGATATACTTTGAAGCATTCTTATCCCTGTTGAGAAGAACAAGAGAGGCAAGAAAGGTGGATCTTACCAGTTTATCTGAAGGATTAATTATTGCAGCAGCCAGCCCCTCATACATTGCCATTGAGAGGAAAGACGAAGTTATGTAGCGTCTGTTGGGCAGTCCATACGAAATATTACTCACCCCCAGGACAGTGTTCAAGCCATACTTTTCCCTCACCATTTTAAGGGCTTTGATTGTTTCCATAGCCCTTTTCTGCTCCGCACTTACAGTGAGAGTCAGGGTATCAACTAAAATATCTTCTCTTTTAATTCCCGCTCTATCAGTTTCTGTGAGAATCCTATCCAGTACAGAAATTCTCCCCTCCGCTGTCTCCGGAATTCCGTTATCATCAAGGGTCAATGCAATAAGGGCTCCTCCATACTTCTTTACAAGAGGCAGTATCTCTTCTATCTTCTTTTTCTCCCCAGAAATTGAATTAATCACCGGCTTACCATCAACCATGAGCAGAGCAACCCTGATGGCATCGGGATTTGAACTATCAATCACCACAGGTGCCTCCACTGTGCTGTTTATCGTAAAAATTGCCTTTCTCATCATCTTAACTTCATCGACCCCTGCAGCACCAACATTTACATCCAGCAGGTCGGCACCATCCTCCACCTGTCTCAGTGCCTGGTTTCGTATGTATGTAACTTTTCCTTCTTTCAATTCGGCGGTAAAGGATTTTTTACCCGTGGGATTTATTCTCTCACCAATAATCACCGGATTGTCAGAGTTTATGACCACATACCTTGTCCTGCTTGCAACTTTAGTACCCTTTAACACTTCAATTTCTTTCCCAGGAAGGGGATCAAGTGATTCCAGTTTTTCTCTCATTACCCTTATGTGAGCAGGAGTGGTTCCACAGCATCCAGCTATTATTCTTCCTCCAGCCTTGAGATTATCCGGTACATACTGAGCCATCTCTTCAGGTGTGGCGGGAAATATGGTTTGACCATTTTCCACACGGGGAATCCCTGCATTGGGCTGCGATATCAGAGGAAGGTCTGTGACCCTCCCCATTCTTCTCAGAAGTTCCACTATGGTATCGGGTCCAAGCCCACAGTTACTTCCCACCACATCCACACCAAGAGATTCAGCAACAATGGCAGTTACTTCCGGTGGTGTACCAAGAACCGTTCTTTCTCCATCATCAAAAGTCATCATGGCAATAATTGGAAGATCGGTAAGTTCACGGATCGCAATTATTGCCGCTTTGAATTCCTTTATATCCAGCATTGTCTCAATGGAAAAGAGGTCAGTGCCCCCTGCAATTGCCCCTTCCACCTGTTCCTTGAAAATATCAATCATTTCCTCCATGGTAACATCTCCAATGGGCTCAACAAACCTTCCGGTGGGACCAATGGAGGTGGAAACAAAATGATCCTCCCCTGCTGCCTTCCTGGCTATTTCAACTGCTCGTTCATTTATCTCAAAGACCCTATCCTGAAGCCCATACTCAGAAAGTTTAATTCTGTTTGCCCCAAAGGTATTGGTAACAACTATATCTGCTCCCGCCTCTATGTACTCTCTGTGGACCTCCTCAATCCATTCTGGATGCTCAAGGTTCAGTAGTTCGGGACATTCACCTCCCCTGAGGTACCCTTTCTGCTGGAGGTATGTCCCCATTGCTCCATCAAGAACAAGGATTTTTTCTTTAATTTCTTTTCTGAAATCTCTCCTGCTTCTCAAAGCCATCTCCTCATCCTACCTTATATCTATAAGTTCAATATCCTCTATTTCTTCTCCCATAAACATTTCTCCCACTCTTTTGAAAGATTCGGGAGAATCAGTAACAAAATATTTTACCCCGCCGGAAGAATTGCTCAAGTTATTGGTAATTTTCAAATACTCTTTGATATGCCTGGCAATGGATTCTGCAGAATCAACAAGCCTTACATCACTGCCCATTACCTCAGAAATTGCTTTTTTCAATAAGGGATAGTGGGTACAACCAAGGATAAGGGTGTCCACTTTTCTATCTCTCATTTCCGCAAGGTACATTTCTGCCACTGAAAGAGTTATGGGATGATAAAACATCCCCTCTTCAGCAAGAGGTACAAAAAGAGGGGTTGCCTTCTGAAAGACCTCCACATCTGGTCTGATCTTTTTTATCTCCCTGAGATAGGAACCGCTGAGAATTGTTGACCTGGTCCCTATTACTCCTATTTTCCCCCTTGTAACAGGAACTGCTTCCTCCGCTCCGGGCCTGATAACCCCAATTACCGGGATAGACAATTCTTTTCTCAGAACATCAAGAGCATAAGACGAAGCGGTGTTGCATGCAACCACAAGATACTTTATTCCCACCGAGACAAGAAATTTTGCATTCTGCATGGCATACTTTACGACTGTTTCGCCAGACTTTGTTCCATATGGAACCCTTGCAGTATCACCAAGATAGTAGAAGAACTCACCTGGAAGGGCTTTTCTAAGGGCCTTGAGCACTGTGAGACCCCCTACCCCTGAATCGAAAACTCCTATACCTTCCATTTCTCCCTTTAAGCTCGAAAATCAAAAACGACTTCCAGAAACTGCTTCAGAATTCTTGCAGTGGCCCCCCAGATTACATGGTCCTGATAAAAGAAGTAATAAACGGGAAAAACTTTTCCGTTTATTTTAAGATTCCTCTCCACCCGAAAATTTCTCTCATCAAGAAGTTCCTTTACAGGAACTTCAATTATATCTTCAACCTCATCCACAGATGTTTTGAAGCGGTAAGGGTAGGGGATTACTCCCACATAAGGGGAAATCAGATATCCGGTTACAGTTATCACATCGTCAAGTTCACCCAGGATCCTGACATGCCTCTTTTCCACCCCTATTTCTTCCTGACACTCCCTCAACGCAGTGGAAAGAAGGTTGAGATCATTCTTGTTGTACTTTCCTCCTGGAAAGGAAATTTGATCTTTATGATCCCTCACCTTAGATGTCCGCTTGGTAAAAATAAGGTAGAGTTCACCATCCTTGAGAAAAAGTGGTAAAAGGACAGCAGAGGGAATGAACCTTCTTGGATTAATGGTTCGCTTGCTGTTCTTTTTCAGTCTTTCGCTGATGAATTCAAGGATATCTTCCATTTTAGAATATTATAACATATTCACTTTTTCCATGCCACAACCGGAACGAATCCTGAGAAGATGAAAGGATGGAAATAGTGGAACACATGGAGGTGAAAACCCCATTCTTCATAGCCTCCCATCGGGTCGGCTGTGAAAGTGGGTTATTCAAGTGAAGCTACTGCCACGAAGTCACACTAAACGGAGGGACAGAAGGCCGGAAAAGGGGAAAAGTGAATAAACCTTGCAGGGCGGGTGGAGACCTTCTGTCCCGGAGTGGTTCTGTGACGGAGACAGACCCGATGGGGTAAAGGCGGAGCAATCGTGGAATACCCGCAGAGGAAGACATCCTTTTTGCGGAGCCTCCCATCGGGTCGGCTGTGAAAGTGGTTTATGCAAATGAACTCACCGCCATGGAGTCACACTTAACGGAGGGACAGAAGGTAGGAAAGGGGGAAGGAAAAAGACAAACAGGGGACAGAGAAGGATAAATCCAGAAAAACCACCATTGCTTGCAGTAAAAAAACAGGTATAATTTTGCTACAAAAAGGAGAGAAAAATGATCCTTGGAAGAAAATTATTCCTCACAAAAGGAATAGGCAGGCACAAGGAAAAACTGGGTAGCTTTGAGATGGCCCTCAGAGACGCCAAAATAGCCCCATACAATCTCGTTGAGGTCTCCTCAATAATCCCACCTGGCTGCGAAATAGTTTCTGTGGAGGAAGGTCTCTCATACCTGCAACCTGGAGAAATAACATTCTGTGTTCTTGCCAGACAGCAATCGAATGAACCCAACCGTCTCATTGCTGCCTCGGTGGGACTTGCAATTCCGGCAGATAAGACAATGTATGGTTATCTCTCTGAACATCACGCTTTCGGAGAAACCGAAGAAATTGCAGGTGAATATGCCGAGGACCTTGCTGTGGAAATGCTGGCATCAACTATGGGACTTGAAATTGATCTTGATAAGGCATGGGATGAACAGAAACAGATCTGGAAAGTTTCTGGCCACATTGTCAACACTCAGAACATAACCGCAGCCACAACCGTCGGTCCCGACGGAATGTGGACTACGGTAGTAGCTGCGGCAGTCTTCACAGATTATATCTGCAAGTAATGTATTCAGAGATAGCCTGTTCCTATAAGCCAGGGAAAAGATTTTAAAATGCGGAATCGGTCGAACTGTTCAGAAAAAAGCTTACTCAACCTTGCTGGAGTAAATTGCTGGATATGTTCAGGGTGATTTCCCAGTGTGGAAATATACTTCCCCCGGAGAAAACTCCCTATTCTGAAAAATGGTTCGTGGGGAACACTGACAATAACCCCCTTTTTAGCCACCCTTTTCAACTCCGAAAGGGCTCTCCCGGGTTCGTGAAGATGCTCAAGAACCTCGAGAGACATTACCACATCAAAGGATGAATCTTCAAAGGGCAAATTATAGATATTCCCTCCCATGAAAAGCACATTTTTCCAGTGACCTTTAGCCCACCGCAGTGCTTCAAAATTTATGTCAACTCCAATCCTCAGCGGGACATCAATTCCTGAAATAACAAATCCCTCACCACATCCCGCCTCAAGAAGAGAATGTGGGTTAAATTCTGATACAATTCCCCCGATTCTGATGAGGAATTTATTTATCAGCTTTCTCACCAGGGGATTCTTTGTCTGGTACTTCCTCAGATTTGAGGATTGATGACTCATAAATAGCCTCCAGGGGATAAAACTCTCTCTGAGGGTAAAACCACCCCGATACAATCATGTCAGCTATGAATCCTGTTGTGAAAAATTGTATTCCAACTATGAGAAGAAGGATCCCAAGAAAAAAGAGAGGTCGATTTCCGATGGGTCTCACCCCGTGAAACCACAGAATAGTGAGGTAGAGCAGAATAAGGAATCCAGCAAAAGAAGAGAGGAGACCAAGACTACCAAAAAGGTGGAGAGGCCTCAAACGGTACCTCGTAATAAAAAAAACCGTGAGAAAATCAAAGAAACCCCTCAAAAATCTTTCCATACCAAATTTGGACTTACCATATTTCCTGGGATGGTGGACTACCGGTACCTCTGAAACCCTGAAACCCTTCCACGCAGCCAGAACAGGAATAAATCTGTGTAACTCTCCATAAAGTTTAATCCTCTCCACAACTTCTCTTCTGTAAACTTTAAAACCACAATTCATATCGTGGAGATTTACTCCAGTCATTTTACTGACAAACCAGTTAAATATTCTGGAGGGAAGGGTTTTGGAAACAGGGTCTCTTCTCCTCTTTTTCCAGCATGAAACCAGGTCATACCCCTTCTCAAGATGTTCAAGGAGACGGGGAATCTCTGCAGGGTCATCCTGAAGATCAGCGTCAAGAGTTATCACGATTTCTCCCTCCACATGATCAAAACCCGCCTGCAGAGCTGCAGATTTACCACTGTTTCTCCTCAATCTTATGTACTTTAAGGGATATCTCTCAAAGAAATCCTTCACCAATTTATCAGTTCCATCAGTGCTTCCATCATCAATTAGAATTATTTCGTAACCTTCCCCAATCTGCTCCATTACAGCTGCAATTTTCTCAAACAACTCAGGGAGATTTTCCCTCTCATTGTATGCCGGTATTACTACAGAAAACTTTAACTTTTCCATCCCTTTAATCTTACAACCTGAATGGAAATATAGCAATCCTCATTCAGAAACTTTCCTGAAAAAGAGGAAGAAGATAAAAGAGAAAAGTATGGGGATCAGATCTCCCTCGCTCCCTCCACTTCTGCATGAGCAACCCTGCGACTCTGGTTCATAAACCACGAGTACATACTCCTGCGTATCTTCTCCACCACAATTTTCAACCTTAACAACCACTTTATGATATCCCAGATCAGATTTACGGGGATACCATGTTATGATACCTCTTGCAGGGTCTATTCTCATCCCTTCAGGAGCCTCAATGAGTTCGTAACTGAGCCCATATCCAGACGCTTCCACTTTATACACATACTTCTTCCCAACCTGTGCACTGGTGGGAGGAATGGAAAATATCTGGGGAGGGGATAACTTAAAATCGGGATCAACTATGAAATTTATTTTTGCATAG
>Ga0256833_1001674_pt1 | contig 16074 bp, 13 predicted proteins | sample 356284metaG_FD_190535 | JGI IMG/M metagenome (GOLD analysis project Ga0256833, IMG submission 190535) | Hydrothermal vent microbial communities from Mid Atlantic Ridge, Atlantic Ocean - 356-284 | ecosystem: Environmental > Aquatic > Marine > Hydrothermal vents | place: Atlantic Ocean: Mid...
TATGAGATAGGCATTAAGGTAGGATTCTGTTTTGATTTTGTGAAATTTGCGGGATTTTGATGGGAAAGAAGCTTTTTATTGCTTAAAAATTCCAGTTAAGAGTTAAGAGAAGCCAGGAAGAGTCTTTTTCGGAATTTTTGTCCAGCTGTTTTTTGGGTTTCTAGAGATGCAATATCGTCTTTATCAATAATTACGCACCTTATCCGGAAATTAGGAGAAATTAGGTAAGCTTGGCAAGAACTGCTAAATCTGTTTTTTTTTCGATATGATTGGGCTTTTTGCCCTTTTATTAGGAATATTTCTAAGCACTCTGGCCTACGGGGCAGAAAAAGCGACCCTTATCCTTTCAGCTGAACTCAAACCATATCTAGATTTTGCAGAGGGATTTAGAGAAAACGCAGAAATCGATCAAATTTTTATTCTCCCTGCACACAGGCAAAAAGCTGAAATATATCTATCCCTTCATCCTTACAACTTGGTAGCTGTTGGAAGTAAGGCTTTACGTTTCATGACAGAAGTTTCTTTTAAAGATCCTCTTTTCTACGCTTTAATTGTTTCTCCAGAAATAGCTCATAAGCTACTACCCGAACACCGGCTATGTGGCCTCTATCTTCGCTTACCAGTTACCATCACCTTTCCCATCATTCAAAAAATAATGAACCAAACAATAGGAATAAAAAACCCTGTCAAAATTTTTATTCCCTACTCTAATACCCTTAACACTTCCTTTGCTTTAGAAGCTAAAAAAAATGGCAAAAAATTAGGGGTTGTCGTAAAGATTCAACGAATAACAAATGTCTCAAGCCTTCGAGAATTCATAGAAAAAGAAGATTTTGATGTACTTTATTGTATCCCCGATCCTATTTTTTCTACAGAAGAGGCCATAGCACTAATCACTACTTGGGCCCTGGCCCAAGGGAAAGCAGTCTGTGGTTATAATCGTTTTTTTATTAATAAAGGGGCTCTTATAGCATTTACTTTTGATTATCATTTAATAGGAAAAGCAACGGCACAAATGTGGCGTCAAAAAATTTGCAACGAACGACCTGCTCCCTTTCAAACACTAATAAATAAAAAAATTTTTAAACTTTTGAAGAAAAAAATTAAAACTGATAAAAATATAGATGCAAAAAATTAAAAAAATAAAAATTTCTTTAAAACAAAGACTTGTTATTATTACCTTCAGCACGGTCCTTATGACGGCTTTGACTGTTTTTATCCTGAGCCAACAAATTTTTGGAGGTTTTATAAAACAGCGCTTCTTTGACCGTTTAAATTTATTGTCTCGCCATCTAGCTTCTGGAGTGGTATTGGGACTTATATTAAAAGATAAAGAAGTCCTATCTCAGTTTGCTCGCTCAATGACTAAAGAAGAATCCATTGTAGCTGTTGAAGTTCTTACAAAAGACAAAAAACAGCTTCTTTTAATAGGGAATCCCAAAAAAGCCGACGGATTTTTAGAAGAAATTGTTATCTCGGGAAGGTCTCAAGAACCTTTTCATGAAGAAAATGTGTTGGGATATGTTCGTCTCTATTATTCTACAAAAGTCTTAGATTACCTTCTTCACCAATTATTTTGGAGAGTTCTTTTTGTATCTCTTGTTTTGGCTCTATTGATGAGCTTGATGGGGTACTTCCTGATTACTAAGGCCTTGATTAGGCCCTTGAACGAGCTACGTCTAGCTGTCAAAAAAGTTGAAAAAGGGGATTTAAGTTTAAAAGTCAGCGGTCAAGGGCTGCCTGAAACGGAAGAACTAGCCCAGGCCTTTTCTAACATGATAGCATCTCTCCGCCAAAGCCGTGAAGAACTTAAAAAAACGTACGAAAAAATGTTACATAGCCGCTATATGGCAGAAATTGGCCAATTCTCTCTTACTATTGCCCATGAAATAAAAAATCCTTTAGGCATCATTAAAGGGTCGCTGGATATTTTGCGCAAACCAGAAGTATCAGAAGAGATACGCCATGAAATGATTCGGTATATAGAAGAAGAAATCCAACGTTTAGACCAACTTATTCAAAATTTTCTAAGCTTTGCTCGCCCCCCTCAAATAAAACCTCGTCCAATTTCCCCCCGAGAAATCATAATATCTTTAGCCCGAAGAACTAGCCTAGAATATGGAAAAGAGAGAATTACATACCAAAGTGTTTCCGACTTGCCTCTTGTCTCTCTAGACCCTGAACAACTTGAGCGTGCTATTCTAAACTTGATTAAAAATGCTTTTGAAGCAGGGGCCCAACAGGTAGAACTTTCTGTATACAAAGAAGGAAACTATATAATTTTCCAAATAAAAGATAATGGTCCAGGAATACCCGGAAACCAACTTTCACAAATATTTCAACCTTTTTATACTACTAAAGCTAAAGGAAGTGGCTTGGGACTGTGTATAGTACAACAAATAGTTAAAGCGCATGATGGCCTAATAGTCATTGAAAAAAATCACCCCCAAGGAACCATCTTTAAATTGATCTTCAAAATCTCTCAGGAGGGATCTTAAATGGCATATATTCTTGTTGTAGATGACGAAGAAAAAATAAGAAATATTTTACGCATTATGCTCTCTCTCAAAGGACATAAGATAGACCTTGCTGCCAACGGTTTTCAAGCATTAGAAATGCTTAAGGAGAATTGCTATGATCTGGTAATAGCCGACATCCGTATGGACGGGATGAACGGTTTAGAATTACTTAAAGAGATCAAAAAACTCTCTCCCCCAGTGCCCGTAGTTTTCATAACTGCTTTTGCCACCATAGAATCAGCAGTAGAAGCCATGCGCGCAGGAGCAGTTGATTACATCCCGAAACCTTTTGACGAAGAACGTATTCATTTAACTATTGAAAGAGCTCTTGGCATATCTCGTCTCCTGTCAGAAAAAGAAGCCCTTAAAAAGGAACTAGACCAATATTTACTTCCTGACGATATTGTTTGTGCTTCCCCTGCTATGAAACAAATTATTGCTATGGTCTATAAAGTAGCTCCTAAACCAGACACTACGGTGCTTATCACCGGAGAAAGTGGAGTTGGGAAGGACGTTATTGCTCGATATCTCCATCGCTTGAGCCCGCGAGCTGAAAAACGATTTGTGGCGATAAATTGTGCTGCTATCCCTCCAAACCTTCTTGAGAGCGAACTTTTCGGACACGAAAAAGGAGCTTTTACCGGAGCGATAAAACGAAAAAAAGGAATATTTGAAAGTGCAAACGGAGGAACTGTCTTTTTAGACGAAATAGGAGACCTTCCCCTGGAGGCCCAAGCAAAACTTCTTCGCGTTCTTCAGGACAAGAAAATACAACGTCTAGGGGGAACGGAAGAGATATCCATCGATGTACGTATAATAGCTGCTACTAACCAAGACCTTAAAAGCTTAGTGAAAGAAGGCCGTTTTAGAGAAGACCTTTTCTATAGACTGAATGTGTTTCCTATCCATATTCCACCTTTAAGAGAAAGACCCGAAGACATTATCCCGTTAGTGGCTCATTTCATTGCTAAATTTTTAAATCGCAAACCAACCAACCCATTTTTAACACCTGGGGCAGAGAAACTTCTTTTGAAATATCCCTTTCCTGGCAACGTTCGCGAATTAGCTAATGCCATTGAAAGAGCTCTTATTCTTTCGGGAGGCCAACTCCCTTTGAGTACAGAACATTTATCCTTTTTGGAACCACAACCTCGTCAAGAAAATATATTTTCACTCCCTCCTGAAGGGATCAAATTAGAAGAGCTGGAAAAAGAATTAATTCGACAAGCCTTAGAAAAAACCGGTGGGAACCAAAGCGCAGCGGCACGCCTTCTAGGGCTTACCCGTTCTAAATTTCGTACCAGATTAAAAATGCTAGAAAATGAAAAAAATAAAAATGCTAAAACTTTTTAAATTTTTTGCTTTTTTAATTATTTGCATTATAAATTGCCATCCTGGCCTTGCAAAAGAACTTTCTGAAGAACTCTTCTTTGTCGGTGAAGACGTAAAAGTCCTAACTATTGCTTCGAGAAGACCCGAAACACCTGAAAATGCTCCAGCTATTGCCTCTGTTATCACTAGTGAAGAAATAAAAAAACAAGGGATTAAAACCCTATCCGAAGCATTATCATATGTTCCTGGATTCTTCTTATTACCCCAAGAATGGGAAACCTTGCCTTTTTTACGAGGGATTCCTAATGGGATACTCTTTCTTTACGATGGAATTCCTTTGACTTCTGATTCCACCAAAAATCTTCATCCTCTTGATGAAGAACTTTCCCTAGATGCTATCTCTCGCATAGAAATTGTGCGAGGGCCTGGATCAGTACTATGGGGGCCTGATGCCTTCGCCGGAATAGTAAATATAGTCCCGAAAAAAGGCAAACAATTAGAAGGCATAGAGGCTGGAATATCAATTGGTTCACCTTATAAAGCTCAAAAGTTTTATCTGAATCTAGGTAAAACGCATTATCTTTGGCAGTTGTTCAGTTCTCTTTATGTTTATAGCTATCAGCCTGAACCCGAGTATTATAGTTTTTCGAGGCGTACGGGCCAAATTGGAAAAGCGGAATTTTACGAAGCAGTTCTATCTCTTAAATATGCAGACTGGTTCAAGCTTTCTTCAAGACTATCTTCCTTTCGCCGACCATTCATAATAAAAGAAATAAATGGTCTTTCTTGGCCAGGAATCAGACAAGCCCCCATCAACTTTGTAAAACTAGAATTATCTAAAAATTTTCAGCATACACGTCTAAGCATAAAGAGTTTTTATTCCTATCTTTATCAAAAGCACCAGGAACTTGATATTGGAACAACACAAAAAAATCATCTCTTCTACGGAGAACTTGTTTTAGACCGGGAAATTTTTTCAGCACGTGGCTTAGTTACCCTAGGCCTTTCTTGGCGTAAAAATTACGTCCGAGATGCTACCATTAATATACGTGGCTTTTTGCCCGAATATCTTTCTGCCGAAGACAACCAATTTTCTCCTATCTTAGACCTAGCTAACTTTAACACGAGGTTGTTTTCTTCTTTTTTTCAATATCGTCATCACCTGTCTAAAAAATTAGATTTTTGGTTTGGTTTGCGTTTTGATGACCACAATCAATATCAAAGTAACCTGAGTTATAATACCGGTTTTAAATGGAATATTTCCCCCTTTCTTCAGCTGAAATTTATCCACGGAACCGCTTATAGAACCCCTTATTCCAATCAATTTTTGCGTCAACAAAATGTGAATCCAGAAAAAATTCGTAATTTCTCTTTAGAATTTTCCGGACAACCTAGAAAAAACTTCTCATTTTCTTTTGTAAGCTTTTACAATCGTATTTTTCATCATATTGGCGAAGATCCTTACGGAGGATTTTCTAATCCTACCCAAGAAAGTTTCTTAGGTTTTGAAGGAGAAGTTTTCTTGAAAATATCTCCGTCTTTTTCTCTAAAGGCTAACTTTACCCGTTTTTCCCTTTGGGGAGATAAAGAAAACTACCGTGTTTTAGAATATTTCATTATTACTCCTGAAGGAAAAAGAAAAGAAGTCTATTCCTATTATCAAAAACCTTTTCCTTATGGTGCAAAATCTTTGGCAAACTTTATTTTTCATTGGAAACCTCATTCCAGTTGGGAAATAAATCTAAGACTTTATTATATAGGACACCGTGAATTTTTCCTTTTAAAGGAAAAAAAGTTTTACGCCTTTCCCAGCTATATTTCTGGAGATCTTTCTCTGCGATATCGGTTTAAAAACCGAAGCGAAATTGAATTTAGCCTCAAAAACTTTTTGAACCAACAGGCCTTAAACCCAGGAACTTTAGCCCCCATTAAAAATCATAGCTTCACAACTTTTCTGAGTTTTCGTTGTTTTTGGTAGGCATATGAAAAAACTTCTTGTTGTTCACTTAGCAGATAGTTACGGCGGAGCCGAACGATTAACAGAATCCCTTCTCCCTTTATTGTCAAAAAATTGGTCTGTTAATCTTGTATCCAATAATCCTAAAATATGGAATTCTCCACTTTCTCTAGTTTTGCCTGGTCACGCCTTTTTTCCTTCTTGGCCTGAAATAATAAAGCAAGCGCTCATCTTACGGAAAGCTATATACAAAGCTGATTTGGTTCTAGCAGTAATGCATTACAGTGCTTTCTTAACAGTATTGAGTAGCAGGTTAGTCTATCCTAAACCACCGGTCATAGCTTCTCTACATGGCCCTATAATTCCTGCTCTTTATACTGTTTTAAAAAAACGAAGACGCTTTTTTTGGACTGTTGCCAAATTTATTTGTTTACTCTCCGACCAAATAATTGTCCCTTCATTTGGTCTTAAGCAAGAGCTTGTCACAGCATTTGGGGTCCCAGGCTCAAAGTGTCATTGTGTTCCAAACGGTGTAGAACTAAAAAACATTCATCGTAAGAAACTTTCATCTTTTTGGCCCCGTTCTAAAAGAAGGCTTGTTTGGGTAGGGCGCCTGGCAGAAGAAAAGACTCCTCAAAAACTCCTACCCATTTTAAAGGAAATAGAAAATCTCCCCTGGCACCTAGCAATCCTCGGAGAAGGCCCTTTAAAAAAAGGGCTAAAACAAAATTTCTCAAAACTTGGACTTTCAAACAAAATCTCTTGGCAGGGATTCCAAAAAAACATTTATCCTTATTTATTTTCAGCAGATATTTTCCTTCACACCTGCCTTTTTGAAGGTTTTGGGCTAGCCATTTTGGAAGCTATGGCCTCAGGGTGTGCTATTGTGGCTGAAGATTGCCCTTATGGTCCACAAGAACTTTTAGATCACGGAAAATTTGGCTTTCTAGTAAAGACCAAAAAGGATTGGCTCTGGAGTTTAAGGACTCTTATTAACCAAAAAGAAACTCTTATAGAGTATAAAAAAATAGCCCAAAGAAGGGCCCGAGATTTTCCTCTCTCTCGGACCCTTCAAAGCTATCTTAAAATCTTTAATTTGCAATTTCAGGAGCAGAATATCCCACTGTAACATTAGAATATGATTGAGAGGAACTATTATAAATCAAAAGATACCAGCAAGTTTCAGGAGTGTTATAGACAGAAATAATTTTGGTGAGACCTCCTCCTAAATTCCAATATATGTTCCCAGCTTCTCCTCTAGAAGGGAGATTTCCTGACTCGTATTGAGAAATCAACTCTTTAATTTGTTCTACTGTAGGAGGAGCCGCAGAACAATCAGGTCCAGCATTTAACAAAATCATATTTAGATAAGCAAAACTGTAGAAAGAAGGGGCCTGCACACTTACAGACAAAGGTAAAGAGGTTGCTCCAGCTGTAAAATAGAAAAGCTTAGCTTCTTGAGAGGCAAAAGTCCCTCTGTAAACTTGAGACTTCGGCAAAAAAGTGGCCTCCTCAAGAGAGGGGTTTGGTTGTTCTGAAACCGTTAAATCCACTTCAACCTGGACTTCTCCGAGGTCAGTACTTAGCGTAAGAAACGCTTGATAATTTCCTACTGTAAGAGAAGAAGTGTTGAAAGAAAGGGTAAGCTTACCTTCCGATGTAGTATAAGAAAGCCATCCGCCTTCGTCAGAGCTATAGTCTACCCCTGACACTTTAAAAGATAGTGCCTTACCACAATTATCAGTTACAGAAACAGTTTGAGAGGCCGGATTAGAACCAACCAGCGAACTTACCAAAATCTTCGAGGGATAGACCTTAGGAGTTGAACTTTCACAAACACCAGAAATGGTCAGCTTAACCGGAACATTTTTAACGCCACAAGAAGTTTTTACCTCCAGCTCGCCTTGATAAGTTTGACCAGCTGTAAGCCCTTGAGCATTAAGGTTGACAGTTACAATAGCTCCTTCACAGCCAGAGACCGAAAGCCAGCTTCCACCAGAAATTTTTGTTACAGAACAAGAAGAAGGAATAGTTCCCGAACAAGTAGCCGTAAGTTCTACTTGCTTATTAGCCCCTACTTCCAGACTTTCTATAATCTCTGTAGGCCAAAGAGTTAGCTCGCTCGTAGTCCGAACCGAAGGCACCTGTAACGAAATAGGTAATTTTAAAGGAGTTCCATCTTCCAGAACAAGATCAACTTCTCCCCAGTAGGTCCCCCCAGAAAGTCCTTCTGTACTTACATAGATTTTAAGCTCTCCCTTACCGCTTGATCCTACTTTTGGTTCTTTTATCCAGCTTTGGCTAACTTTAGTTATCCTATATGCCAAAGAATTATTACAGGAATCCTTAACCATTACAGTCTTTGTTCCAGTTCCAAAGAAGGCCAATTGAGAAGGCTCAAGTGTTGGAACGCATTCCTGTCGATAAAAAGAAGAGCCCTCGACAGTCACATGATACGATAATCTTTTATCTCCCACACCCAGATAAAAGGGAGTCTGACAGCCTTCATCTTCAATGGGGATAAGAACTAACGAACCGTTTCTGTTTTCTGCTGTCAAACAGGGGTTATCCCAAGAAAATGCATACGCAGTAAGAGTGCTCTCAGTATCAACCACTAATAATCTTTGTTGGCAAACCACCTCAAAGGTTTTAGGCCCTGAAAGACTGATGGTTGCATTATTGAAATACTTTTTACCTGTTTCATCCTTAAGATAAACTTCACCAGAACAACTACCAGGGACAGGTTCTACTTGAACCTTAATAGGAAAAGAAAAAGTTTTTTCCCCTTCTACCTGACAGGCCAAAACCAAATTTCCGTTATAAGAACCAGGAGACAGATCGGATCTAAAGTCTAGCAATAAGTTATTTTCTTCAAAACTTGCTTTAAGAAAAGCTGGAACTTCTTTTAAACTGCAGCGAGGTTCTCCACAATTTGTCTTAATAAGATAGATAAAATGTGGAGCAAAACCAGCAAAAAACGTAAGATCTAGACCATCATCTAACCCCTCGATCTTAATTTCTGAAGGTTCACAGACTTGCTCTTTCTCAGGAGTAAAAACAACATCAGCATGAGCACAGACTGCCTGTGGGGGATTAGAACTAAATTCATCCTTTGTAGGAGGATTTCCATCTACTTTAGCATCTAAGCATATATAAAGCGTATATGAAAAATCTTCTGGAGGAAGATTATTTTCCCAGTTATAAGGATACAAAAACAATTTATCTGTCCAGTTAACAAAAACATAAGAAGGCAGTTCAGCTTCTACTGTAGGAGAGGGAGGATAATTTCCTTCAAAAGGTTCCCATTGAAGTTGACTATTGAGATATTCTTTATCAGGGAGATTTTGACCTTCACGCCAGATAAAAAACTCTACTTTTTGCCCTGCATAAGGACCAGTAAGTAAAAAAATAGGTATTCTGGGAATTTCTCCCTCTTTGACAGTTATAGGACCTGGAAAGTCGTTAACAAAGATACCCGGAGGATACTCAAAAGCTATAACCCTTTGTCCTAATAAAAGGACTAATAAAAAAACAAACCCTAATAAGAAACGCTTCATACTTTCATCCCCTTCATTGTAATTTCTTTATAATTTTATAAAGCAAGAAACATACCATCTCTATTATAGCTTTTCGGTAGAATTAATTTTAACTTTAATTTTAAGAGACCTTTGCAAAAATATTTTTCGGAACGAAAAATATTAATGCGAGCATGTCTTACGCGAGGCAACTTGTACGCCCGCGCCATCCTGTCCCGAACACAGTGAGGGATCTAGATTGCTTCGCTTAGCTCACAATGACATTGTTCAAGTATTGCCTGTTTTACGCTTCCAGTAATAGGAACGGATCTCTTGGTGTTGTATTTGAAACAATAATCACAGCAGTTTTGGAAAGATCTCTTAAAAAGTTTCAATTTTTATTTAAGAGAGTAAACTTTTCTAGAAGTACAATATGAGACCTTTGCAAAACATCTTTTCTTAAGGCCCAGTCAAGGATCCGTTCCTATTTTTCGTTCCGAAAAATGGGAACGGATCCCTTGCGGTTGTGCTTGCAATACTGCTCTTAACCATTTTGCAAAGGTCTCAATATATGAAAAATGTCGAAACGACAAAATGTGTCGATAATTTAGGTTGCCTCGGAAGTTTCGTTTGAAAAATACCACAATAAAAAGAGGGGGAAATCCCCCTCTTTTTATTATCACTAAAAATACCAAAAATTACTCAGTGGCGACATTGGCATCGTAGTTCATTTCAAGCATACGGCTCAAAGCACCATCTGCCCATACCTGAAGCTCATAGCCCAGAGCTGGCATCTCGTCATTGGTTAAGTTGTTATCAAAAGAAATCTTTACCCAACCAAAATCAAAAGAACCAGTCTGAACAGGAGCTGACAGAAGCGTAGTATCAAGTATAGTCTGAGATCCCGCACCTACTGGAATGTAATTAACTTCATAGCAGAAAGAGGTAGTTTGAACAGTATAAGGAGAAAAGTCTATTTCTTGTTGGATTGTATTTTCCTGGTCATCATAAACATCATATTGAACAGTTACACACTCGTCGCTGGAGAACATATTGGCAAAACTTGCTGCATCTTTCGCCTTTGTCTCCTTTTTGGTCGGAAAAGCTACAATAAAATCTGTAGCTGCTCCAAGGCTCGCACGAATATCATACATTCCATAAAAAGCAGTCTTAGCTAAAGCAGCATTAAGAGCAGAAATCCCTCCATCTACTACATCATCAAAAAGAGGTACATCAGTACCAGTAGCAGGGTTGCTGATTCTCACATTGGCGGTAGTATCTGCTAAAGCGGTAGCTTTATAAGAGAAAATAGGAAGATTATCGGTATATTTTACGATTTCAACTGCACCCATAACAGCATTGGGAGCATCGTATAAAGAAACATCCGCAACAGTGTTTCCTTCTGCAAGAGCTTTACATTCCTCAGAAGTAAGCTTTTCTATTCCAGAATAGGAAGAAAGGGCTATAAATTCAACATAACCTTCTTTAGTATCATCCATGGCCACCGTAGAAGCAGCCCCTGTTCCAGAGTAACGGAGAGGAACCATAGTCCAGTCAGCAGGAACAGTAGTGGTGTCACCATCGCTGATCATGTCCTCACCTTTGTAAAGAATGGCAGGGGAGTTAGGTCCACCGTCTAATAAAATCATGGAAAATTCGTCATAAGGGCTCATACACACGAGAAAGTCCAATACTTCTTCACTATTCTTCCCCTCGCGGAAGCGAATCTTACCAATAATTCCTTTATCACTGGTATTTACCAACTTAAAATAAGAGAGCGCGTTGCGGGCGTTATAATAGCCCATAATCAAAGCATCACCCTTACCCCCTGGGTTAACCTCTACGGCCCAAGCCATAGACCCAAAAAAGGCCACCATAAGAAAAGCCAACAAAAACTTCCGTACCATAACTAAACCTCCTTTAACGATTTTTTAAATTTTTCACCTCTTCCTAGAGGGAATTTCCTCTAAAAGGATATACAAATTCCGGACCTATTTGGCCGGAACATGATACCATTCACCTTTTATTTTTACCCATTTCTCTGTTCGTTCAAATTTAGTTTTAAAACTGTTAAGCGCGTCTAAAGGCTTAACTTCTATTTCAAACTTCATTCTTACTTCAGCCAAATCTTTCTGGGGAAACTTTATATCTAAAACTCCAGCCTTAAGATAACGGGCTAAAGGGTTACTTCGAGAAGCTATATAGGTTTTAAGATTTATTTTTTTTCGCAAAACTGGATACTCGTAATTATACGCCTGCGCAAGATCTCTCTTCAAACGAAGCTGCCAGTATTCCTCTACCCGCTTTTGTAGCTTTTCTTGTTCACTCTGACAAGCAACAAGAAACAACAACAGCAATATGGTAAAAAGGCATGCCTTTTTCATGATTGGCTAATTTTGACCACCGCTGGCTAAATTTAGCCAGCTATCAAAAACAAAAGCTTCCGGCATTTTAATAAAAGGGTTCACCGGAGCAAATATTTGAATTTCAGGATTCTTAAATTCTTTTTTTTCGATAGGCTCTATTTCCAAAACGCCTTCTCCATTTAAAGGAATACAAAATGAACCATCAGAAAATGTTTCTGTTTCCCACCATAAAGAACCATCCACATGGTGAAATGAAACTTTTGTTTTCCCTAAACCTTCTTCTGGGATAAAAACTCCATCAAAATCCTGATCGTCAAAAACGCGGCCAAAGATAAAAGAGATATTTTTTTGATTTGGTAACGCAAAAAGAAAGCAAAAAAGATAGAAATTATAAGTTTTTCCTTCAAAAGAAAGTGTTACTCCGGCCATAGCCATACCGAAGTCTTGATAAAGCGGAAACAGAAAAGGTGCTGCTTCTTTACTTTCTTGTTTTAAAGCTTTTTCAAGCAACCAATCCAACACCACCGAAAGAGCTTCTTCTGGAGAAACATAGTTTTCAAACCCTAAATAAGCAAGGGACTCTCCCACCAAAAGGGCTTTATAACCTGTCTCTTCAACCCGGCTTTTTGGAGTAGAACCGTCGGGAAGAAGATGGGAGAAAGAAAGCTCCTCAACCGCCTGACGCAAGAACTCTCGAGCTGCTTGGTTAAGAGAGTCTGAAAGAGCAAGAGGAGGAAGGGTTTCCCATCCATGAAAACAGGGTGCCTTTTCTTCAAAATTTGAAAGGTTTTCTCGAAAAAAGTTAATCTTTTCAAGGGCTTTTTCTTCTTGGTTATAAAAATGGACTTCTGCCGCCCAACAAGGTGCCACAATAAATAGAAAAAAGGTTAGTAGGGATAAAACAAAACTTCTCTTTTTCATCAAACTTATTATTAAGCAATTTTTGGACCAATTATGCTCGCTCAAAAAGATAAACATCTTGTAAGAAAGCTAAACGGAAAGGAAAGGGCTGACCTAGATCTCCTTCAGGCCAAAACCTAAGACAGTGGAAACAAGAAGAAAACTCTTTAGCTACAAAGCCTGGGCGATGGAAGGTAACAAAATCGTTTTTTCCTTCGTGGACCGTAGGAAGTTCCAAAAACCCTTTCCGTAAAAATTCTTTTTGTTTTTTATCTGTTAAAAGAGTCTCCACATAGGGCCTACCATGTAGGGTTAAAAGAAGTTTGCCACCAGGCTTTAGTAGCCGGTAAAATTCTTTTATCCATAGCTTTTGCCTAAAAAAGCTTAGGTGGGTAAAAACTGAAACCGCAAAAATAAAATCAAACCACTGGTCACTAAAGGGAAGAGGAGGATCCAAAAAGTTTAAAGAAAAATTTATTTCTTTGGGAAGATGTTCTTGGGCCCAAAAAATAAGATTTTGCTGAATATCGGTCCCAAACAACTGTAAATTTTCTTTTTGTTCTTTTTTTAAAAGCCACCAGGAAAGAGTCAGCCTTCCTGAACCGCATCCAAAATCCAAGATGTTTTTAGGAAGTGTCCATTTAGAAAAAATTTTCTTAAAAATCCATGCTCCCACCAAAATGGACCCAAAATAAGCTTGTGGATTAGCGGTCCCTTGTGTAAGCGCAATTAATTCCGGCGGAGGAACTACGTTTTGAGAAGATAGAAGTTCTTTTGTTTTTAGCCACCACAAATGTTCTTTCCAGATTTTACGCCAATTATAACTGGCAATAGTATATTTCCTAATCCCTTCCTGAACCAGAAAAGAAAGATTTTCTGGTCCAGTTTGCCAATTAAAACAAAAACCGCTTTTATGTACTTCTCGAAGTTGAGGGAGAAAGGAAATGAGATCTTTTCTTTCATAAACTAAAGAAAACTTTTGAACTGATTTTTCTCCCCTTACAGTAATATGGCTAATTCTTCTTTTTGGAGAAAAAATAAAACCAGTATATTTTAATTTTTTTTGGGAATTAAAAACTTCATGCGGATAAGGTCTGTCTAGAGAAAATATAAAACAAGGTTTACCCCTCAAGAGCCCAAACATGGTCCAACCCCTTGTCAAATATAGCTTTCATCCTTTTGTTCTCATTTCATGATATGAACTCATGAAATGAGAACAAAACTATCATGAAGGGCCAAATTGTTTTCATTTCATGATACCCCTCAAGAGCCCAAACATGGTCCAACCCCTTGTCAAATATAGCTTTCATCCTTTTGTTCTCATTTCATGATATGAACTCATGAAATGAGAACAAAACTATCATGAAATGAGAACAAAACTATCATGAAATGAGAACAAAACTATCATGAAATGAGAACAAAACTATCATGAAATGAGAACAAAACATCCCTCAAAACCCTTGATATTAAAGGGTTTGAGTACCTTTTAGACTATATATAGACAAATATTTTGACTATACTTAGACAAACATATAACAGATTTTGTTTGTTCATCCGTTTTGACAAAAATTTTTAAAAAATATTTTTTATAAAAAACTAAAAAAGATCACTATCTGCTATAGTAAAAAAGAATTTATTTGCGTCTTCAGGAGAATACTGCATTTTAAAATCACATCTCGTATTTGGAATTATGCCTAAAGGTTCCTGTTCGGGCTGAAAACCAACTTCTAAAAAAGCTTGTTTAAAGGGATGGTTCCCAGCCATCCATACAACAAAAGTAGCTTTGGTTTCTTTTAAGACTTTTCTAAGTAAAACAGCTAAATATCTAGCATTTAAAGCCCAAAAATCTAAAATCTTTATTTCTTTATTTTTTTGATTTTTTGCATCAAAAATTATCCAAGCTTTAATTTTTTTATTTAAAAAATTTTTTAAGTAAAAAATTTTATATTCTTTGCCAGGGCAAGAAAAGCGCCACTTTAAGAATTCTTGATTGCGCTTAACTGCAAATGTTTCTTTATTTCTAGAAAGATAAAAAATTGATTCAATTTCTTCCCAAAAAGAAAAATCTTCTAATTTTTCTTCTCTTAAAGAGAAAAAAAGATCATTTTTGGATAACAATCTAAAATTTTTAGGTTGTTTGGACTTAAGAAAAAGTATTCCTGGTCCATGAGGACGATATTTCATGAGTTTTAGTCCTAAAAGAAAATGTCTTTGTCCTGGGAATCCATAATGAAATTGAGCCTTAGGAAAAGGAGTAGAAAGAGATGGTCCAGGCATTCCTATTTCTTCTAAAAAGGTATTCAAAAATATCCACCCAGTTTTTACGAAAAGACCTGTTTTTCCACCTATAGCCCACCTAAAGCGAGGATGAGAGAAAGAGTCTGTTAGATGAAGTCCTAAAATATTACTTTTTCCTAAGGCGATATTTCTAACTTGAGCAGCGTAGTGGCATACCACTGTACCTTCTTCAGCAACACAAATCAGAATACGATAACCTGCAGGATTTTCTATATATTTCCAGCGCCATTCTTCCAGACTCATTTCTTTGCCAAAGGCAAGACGCCAGGAAGCAAGTATTGCTTTTTCATCTCCTGGACGATAGGGACGGATATAAAATTTTCCTCTTTTAGAGGTAATTATAATTTCTTCTTTAAGTGCCATTTTGTGAACCTCTATGCAAAGAATTTTTTAAAATTAACAAGAGAAGTTAACCATAGTAAAAAATTTTTTGAGATTTATTTTTTGAGATTTAAAATGGCAAATCATGAAAATGAAAAAGGAATCAGGTTTTAGTCTTTTGGAAGTTTTAGTGGTTCTAGTAATAACTTCAGTAGCCTTATCTTGGTATCTCTACTTTTTTAGTGAAGTTAACTTTATGCGCTTTTCAGCTCGTACAACCATAAAAAACTTAGATCAATCTTATAAGGATCTTTTGCTTTTTTTAAAAAATTTTTCTTCTGAAGAACCTACTAAAGAAACAAAGATACAAAAGATAGGAGATAAAGGACCTTATCATATAAGGATAAGGTTAAAAGGTGTATTATGGAACTTTTATTATATTCCAGAAAATGAAATAGGTATAAAGAGAACTCCGCCTCCACCAGATTTAATGAAAATTTTTCAAGGATTAAAGGATAAAAATCCAGTTTTGCCATTTCCTTTTGGGCATTAATTTGAAGTTTTAAATTATTTTTTCAAACCTAACCCCAAATTCTTCTTGAACACTTTCGACTGCCATAATAGTCAAAAGGCAGACGATGGCTATCAAACACAAACTGATCAGGTGGAGTGAGGAAAACCGCAGGCTCAGGAAAGAGCGAGGCATTTGCTTTGAAGATGTTGTCCTCAAGATTGAGATGGGCGATGTTGCTGTGAGATGCCCCCAAACGTTGCACACCTGAAATGTTAGGGTCCATTATACCTGCCCCTTTTTCTGCACACCACCTGGGAGACCTCCTTCATTTTCTTTCCACATTTCCATAGGT
>Ga0256833_1001676_pt1 | contig 16071 bp, 12 predicted proteins | sample 356284metaG_FD_190535 | JGI IMG/M metagenome (GOLD analysis project Ga0256833, IMG submission 190535) | Hydrothermal vent microbial communities from Mid Atlantic Ridge, Atlantic Ocean - 356-284 | ecosystem: Environmental > Aquatic > Marine > Hydrothermal vents | place: Atlantic Ocean: Mid...
TGACTCATAAACGTCGTTTATCTGCTTTGGGACCGGGAGGTTTATCGAGAGAAAGAGCCGGATTTGAGGTGCGAGATGTTCATTATACGCATTATGGACGTCTTTGTCCGATTGAAACACCGGAAGGACCGAATATCGGTTTGATTTCATCATTAGCAGTTTATGCCAAAGTAAACGATATGGGTTTTATTGAAACTCCTTATCGTGAAGTTGAAGATGGAAAAGTTAAATTTGAAGAAATAAAATATCTAACGGCAGAAGAAGAGACTACCAAAATCGCTCAAGCCGAAACACCAACCGATGATGAAGGAAATATTATTCCCGATTTCTTGGTGGCAAGAGAAGAAGGAGATTTTCCTGTAGTCAATAAAAAAGAAATAGAATATATGGACGTGGCTCCCAATCAGATTGCTTCTATTTCTGCCTCATTAATTCCTTTTTTGGAACATAACGATGCAAACCGTGCATTGATGGGATCAAATATGATGCGTCAGGCTGTTCCTTTATTAACTCCCGAAGCTCCAATAGTTGGAACCGGCTTGGAAAAACGATTGGTACAAGATTCACGTATACTTATCAATGCAGAAGGAGAAGGTGTTGTTACTTATGTTGATGCCAAAAAAATAAAAATAAAATACGATAGAACGGATGAGGAAAAATTGGTAAGTTTTGATGAGGATGAAAAAACTTATGAACTAACAAAATTCCGTAAAACCAATCAGAATACGGTAATTAACCTTACACCTATTGTCAAAAAAGGAGATAGAGTTACCAAAGGACAAGTTTTGACAGAAGGATATGCTACCCAACAAGGAGAATTGGCGCTTGGACGTAACTTAAGAGTGGCATTTATGCCTTGGCAAGGTTATAACTTTGAGGATGCAATTGTAATTTCAGAAGAAGTTGTAAAGAATGATGCCTTTACTTCATTACATATTGTAGAACACTCATTAGAAGTCAGGGATACGAAATTAGGACAAGAAGAATTGACCAATGATATTCCTAATGTTAGTGAAGAAGCTACTAAGGATTTGGATGAGAACGGAATGATAAGAATAGGAGCGGAAGTAAAACCCGGAGATATTCTTATCGGGAAAGTTACTCCCAAAGGAGAATCCGATCCTACGCCCGAAGAAAAACTTTTAAGAGCTATTTTCGGAGATAAAGCAGGCGATGTAAAAGATGCATCCTTAAAAGCTTCACCTTCTTTGCGTGGAACGGTTATCGATAAGAAACTTTTTACTCGTTCTATTAAAGATCGAAGAAAAACAGCACAAGATAAAGTTTTGATCGAAGAGTTAGAAAAAGAATATGAAGTAAAATTTGAAGAACTAAGACAACGTTTAATAGAAAAATTATTTACCTTAGTTAACGGAAAGACTTCACAAGGAGTGAAAAATGATTTGGGTAAAGATATTTTCCCCAAAGGAAAGAAATTTACTTTGAAACTACTTAATTCCATTCAAGACTTTGAGCACTTGACACAAGGGACTTGGACAACGGATAAGCATATAAATAAGTTGATTTCTGAGTTAATCAATAATTATAAAATCCGATTGAATGAAATTAAGGGAAATTTACGAAGAGAAAAATTTGCTATCAGCGTAGGAGATGAACTTCCTGCGGGAATTTTGAAATTGGCAAAAGTATTTATCGTTCAAAAGCGTAAATTAAAAGTAGGGGATAAAATGGCAGGTCGTCACGGAAACAAAGGTATTGTTGCCAAAATAGTTCGTCGTGAAGATATGCCTTTCTTGGAAGACGGAACCCCTGTTGATATTGTCTTGAATCCATTGGGTGTGCCTTCTCGTATGAATATTGGACAGATATATGAAACCGTTTTAGGTTGGATAGGTAAAGAAACCGGACAAAAATTTGCAACTCCTATTTTTGACGGAGCTACGGAGGACGATATTATTGCATTAACCAAGGAAGCGGGATTGCCTGAGTTTGGTGAAACTTATCTATACGATGGAGGTACTGGTGAACGGTTTGACCAAAAAGCAACGGTAGGTGTAATTTATATGTTGAAATTGGGACATATGATCGAAGATAAAATGCATGCCCGTTCTATTGGACCTTATTCGTTGATTACACAACAACCCTTAGGAGGTAAAGCTCAATTCGGAGGACAACGTTTGGGAGAAATGGAAGTATGGGCTTTGGAAGCTTACGGTGCTTCACATACTTTACAAGAAATGCTAACTATCAAATCGGATGATGTGATAGGTAGAGCAAAAGCCTATAACGCAATTGTTAAAGGTGAAACTATGCCTGAACCTGGAATACCGGAATCTTTCAATGTATTAATGCACGAATTGAAAGGTTTAGGTTTGGATATTCGTTTGGAAGATAAAGAAGGTAATGATGTTTTGGAAAAAGCACAAAACAAGTAATTGTTCTAAATAATTAATTATTTAATAAGATTATGGCAAAAAATAAATATACAACTATAAAATTTGATAGGATTTCAATAGGTTTGGCTTCCCCGAATAAGATTAAAAAAGCTTCAAGAGGTGAAGTCTTAAAACCTGAAACCATCAATTACAGAACCCACAAACCCGAAAGGGACGGTTTGTTTTGTGAAAAAATATTCGGTCCTGTAAAAGATTACGAATGTGCTTGTGGAAAATATAAACGCATCAGATATAAAGGAATAGTTTGTGATCGTTGTGGTGTTGAGGTAACGGAAAAGAAAGTTAGAAGAGAACGTGTTGGACATATAGAGTTGGTTGTACCAGTAGTTCATATTTGGTATTTCCGTTCTTTACCCAATAAAATTGGTTATCTATTGGGGTTACCCACTAAAAAACTGGAAATGATCATATATTATGAAAGATATGTTGTAATTAATCCGGGACCTGCTGTTGATGATGAGGGTAATCCGTTACAAAAAATGCAATTCCTTACCGAAGAAGAATATCAAAATGTTTTGGAAAGACTGCCTGAAGGTAACGAATACTTGGAAGATAGCGATCCCAATAAATTCATAGCCAAAATGGGTGGTGAAGCGATTCGTGATTTGTTAGCTTCCATTGATTTGGATGCTTTATCATACGAATTACGAGACAAAGCCAGCCATGAAACTTCCAAACAAAGAAAAACAGAAGCTTTAAAACGTTTGCAGGTAGTGGAAGCTTTCAGGCAAGCCAATCAAAGACGTGAAAATAAACCGGAATGGATGGTAATGAATATTATTCCTGTTATCCCTCCGGAATTACGTCCTTTGGTTCCATTGGATGGTGGTAGATTTGCTACTTCCGATTTAAACGATTTGTATCGTAGAGTGATTATACGAAACAACCGTTTGAAAAGGTTAATGGATATTAAAGCCCCCGAAGTGATTTTGAGAAATGAAAAACGTATGTTACAAGAAGCGGTGGACTCTTTATTTGATAATACCAGAAAATCATCTGCTGTTAAAACCGAATCCAACCGTCCGTTAAAATCGCTTTCGGATTCATTAAAAGGTAAACAAGGTCGTTTTCGTCAAAACTTATTAGGAAAACGTGTGGATTATTCTGCCCGTTCGGTTATTGTGGTTGGACCTAATTTAAAATTATACGAAGCCGGTATTCCAAAAGATATGGCGGCTGAGTTGTATAAACCTTTTATCATCAGAAAGTTGATTGAAAGAGGGGTAGTGAAAACCGTAAAATCCGCTAAGAAAATAATAGATAGAAAGGATCCTATTGTTTGGGATATTCTGGAAAACGTATTGAAAGGTCATCCGGTTCTGTTGAACCGTGCTCCTACTTTGCATAGATTAGGGATACAAGCTTTTCAACCGAAATTAATCGAAGGGAAAGCCATTCGTTTGCATCCTTTGGTATGTTCTGCATTTAACGCCGATTTTGACGGTGACCAAATGGCAGTACATTTACCCTTAGGACCCCAAGCAATTTTGGAAGCTCAATTATTGATGCTTGCTTCACAAAATATTTTGAACCCTGCAAATGGTTCTCCTATTACCGTACCTTCACAAGATATGGTTTTGGGACTTTATTATATTACTAAAAACAAAAAATCAACAAAAGAAGAACCGGTAAAAGGTGAGGGGATGACTTTTTATTCTCCGGAAGAAGTGAGAGTGGCAATGAATGAAGGTAAGTTGGATTTACATGCAAGTATTAAAGTAAAAATCAACAATTACGATCAAGAAGGCAATCAATTTGAGGAAATTATTGAAACCACTGCCGGTCGTATATTGTTTAATGAACATACACCTGATAAAGTTCCTTTTATTAATGAAGTTCTTACCAAAGGCTCATTAAGAAGGATTATTTCCGATGTATTGAAAAAAACGGATGTTCCCACTACAGCCAAATTTTTGGACGATATTAAAGCGATGGGATATCATTATGCTTTCAAAGGAGGATTATCCTTCGGTTTGAGTAACATTATGGTGCCCGAAGAAAAGAAAACCATTGTTGATAAGGCGAAGAAAGAGGTTCAATCTATTACCGCTGATTATGAAATGGGATTGATTTCCAAAAAAGAAAAATACAATAAAACCGTTGATGTTTGGACTAATGCCAATGTTCAATTGACAGAAATATTAATGGATAAGATTACACAAGATAAGCAAGGTTTTAACTCGGTATATATGATGCTGGATTCTGGAGCAAGGGGTTCTAAAGATCAGATACGTCAGCTAATTGGTATGCGTGGTTTGATGGCAAAACCTAAAAAATCTACTGCCGGAGGAGGAGAAGTTATTGAAAATCCTATTTTATCTAACTTTAAAGAAGGTTTATCTATTCAAGAATACTTTATTTCTACACACGGTGCACGTAAAGGTTTGGCGGATACTGCATTGAAAACTGCGGATGCCGGATATTTAACCCGTCGTTTGGTAGATGTGTCACAGGATGTTGTTGTAAGAGAAGAAGATTGTGGCACGTTAAGAGGTATAAAAGTGGAACCTTTGAAAAAAAATAATGAAATTGTAGAGTCCTTAGGAGAAAGAGTTTTGGGAAGGGTAACTTTACATGACATAATAAATCCGGAAACCGGAGAAGTTATTTTGGAAGCAGGTCAAGAAATTACGGAAACCATTGTAGAAGAAATTGAAAAAACTTCAATAGAATCGATTGAGGTGCGTTCGCCTTTGACTTGTGAAGCCAAACACGGGGTGTGTGCAAAATGTTACGGTCGTAACTTGGCCACCGGTGAGATGGTAGAAAAAGGTGAAGCGGTTGGTGTAATTGCAGCTCAATCTATTGGTGAGCCCGGAACGCAATTAACACTAAGAACTTTCCACCAAGGAGGGGTTGCAGGAAATATTTCGGAAGAATCCAATATTCAAGCTAAATTTGATGGAATTATTGAAATAACAGATCTTAAAACTGTAAAAACCGAAAAAGATGGTGTTCCATTGGAGATTGTAATTTCTAGAACTTCCGAAGTAAAAATCATTGGCAAGAAATCAGGTAAAGTTTTAAGCACCAATCAATTATTCTATGGTTCCAAGCTATTCAAAAAACCCGGAGACGAGGTATTGAAAGGAGAAATTATTGCCGAATGGGATCCTTGGAACTCTGTAATTGTATCGGAATTTGCAGGTAAAATTGAGTTTGAAAATCTAATAGCCGGAATAACTTTTCAATATGAAACCGATGAGCAAACCAATCGTAAGGAAATAGTTATTTCGGAAAGTAAGAATAAAAAACTTATTCCTACCATTAAAATTATTGATAAAAACGGAGAAGTTTTACGTTCTTACAACTTGCCGTTGGGAGCACGTGTGATGGTAAAAGACGGGCAGAAAATTCAAGCGGGTTACACTTTGGTAAAAATTCCAAGAAGTTCCGTAAAAGCAGGGGATATTACAGGAGGTTTGCCTCGTGTAACCGAATTGTTTGAAGCGCGTAATCCATCGAATCCTGCTGTTGTTTCGGAAATAGACGGTGTTGTTTCATTTGGAAAAATTAAACGGGGTAACCGTGAAATCATCGTAACTTCCAAAACAGGAGAAGTTAAAAAATATTTGATTAAATTATCCAATCAAATACTTGTTCAGGAAAACGATTATATCAAAGCGGGAACACCATTGTCTGACGGTGCGGTTACTCCTAATGATATTTTGAAAATTAAAGGACCTAGTGCTGTTCAACAATACTTGGTAAATGAAGTACAAGAAGTTTATCGTTTACAAGGTGTAAAAATTAATGACAAACACTTTGAAGTAGTGGTTAGACAAATGATGCAAAAAGTTGTAATAGAGGAATCCGGCGATACAACTTTCTTGCCCGGTGAATTGGTTCATAAGTTTGATTTTATTGAAGAAAATGACCGTTTGTCTCAATTGAAAGTGGTAGAAGATCCAGGAGATTCCGAAAGGTTTAAAGCGGGACAATTGGTCTCTCCGAGAGAATTGCGTGAAGAAAATTCTATTTTGAGAAGGCAAGATAAAAAATTGGTTAAAGTTCGTGATGTAATTCCTGCAACAGCTTCACCTGTTTTACAAGGAATTACCAGAGCTTCATTGCAAACCAAATCGTTCATTTCAGCAGCATCCTTCCAGGAAACCACCAAAGTATTGAATGAGGCTGCTATTAGAGCCAAAGTAGATAATTTGGAAGGTTTGAAGGAAAATGTGATTGTCGGACGTAAAATTCCTGCCGGAACAGGTTTGAAAGAATATGAAAACATCATTGTAGGGCATAAAGATGAGTATGAAAATATGGTAATTGATGCTTTACATGACTTTATGGACTAATCTAAAATATAATTAAAATGAAAGAATCCAAACAACAACAAATCAATATTGAACTTCCCGAAGATGTTGCGGAAGGTGTTTATGCCAATTTGGCGATTATCAACCATTCCGTTTCAGAGTTTATTATTGATTTTGTAAAAATAATGCCGGGGGTGCCTAAGGCAAAAGTCAAATCCCGTATTATTTTAACTCCACAACACGCCAAGCGTTTATTGAAAGCTCTTGCCGACAATGTGCAACGCTTCGAAAGTGTTCATGGAAAAATTAAGGATTATGAACAATCTGGTCCTCCGCCTGTTAATTTCGGTCCGGCCGGGGAAGCATAAATATTAAACAAAAAAGAGACTGATTTCAGTCTCTTTTTTGTTTTTCCATTTTGATTTCATCCGGTAAATAAGTTTCCTTTTGTAGGGTTTGTGCTTTAAATATCGGAATATAACCTTCCAAAACATCTTCTTTGGAACGTATAATTTCTTTTCCTCGCCAATTAAAACCTTTGAATTGTTTGTTTTTGAGCTTATTGGGTGGATATACCGTGCCGTCTACTTTTTGATAAAAACGGACGGTTTCAATCTCGGATGTATTATCAAATGTTATGGATATTTTACTGGATTTGTTTTTTTCAATCCCTGTTAACGCTTGCTCTTCATCTCTTAGATAGTAAATAACTTCTGTATTTCCCAAAATATCAATTTTTTGGATTTTATTGTTTTTAAATTTTCCATAAAGTTTTTTACCTTTGATTTGATTAAAGCCGGCTGAATCTTTTTGAATAATAAATACATCTTTGGGAATATATAACGAATCTGCTTGATTCAGACTGTCGTTTTTTATTCTTATAAGATTACCGGTTATTTGAGAATTTCCATTCCAAATTACTGGATTTTTCATCAGTTTTAATATCCGTAAACTGTCATTTCTGTATAAGGAGTCCGCTTTCCCCGAGAAATCGTTACTAAAAAAACGAACTTTATCGTATCCCCAAAGTTTCCTTTTAGATTTTTTTCCGGCTGCAATAAATTTTTTAGCTCTGATATATAAGCTGTCTTTTTCGTTTATGGATACAATTAAGGGTTTACGGGTTACTTCAATCGAGTCTTTTTTTCCCCAATACTCTCCATAGTTGCTAAAAATCCATACGTTATTGATAGAATCATGCAAAACAACATTATTATCGGCAGTGGCAAAACTATTTTTTTGTTCATAGTATAAACTGTCTCCTCGAATTGTAGTATGTCGGTCTTTTATAAAGGCATTTTTAACAAACCAAGATATTTTGTTTTGGCTATCGTAATGACCTTTTTCGGAATAAATATAACTATGATCATTGTAAATCTTTGTAGGTCCGTAAAAATTGGAAACACCGGTATCGGTAAAATAGTCCAAATGATAAGAGTCCAGTTGATAATCGGGATTGTCTATATGCACATTATTTATAAAAGAGTATTTTTTTTCTTGCAAAAAATATTTACCGATTTTACTTTTCAATTCATTAATACTGTCTCTGATAATTCCTCCTGATGTATAATATGTGATTTGTTTTTGTCTGTCAAACATCAGGGTATCGGTTTGAAGATTCATTTCAGGGTCTCTCAAAAAAACATCATCCAGGGCTTTGGCAAAACTTTTATTGCCGTCGTAAGACAAGTATCCTGAACGCATTTCGAGAGTATCACCTTGAATTAAACGAACATTTCCAACGGCAATTGCTGTATTTTCTTTTTTATCCACTATGGCTTTATCACAAAATAACAGGGCTTGATTGTGCTCAATTTTTACATTGCCGGATAATAATTGTTTTCCCGGATATTTTGCATTGGTAGTGGCATAATCAGCATGAATTATTTGAATAATTTCAGGTTTTTCTGTTATATTTTGCTGTGAAAAAGCCCAAAAGATTTTTAAAAATAAAAATAATAGAAATTTATTTTTTATAGAGTATGGCATTGTCTTTAAAAGCTTTTAAATTTATTTTCGGATTGTTATAAATATATACTTCCGAATTTCCTTTGGCTTTTAAGGAAAGATTAGTTTTGATATTGATTTCAGCCGAAGTTTTATCAAGCGTTTCTACAACGGCATTATTTATTACAAAATCCTTAGCTTTGAGTTCGGATTTTTGATTAAGCTTAATTTTAGCTTCATTGACATTTCCTTTTTGCTTAAGATATGCATGATCATTCAGTTCAATTTTAATATTTTTTAAAGACCATTTGGCATTTATTTCGGAACTGTCACTTAATTTTATATCGGAATTTTTGACTGTTCCTTCAAAGTTAAGCTCACTTTTATCGGTTAAATAGATATTTAAATCATTTTTGATATCCAAATTTAGCTTACATTTACCATGTTGTAAACCTTCAATTTTTAATTGTTTCAAATCAAAACCTTCTTCATTATATACTTTCCCTTTTTCAAAAACTTTTATTGAAGAAAAATTTTCCGGAACAAATACCGTTATTTTTAACCTTTTTTTCTTAACGATTTCTTTGGAAGTATTAAATTTTAGCACTCCGTCTACTACTGAAAAATGAATAACATCAAACAAGTTATCATCCGTCTCGATAATTACACGAGTTGTATCTGTTGATTTTTGCAGCTCAACTTCAAATTTTTCACCAATTTCAATAGCTTCAAAAGAAGGGATTGTATATTTTTTTATTAATACTTCACGATTACCTTTTATTTTTTCTTTTTTCTGTGCGTGAGCAACAAATAAACTTAATCCGAATACAAGTAAAACAAGTTTTTTCATAGGGTAAGGGTTTTAAAAAGTTAAAATTACGTATTTAAACGGAATAAATCAAATACTTTACCAAACTTAACTTCCCAACCGTTCTTTTTTCCAAGAAAAATCTTTTTGTAATGTATAACGTATGCGGTCGTGTAAACGATTGGGACGTCCTTGCCAAAATTCAATTTCTACAGGTTTAACAATATATCCACCCCAGAATGGTGGACGAGGGACTTCTTGTCCTTTAAATTGTTTATCAAATTTTTCAAATTTTTCTTCAAGATATTTTTTAGAAGGGATAACTTCGCTTTGGGGTGATGCCCAAGCCCCTATTTTGCTCCCTCGTGGTCGGGTTTCAAAATAACCATCTGATAAGTTCTCAGGTAATTTTTCTGCAAAACCTTTGATTTTTATTTGTCTTTCCAATTTGGGCCAAAAAAAAGCCAACGATACTTTGTTGTTTTTTTCAATAGCTTGTCCTTTTTCACTATTGTAATTTGTATAAAAAATGAAACCTTCCCAAGTAAATCTTTTGAGCAAGACTACTCTGATTCTGGGAAAATTATCCAAACCAAGTGTTGCCAAACTCATAGCGTTAACCTCTATACAATCTTCATTTTTTTCAGCTTCAAAAAACCAATCTCTAAAAAGTTCCATTGGATTTTCGGGTGTAGTGGATTCGTCTAAAATTCCCTTTTTGTAGTTTCTTCTATAATTGCTTAAATCTTTTTCCATCGGTACTTTTATAAGTATTACAAATATATTTTAAATTTCAAAAGATTTTCCTTCTTGGGCAATTTCGGTATTAGGAAATATTTCCATTGCTTCTTTTTTAAATCGTTGTTCATCGGGATAGCGTGACGAAAAATGTCCTAAAACAAGTTTTTTTACTTGTGCAGCTTTGGCTATTTCGGCTGCTTGTTTGGCTGTGCTGTGTTTGGTTTTTTTTGCTAATTCTTTATGTTCTTCCAAAAAGGTAGATTCGTGATAGAGCAAATCTACTTTTTTTATCAAAGGGATTATATCAGGTTTGTAGATCGTATCCGAACAATAGGCATAAGATTTGGGCGGTGGTGGAGGAAGTGTAAGTTCTTCGTTGGGTATGATTTTTCCGGTTTCCGATACAAAATCTTCTCCGGCTTTGAGCTTATGATAAGCCCAAGTTTCAATTTCAGGATATTTTTTGATTGCTTCGGTATTCAGTTTGCGGAGTTTGGGTTTTTCTTTTATCAAAAAACCGTTGGTATAAACACGATGTTCCAAAGGAATAGTTTCTACACTAAACTTTTTCTCATCCAAAATTTTTTCGCTGTTTGGGGATGTGAGTTTATGGAATATTAAGGGATAATTGATGTCGGTCTGTGCTATTTTGAATTGTAAATCAATAATTTCTTTAAGACCGTCCGGAGCAAAAATGTGAAGTTCTTTTTCTCTTCCCAACAGACGTAATGAAGATAAAAATCCAACCAAACCGAAAAAATGATCACCATGTAAATGAGATATAAGAATATATTTGATTTTATTGAATTTGTGCTTATATTTTCTCAATTGCATTTGTGTGCCTTCGCCTGCATCTATCAATATCAGTTCGTTATCCACTTCGACAACTTGTGCCGAAGGGAATACATAGCTCCTGGGAGTTGCCGAATGACATCCGAGTATATGTAATTTCATCATTTATCCGTTTCATTTTTATCGGGAAGTCTTTTTCCCGGATGATTTAATTTGGGAGGTCCGGCGTTAAAAGGTGAATTGTTTGTTCGTCCACCCCCTTTGAGTTCTTTCCATTTGAAATCGTAATTTGGCGCTAAACTTTGTAATTTATTTACAATATAATTAAGATTGACTTTGGGTCCTTCTTTAAATATTTGAACAATTTCATCGGATTTGGCATCAAAGAAAATTTTAATTAGATAGGAAGCGTTGCGGTTTTCCATTTTTAGTTTAGACAAATAATTGATAGCCGTAATAATATTACTTTTTCCCAATTTCAAATTATCAGCCATTTTGTCCAGTCCCCAACGGTGGTATGTATAAATGGCTTTGTGATAATATTTGCTTTGTCCATCCAGCAAAAGTTCTATCAAATCGCCTTTTCCTGTTCCTCCGTTTTTTGCTTCCCATTCGTTTAATCCGCTTTGAGCGGCATTTTTTTGAATAATTTCCGCTTGTTCAAAAAAAGGTCTGCCGGCATCTTGTTTAAAACTTTCAAAATCATGTCCCAAGGCAATATATAGATAAAAAGCTATGGTGCTGGTCAGATTATCATTAAAAAATTCAGGATTGAAATCCAATTTTTGAAATTCTTGATAAGTAAAATTGAAATTTTTATCAATAAGATTAAGCAAGAGTGTTTGGTAATCCGATTTATAAACGGGGCGATAACTTCTGAAATATAATTCGGCGGTTATTTGGTTATTTTTTCTATCGTATGATTTAACATTTAATATCAAATCACATTTAATTTTTTCGTGTTCCAAAAAACGTTTGTCAGTCCAACGGTTTGTATTAATAAATTCCTCCAAAGAACGTTTCAAGCTTTTGAAAATTTGTTTGTTGGAGCCTTGAATTCCGGTTGCATCCACTTGAACATTGCACTTAAACTCTTGTCCGTGAAGTGAAATTCCCAGGATAAAAAATAAAATAAAGAAAAATTTATTCATAAATTTTAAGGATTTCGTTAAGAATATCATTTGCTACTTCAATTTTTGATTTTAAAGAAAATTCTTTTTTATTAAGATTTTTATCAATTATAGTTACTTTATTTGTATCGTATTTAAAACCTGCATTTTTTTCATTTAAAGAATTAAGCACAATTAAATCCAGATTTTTCTTTTTCAGTTTTTTTTGTGCATTTTCCAGTTCATTTTCTGTTTCCATAGCAAAGCCTACCAATATTTGTCCTTCTTTTTTATTTTCTCCCAAATTTTTTAGTATATCTTGTGTCTTTATCAGTCTTAGTTCTAACGTATCAGATGTTTTCTTTATTTTATTGGATGCTTTTTTTTCAGGAGTAAAATCGGCAACGGCAGCACTCATAATGATGATATCGGCATTTTTTTGTCTTTGCATTACCGCTTCAAACATTTCTTTGGCAGATTGGATACGGGTAAGTTTAATTGATGAATTTTTGGGAGACAAATGAGTAGGTCCTAAAATTAGTTCTACTTCTGCTCCTAATTCGGCAGCTTTTTCGGCTAATGCTATTCCCATTTTACCGCTGGAATGATTTCCTATAAAACGCACCGGATCCAAAGCTTCATAAGTGGGTCCGCCGGTGATTAATATTTTTTTATTTTTTAAAACTTTTTTTTTTGAAAAGAATTTTTTTATTTCAGAAAAAATAACTTCCGGTTCTTGCATTCTACCCGGCCCGGTTAGTCCGCTGGCAAGCTCTCCTGTGGCTGCCGGAATTATATGATGTCCGTAAGATTTCAGTGTTTGAATATTTTTTTGAGTAGCCGGATGGCGATACATATCCAAATCCATTGCCGGAGCAATAAAAACAGGAGCTTTGGCAGACATATATACAGCGGTAAGAAAATTGTCGGCTTGTCCGATTGCCATTTTTGCCAGTGTATTTGCCGTAACCGGAGCAAAGACAAACAAATCTGCCCAAAGTCCCCATTCTACGTGATTATTCCAAGTTCCGTTATCATTTTTTATAAAATCTACAACAACCGGATTTTTTGATAAGGTTGCCAAAGTAATCGGGCTAACAAAATCTTTTGCTGCCGGAGTCACCATTACACGAACATTGGCTCCGGATTTAATCAGCAGTCGTATCAGATAAGGGATTTTGTAGGCGGCAATTCCTCCAGTGATACCTAATACGATATTTTTACCCTGCAAAGGCATGATATGTTAGAATGTTTTTTTCGGGTCTTGATCGGAGACTTCTTTCCAAAAGATTTTTTCTTCCAACCATTCTTGTAAAGCAATAGCAGTAGGTTTGGGTAATCTTTCGTAAAATTTGGAAATGTCAATTTGTTCTTTGTTTTCAAAGACTTCGGCTAAAACTTCTTGATCGGTTTCAAAGCTTGCCAATTTGTCCAATAATTCTTTTTTGAGTTCCAGATTGATTTGTTCCGCTCTTTTACCCATTATTACAATTGCTTTATAAATATTATGGGTAGGTGCTTTGATTTTTTTACGATCAAAGGTTTCTGTTGTTAAAGGTGCTTTTGTTTTTTTTAAATCTATCATGGTTATAAAATTTATGCTGGATTTTTCTTTGGTTTTACTTCTTTTTTTAGTTTTTCAAATATTTTATCTGCTTCTTTTTTATAAGGAGATTCGGAATATTTATTGATAAAATTTTTGTAATAATCAATGGCTTGTTGCAAGCGTTTTTGTTTTTTGGATTCCACACTGTTCAAAGCTAAGTCTGCGGCAGCTTTGAAACGGTAAAAAAGGGCGTCGGCTTTATAAATGGAACCGGGATAATCAGCCAAAAAATTGTTGAAAGCTACTATTGCGGATTTATATAAATCCAAATCGTAGTATTGTTTGCTGATTTCAAAATATTTTTTTTCGAGTTTATGTGTTAGATTTTCATTCATTTGATTGATTTCGTCTTTGTATTTGGAAAGCGGATAGCGTTTTAAGAATTGCTGTATCTCCTCTATTCCTCTTGTGGTATAAGCTTGATCAACGGAATATTTGGGCGAAAGCTCATAATAAGCTTTTACTATATAGAAATCAGCTTCTTCGGCTTTGGAACTTTCGGGGAATAATCGGGTAAATTTTCTAAAAAGTTCTCCGGCAGAAAAATAATCTTTCATTTTGTATAAGCTCATAGCTCTTGCAAACAGTAAACGTTGATAGGTAGGTTTGAATTTATAAAATTTATCCACTTGGTGAAATAATTCTTCAGCTTTACGATATTTTCCTTTTTCATACATTTTCCATGCCATTTTATACTTGGCATCGATATCTTTTCCGTTATACACTTTTTGATATTCACTACAAGAAGATAAAAATATCAGACCGATTATCACTATAAAAAATTTCTTTATCATAAGGTTTAGTAATTCTAAATTATTTTGGACTTTAAAGCTTAATTTGCAAAGATACAAAATTCAGCTGATTTCTCATTTAATGTATTAAAATACAATTCTACGATAAAAATTTGATAGTTAAATATAAGAAAATGTTAAAAAAATCAAATCATTTTTAATAATTTCAAATAATAAGTCATTTCCTTTATGAATACGGGAATATCTTTATTTTTTACTTCAATCATCAAATCATATAATAAGTCGTCAGTCTTATATCCCACACGAAATCCTGCGGGTATTTTCAATGAAAAAAATTTTTCCAAGGGTTTTTCCAAAGCGGTAAAATCGATTAATAGATCATATTTTTTATCAAAAAAATCTTTAATTTGATTATTTTTTATATTTCCAAAGAAGTTTAAATCGGAAATATCTGCAATAAGCCCATGTAAATTATTGAAATTATCTTTTTTTTCTTTTACGGTAAAAATATTAAAATCGGTACTATCCAGTTTCAGAGCATTTTCCAAAAGTTTCAGTTTTTTAATATCCAATCCACTATTGGGATTGTTTAAGATAACAACGGTTTTTATCTTTGTAATCACCGGTTGATTTTCTGCTTTTTTTTGAGAAAGTTTTTTAATTTTATTATGTATTAATTTTTTTTTCAAAGTTTATTTATTTTAGTATTAAACTTTTAATAATATCTTTTCCAAGCTCTTCATTCATTTTTTTTATTATTTTGATTTTGTTTCTATTGATTTCTTCACGTAAGGTTGAAGAAGTCAAATATACGGTTAATTTTCCGTTTTCAAAATACACACTTTGTGTATATGAATTAATATGTTCTCCCCAAAGTTCTTTCCATAATTTTACAATACGAGCTTTAAGCAAACCTTTTTTCAGTTTTTGCTCATTACGAATGGCGTCTATAATTTTTTTTATATGTTCGGGGTCTTTATATTCCAAAATTTCTTCGGATTATTTTCTATTTAATACTTTTTTGACCGCTTGGTATATATTTTCGGCATCCAATCCGTATTTTTTCATCAACTCATCACCGGTTCCCGATTCGCCGAATTTGTCGTTTACAGCAACAAACTCCTGCGGTACAGGATATTCCGAGCTTAACAATCCGGAGATACTTTCTCCCAAACCTCCCAAGCGATTATGTTCTTCGGCTGTAACAACAGCTTCGGTTTTTTTAACGGAATTCAAAATAGCTTCTTTATCCAAGGGTTTAATCGTATGAATGTTTATCAAATCGACGGAAATTCCTTCCGCTTCCAATTTTTCGGTTGCTTTAATTGCTTCCCAAACCAAGTGTCCCGTAGCAAAAATACTGACATCTTTTCCTTCATTTAAGATAACGGCTTTGCCTATTTCAAATGTTTGATTTTCAGGTGTAAAATTGGGGACTTTGGGTCTCCCGAATCTCAGATAAACAGGTCCTTTATAGTCTGCAATGGCAAGAGTTGCCGCTTTGGTTTGATTGTAATCGCAAGGATTGATAACGACCATTCCCGGTAGCATTTTCATCATTCCCAAATCTTCCAATGCTTGGTGAGTTGCTCCGTCTTCACCAACGGTTAAACCGGCGTGTGAAGCACAAATTTTCA
>Ga0256833_1001677_pt1 | contig 16066 bp, 14 predicted proteins | sample 356284metaG_FD_190535 | JGI IMG/M metagenome (GOLD analysis project Ga0256833, IMG submission 190535) | Hydrothermal vent microbial communities from Mid Atlantic Ridge, Atlantic Ocean - 356-284 | ecosystem: Environmental > Aquatic > Marine > Hydrothermal vents | place: Atlantic Ocean: Mid...
ATTAAGAGCCATCACAATGTTGGAGGATTGCCAGAGGTAATGAAGCTTGCTCTGATAGAGCCCTTGAGGGAGCTTTTCAAGGATGAGGTAAGAAAGGTAGCCAAGGAGCTTGGCATGCCTTACGAGCTCATTAACAGGCATCCATTTCCTGGGCCAGGGCTTGCCATAAGGATACTCGGCGAGGTTACCAAGCAAAGGCTAAACATACTTAGAGAGGCAGACCATATCGTTTTGGAAGAGATGAAGGCCTCCCAGTGGTACTGGAAGGTATGGCAGTCTTTTGCAGTCCTTCTGCCAATAAGGACTGTGGGAGTGATGGGAGATGAGAGGACCTACGACCATGTGGTTGCAATAAGGGTTGTTGACAGCCTTGATGCCATGACTGCCGATTGGACAAAACTGCCATACGAAATCTTAGGCAGGATGTCCAACCGGATTATTAACGAAGTACGCGGTGTAAACCGGGTCTGTTACGACATCAGCTCTAAGCCTCCTGCCACTATCGAGTGGGAATAATCCTTGGCTTCTTTGTAAGGAACATGAACGAGAAAAAATTTACCCACCTTCATCTTCACACAGAATACAGTCTCTTGGATGGGGCTATTAGGCTCAAGGACCTTTTTCCAAAGGCAAAGGAGTATGGATATGATTCGGTTGCCATCACAGACCATGGCAACATGTATGGTGTGCTGAAATTCTATCAGCAGGCAAAAAAGGCGGGCATAAAGCCAATAATAGGCTGTGAGCTTTATGTAGCTCCTGGTAGCAGGAAGGAAAGAAGTGCCAAGAGCCAATCCCAGGCCGCCTTTCATTTGGTCCTCCTTGCCATGAACCTCACCGGTTATAAAAATCTCATGAAGCTGGTTACAGCTGCAAACTTTGAGGGATTCTACTATAAGCCAAGAGTAGACAAGGAACTTTTACAGGAGCTTAATGAGGGCCTGATAGCTCTTTCTGCATGCCTTCACGGAGAAATAAGCCACGCCTTCCTTCGTGGTGACGAAAAGGGGGCATGTAGCCTTGCTGAGACCTATGCAAGCATATTCAAAGATAGGTTTTATCTGGAACTGCAAGAGAATTTCATACCTGAGCAAAGCCTGGTAAACGAGGCCCTTGTTCATCTTGCCAAACGGCTTGGACTTCCAGTCGTGGCAACAAATGACTGCCACTATCTCAAAAAGGAAGACGCAGACGCACATGACGTGTTGCTGTGTATCCAGACAGGTAAAACAGTTGGTGATCCAAATAGAATGCGCTTTTCCACAGATGCCCTCTACTTTGCCCCTCCAGATGAAATGGCTTCGCGTTTTTCATGGTGTCCTGAGGCCTTAGAGACATCGGCTGAGATTGCCAAACAGTGTGAGGTTGAAATAGAGACGGGAAAACACCATTTTCCATTTTTCAAGATCAAAAAAGGCACCACTTATGAGCAGGAATTTGAGAAGGTTGCGCGCAAAGGGTTTGATAAAAGGTGTAGCCAGCTTGGTCTGTCTGATGATGAAAGAAAGACATATGAGGCACGTCTTGAAGAAGAACTTGAGATAATAAAAGACAAGGGTTTTGCATCCTATTTCCTCATAGTTGCAGACTTCATCAATTGGGCCAAGGAAAACGGCATTCCTGTTGGGCCTGGTAGAGGCTCTGCAGCAGGCTCGCTTGTTGCCTACTCAATGGGAATAACGGAAATCGATCCTGTAAGATACGGGTTGTTCTTTGAAAGGTTCTTGAATGTTGAGCGAGTCTCCCTGCCAGACATAGACGTTGACTTCTGCATGGCCAAAAGAGACGAGGTTATCAGATACGTCACTGAGAAATATGGAGGAGAGGATTTTGTTGCCCAAATCATCACCTTTGGCCAGATGAAGGCAAAGGCAGTCATTAGGGATGTGGGGCGGGGACTTGGCATGTCATATCAGGAAGTTGACAAGATAGCCAAGCTTGTTCCAGAAAAACTGAACATCAGTCTTGACGAGGCCCTTGAGTTTGAACCAAAGCTTGAGGAACTGAGGGAAAAGGATGAACAGGTCTCACGCCTGCTTACCATAGCCAGGGCCCTTGAAGGGCTTCCCCGCCACGCCTCCACCCATGCCGCAGGTGTCGTCATATCAGATAGGCCTATGGTGGAATATCTTCCCCTTACCAAAGGACAGGAAGGCGAGACGGTCACCCAGTTCGACATGAAGGATGTGGAGAAGGTAGGTCTTATAAAATTCGATTTTCTGGGCCTAAAAACCCTCACTGTTATCGATACTGCAATAAAGCTCATAAAAAGACATCATGGTAAAGAGATTGATCTTTCTGCCATCCCACTTGATGATGAAAAGACCTACAGGCTCCTTCAGGAGGGTGACACCACCGGAGTATTTCAGCTTGAAAGCTCTGGCATGAAGAATCTCATCAGGCAGCTTAAGCCCACCAAATTTACAGACCTTATAGCCTTGGTTGCTCTTTACAGGCCAGGCCCCCTTGAAAGCGGCATGGTTACAGATTTCGTAAAGAGGAAACATGGGCAGGTAGAGGTGGAATATCTTCTTCCCCAACTTGAGCCCATTCTGAAAGAGACCTATGGAGTGATCGTTTACCAGGAACAGGTCATGAAGATTGCCCAGGAGCTTGCCGGTTACAGTCTCGGCGAAGGTGATCTTTTAAGACGGGCCATGGGGAAAAAGATACCAGAGGTAATGGATGCCCAGAAAGAAAGATTCATGAAGGGCGCCCTTGAAAAAGGCATAGATGAGAAGAAGGCAGAAATCATCTTTGATCTCATGGCCAAGTTTGCTGGCTACGGCTTCAACAAGAGCCACTCTGCCGCCTACGCCATGATCTCCTATCAAACTGCATGGCTAAAGGCGCATTACCGCATTCCTTTTATGACTTCCCTCCTTTCAAATGAACTTGGAAATACCGACGGGGTGGTCAAGTTCTTGTCCGAATGTCGCTCAGCTTCCATCGAGGTGCTGCCTCCTGACATTAACAAAAGTGATGAAGACTTCACCATAGAGGATAAGAAGATACGTTTTGGCCTTGCTGCAGTAAAAAATGTTGGTTCAAGCGCCATAAAGGTTATCATCAGGGAAAGGGAGGAAAACGGACCCTTTGAGGATTTTAGAGATTTCGTCTGCAGAGTGGATCTTAAAAAGGTGAACAAAAGGGTCATGGAAAGCCTTATAAAATCTGGTGCCTTTGACTGTTTTGGACTTAAAAGGGCACAGCTTTTTGCATGTCTTGACAGTGCCATAGACTTTGGACACAAAAAACAAAAGGAAAGGGCCATTGGCCAAAAATCCTTGTTTGACTGTGCTCCACTTGCCTCTTCATCCGATGCCTCTTCCTTTAAGATTCCAGAGGCAGAGGAGTGGGAGGAGATGGAAAGGCTCCGCCTTGAAAAGGAGGCCCTTGGATTTTACATAAGTGGCCATCCACTGGACGCATACAGACAAGACATGATGCGTCTGGCAACAGTGGACACAGATGGCCTATCCTCTATACCTGAGGGGGCTAGAATCTCCATTTCTGGAATTATCAGAACAAAAAAGGACAAGCTCACCAAAAAAGGAACAAGGATGGCATTTTTTACCCTGGAAGACCTTGCTGGTTCAGTTGAGGTAATATGTTTTCCAGAGGTTTATTCCAAATCCATGCATATACTTGATTCAGACAAGCCGATCTTTGTAGAGGGACTACTTAAGAAGGAAGGTGAGAGGGAAGACAGTATCTCCTACAAGCTGATTGCTGAGAAGGTAGAACTTCTTGAAGAGGTTTGTTCGCGAAGGACCTGCGGCATTATCATCGAACTCAGAGACAAGGCTGTAACCCCAAAAACCTTGCTCATCCTGAAGGAGGCCTTAAAAATATCACCAGGAAGACTCCCTGTAACCCTGAACGTACATGTAAACAATAAAGGGGTCGTACACCTTTCACTACCTGAGGAGTTCAACTCTCGTCTGGATGAGCAAATGACGCAGCATATCAATCAGATACTTGGCTACCCTGGCATTCGCCCTGAATATGACAGCCAGCAGAATATGGTGTGACCCATATCAAAGCCTCAGCGTTTTCCTCTTATCAGTCATCTGTGTCTGTTGAAAAACGATAACCCATACCTGCATGGGTCAAGATATATTTTGGGTTTGCAGGATCTGGCTCTATCTTTTTCCTGAGTCTTCTGATATGGACATCAAGTGCTCGAGACCAGGGGTACACCTCCTTTTGATGCCAAAGGTGACTGCTTAGAAACTCGCGACTCAAGACCTTACCCTTATTTTCCAAGAAAAGATTCAGAAGGTCAAATTCCTTCTTTGTGAGGTTAACGCTCTTACCGTTTATCTCGATCATTCGTTTATGCCTGTATATCTTAAGCTTTCCAAGGTCAACCGGGTCAGACTCAACAGACGTTATTTGCCTGCGTCTGAGACAGGCTCGTATCCTTGCCTCAAGCTCAAGGTATTCAAATGGCTTTGTAACATAATCGTCTGCTCCTACCTCAAGCCCCCTTATCTTGTCTGGAAGCGAATCCCTGGCACTTACTATGATGATTGGCACATCCGAGATCTGCCTTATTTTCTGACATACAACTAGCCCATCCAGGTCAGGAAGCATGAGATCGAGGACTATCAGATCTGGAGAAAAGGACGTGAAGTTGTCTATAACTTCCTTGCCAGTGGAAGCACCCACAGTATCGAAGCCATCAAGCCTCAACTGATCCATTAATACGGTTCTTATATCAGAATCGTCTTCAACTACGAGGATTTTGGCCCTTGCCATTCTCCTGGTCCTCTTGCCTTTTAGGTGCAGGGGATAAGAAAATAGAAGCAGCTACCCCTGCCCTTTTCACGATCACAGATTCCTATAATGCCTCCATGGGCCTCTATGATCCCCTTAGCAATTGCAAGACCAAGTCCCATTCCAGTGTCAGTGGACGAATCTGACCTTTGGAAGAACTTGTTGAATATCTTGCTTCGATCTTCCCTGGGGATTCCTGGCCCATTATCTTCTATCATCACTTTCCAACTCTGATTCTTTCTGACAAGACGTATCTCCACTACCTCGTTTTCCGGTGAAAACTTAATGGCATTGGAAATAAGGTTTATGATGACCTGTTCCATTCTTTTTTTGTCTATGTTTGCCATGCAAGGCTCATCTGGCACATGATAATCTAGCTTTATCTTCTTTCTCCACGCAAGCGGCATAGCCATCAAAATGGCATCCTCCAGCACCTCAGCAAGATCTGACTCTTCCTTATGGAGGGCAAGTTCACCACTTTCCAAGCGGGAGCAGTCCAAAAGATCCTGTACCATGGAGGAGAGTTTTTCAACATTTCGCTCAAGTATGTCTATATATTGGCCAAGCTCATCATCGCTTTTTCTCTCAAGTATGGCCACTGCTCCCTTAATCGCCGTTATCGGTGTCTTAAGATCGTGGGTGATATTTGTGAAGAAGTCGGACTTGTACTTTTCGGTTTTTTTAAGTTCCTCATAGGCGACCTTTAGCTGCTCGATGGCACTATCTGCTTCTTCCTTCAGGGCATCATGTCTTTTGGCAAGGGCTTCAACCATATTATTAAAGTTTTCACCCACATTTTCCCACTCAAGGCTCTGGTCCAGACTCACACGGACCTTAAAGTTGCCCTTTCGTACCTGTTCGGCAGCACTACTCAGGTTCAAAAGAGGCCTGAGCACATAGTTTCTCAGCATGAACCACAAAAGAGTAAGAATTATTAGGATGCCTACTGTCATATACACCACATAGTGAAGAAGATTGTTCTCAAGGACTGTAAAAAAGTTGCTGGCATTTAGCCCAATGGAGATACAACCAAGGACACGCATCTTAGGAGCCTTACTGTGGCAGCTTTGACATTCATTTTCAAAAATCAACGGGCCTGCGTAACGAAACCGGTAAACGTCTTTGTCATATTCAACCTTCCACACCTCCTTGACCTTGCCTGCCTTCATCTTGTCAATGGCATCTCTTTCAAACTCGTCTGGTATGTGCTCAGGATTGACACTGTCTGGAACTGCGATCTTTAATGTGAAAGGCGCTTTTGTTCCGGAAAATTCCGCAAGTTCACCGGTAAAAGCAGCAGGGGTCTTCCTGACAAACTTGTTTCCCTCTTTTACATAGATGCCATGCCAACTTGAGATGAGCTGCCTGGTAAGGACAAGGTAATGATAGATGCCCCTGGCCTGCTGTAGCAGTTGGCTTACGCCAGAGTTCCTGTATTGGCTGCCTTGCCAGAAAAGGAATACACAACCAAAAATACCAAAGATAAGAATGATCCAAAGAAGGATTTTCTGGCCTAACCTTGTTACCATCTCAATAAAGAGGAAAATTAGAAAAGAGGTGGACTGTGAACAATAAACAGCCTCATTGGCTGCCTGCTGCCACATCTGACACCGTGCTCTTCCTTTGCTGGCACGAGACAATAATCACCCTGACCGAATGGTGCCCACTGGCCGTTGCGGTAAACCTCTCCTCTTCCCTCTATACAATAGATGGAATCCAGGCTCTCATCATGGGTGTGAACCGGTATTTCTATTCCTGGAGAAATGACAAGGATAGAGACGCCTATGTCTGCTCCCTGTGCTTTTCCTGCAAGTTTTGCAATCTTTACCCCTTTGAATTTAGGGTGATCATGAAACCTTATTTCGTCCTGCCTCAGAAATATAGCCATTTTCGTCCCTCCTTGACCAGACGGCCACCTTTTTTGTACAACGGTTGGGAAACGAATGAATATCTGTTACAATTTAGTAACATATTTAACAACACAGTAACAGGAAATTCAGCTAAAATTAAGCACGTAAATATTTTTTATCCTTCAAACTCATTTTAGGAGGGTTTCCATGAGGATTTTACAAAACAACGGGGGGGCAGTTCTTGTGGCATGCGTAATTGCCTTCCTTGTGGCTCTCGTTGTAGCCTTTTTTGCCGCCAAAAAAGTGCAATCCACCAGTACAGTAGAGTTTTGCAATTCCTGTCACGAGATGCATCCCTTCTACAAGACATGGGCAGCAGGCAAACATGGAACCGACGCCAAGGGGGTGATTAGGGCCCGGTGTGTAGATTGCCATCTGCCCCATGACAGCCTCGGCAACTATCTGAAGACCAAGACAATGGCTGGCCTTCATGACATCAAGGCCCACTGGTTGGGGAAGAAAACAGACTGGTTGACCTTATGGAAAAACAGAGGGCCATACGTCCATGCAGCTTACGATTCAGGATGCATGGAATGTCACAAGAAACTTGTGGCCCCAGGTATTCCCCTTAAGGCATACACTGCACACAAGGCATTTCTGGTAGGGCAGACGAAAAGGACATGTCTTGATTGTCACCATGAGGTTGGTCATGGCGACCTTGTGACTGAATTCAGGGAAATAGCCCAAAAGGCTTCAAGGCAATAAAATTTGGCAAAAAATAAAAAAGGAGGGTTAAAATGAAAGAGTTAGTTGGTAGAACAGGCACACTGTTACTGGCTGGCCTTGTTGTGGGTCTCATGTGCAGTGTGGCACTGGCTGATCAGGCTGCAGGAAACGCTACACCTAAGCTTCACAAGGAGCTGGTGATAAAGCGTGGCCTGTCACCGGATGCAGCCAAGTGTATCGAGTGTCATTCCAAAAAAACCCCGGGAATCGTGGAATCCTGGAAACGAGGCAAGATGGCCCATGCCTCTGTATCATGTTATGACTGCCATGTGGTTGAAAAAAGCTCTCCCATGGCAAGTCAGTGTTCCGGCATAAAGGGATCAAACATCTACATCTCCCCAATGGTATCTTCACGCACATGTTCACGTTGCCATCCCCAGGAAGTTGAACAGTTTCTTAAAAGCGGCCATGCCAAGCTTGCAAGCTATCCAGTAGTCGAAAAGAAAAAGACATTGAATCTCATCTATCACCTTGAAGGGGCAGAGTTCATTGGAAACAGCCGTTCAAACAGCAGCAACATGGCCTCGAGGGAAGCAGGATGTCAGATGTGTCATGGCGGACAGGTAGAACTTGGCCCAGATCACAAGCCTATCAAGAATACCTGGCCAGGCGGAATTGGTACCAGATATCCTGATGGTTCCATTGGAACCTGTACGGTGTGTCACACAAGGCATCAGTTCTCAGTAGAAGAGGCCAGGAAACCAGAGGCATGTGCAAGTTGCCACCTTGGCCCAGACCATCCAGACATAGAGATTTACATGGAGAGCAAGCACGGCCAGATCTTTGCCACTCAGGGTGAAACATGGGAATGGGACAGCGCTCCTGATGCATGGCAGCCAGGAGACTATACTGCTCCAACCTGTGCTACGTGCCATATGAGCGGCATAGGCGAACTCACCACTACCCACAACATCAATGAAAGGCTCAAGTGGGATCTGGTTCATCCAAAGAGTGTTATTCGCTCAGGAGAAAGGGGTAACGGTGAAAAAGGTGCTAAGCTCATGAGAAAGGTGTGTGTAAACTGCCACGGCCAGAGCCAGATGCAGAAGGAGATCAACACCTTGGACGATGCAGTGGCGCTCTACAACTTCTACTGGGACGGTGCTGTAAAGATGAAAAAAGAGCTCGCTGCAAAGGGACTTCTCGGCAAGGATCCTTGGTCTGACGGATTCCAGGAGATCATGTATTATCTGTGGCACCATGCAGGACGTAGGGCTCGCCAGGGTGCAGCAATGAATGGACCTGATTATGCCCATTGGCACGGATTTTTCCAGATCTTTCAGATGTATAAGGATCTGCAGCAGATATACAATTACCGTATGAAGTATAATAAAATAGAGGAGCCAAGCACAGTAATGAGCACCGGTCCTCTTTAATAGGTAAGCTCCAATGGAGCATAAACATTGGTTAAGGCTGTGGTTATAGGGAGCCACAGCCTTGTTCCATTTTAAACAAAAGGAGGGTTAAAAAAATGAAAAGACCAATTTTTGCAGCTTTGTTTGCTATGATCTTTCTCATGGCAACAAATGCAGTTGCCTACAAGATCAACAAAAACGCCTACATCAAGTTCAAGGAAGAAATCAGGTATGAAAACTGGTCCACTTTTGAAAAACCAACCACAAAGGATGACCAGTACGACTTTGTCTCGAGTAAGATGCGTCTTGGTTTTGGCTTCAACTCCAATAACATAGACGCCTACAGCGAGATCAACTGGACCCAGTTCTTTGGTCTTCCAAGACATGCATCCTATGGCACTGGCGCCCTTTACTATGGACAGAACTTTGGTGCCAGAGACGTGGGCAAGGTTGGAATTGATCAGTTATGGCTACGCGGCCGCATGCCTGGATGTAAAAAATTAAGTGCTACCATTGGACGCTTCAAATACAACAGCGGCCTTGAATATGGCACAAAGCCTAAGAACAAGAGGATTATGTGGCTTAGGAAGCTTCGTGTTTCCCAGAGACTGATAGGTGGCTTTGAATGGTCCCGTGTGGGACGCTCCTTTGACGGTTTCCAGGTTGCATGGAACGACAAGGATTACAACTTCACTGTAGCTGGTTTTGAGCCGACACAGGGTGGATTTTATCTGGACTACATGGAAAATGAGACAAACGGTCGCAAGATTCATGACATTGATATTTTGACAGCTGTATTTACCCTGAAAGATTCTGTGATTCCCGGTCTGGATGCACAGCTTTTCTACTATTACTACAATGACGACAGGGGCATCCCCAATCAGGATCCAGAAATCAACAACTTTGGCGGACACATCATCTATGTGACCCCAAAGGTAGGACCTGGAAGCTTTGATTTTCTGGTCTGGGGTGACTATCAGACTGGCGTTTGGGGAAAGGATGATCAAAGTGCATATGCTGTTGCCCTTGAAGGTGGCTACAAGTTTGAAGACATCAACTGGCAGCCCTGGGTAAGGGGTGGTTATTTCCGCGGCTCTGGTGACGACGATCCAACTGACAACGATCGCGACACCTTCTTCATGATGATGCCAACACTTCGTATATATGCCATGACCCCATGGTTTAATCTCATGAACACCACTTACTGCTTCGGACAGCTCATGGTTAAGCCTTTGCCCAATGTGCTTGTTCGTACAGACGTGACAAGGCTTTGGCTTACAGAAAAGGAAGACGCTTGGTATCAAGGCTCTGGTGCCACAAGAGCTGACATCTTCGGTTACAAGCCCATCAAACCAGCAGGTGGCTTTGATGACGACGATTTAGGGACCATGTGGGACATCTCCTTATTCATAAAGAACATCTACAAGGCGTACGGTGTTTCCATGGGTCTTGATCTCTACTACAGCCACGTTTGGGGTGACGATGTAGTGGAACAGGTATTTACCAAGGATGATGATCTGGATTTCTTCTACGCAGAGTTCAGATTCACGTTCTAAGTCTTACCGGGCCGGTTTAACCGGCCCTTTCTTTTCAAGGAGGTGGAAAGTGAAAAAACAAATTTCAAGGCTATGCATGCTCTTTATTGCCATCGTAATGGTCTGTGCATGTGCTGCTGGCACATCAAAAAAGGCCACTGCTATGAAGACTGGCGGGCATCCGGAACTTAGTGCACAGGAAAAATTGACTCCATGTGCCACCTGTCATAAGGACGCCACTCCAGAAGTCTATAACCAATGGTATGACTCTGTTCATGGCATAGCAAACGTCAAATGTTATCAATGCCATGGTACCTATGAGGATTTGAAGGCTTCCCCTGATGAGACAAACTGTGCAGCATGCCATAGTGCACAGTACCAGAAGAGGCCCAAGGACAAGAAATGTTGGGACTGTCATCCAGCCCATCACTTTTTTATCCATAAGTAATAGGAGGAAGAATATGGGGCTTTCCAGAAGAGAATTCATAAAAAGAACAGCCGCCCTGACAGCGGCTTCATACGTAGGAATAAGCCTTCCTTTCGACAACCAAGAAACTGCTCAGGCAGCAGATGCAGATAGCTGGCATAAAGGAACATGTAGGCTGTGTGGCTCTGGCTGCCGTCTTGAGCTTGGGGTAAAGAATGGAAAGGCAGTAGCGCTAAGGGGTATCCCTGCATCAAGGACAAACAAAGGCTACCTTTGCATGAAGGGAATGCTCTTTTACAAGCTAATGGGGAACAATCATCCCGAAAGGCTTAAAAAGCCCCTTTACAGGGCCAGAAAAGACCAGCCTTTCAAGGAAATTTCCTGGGATGAAGCCCTTGATATTGCGGCTAAGGAGTTTGCAAAGGCAGTTAAAAAATATGGCAACGATTCCGTTGCCTATTACGGTTCCGGCCAGGCCTTCACTGAGGAGACCTATATCTTCCAGAAGGTGATGAGGGGTGGACTTAGGACCAACAATGTAGAGGGCAATCCAAGACTGTGCATGGCAAGTGCTGTTGGAGGATATATTACTTCCTTTGGTGCAGATGAGCCTATTGGTAGCTACACCAACTTTGAGCGTGCAAGCTGCTTCTTTATCATTGGAAGTAATACGGCAGAGGCACATCCTGTGCTCTTTAGACGAATCATGCGCAGGAAGCTTGATAACAAGGATACTGTCAAGGTAATAAATGCTGACCCTCGAGTCTCCCCAACTTCAAGGATCGCTGATCTGCATCTTCAGTTCAAGCCTGGTACAGACCTTGCCCTGCTTAACAGTATGGCCTATGTAATTCTTGAAGAAAAACTCTACGATGAAGATTTTATTAACAATTATGCCGTATTCAGGATGGGCAAGGAAAAGAAACAGGTAGATATCAAAAAATATAAGGCGTTTGTGAAAGACTATTCGCCAGAAAAGGTTGCTCACATATGTGGTGGCAACATCACACCAGAAAAGATAAGGCAGGCTGCCCGCTGGTTTGCCAAATCAGAAGGTACCATGAGCATCTGGACAATGGGTATAAATCAGAGGAAGCGGGGTGTATGGGCTAACAATCTCATTCACAATCTACATATACTTACAGGGCAGCTTTGCAAGCCAGGTGCAGATAGCTTCTCCTTGACCGGTCAGCCAAATGCATGCGGCGGTGTCAGAGAAGGTGGTGGGCTTTGTCACATCCTGCCAGCCCACCGCCTTGTCAAGAAGGACAAGCTTAGACACGAGGTTGAAAGGCTGTGGGGAATACCTGAAGGCAGGATCCCCCCAAAACCAGGATACCACACGGTCGCCATGTTCGAGGCAGTTAACCAGGGCAAGATAAAGGCCATATGGATAAACTGTACAAGTCCTGCCCAGTCCCTTCCAAACTGTGACAAGTACAGGAAGGGAATGAAGAGGGAAGATGTCTTTATGGTTGTGACCGATATCTTTCCTACCAAAACCACTGAACTTGCTAACCTGATACTGCCGACAGCGTTTATTTTTGAAAAAACCGGTGTCTACGGTTGTACAGAAAGACGCTCACAGCTTACTGTAAAGGCAGTGGATGCTCCAGGTGAGGCCAAACCAGAGGTCTGGATAGTTAGAGAATGGGCACTAAGGCTTGCTAAAGAACTAAACGACCCAGTCATTAAAAAGTGCGTGGAGCCGTTTCTCGGCAAAGAGCCAGATTACGAGCTTCCAAAGGCCATTTGGGACGAGTACACCCAGAAGCTTACCAAGGGGCGTGACAATGACCTAAGAGGTGCAACCTATGAAGTGCTCGAAAAGTTGCCTGACGGTGTACAGTGGCCAGCCCCTACCAAGGAATGGGCCTTAAAGGGTGGAACAGACATCAAGTTTGTCAGGGGCCTGGATCCACTCGCAGACAAACACGCAAAGAACGACCTTCCCTACCAGTTCTACGGGCCAGCCCATCCTGACCATAAGCTTTGGATATGGCTAAGGCCACAAAAAGGTCCTGAGGAAATGCCAGATAGTCAGTACCCCTTCTATCTGTCCACAGGCCGAGTTATTGACCATTGGCATACAAGCAGCATGACGGGTAGAATAAATGAACTTATGAGGGCAAACCCCTATGCTTATGTAGAGATAAACCCGAAGGATGCAGAAAAACTTGGTATCAAGCCTGGGGACATGGTTGAGGTGGTGTCGCGTCGTGGCAGAAACGTTCTTCCTGCCAAGATCTATGTTGGGCCATGTGAAGGAATGGTTTTCGTTTACTGGTATGACCAGGCAGAAGACAGGATGATAAACAGGGTAACAAAGGATGCCTTTGACCCAGGCTCAAAAGAGCCAGAATTCAAGATATGCGCTTGCAGGATAAGAAAAGTGTCTGGGCCAAAGCCACTTAAACCCTTTCTTGTCCACTTGAATGCATAATGTGCCAATGAAAAAAATGTGACTATAGAGGCCGGTGTTAACACCGGCCTCTTTGTGTGAAACAAAGACAGATGTTAAGACTAATAATTTTGAGTATCATTCTTTTTACAGTTTCTTCTTTTGCCAATGGTTCAGAAAAAGGTCCCTTTTACTATTCTCACACAAAAGCAAAAAAGTGTGCTGAGAACTGGGTCTTCATGGACAAACTCCTTGACCACTATGGTGATAGGTGTAAAGAGGTAAGACATATAGATGGCTTTCCATATCTTAGGGGAAACCAGAGGGTGCTTAAGCTTGCCTCCAAGTTAACAACGAAATATGCAAACCACAAATGGCTTGAACTTTTGCGCAGAATTGACCTACAAGCCAGATACCTTGAGCTATCAGCACTTCCAAAGGAAGGCCTTGAGAAATTTTGCCAAAAAGCTGGAATCAATTGTATCCAGGGCCGCATTCGTGCCTATGTAGCAAGATGTTCTGCAATCATCATGGGAGATGAAAAAACGAACCATGACTTCATGAAATTGCTAAAAAAACGTTCCCTCCAGGCCCTAAACAGGAAGGCCAACGCTCGATTAGCCTGTTTTGAAGACCAGGATACCCTTGATGGACTGACTGGTGATGATTCTCTTTCAGACATTTTTAGCCCTGCGTCAAAGGGATACTCCTCTGGCTTCTTGCAAAAACGGAGACTATTTCCTACGAGTGGGAAGCCCTATTGAGAGGAATTACTTATGCCTATAGGTGGATTTGTAATAAATATCGATCCTGAAAAAATAACTGAGACAATATCCACACTTGCCACGTTTTCGGGGGTTGAGATTCATGGCTCTGACTCAAAGGGCAACGTTGTTGCTGTGCTTGAGTCTAAAACGGCTGAAGAGATGGAACAGATTGTAAAGGAGATCATGAAAATAGAGACGGTATATAGCGTGGGGCTAACATACTTCAATGGTGAAGACGAGGTAGATGGGCAGTATTGATACATGGTATTAAAAGATCCACTTAGAAGACTGCTTATAAAGGCATGCACTATGGCTGCAGGTATGGGGGCACTTGTGCGTCCATCCCTATCCTCTGCTATTTCCTTTCTTAAGTCCCCTGTTACCACTAACGTCCTCAGGCCACCGGGGGCCGTGCCTGAACAAATCTTTCCTTCAAAATGCATAAGATGTGGCAGATGCGTAGAAGTATGTCCGTACAACTCCATAAGGCCTCTGGATGTGCGCTCTGGCATCTATGCAGGCACGCCATTGATATTTGTAAGAGATATCCCCTGCTATCTATGCATGAAGTGTGTTGCTGTATGTCCAACAGGAACCTTGCAGCCCATTGCTCAAGAAGAGACCAGAATGGGGCTTGCCGTAATAGACAAGCACGCTTGTATCACCTGGAACGAGGAACTTGCACTTTGCCGGACATGCTACAACGTATGCCCCTTTAAAGAAAAGGCCATCAAACTTGATGAACTGAGGCCAGTGGTGATAGATGAATTTTGTACTGGATGTGGTCTTTGTGTTCATGGCTGTCAAGTTACTCAAAAAAACGGGAAAAAGGCAATAAACGTGGAACCAATCTATTCATCGAGGCCTGTCAAATGGTAGCTGGTTCTGAAAAATCCTCTAAAGACCAATACAAATACACTGCCTTAAGATGGTTATCCCTTACCCTGGCATTCTTACTGATACTTGTAACCCCATATCTTAACTCGCATATACATTTTAACTTTGTGCAGGGCTGGTTCCAGAGTCTTAGCATTGGAAATCTTTGGTTCGTATCCCCACTTGAAGGCCTTGAGTCTATCCTTACATCAAGGACGATATATGGTCCGTTATTGGTAGGAATGCTGGTTCCCGTGTTGTTGGCATCATTGCTTGGAAGGGTATTTTGTAGTTGGATCTGCCCAATTAGTTTTCTATCAGAGATAATGGAAAGTTTTATAGCCTTATTCAGCAGGAAACGGTTTAGGCCAGAAAAGCACAGGTTAGATCATAGACTCATATGGTTCGCCTTGATGGGAGAGATACTGTTAGCCCTTGTAGTGGGTGCTCCCATTTTCGTTTTTCTGTCTCCGCCAGGTCTTGTAGGAAGAGAAATAATGATGTTCACCCTTTTTCAGACCCTGGCAGTTGAAGGTGTTGTAGTAATAGTGGTGCTAATGATGCATCTTTACTCAAAGAGGCTTTTTTGTCGCTATTTCTGTCCACTTGGTGGGCTACTTGCCCTTCTTGGGAGCAAAAGAAGGCTTTTGGTAACCCCTGACCATGATGCCTGCATACATTGTGGCCTTTGCAAAAAGTCCTGCCCCTTAGGCCTTGACCCGGAGAAAGGTCAAAGCTTGTCTCCCTACTGCTGGAATTGCGGAAAATGTGTCGAGGTTTGCAGATCCTCGGCGCTAAGATTTACCTGGAAAGGTCCTGATCAGTACTATCAAGTCAACAAAATAGCCAATGGCTAATATTCTATGACCCTTGGCATATCTTTGGCCTGATTTACCCAGCTTGCCACCTGACTGGCGGTGGGCAGCTTCCTGACAAGTTTTTTCTTGGCATTTGTGGCTGCCATCTTATCAAGTAGATTTTCTGGATTTCTCCTTGCAAGCTGAAGAACTGTATTCACCCCGGAAACCTCAAGAAGCTCCGCATACTCAGGCCCAATACCCTTTATTCTGAAAAGGTCAGCATGATTGACCCACTGAAGGATTTTTTGCTCAGAAATTCCAGTCTCCTTAGCAATAGCCTTTCTACCTGATGGCTTTGCGCCCTTTTTTAAAAGCTTGTCCGTAGTATTAATGCCTGCAGCAGACAGCTTTTCACCATAAGCAGGTCCAATTCCTTCAATTTCACTGATTCTGGCCATAACCCCAACCTCCTTTCGAAATTTTAAAA
>Ga0256833_1001678_pt1 | contig 16058 bp, 19 predicted proteins | sample 356284metaG_FD_190535 | JGI IMG/M metagenome (GOLD analysis project Ga0256833, IMG submission 190535) | Hydrothermal vent microbial communities from Mid Atlantic Ridge, Atlantic Ocean - 356-284 | ecosystem: Environmental > Aquatic > Marine > Hydrothermal vents | place: Atlantic Ocean: Mid...
AAGCGCTGAAGCCCACCACCTAATCCTCGAGTAGAGATCGTTTATCAGGGCCTTCATCGGCGTTATATAGAGCAGGGCCACAGGCTCTACGCTCCCATCACCCATAAGGGAGAGTATTGGTAGCAGGGCAGCCTCGGTCTTACCCGCGCCTGTCGGAGCCATTATCAGGACGTTCGCGCCACTCAATATCGCTGGTATAGCCCTACTTTGGGCTAGAGTCAGCCTCGTCCAACCCCTCCTAGAGACTAGCTCCCTCACCCTCGGCGAGAGCAGTTCGAGGCTACTCCTGGACATCTGCTCCTCCCCTTCGCTGAATCACCCTCTTCTATCAGTGTACCCTCGACCGTAGACCCGGGAGAGGGTGAATGCAACGAGTTAAAACCCTTACGAGTCGATGAACGCCCGGTGGAGACTTAGTGGCTAAAAGGTACTACACCTGCGTAGTCTGCGGCCGCAAATTCCCCGAGGGTCAAGGCATTATAATAGAGAAGGCTGGAGTGGTACTCCACTTCCACAGCAGGAAGTGCGCAGCTAAATTCCTCAAGCTGCTAATAGAGAGGCTGGACGACAACACCGCGAGGAAGGTGCTTCGGGCTCTAGTGAAGGAGCTTAGCGAGGCTAGGAGGGCTAGGGAGGAGCGCGTAAAGAAAACTATATAAACGTAAAATTACTAATTTTAAGTTGTGCGTCGCAGCAAGGACCCTAGCATCAAAAACACGCACGGGATCCCGGCATAGTCCACATGTATTGCTAAACTATATATCCGCCCAACTACAAGATCCGGGCTGTAGGGTGGGATCGAACATGCGGTCAAGCGCCGCGGCGGCTCTAGTGCTAGCGCTTGTGCTCACACTCCTACTCCCGCTAGCGGCGCCCCTAGTCCAAGGCGCTGCCCAGGGAGAAGCGAAGCATCACTATAAGTGGACGATAATGGTCTACATGGACGCCGATAACAACCTGGAGGACGCTGGAATAAGCGACTTCAACGAGATGGAGGTGGCTGGTTCCACCAGCGACGTTGCAATACTAGTCCTGATGGATCGCATTCCAGGATATGACTCCTCTAACGGCAACTGGACTGACGCGCGCATATACCTAGTCCTACACGATACCGATAACAAGACTATACACTCGAAACTCTTGAAGGATTTGGGGGAGGTCGATATGGGTGATCCCTCCACGGTGCTCTACTTCGTGAACTATACAGTGCACAACTTCCCAGCCGATCATTACATGCTCGTATTCTGGGATCACGGAAACGGGTGGAAGAGATCCCAGGGCAGCGCGCCTGTCAAGGGGTGCTGCTGGGATTATTCGAGCAACTATGACTACATCACTGAGGGGGAGCTGAGGTGGCTCATGCATAAGCTAGCTTCGATGGGCATCCACTTGGACATCGTGGGCTTCGACGCCTGCCTCATGCAGATGACCGAAGTAGCGTACGACCTCATGGGAACTGCTGACATAGTGGTTGCCTCAGAGGAGTATGAGCCTTGGGATGGGTGGTACTACTCGGGCTTCCTAGTGCCCCTAATACTGAACCCCGACATGACGCCCGCCGAGCTTGCAGCTAAGATAGTGGAATCATACAAGTACTACTACACGGAGATTGAGCCCCTCGACTGGGTCACCCTCTCAGCCATAAACCTTACTAGCCTCTCGAATGCGATAAGCGACTTGGACAATATGGCTATGCTCCTAACCTACGATGTGTTCTTCTACCCGGAGAACGCTAGCGCCGTAGGTAAGGCGCGATCCCACGCCAAGAAGTTTGGGTCGGGTGACTACATAGACCTATACGGCTTCGCAGAAGCCATAAACTCGACGCCAGGCTTCCCCTACGACCCGAGGCCCGCTGCGGCGAGGCTGCTCTCGGATCTAAACGCCTCCGTGATAGCTAACTATGCGGGTCCCAGCGAGGCGGGTGCGCACGGCATCTCGATCTACTTCCCGCCCGACGTCGACTGGTACCTAGAGGAGAGGTACTGGTACTTCTATCAGGTAGCGCTCGCAAGCAACACGTGGTGGGGCTGGTTCCTCGACTACTACTTCTACACGATGAAGCCGACGGAGCACCTAAGGGTTAAAGTAGTGGTGCCCGCGGTGGCTACTCCAGGCTCTAATACGACGGTATACATACTCACATCCTACGGTAAGGCCGACATATACGTGGACCAGCTCCAGGTCTACCTCATGGCGCCCAACGGCTTCGAGGAGCCCGTAAAGGCCTTCGCGGTCACACCCGGAGTCTACGCGGCGACCATTCACTTACCAGCCAGTAACTCCTCAACCCCCTACCTAGTCAGGGCTAAGGCTGATTATTGGTTCCTCTCGGCCAGCGATGGAGCCGTAATATACGCTAGCAAAGAGCTTGGAGGGATCCCCGCCCTATCAGAGAATCTCACCGCGCTCAAGGCGGTGATAGAGGAGTATGGAGGCTACATAGAGGCCATAAGGGGAGACGTAGCAGTCATAAAGACCCTCGTGGGCGATATAAACGTCAGCGTAAACAACCTACACCCAGCCCTCGAATCCGTTGAGAACGGCATTGCCACGCTGAACACGAGCCTGGGAGCACTCAGGGTAGACGTGCACAGCCTCTACCCCATGATTGAGACCATAAACGATGGCATCGCAATCATAAGGACTACGCTAGGCGACATACAGGCGAGCCTCTCAACACTTAAACCAGAGATAGAGGCCATAAGGGGAGACGTAGCCATAGTGAAGACCACGCTAGGCACCGTTAATGTAAGCCTCAGCCAGCTCAAACCCGTCATAGTAAGCATACAGGGAGACGTAGCAGTCATAAAGACTACGCTAGGCACCCTGAAGGGGACAATAGAGTCTATACAGGGAGACGTGGCGACAGTGAAAACTAGCCTAGGAACGCTCAAGGCCTCCCTCAGCGAGTCCATAGCGGCGCTGAAGAAGAGCCAGGAGGAGGGCTTCAAGGACGTAAAGAACACGGTGAAGAGCAGCTCCACCTCGATAGGGAATAAGATATCAAAGCTTGAGGCCAACATCACAAGTCTCTCAGATAAAGTAGAGAACATATCAAGCACGCTAACGGCCACAGAGGCGATACTAATTGTGACACTCATAGTAGCGGCTGCGGCTGCCTATGGATCATTCAGGAGAGGGTGAATGAACCCACCCAGGATTCACTAATACCACTTTAACTAACTCTTTCCAATTCTAATTAGGATCCCTTGACGCTTGATTTTTCACCTCCCGCAAACTTCCCAGAATCGGTTGGCCACGGTGATGGCGGGTTGAGGCTCCTACTATACGGGATCTTAGCTGCCGCCGCGGGGGCGCGCGAGATAGATGTTGACGCCAGTGGATGCGATAGCGTTAGATGCCTACTTGAGAGGGCTGCGAGGGTGAACAAGGGCCTAGCCAGGGCCTTGGAGATCCTAGAGTGGGACATCGTAGTGGTAGCCGATGGTAGGAGAATAGGCTTAGAGGATCGAATAGGGAATTGGGGGAAGATAGCCGTCCTACCCCCCGCGAGCGGGGGCTCGCCGGGGGGATCCCGCGTCTTTGGCGGGATCCTAAAGCCGGGTGATGAAGTAGATATAGATGAGATTATAGAGAAGCTTACTGGTCCCGGCGTCGGTGCTATAGCGGTCTTCGTGGGAGTCGTAAGGAGCCCCAACGAGGGCGAGGAGGTCGAGTTTCTAGAGTACGACTACGACCCAGAGCTCACGGGCAAGTGGCTTACACGGATAGCCGAGGAGGAGGTAGAGAAGAGGGGCCTCTACGGCGCCGCTGCCTATCACTACGTTGGCAGGAGGTACCCACGCGAGAGAACCATGATAGTCGCTGTAGCTGGTGACCGCAGGGATAGGGTCTTCAAGGCCCTCGCAGAGCTTGTCGACAGGATAAAGCATGAAGCCCCCATATGGAAGTCCGAGAAGAGGGGGGGCAAACTATACTATTACGTTGGGAGTAAGGCCATAGACTTCGACGCGCTTAAGAGCCGCGACTCCTAAGCTCTTGGATCAGTTCCATCAAACCGGTGGACTCGAGCATCGAGGCGGCCTTTGAGAGTGCCTCCTCCAGGGTGTCGGCTGCCACGTTTAACACTATCCTAGTACCCTTAACCCTTATGCGCCACCTGTGCTCGCCGAGGAGCGTGTAGTGCTCTATAACCTCAAGCCTCTCCTCCACAGCCGCCACCCCGAGCTCTAAACCTCATAACTCTCCCCTCATAGTCAGGGATTTTATCGACGAGCCCCCTCCTAACGAGATCCGCTAACGCTCTGCGAAGCGGCCTTCTATCACCAGACCAACCCACGGCCTCGACTATCTCCTCCACTGTGAGAGGCCTGCTAGACCTGCACAGAATCCTGAGGAGCTCCTCCTCAAGAGCCTCCAGCGGGGGCACATCCTTACACCATCAAAAACTTTAAGCATACCCGGCTTTAACCTCACGCCCAGGCCTCGGCTCATTGACAGCATAACATATTCCGTTTAGGAACGAATTCTCTCCATAGACTACGTCATAGATGGTAAAAGATTTCAGCCTCGAGAGCCCCGCGGGATCTGGTGCGGGGTTTGACCTATACCGGATTCTATAGGCGGGGAGGCTGGCCTCGGTTCCGCTTTGTTCGGATCCCACTGCCTGGAGCCGTCTCCGGGGCTTTCGATTCGACCGTGCCCTTGCTTGTGTGGCTGGCCGTCCACAATGTTCACTTAGACAGCGTTAACGCTGAGGAGCCAGTCAGGGTTGACGTGAGAGCGCTTATAAGGGAATCCTCGGGGAGGTCTACTACCACTGTGGAGCTACAGAGGCCCTGCGTGTTTTCCGTTACATCAAAGTGCTCCGAAGTGTTTGCTAACCCGCTTGTAGTGGAGGCCAGAGTCTTCTTGGAGCCTGGGAGATACATTTACAACATAGAGTCCCTAGTCCTGCAGGGAACAGTGAAGGGGGAGGTATTCGCCTCCCTAGTGATGATACCTGCGACTAGGGAGACTATGAGTGGCTTCGAAGGGGGCCAGCGGTAGCGTTGAGCTAGTGTAGCGTAGCAATAGTTGGGGGCGCGCACGACGGATCCCCGCCTCATCCGCCCCTCCTCGGGGGTGTGGGCGGGGCAGGGCCGTTTCTTAAAGTGTAGACTTGACCTTATAACCCCTACCGGTACGCGTGGCCACTCGAGTGAGAGGTGCCTCGGAGCGTATGGAACGGGGTCTCGTGAGGGTACGTAGCAATAAGAGGCTCGCATCCGCTATAATATCCTCTGTTATGGGGGAATACCACGGCTACTATGCGGGTTGGGCGGCCCGGGAGTGCGGCGACGGTATAGTAGCGTTTGTCGATGGAAAACCCGCTGGGGCTGCTGTGTACTACGAGGCTAGGGGTTCTAGAGCCTCCATAGGCGTCGTGTACTACGTGGCCGTGCTCCCAGCCTATAGGGGCATGGGCCTGGGCAAGGTACTAGTCTTATCTGCCGAGGAGCTTATGCGTGATGTAGACGTCTACCTAGCCACCACAACAGAGGATAACGTGGCATCACACAAGCTCTTCTCCTCACTAGGCTACCAGGTACTCTCCTGGGAGGCCCTCGAGCAAAGAGTGGGTCACAGGGTCGCTGAGGCCTTCTACCTGGCTTCATGCGCGTATGAGGACGAGGTAGCGATGTACAAAGGCTCTAGGCCGGGCTGGCTTGATAGGCTTAGAGGGGAGCCCCTCGAGAGGATGCACGACGTGTGGAATAGGGTGTGCCTGAGACCCTACCTGCTCAGGGCCAGGAAGAGGAGGACCCTACCAGTTATAGGTAGCGTGCTACCTCTTTAGCAGCACAGCGAAATAGAAGCCAGGAGTTCCATGCAGCGCTGGGCGGAATAACGCCCCCCCACCGGCCTCCACAGCTCTTTCTAGGATCCCCCGGGGAGGCTCTACGATCTCCAGAGTCAGGGTCTCGACGGCCCACCCCACGTTTAAGGGGCCCTCGTCTGGGGCTAGGGTGCAAACACTGTAGAGCATCCTCCCCCCGGCGCGTAGGAGCTCCGCTGCAGCTCTGATGAAGCCCCTCTGATACCTAGAAGCGGATAATGAATCCCTCAGCGTCCTCCTATCGTAGACCTTTGGTCTAACCCCTATGTTCGAGCACGGCGGATCCACTATGACAGCATCCACCTTGCCCCTGAGAGCGGCTAAGGGGCCCGGTAGGGTCCTCGAGTCCCCGGCGATGACCTCAACCCACTCCATACCCAGTCTTCTGAGGGTCCTCCTGAGGAGGGCCTCCTTGCTGGGCCTGTCAACGGCTATCACCCTCGAGCCCGGGCCGGCGAGCTGCGCCGCGTAACTAACCTTACCCCCGGGAGCGGCGGTGAGGTCCACTATTACATCCCCGGGTCGGGGGTCTAAGGCGCGGACCGCTGCCATGCTGGGGAAGCTCTGGCCGTATATGAGGCCCTCCTCGTAGCCGGGGAGCTCGGATACCCTAGGAGCCCTGTAGCGGGGCTCAGTTATCCTCACGGCAAGCCCTCTCCCCTTAACCTTTATCTCGTCATAGCTCATCTCCGCGATCCCGCTTCCAACGATTACACCATTCTCTGATACAACGGTTACCTCCATGCCCCTCCTCAGCTCTCTGGGGGCCCACAGAACCCCTGGGGCGTAGAGGTCGCTCCCCATGAGGACGCTCTCCGCGGCCCTCTTATCGGCTACAACCTTGACGTCGTGGACAGGCACGGGTAGCGGGCCCTCGACGGGGTGCCATATGGCTTCTGGTAAGACGGTGTCTCTCTCGAACCTCAAGCCTATAGACTTTAAGATGTCGAGGTAGTCTTCCACGCTTACCTTAAGAGTGTTAACCCTGACATATAACCTAGTCGGAGGCGAGAGTAGCGCCTCCAGCTCCCTGCAGAGGCTGGCCGGGCCTTCCAGCAGTGCCTCAAGCCTCTCGAGAATCCCATAGTCGTAGTCTAACACTCCATAGCAGCGTAGGGCCACGCATCCACCCGGCAATAGGGTTCCTAGGCGGCCTATTCTAATTCTAATAGTACACGCTACCCCGGCTCCTGAGGTGAGGGTGTTGGGTGGCCTCCCAGGCATTTCAGCCGCTGTGAGGGAGATCAGGGAGGAGCGGACGCGTGGGGCGGCCTGGGCTGCTTATAGGGCGGCTGTCGGTGTTCTCGATGACTTGGAGTCTGGTGTCGACGTATGCGGCCACGTCGATGAAGCCGTTAAACTAGTTGAATCCGCGAACCCCTCCATGGCCAGCCTAGCGAATGTCGCATACATACTGAAGCTCTCATGTGAGAGGGGGGATCCGGAGGCTTCGATGAGGAGGCTCATAGGCGTCCTCTCCAGGTATAGGGAGGAGCTTATTGAGGCGGCGCGCTCACTCATCGTTGAGGGCCTGGTTGTAACCATAAGCTACAGCAGCAGCGTTGAGGCCGTCCTAAGAGCGTGGGCTGGGGAGGTTTCGCATGTAGTGATAGCGCAATCCCAGCCTGGGGGAGAGGGCGTCGAGCTGGCCAGGCTACTTCGATCCAGCGGGTTCAGCGTCAGCGTGGTGCCGGATCTGGCGATACACCTTTACCTGGATAGAGCGTCTCTCTTCATCTTCGGAGCCGATGCCGTGACCAGGGATGGCTGCATAATAAACAAGGTCGGCACCAGGCTGATCGCGGAGGCCGCCGTTAGGAGGGGTGTTAAGACCCTGGCCGTCTTCGAGCCGTACAAGATCCACCCGAGTAGGGGGTGCGGGGGTATACCGATATCGACGTGGATCTGGAGGGTGCCCGACTGGGGCGACGAGGTAGTACCAGTTTTCGATGAGACCCCTCCCACACTCGTGGCGGCGGCGCTGACGCCGAAGGGGGCGGTGGAGTGGGGGGCCCTAGCCGCTAAGAGGGCTGAAGACCTACACAACGACTTCATCTCACGGGTCCTGGAGGGCTAAGACGCTCCACGTGGTAGCCGCGGAGATCCTATGCAGAGCCCGGGATCCCTAAGTAGTCTCGCAGCCTTTAGGGGCCTGCAGAGCCTGGAGGCACGGACTGTCCTAGGTGAAGCGTGGGTGGAAAGGGATCAGGTCCGTCATGAGTAGCAGGCCCGGCGGCCTGCCCCCTATGTCTTCTGCTATGCTGAGTACTATTGATGCCGTGCCCCAGTCACCGTGGGTGCCCGTGCTCCTCCACTTAACGTGGGCCTCCGGGCCCTCTACTTCTATCTCCTCGAAGTCCTCTGCCCCCACGTAGGCGTGGAGTTCTACCCTAATCACCTCCCTACCCTCCACGTAGCCTGCCCCATACCCCCTCACACCCGCGCACATGCCCTGGGGCACGTGGACGCCATGGGCTTCTATATCCCTCGACGCAACTACTACGTCCTGAGACTCTCTAACCTCGCTTAGAGCGAGCCCGGCGGCGTCCGCTATGAGGAGCACGGACTCCGCGTAGCCGACGTGCCCCGTCATCTCGCCCCTCTTAAGCCTCTCCCTCACCACGCTGGGGTCCTCTCCGACCCCTATCTTACGCTGGAAGGGTAGCCTCCTCTTGGAGGCGTCGAGGCTCCTCACAGCCCTGACCCTCTCCACCACGCCGATACTTGCAGAGACGGCTATTGCCAGGGTATCCAGTAGGAATCCGGGGTTGATCCCCGTCCCGATTACGCTGACACCCCTCGATCTAGCGTGCGAGTCTATGAGCCTAGCGATGCGCGGGTACCTGTAGTACGGGTATGCTAGCGTTTCGCATGTCGATACCACATCGGCGCCGACGTCGACTGCAGCTAGTATTTGCTTGTAGACCCTGTCCAGGAAGGAGCCTGTAGCGTGTATAACAACGTCAACGCCGCGGAGGACGTCGGGATCCTTTGAGGCACTCACCCCCAGCCTCTCTTTGAGGCCTAGAATCTCCCCGACGTCCCTACCCAGTATGGAGGGGTCTATGTCGACTACGGCGCTTACCTCGTGCCCCCTCTGGAGCGCCTGCTTGGCTATCAGCCTACCTATGCTCCCGAAGCCGTAGAAACCCAGCTTAAGCCCCACGCGCGTGCACCCGGTATAGGGGGGAGGCATCTCCCATACTTAAGCCCAGGGCCTCCCCTTCAGCGTCTCCTCTAGGGTGTCGAGGAACGACTCGAAGGCTTTGAGGAACCTCTCCCTCTGCTCGCTGGTATGCACGAGTGAGGGGAGAAGGTGCATTGTGCCCTCGGTCAGGTAGAGTATGCCGTTGACCCTCATGTAGAGGTTAGCAACCCTTTCCACGACCCTGCTCCACCGGAGCTCGCGGGCCTCCCGGGCGTTCCAGGGCCTCCGGCTCCGGGTGAAGTGTATGCCTATCATGCTGCCAGCGCCCGTGGCCCAGCAGGGCCTCCCGTGCTCCTCACATAGCCTGTCGAGCCTCGCCTTGAACTCCTCCCAGGCCCTATTCGACTCCTCGTAGAGCACCCTATTCCTCGCCAGGTAGGATACGAGCGCCTTCCCAGCAGCTATCGAGACCGGGTTGCCCACGAAGGTGCCCCCGTGGAAGCTCCTCCTGCGGGGATCGGGGTTTCTAATATGGTCTAACAACTCCATTACGTCACTCCTGCCCCCGAAGGCACCCGCCCCCGGCATGCCACCTGCCACAGCTTTCCCGAGCACAACTAGATCCGCGTTGACACCGTAGTACTCCTGGCCACCGCCAAGTGCCAGTCGAAAGCCAGTGATCACCTCGTCAAACACCAGTAGGGCCCCATACTGATCCGCTAGACGGCGCGCCTCCACCAGGAACTCGCGCCTAGCCTCAATGCAGCCGCCAGCGCCTAGGACAGGCTCGACGAACACCGCCGCGACCTCGTACCTCCTGAGAGCATCCTCGAGCGCATTAATATCGTTGAATGGTACCACTATAGTGTATTTTATGAAGTCCTCCGGTAGCCCCAGGCTTTCAGGGCCTCTCCAGGGGGGCGTTACACCCGTGTGGAGCGAGTCGTAGCCCCCGTGCCAGCCACCCTCCATCTTAACTATGTACTTCCTACCCGTGTAGGCCCTCGCCAGCCTCGCGGCGTACATGTTAGCCTCAGTGCCGCTATTGGTGAACCTTACCATCTCAACGTTAGGAATAACCTTTGTGAGTAACTCCGCGTACTCCACCGCTAGAGTGTTCTCGTAGCCCAGGTGGGTGCCCCTCTCGGCGGCGGCACGGCAAGCCTCCTCGACCACGAAGCGGGGTGAGTGCCCTAGAACGTGGGCTCCATGACCCATCCAGTAGTCGTCATACACGTTACCATCCACATCCACAACCTTAGTCTCAACGGCGCGCTCAATGAATGGGGGGTAGGGGCTCAGGTAGCGGATATGATAAGTCACACCCCCCGGAAGCACCTTCCTGGCACGCTCGAAGGCCTGCCTGGAGCGGGGCGTTTTCTTAGTGTACTCTTCAACTAGGAACTTCCAGAGGCCCTCGAGAACCGCATCAACCTCCAACGTTGATCCCACGTGTAGTGGGGGAGGATACTATAAGGCTATATGCTATATGAGCTGGTGCTTGATATAGCCCGGAGCTACTTAGTACTACAGCGAGGGGAGTCTTAGTACGAACACCTTTAACCCGCTACAGGGGCCTCTGGTATGCGGTGAGAGTATGAGCAGGAGCCTGAAGGAGCTGATCTATACTGCGGAGAGCAAGGAGGCCGCTGTCATGGAGAAGAAGGAGGGCCACCTACCAAAGATTGAGGCCCCCGACACTGTGAAGGCTGGAGAGCCCTTCCAGGTCAAGGTCAAGGTCGGCCCTCACCCCAACCAGGTCCAGCACAGCATAAGGAGGATAGAGTTATGGTTCAGCGAGGAGGGCAGGGCCTATAACCCCATAAGACTAGCCACCATAGAACTGGAGCCCGTCTACGCTGAGCCCGAGGTAACGGTGACTGTAACCCTCCAGAAGAGTGGAACCCTCCACGCGCTAGCCTACTGCAACCTCCACGGGGTCTGGGAGTCCACCAAGGACATAAAGGTCCAGTAGCCCCGCCCTCCGCTAACACAATTTTTATATGGGTATAGACCAGGCCTCCCCCGTCATGGGATCGGCGTGTGGGGGATATGCAGGCGTTTCTATACGTTTTCGCGTTATCCCTACTCCCAACGGTGGAAGGGCGCTACGCGGTACTCGCGGGGAGACTCTTAGGGCTCAACTGGGCTGAGACCCTAACCGCTGCCATCGGCGGCGTCATACTACTCGGCGTCACCCTACCATGGCTCTTACCTCTCGTGGATCTCGTAGCCCATAGGATGGCTGAATCCCAGCATGGGATCCTATCTAGGGCCGCCAGGGCTTACCTGGGCTACGTTGAGTCGCTGAGGAGGCGCTCTAGGAGGTATGTTGAGAGCTATGGGCTCCTCGGGTTAACACTCTTCGTCGCCCTGCCCCTCCCCGGCACTGGTGAGTGGAGTGGGGCCCTCGCCGCCTACCTGCTTGGGATAGATAGGAGGTTATCGATGCTAGCCCTCATGTTGGGGGGTCTCGCCTCTATTTCGATAACCCTACCCCTCTCCTATGGTACCCCTCCTTGGCGTTAGCGTTTAATCCCGTGTCGGGGAAATCATTTCTGGGGTGAGAGTCTTTTGAGTGTCCAAGAGCTGATAGAATACTTTAAGCGTGAAGCTGAGCGTGAGGAGGAGTATGCTAAGAGGCTCGAGGATACGGCGTCCAAGTCGAGGAACCTCATGCTTAAAACCCTAATGAAAGCCGTGTCCCTGGATTCTAGGAAGCACGCGGAGCTCTACCGGGCCCTGGCGGCGATGCTCGAGAAGCCCTCTCTTGTAACGGAGGAGGAGAGTGACGCCGTCTTAAAAGAGATAGAAAGGCACATTGAGGAGGAGCGCTCTTCCATCGAGGAGCTGGAGAGGCTGAGGAAGGATGAGAGACTGAAGGATAACGCGCCCGCACTCTTCATCATAGAGATGATGCTCAGAGACGAGAACTTCCACCACGCACTACTCAAGAGGCTCCACGACTCCGTAGTGAAGCCCCACACTCTGACTGAGAAGGATCTCTGGGAGATGCTGTGGAGAGACGCCCTGTGGCATGGAACCCCCGGCGGGTAAAGTCGAGGTGGATCAGGCGAGTGTAAACGCCCTACTGAGACTGGATAACGTCGTCGAGTGCACCGTAGTAGAGAGGCTTAACAGGTTCGTGGTAAAGGTGTTTAGAGGGTCAACCGAGGCCCTCGCCCACACCAACAATACTGGTAGCCTGAGGGGCGTGCTGGAGAGGGGGCGTAGAGCATACTGCCTGCCCAAGGCCTCGGGTAAAACAGGGTTTAGGCTTGTGGCCGTGGAATGCCCCGTAGGCGCTGCCGCCCTCATTGATACCACGCTTCAAATGCGCGCCTTCGAGGAGGCCCTGGCAAGGGACCTCATACCCTGGCTCCGCGGCTGCAGGCTCGCCCGCAGAAACCCTAGGGTGGGCGACTCGGTACTCGACTACCTGCTAGACTGCGGGGGTAGACCCACCTACGTAGAAGTTAAGAGCGCCGTGCTAAGACTCGGGGACGGCACCGCCTCATACCCGGAGCCCGCGAGCGCCCGTGGGCGCCGCCATGTAAGGGTTCTAACACGCCTCTCCATGGAGGGGTATAGGGCCTTGCTAGTCTTCATAGCCGCAATACCCGGATCTAAGGGCTTCAGGGTAAACAGCCGAGCCGACTCCCTCCTACCGAGGCTGCTCCTAGAGGCCTCCCTGAAGGGAGTCGTCATTAAGGCGTTATCTTTATACTACGACCCGCAGGCGAGGCTAGTGCTCCTAGAGAACCCCGACTTGCCAGTGCTACTCTAGTACCGGCAAAGCCGCTTAAGCGCCGCCCCGCGCGGGAGATGGTTGAGCGCCTCTAGCCTGCGCTTCAGTGCTTCCCGCCTCCAGAAAGCCCTCTCCCCCGCAGGGGGGGCTGTGGGGGTCGTCAACCCGGATCCCGAGTAGGTAGCAGCGCCTCGTTAGGCTACCGTAGAAGAGGCAGTTCTGACAAGAGGGTAATCTTTGATGAGCGGGGCCCTTCTCCCCGACTCCCTGCTTAGAAGCCATCCTCTTCAGAGCCCTCTCTATGCCTTTGTCGACTAACTCCTCTATAAACATAGCGTAATCCCTGCGCCCTAGAAGGTTAGCCATTAAGCCCGCCTTCATCGAAGCGTTAACCTCGAGTAGAACCCCGCCGTCGGCCCTCTTCAGGGTAAACTCGATGGTGAAGTCGTAGTCTGAGCCCTCGATGCTAGTGTAGGTTACCCTGTCATCCGCCTTCACTACTTTAAATCTAACCCTATAATAGCGCGTGAATCCCAGCTTAACCCACTTAAACACAACCTCGTATACCTCATCCTCCAGCCTCTTAACGGCATAAGTGTACTTGCCCGATCCCAGAAAGTCTTCAACGTCAAGCAGGCACTTAAGGCACCTATCGGGGCTGATGTTTAGCCTGCGAGCGGTTCTATGGCGAAGCAATACTGATACCCGCCCATAAGATACCCGTTGCATGGCATTAAGTTAGTAGGCTTATTTAGAACGCGTCAAACCCACGGGGAAAGACCTTACCTGCCCGTCCACGTAGCAGAGGCTATCACGGGTACAGCTTCCAGGATATAAACTCGGAGGGACCTTCTAGGCGGTGAGTGGGGGGTAAGCCATGGAGGAGGGGATCCCGGGCCATGCCTCTCACGAGAGATGGGCTAACGAGCTTCAGAGGAGGCTACGTGAACTGGGCGTCTCCTTCGAGGCTGAGGGTGAGGCGACTAGAATAAACCTGGGAGAGGGTATCGTGGTCGAGATAGCTGAGGCCCCCGAGGGGGAGGAGGGCTATGCTGTCGTGGCAAATATACCCCTCCCCACAGGAGGGGATCCCGAGTACGCCGACTCAGTGGCGCTAGCCCTGAAAGTGCTGGCGGCGCTTGGCAGCGAGTTGAAGTACGAGTTGGACGAAAGCCTGCCTGGGTATCCGATGCTACGGGTGAGGGCGGTCTTCAAGGATCCTCTCGATATGAGTAGGAGGCTCTTGGAGGTTCTCGAGAGCGTTGCAAAACGGTAGAGGCCCCGCCTGGATCCCCACCCTACTCCACTATCGACGGATTCCTCCTATACTCCTCCCTTACAACGAACGGGAATGTTACGGTCGTTATCATCGCCATGGCTATTATAGCCGTGTAGAGCTTGTCATCAATTAAACCGTACCTGAGCGCTATTAGTGTCAGTATCATCCCGAGGGTTCCCCTGGCATTCATAGCCCATCCTATGAACCATAGCTGCCTTAGCGACAGCGTGGTAAAGGGCTTAGCGGCCACTGTGCCGCCTATCTTGCCTAGAAAAGCTATGAGTGTTAGCACCGCTATCTCGACAGGGTTATGGAGAAGGTACTCCACATTAAAGTCCAGCCCTACAACTAGGAAGAAGAAGGGCACTAGGAAGCCCAGGACTATAGCCTCAATGGCCTCAACAACACGCTGGTGCTCCTCCCCCGCACCCTTCGCCGAGTGCGTAATGCTGTATTGGAGGAAGAAGCCTCCGAGGATAGCCCCTATAACGGGGCCCAGCTCGAATACAGCCCCGAGCGCCGAATAGAAGAGGAGCACCGCAGCGTAGAACCACAGCCCCTCATAACCCTTAATGCTAACTCTGGGGAGTAGACGCGCTAGGAGTTTCGATACGACGAGGCCTAAGACCAGATAGGCGACCGCGTAGACGGGCATCCTCAGCGCCTCTCCACTTAGAGTGCCAGCCTCTATCAACGCGAGAGCCATTGCGAGCGCGATAACCTCCATTACGTCATCGGCAACCGCCGCCAAGAGCGTTACAGCACCAATCCTCGTGTTGAGGACGCCCAACTCCATGTAGACCTTAGTTGTTATCTCCTCCGCGGTAACACCCAAGACGATACCGACTATGAAGGCCGCCTTCCAGTCATACCCAACATGGACCGCGTAGAGGTACCCCAACGCGAAGGGGAGGATGAAGCTTAGAGTTGCTATGGCCACGCCCTCCCTGGTAGCCCTTCTTATCTTATCGAGTTCTATCTCAAGGCCTGCAAGGGCAAGTAGCAGAAGCGCCCCAATCTCGCCCAGCGATCCTATAACGGAGATAGACTTATCATCGAGGAGGCCGGCCTTGACAACCGGCAGGCCGAGAATTATGCCGGCCGTGATCTCGCCTATCATCTCGGAGACTCCGACCTTCCTCGCTAGAGCCGACGCGACATAGGATAGTATAAAGGCTATTGAAACCGACACAATCCACCTATCGGCCTCCGGCACAAAAGAAATCCACTCGGCACTCAGAGCCCCCACACGCCACCAACCACTGAGAGCCAAGCTCCACAGGTTATTTATGAGAACTCCTCCGAGAACTTCTCAAGACTCTCAGCACCTAACCATCGGGCTCAGCCCACTCTAGGAGGGTGCTCTCGCCGGATGCAGCGAACCCTTATTTACTGAATGAATGGGTAGACATAGAATCGCTGAAGCTGGTGGGAGCTATGGCTAGAGATCATGTTATCGTGAGGATATGGCACGGCAGGGTTCCTAAAGATAAGGCTGAAGCCTATAGGGATTTCCTTGTGAAACGGGCAGTTCCCGATTACGAGTCCGTGGAGGGTAATCTAGGCGTTGAGATTCTCATGAAAGAAAATGGAGATGCAGTTGACTTCCTGATACTATCCTATTGGGAGAGTATAGATGCCATCAGGAAATTCGCTGGAGAGGATTATGAGAAGGCGAAATACTATGATGAAGATAGGGATTTCCTTCTAGAGTTTGAGCCAAAGGTACAACACTACTATCTGGTATGGTCATCACGGAAATTCGAATGACAAACGTTTCAAGTAAATACATACAATTATTATTGATAATTTATAATCGTCTTAGTCAGCTGGCTGTAAATGAGGATTGCTCTTAGTTAAGTTAGTCTTTCGCTATAGGCCCTACCACCTGTCTCTGGAGCCTCGCCCTTGCCGCTAGTAAGGCTTCGCGAAGTGCTTCCCTCCAGAGGCTACTCTCCAGATCGACTGCTCCCTCCTCCACTAGCTTGGCTAGTACTGCTAGTACGTGCTTGCAGAGGATCCTCCTCGGCGCGGAGCCGAG
>Ga0256833_1001679_pt1 | contig 16055 bp, 20 predicted proteins | sample 356284metaG_FD_190535 | JGI IMG/M metagenome (GOLD analysis project Ga0256833, IMG submission 190535) | Hydrothermal vent microbial communities from Mid Atlantic Ridge, Atlantic Ocean - 356-284 | ecosystem: Environmental > Aquatic > Marine > Hydrothermal vents | place: Atlantic Ocean: Mid...
TTGACCTCCTCGCCTTTCTCCACGAGTTCATGCACTTTCTCCGGAGGAGTAAGCATATCCCTGGAGTTGTACGTGTGGAATTCCCCAACATAACGCCAATCGATCGGTTTGGAAGTGAAGTAACCGATCAATGCCTGGATCTCGATCCGGGGCTCGAGGGCATGCACTTCCCGCAGCCATCGGTGGACGAAGGACGAGATCACAACCTCTTCGAGGGGAATTCCTACCCTCCTGATGAGTTCTAAGACCCTACGTACAACTGGAAAGTCTTCCATGGGATGCGGAAGGCGCTTTAGCTCCAGGTTCACGGTCCAACCCGCATCCCTGGTGAACTCCAGAGCTTCCTCCAGGGTAGGCACTTTCTCCCCTCGGTAGGATTCCGCCTCTTCCGGAGACACCGCTCCCGCAGCAACCTGCCCAAACGGGTCCTCGTCGATGAACCAGCTTCCGGCATCGAGAGATCGTATCTCCCGCAGCTTAAAGGTGGTGAACGTCCAGGGAGCCCGGTCCGGGAACACCTCCTCCACATTGGTGGTTCTCTTCAAGGAATCGTCGTGAAAAAGAATGAGTTCCTCGTCGGCAGTTACCGCCACATCGGTCTCCCAGAGATCGGCGCCTACTTCCAGTGCCTTCCGAGCAGCGGCCAGGGTATTCTCCGGGGCAATGCTGCGGGCGCCCCTGTGTGCTATGACCTTTACTCTTCGGCCCATGTCACTTTTCCTGCCCCAACGCAAATCCTTTGGTGAACTGCTCCCTCAGGAGCATGAACACTATCATGGGAGGTATCATTGCCAGGATCGCTCCCGCCATCACCACGCCCCAGTTCGTGACGTCCTGTACAGCGGTCATGCTTCTCAGACCAACCTGAATCAACTGCAGACGCTCCTCCCGAATGATGACCAACGGCCACAGGTACTGGTTCCACATGTAGATGAACTGGATCAGTGCCAGAGCGCCGATCGTGTTCCACGACATCGGGAGAAGTATGTTGAACAGGAATCTAATCGGGCCAGCTCCATCCACGCGCGCGGCATCTACCAGCTGGGATGGGATGCTGGAGAAATGCTGCCGGAACAGGAATACGCCCGTGGCGCTGGCGAGAAACGGCACAGTCAGGGCCAGGTAGCTGTTGCTCCACCCAAGGTTGGACACCAACTGGAACAGGGCAACTATCATGATCTCGGTGGGCATCATCAAGGTGAAAAGAATGAAATAGAAGATCGGTTCCTTGAGAGGGAAATCGAAATAGACTATCCCAAGTCCTGCGAACATGGAAAAGGCCGTCTTGAAGAACATCACTATTGCCGCTACTATGAGCGTATTCTTCATGTAAATACCGAGATTGGCTGCCTTCCATGCAGTGACATAGTTCTGGACGATAGCCGTACCAGGTCCGAATATTGGCGGGTAATGGAACACCTGAGCCCGGGTCTGGGTGGACTTAGACAGGGCAAACAACACCGGTGCCATCACGAGAAACGTTATCACTATCAGTGCAGCGTGGGTCAAAAGCTCTTCCCTCGTCTTTCTACGCATAGCTCAACCTCCGTAATGGACATGCTTGCCGCTGGTTCGGAACTGGATCAGGGTAAGCCCCACGACAAGCGCAAACAGTATGACGGATTCGGCTGCCGCCATCCCCGTTTTGTAATATTCGAAACCGTTCCGGTACAGATGGTAGATCATCACGTTCGTGGCGTCCTGAGGTCCGCCTTTCGTGACGATATCGACCATGCCGAATATGTCGAAGAAAGAGTAAGTGATGTTCGTTATCAACAAGAAAAACGTCATCGGGGAAAGCAAAGCAAAAGTCACGGACCAGAATTTTCGCCACGCTCCAGCGCCATCTATCTCGGCAGCCTCAAGGACTTCCGTGTTTATGTTCTGCAACCCTGCAAGGTAGAACACAATGTTGTACCCAAGGTTCTTCCATATGCTGGCAATCACTATCAATATCAATGCCAGGTTCGGATCCCCAAGCCAATTCACATCCTTGCCGGTAAGCTGAGCGGTTATGTAGCTGACAGGGCCAAACCCGGGGGAGAACATGAACAGGAACACGACACCAGCCACCGCCGGAGAAAGCGCATAAGGCCAGATCAAAAGCAGATGATAGATTGGAGCGCCCTTGATGGGCTTGTTCGCCAGGATTGCGATGAAAAGAGATATCCCCATCCCGAGTATGACCACGAGAGCGGTTATGACTATCGTCACCCAGACAGTGTGCCAGTACTCCGTACTGTGGAGAAGCTCAACATAGTTCCCCAGCCCTATGAAATGCTTCTTCATCCCCAGGAACGCCGTTCGATACGCCGAGAGCCTGAAAGTCTGGATTACAGGATAATACAAGAAGACGGCAAGGATCACCAGTGTGGGGGATAACAAAATGAACGGCAAAGTCTTACCTTTGAATTTCGCTGTGTACATACGCACCCCCTCTTCGAGTCCATTCGAAATTATTCTACCGACAAACCGACGACGGCACAAAGAGCGGCAGAGGGGCATTCCCTCTGCCGCTCGGTCGATTCGTACGGAATCCGAGCTTACTTGATAGAAGCGTTGTAGTCCTGCAGGGCCTTGTCCGCTTTCTTCTTGGCCTGAGCAAGCGCATCGTCGACGGAAGCTTTGCCCGCCAGGACCTGCTCTATCGCCTGCTCGATGATGGTGCGGATTTCAGGGAACGGCCCCATCAAAGCACCCTGGGTAGCGCGGTCAGCTTTGGTCTTGAGAAGCTGATCGAACGCAGCCTTGTAAGCAGGATTCCTCTGGAACCAGTGCTCTTTGTCCAGAACTTCCACGGAGGATTTCCGGATCGGGAAGTAACCGGTGCCCTTGTGCCAGCGCACGGCGTTCTCGATGTTGGTGAACCAGATCACGAATTCCTTGGCTGCATCCAGCTCCTTCTGCGGATGGTTCTTGGTGAGCCAGAGGCTCGCGCCGCCCACCACCACTCCGTGCCACGGCTGATCACCAGGGTAAGGCAGATAGCCGGTTCCAAGTTCGAAGCCGTTTTCAGCAGCATCACGCTGACGGTTCACCACGTCGCTGGTGGAAGTGATCTCCATTGCAGCCTGGCCGGAGACGAAGATGGCGTCTGCGCCGTCCCAGTCCTCCAGCTTGCCGCTGTAAGCATAGTAATGCTTGTCGTACATCTCCTTCCACCACTTGACGATCCGCTTAGCAGCGTCGCTGGTCAGGTTAACCTCGGTGGCGCGTCCGTCGCGGCCGTTGCCATTGTTGGCGAGCATGGCGCCCTGGACGGCCATCCACTGCTCGAAGAACCAGCTGTGGAGCGGCCAGGAGACGCAATTCTTGGCAGCGCCGCTGGAAACGATCTTGTTACAAGCGTTCAGCATTTCCTCGAAAGTTCGAGGGGGTTTCTCAGGATCCAACCCGGCTTTCCTGAAGATGTCCTTGTTGTAGTAGAGAATTGGGTTGGAGGAGTTCCACGGCATGGAATAGAACTTTCCGCCAAAGTTGTAGTAATTGGCAACGCCGTCGATCAAATCCTTCGGCTGATATTCATCCGGCTTCGCCAGGCTTGCAAACGGGACGAAAATGCCGGAATCCAGCGCCATCTGAGACCCAACCTCAAAGATCTGGACGATATGAGGAGGATTGCCCTGCTTGGCAGCAAGGATCGCAGCGTTCAAAGTATCCCTGTAAGAGCCCTTGAACTCGGCTTTGACGTAGATCTTGGGATGAGTGTAGTTGAAATCATCGACCATGCGCTGGATGAACAGCTTTCGACCGCCGCCAAACGCGTGCCAGAACTCGATCACGGTCGCACCGGGCGGGATTTTTTCAGCCGCCGGCTTGGCAGGAGCTTTGGTGGGTGCCGGAGCCTTGGCAGCCGCAGGGGCTTTCGTTGCCTGCTTGGCACCGCCGCATGCGGTGAGCACCAGGGGCAACAACATGACTAACACGGCGAAAATGATCAAATACTTTTTGGACTTCATCGACATTTCCTCCTTTGGAGTGATTGTAAAACTTCGCCTACTCTAAAACACAAAACATACCAGATTCTTGAGAAGACTTTCCCCTTACACATCACCTCCTCTCTTCGTGGGTATGTGAAACTTGAATGGACAAAAATCTTGATGCGAGAACTCCCACAGAACAAGGCTTAGTGGGAACTCACGTGAAACATTATACGCCACATCAAGTCAATGTCAAATGTGCGAAACACACAATTTCAAAAATTGGACTGTACGGGTAACATATTGTCCGCCGAAAACTGCACATTAGCACACCGCCTACGGATATTTCCAATGCAACTTGCATGTAGGGTATAATCTCCTCGCCGGATGTTCGGACGATCATATCAAAACGCACATGGTGAATCGCCTTGGAAGAATATTTCTGGGAAGCCACGAGCACATCTCCCGAAAACACTCTGCTCTGGGGCGAAGTGTTGGGAAAGCAGCTCCGCTCCGGGGATACGATCGCGCTGGAAGGGGACCTGGGAGCAGGTAAGACGGTGCTCACCAAAGGGATTGCACGCGGCCTCGGAATCGAAAGCCGCATCACCAGCCCCACCTTTACCCTGATAAACGAGTACCGGCTCGACGGAACGATTTTCTACCACGTGGATTGCTACCGCCTTGGTGGTTCCGTCGACTCAACCGCGGAAGGGATATCGATTGGGTTGCCGGACATCCTGAACGGAGAAAACATCGTCGTGGTGGAATGGGCTGGAAAGGTGAAAGCCCTCCTGCCCCACGCTTATCTGTGGATAGAGCTACACCATGCAGGGGAAAATTCCCGAAAACTCCTGGTAAAAGGGATCGGACGGCGCGGAGCAGAGCTGGCAGAAAAATGGCTACAAAGCCTGGAGGCGATGAAATGATCCTTGCCATGGACACTTCCACCGAACAAGCAAGCATTTCCCTCTTTTCCGAAACCGACGGCAAAGTGATAAGCGAAATTTCATGGATCAGTCACCGGAGACACACGGTGGAGCTGATGCCCAAGGTGAATTCGCTCGTCCGCGAGGCCGGGATCGACGCAAGCGACCTAAGCGCCATCGCCGTTGCGCTGGGTCCCGGTTCGTACACAGGCCTGAGGATATCGCTAAGCGCCGCCAAAGGGATCGTCGCAGTGACGAAGAAACCGCTGATCGGCATTCCAACCCTCGCCGTCACCGCATACCCCCACATTACGAAAGGGCTCCCCGTGCTCGCCGTACTGCAAGCCGGCAGGGGACGCGTTTGTTGGGCCACGTATGAACCGGAAGAAATCGACATCGGGCAGAGCCAACGGGAATACAGACTCGGCGCAATCGAAGAAATGGTGGATTCACTGCAAGGCAGGGATTCGGAGATTCTCGTGGCAGGTGAACTTTCGGAGGCCATAATCTCCGCCATCGAAGAGCGCCATCAGGCGTATCGGGTAGCCCTCCCCGGCACGAACATCAGGCGCGCCGGACATCTCGCCGCCATGGCATGGGAGCGGCTGAAAAGGGGAGAACAAGACGACCCTGTAACCCTCTCCCCGATCTACCTTCCAAGGACCATCTGAAGAAAATGAAGACGAAAATCACTCTCAGGCCCATGGCCATGGAAGACGTGCCCGAAATCTCTATGCTGGAAAAGGAACTTTTTCCATCCCCTTGGTCGGAAAAAGCGTTTGCTTCGGATATCTCGAAAAACCCTTTCGGATACCACATGGTGGCCGAGCACGACGGAAAAATCATCGGGTACATCATCGCATGGTTCATGGTAGAAGACGTGCACATCGCCACCATAGGCGTGGACACGGCATGGCAGGGCAGAGGATTAGGGAAACTACTGATGTTGATGGCAATGCGGTGGGCATTGAACATGGAAACTCCAGTAGTTACCCTGGAGGTCAGACCATCGAACGAGAGAGCCCGGAGATTGTACAGGGCTTTGGGATTCGAAGCAGTGGGTAGGAGAAAGAACTACTACAAAGCCACCGGCGAAGACGCCCTCATAATGACCAACTCTCATGTGAATTTCGATCGCCTCAACGATCTCTGGCAAAAAGCGGCGGCGGGCTTCGACATCGAGATAGAGGATGAATGGTTTCACGAAGGAGGATTACAATGGGAAAACTCGAAGAACTGAACAGAGAAATAGCCGTGTGCAAAAAGTGCAACCTTGCGTACAGCAGAACGCGGCCGGTCCCAGGAGAAGGGCCGGAAGATGCGGAGATAATGTTCATCGGGGAAGCCCCCGGCTTCCACGAAGACAGGCAGGGGAGACCTTTCGTGGGCGCATCCGGCCACTTCCTCGACGAACTTCTGGAAGAAATCGGCCTTTCCCGAAAGGACGTTTTCATCACCAACGTGGTGAAATGCCGTCCTCCGGGGAACAGGGACCCCAAGCCGGAAGAACTGAAAGCATGTGCGCCTTACCTGAACGAACAAATAGCCATCATAAAACCCAAACTCATCGTCACCCTGGGCAGGTTCTCCATGGAAAGATATTTCCCAGGAGAAAGCATCTCGAGAATCCATGGACAGTACAAGCGTATTGGGAACACAGTGTACCTGCCTCTTTTCCACCCCGCGGCCGCACTCCGTCAGAGAAGATGGAAGGAGGACCTGCGGGAGGATTTCCACAAAATTCCGGAGCTCCTGAAAATGGTGAAAGAAAACCCCATCGAAGAGGATGGTTCATCCAACTCCGACGAGGAATACCAGCAGTTGAGTCTGTTCTGATGTGCCGACCTGTTGCCCCGAATCGAAAAATGGGCTTCGAGACAACCGCTCATCCTGCAAATGGGCGTTGTCTTTTGACATAGGTATCCTGCTGCCATATAATCTTTTGATGGCTGTAACGCTCTCAATCAGCCGGAAGAGAAAAATGATAGAATTCAACGTAGCGCAACTGTTGAAAAGCCCCATCGGGGCCACAAGAGAATACGAACTGGACGACGACGTCAGCCGGCTGGATCCCGGCATCCACACCATCAAGAATATTATCGGGCACATCACCTTCATGAAAACCGCCCAGGGGATTCTGGTGGAAGGGAAGGCTATAGCCGAAGTGGAGTTGATCTGCAGCAGGTGCCTCAAACCGTTCGCGCAGACGATAGAGGTAGCGTTTGCAGACGAGTTCCGCCCAAGGGTGGACATCGTAACCGGGATACCGCTGGACGTATCGGGGGTCGAAGAGGCACTCCTGATAACTCCAAGGCACATGCTCGTCCTGGACGAACTGATAAGGGAGAAATTATTGCTGGCAATCCCGATGAAGCCTTTATGCTCCCCAGATTGCAAGGGGCTTTGCCCGGTTTGTGGACACGATCTCAACGAAGGGCCGTGTGAACATGTAGGGCAGAGAAGCGTTCATCCGGCGTGGCTGGTGCTGGAGCAGCTTCTGGACGATAAAAGCAGATGAAAATCAAAGAAATTTCTTAAGGAGGACGTTCGATATGCCACCGTTGCCAAAGAAAAAGACAGCAAAAGCAAGAAGAGATCGCAGAAGGTCTCATCTCGCATTGGGGAAAGTCCACCTGGTGGAATGCCCGCGGTGCCATCGCAAGCACCTGCCACACCACGTGTGCCCCAACTGCGGGTACTACGCGGGCAGGGAAATAATCGAAGTGGAAGAAAAAGAGTAAAAAGACAAGGATACCGACGGTCAGGGCGCAGGCGACTCACTGCGCCCTGGTTTTAACGGCCGCACCTTGTGGATTCGTCAACTCATCGATACAGGAGGAGGCATGAATTCCCTGGCTTTGGTATTCCCCGGGCAGGGCTCGCAATTCGTAGGAATGGGGAAAGCCCTCGCGGAGGCGTTCGACGAAGCACGCTCGGTATTTCAAGAAGCTGACGAAATACTGGGCTTCGATCTCTCCCGGCTCTGTTTCGAAGGGCCGCAGGACAAGCTGACAGACACCATAAACGCCCAACCTGCATTGCTGGTGGTAAGCATCGCGACGATGAAGGCCATAGAATCGCAAGGTATCCAGCTCCCCGACCCCGCTTACGTTGCAGGGCACAGCATGGGAGAATACTCTGCCCTGGTGCGCGCGGGCTCGTTGAGCTTCGAAGATGGACTGAAGCTGGTGCGTGAAAGAGGAAAACAGATGAAGCTGGCCGGAGAGAGGAATCCGGGCGGCATGGCTGCAATAATAGCCCTGAGCGAAGAGAAGATCGAAGAAGCCTGTGCGACCGCATCCGAGCAAACCGGGAGACCGGTGCAAATAGCAAATTACAACTGCCCGGGCCAGGTCGTGATTTCTGGGGATAAAACAGCCCTCGAGCGGGCAATGGAGATCGCCAGAGAAAACGGGGCCAAGCGCGTAATACCGCTCGCCGTGAGCATTGCTGCCCACTCACCGCTCATGCTGAGCGCCGCTTCCGCCCTCGCCGAAACCATCGAACGAACCGATATCAAGCCAGCTCGGATACCGGTCGTGGCGAACGTCTCCGCTGCCCCAATGGCGGATCCGGACGAGATCCGCCAGGAATTGATAAGCCAGCTGACCGCCTCAGTGAGATGGACCGAATCAGTGGAGTGGATGATCGGCCAGGGGGTGGACACGTTCGTGGAGATAGGAGCCGGCAACGTCCTAAGTGGCCTGATCAGGAGGATAAACAGGAAAGTCAAGACGCTAAGCGTGGGAGATCCCGAAGGGATGGAAAAGCTGGCCGAATTGCTGAATTCTCGCGAACAATGATCTTGTGCACCGAGGAGGGGAAATGAAGCTGGAGGGGAGAATAGCAATCGTCACGGGAGCGTCAAGGGGAATAGGCCGCGGCATAGCCATCCGACTTGCACAAGAAGGAGCAAAGGTGGTGGTAAACCATCGGGACAGCAAAGACCAGGCGGAGGAAGTGGCGCGCACGATAAGGGAAGCCGGTGGAGAAGCAGTAGTGATGCAGGCAGACGTCAGCGACTTCAAGCAAGCTCAGCAGCTGATCGCCGACGTGCGAAAGCAGTTCGGGCGCATCGACATACTCGTGAACAACGCAGGCACCACTCGCGACAATCTGATCATGCTCATGAAAGAAGAAGAGTGGGACACCGTGATCAGGACGAACCTGAAGAGCACCTTCAACTGCTCCAAAGCTGTGGCAAGATGGATGGTCAAGCAAAGATACGGCAGGATCGTCAACATCACCTCGGTAATAGGGCTTGCGGGACAAGCAGGACAGACGAACTATGCAGCATCCAAAGCCGGAATCATTGGTTTCACAAAGAGCCTTGCCAAAGAGCTGGGCAGCAGGAACGTAACCGTCAACGCAGTTGCTCCGGGTTTCATTCCAACAGACCTCACCGAAGTCTTGAGCGATGAGATGAAACAGGATATACTTAGATCGACCCCGCTGGGGAGGTTTGGCTCGCCGGAGGACGTGGCTGCAGCAGTTGCGTTCCTGGCATCCGACGATGCAAGCTTCATCACGGGGCAGGTGCTTTCTGTGGACGGCGGACTGGTAATGCAGTGATAGAATAAGGATTGTGGAAATGGGCAACAGCAAAGCGGTAAAAGAAAAAGACAGCCTTGGCAGCATCACCATAGATCCGGAGGTGCTATCGGATCTCATAACATTGAAAGTAAAAGAAGTGCCGGGCGTGGTGGAAGTGTTGAAGGAAGAATCTTCGCGCGCCCTGACGCGCCTGTACCCGCAGAAAGAAGAGCCAAACCGGTACAAGATGGTGGGAGAAGAGGTGTCCGTGGAAATACACCTGAAGGCCCGCGGCGATTTCAACATAAAATCGCTGGGAGAGGCCGTGCAGGAAGCCATCAGACAGGAAATCGAGGACCTGCTCGGGCTCAGATCCGGCCCGATCAACGTATACATCGATGAAATCGAGGTGCCTGAGAAGGAGATTTGATGGCAGCGAAAAGACACCAAGCAAGAGCCAACGCCCTGACAGCCCTTTTCGAAATAGACCTTACCGGGCACAATCCGGCAACCGTCGTTCAGGAAAGGTTGTTCAGAAACCCATTGCCGTCGAAAGCTGCAGATTTCATGACTCGAATAGTGAACGGAACGCTGAAGAACATCGCCGATTACGATTCGATCATCGAAAAATTCGCCCCAGAATGGCCTGTGAACCAGCTCCCAGTGGTGGATAGAAACATCCTGCGGATGGCCTTGTACGAACTCGAATACGAAGACACACCGGTAAAAGTTGTGATCGACGAAGCCGTGGAACTGGCGAAAACATACGGAGGAGACAACAGCCCCCGTTTCATAAATGGAGTACTTGGAAGCATTGTCAGACACAATGCCATCGAGAGGAAAACAGAAACCAACAAAGTAACAGGTGCCGGAGAGCGCCCTGTTCAAGGGGGTTGACAAATGGAACTGTTCGGTATTGGTCTACCTGAACTGCTGCTGATCCTGTTGATCGCGCTGATAGTGTTGGGGCCGGACAAACTGCCCGAGGTCGCATCACAGCTCGGGAAAGCAGTACGCGAATTCCAGGCAATCTCTAAAGGCTTCACTGAGGAATATTACAAGGAACTGCAAAGCGCCGCAGAACAAAAGCCTGTCAGTCCAAAACCAAACCCGACCGACGAAGACGAAGTCGAAGAAAAACAGAAAGAGCAAAACGAAGAAGACACGGGTACCATTACCGCCAAAGAGACCGCCGGGGTGGAAGAAACTGAGGTGAAAGAAGAGTGAGCCCCAGACAACGCACACGACGGAACAACGAAGCCAGAATGACCCTCGTCGAGCACCTGCTCGAGCTTCGGACAAGGCTCATACGGGCGACCATAGCGCTTGTCATCACCACAGCCGTCAGCGTAGCATTCACGAGCAAGCTACTCGAAATCCTGGTGAAGCCGATGTCGGGCAGGCACCCCGTGGCGCTACACCCCACCGAAACCATCATCGTGTACTTCAAAGTGGCCCTGATAAGCGGGCTCGTGCTGGCGATGCCGGTGATAATTTACGAACTGCTGATGTTTGTGCTGCCGGGGCTCACGCCAAAAGAGCGCCGAATGGTGAAGATAGTAGTGCCATCCGCCAGCGTTCTCTTCCTGATCGGGGTGCTCTTCGCCGCCTTCGTGATGCTACCGTTCGCCATCAAGTACCTCGAAGGATTCCTTGCATCCACGATAACCCCAACCTATTCCATTGACAAGTACATCTCTTTCGTCACCACCGTGATGTTCTGGATGGGAGTGGTCTTCGAAACGCCCCTCATAATTGCTTTTCTCGCCTGGATGGGAGTGATTTCCCCCAAACAGCTCAGCAAAGGCCGCAGGTACGCCATAGTGCTGATAGCAATCATAGCAGCCGTAATCACTCCGACACCTGATCCGGTCAACATGACCATCGTCATGGTGCCTCTGCTCCTGCTGTACGAAATAGGCGTCATTCTCGCCAGGATAACCTACAGGGAAAAACATAAGAAACTTCCTGAACAAACCTGATCGGTTCGGCCAAACGAAACCGGAGAGACAACCATGGGAACAGAAACCAACAGCGTCGATTTGACACCTGAAGTCAAAAAGAAACTGCTCGAGTTCCAGCGGACCGAAATCACCGAATACGCCATATACAAAAAACTTGCCGAATGGATCGATATACCGAAGAACAAAGCCGTGCTGGAAAAGATCGCCAGAGAAGAACTCGCCCACTACAACCTCTGGAAGAGCTACACCGGCCAGGACGTAGAGCCCGATGAAGGAACCGTGCGCAAGTACTACTGGCTCAGCAGGATTTTCGGCTTTACCTTCGGCGCAAAGCTGATGGAAAGAGGCGAAGAGGATGCACAGGAAAGCTACGAAGGACTGCGCACGGTCCTGCCGGAGATCGACAAAGTCATCGAAGAAGAAGACCGGCACGAACACGAACTTCTCGACCTGCTGGACGAAGAGAGGCTAGCTTATGCAAGCTCCGTGGTGCTCGGATTGAACGACGCACTGGTAGAATTGACCGGCGCACTGGCAGGGTTCACTCTGGCACTGCAAAATGCCAGACTCATCGCCATCATCGGCTTGATAACGGGCATGGCGGCAGCCCTTTCGATGGCGGCATCGGAGTACCTATCTACCAAAGCGGAACCGGAAGGGAAGGATCCCATCAAAGCAGCCCTTTACACAGGCGGAGCTTACCTCGGAACGGTAGCCGCTCTCATATTGCCGTTCCTCCTGCTGAGCAATTACTACGTGAGCCTAGTGCTAACGCTGATGTTTGCCGTGATGATAATTGCTCTGTTCAACTATTATATCTCCGTCGCGAGAGATCTGGACTTCAAACACCAGTTTCTCGAGATGACGATAATCAGCCTTGGAGTTGCCGCATTCAGCTTCCTGATAGGATACCTGCTCCGGGCCTTCTTCGGTGTAGACGTGTGAACGGGAGAAGAAGATGAGCAAAAAGTGTACCGCCGCTCTGCTGGCGCTGGTTCTGATCTCGTTCCTCATAAGCCTGTATTTCTACCCCAGGCTTCCCGATGAAGTCGCATCTCACTGGAACGCTCGAGGCGAGGTGAACGGATACACTTCCCGATTCTGGGGCGCATTCTCCATGCCCGTTCTACTTCTCGGGATCGCAGCTCTTCTGATTCTCATACCGAAAATAGACCCTTTGCGGAAAAACTTTCGATGATTTCGTGGCCCGAGGCGGGCAGACGCCCGCTGACTAACAATTTGTAGGTCGGACTGACAGTCCGACGGGACGGGCTGACAGCCCGTCCTACAAGTTACGCTGCGCAAAGAGTAATTTCAAAAAACCGGATTCTGGGTGAGGAATGCGATCCACAGGCTCGGAGCAACGATTTTCAAAGCGCTTGGGGTGATGATAATAGCCTCGATCTTCCTTCCGCCCCGCTTCCTGCTATGGGCGCTCCTTGGAGGCACGGTGGTCGCGTCGCTGGCGCTCATCGTGTACTCTTACGTGTTGCACGAGAGCGAAACCCGGACAAAAGAACAAAGGCGATAGTCCCACTCTCTCGCAATCACACCGCGAGTTGCACCAATACAAGGCCAAACAGAGCAAGCATCCCTATGAGGTACAAAACGGCATGAACGGTTAGTACGCCGATCCACTCTATCCAACGGTACTTCTTTCCCAATAACCCTATCAGGAGAAAAAACATCCCCAGCGAAGCCGTAAAGAACACACCCCACTTCCCCAATCCCCCAGGGTAAGCCGTCTGAAAAAGTGCAAAGCCGAAAGCAAGCGCAGATACTGCAACGGACGTCCGCCCGCGAAAAGCCTGCCGCAAGCCCACAGCCCACCCGGCACTTATGGCGATCAAAGCTGGAAAGAGATACCTTCCTTGGTGCTGGACGAAGAGCAAGTTGTAGCCCACGTACTCCGCAAGCACGCCCAGGAAGAGCAAAACCAGCAGTACGATCCCGGCTTTCTGTCCCCTGCTCAGCTCCAGATCGTGGCGGATGAAGGCTTTCCACATGGCGGAGAGAAGCCCGACGAACACGGTCACCGACAACACCTCCAAGAACAGGTAAATCCTCTGATCCATGAAGGCGCTGAGCCAGCCGAAAACACCCCAGAAGCTATCGAAAGTAAAAGCGAAGTAGCGATGGAGATAGCTGTGCCATCCGAATTTCTGTATCCAATCGGGGGTACGCGGCTGCCCGATCACCACCGAGCCATGCCGACGGAGGCCGAGAAAATCCGGCCACCCGTACACCAGCACATCCCTGAAATACCATGGTGCTGAGATCAATGCAGCAGGAGCCAGCACAGACGCGTACCCGTCGGCCCATTTCCATGCGCCCCATCTTCCCCAACCGGCCATGGCCACGGCGAGCACGGCAATCGCCACCGCCACGTAAGCCGTGGTCTTGGTAACGAGTATCAGCCCCAGAACAACCCCAAGCCTCGCGAGAGATCGCCGGGTTGGAGGTTTCACATCCAGAACCAGCCGGAGCGAAAGGCATACGGCCACGGCAAGCAGCACCTCCGCCAGGGAATCGTTATCGACGCCCGCCATCATGGCCGTGTGCATTGGTAGAACCGCCACGAAGGAAGCCGCCGTCAACGCAATCCAACGCCTTCGGGGAAATAAATCGAGCAAAACACGGTAAATCAGGACGAGCAACACGGCCCCAAGGAACACCGAAAAGAGCCTCAACGGCAATATTCGCCCCCCAAAAGCCAGAAAAACCGGAACCTCCAGCAGATAATAGAGGGGTGGCTGGTGAAATTCATATCGTATCGGATCAATGCTCATCCCGGACGGGAATTTCCTGGACTTGATTTCCTCCAGATACTCAGCAGGATAGTCGCCCCTCTTCAAGACCGGAAATCGACCGTGGCGCGCAACATATCTGATGTAGTTGTAGTGAGCCGGTTCGTCCGGAACCTGCCAGGCAGGCGTCAGAGCTGCGTATAGAACACCTGCCACCAGGTAAGCCAGAATGGCGGCCACGAGTCCCCAATTCAGCCTTCTTCTCTTGATATCCGTGCTCATTCGGACAACACCAACCCCTTCCTCACGACCCGGGTAGAGAAGATGTCGATTCCCATGACGTCCAGAACGTCGAACGCCCTGACGGAAGCGCCTGCCCTGTGGCTCAACGTCATGCGGATACCCACGCTCCCGCCTTTCTCGAAAGCCTCCAGTCTTTCCACCAGAGGCCGAATGTCCACGTCTTTGGTCTTTTTCCTGGTGCGCCGGGTGTAGACGATACGATCTCTGGCAAGGAACTCCTCCACGAGATGCTCCACCTCCTCTCGCCCGATACCACCCACAACCGCTTCGTACACGCCGAAAAGGAGTGATACCTGCAGCGCCGGTTCATCCATCGGGACATCCCGCACATCTTCCAGGCGCAGACCCGGAGGCAGCACCGGTTCCACCAATCCACGGAAACCGCCCACGTGCATTTTTTCTACCAGCCAGAGATCCAGCAACTCCGCTTCTCCCCAGATCCCCACCGGAAGAGCTGCTGCAAACTGCATCTTCGGCTGGGGGTGGAACCCCTGGGAAAAAGCCATCGGCAGGTCTGCCCGCCTGAACGTTCTCTCCCACGCTTTGACCATATCGAGATGGGAAACAAACCTCAGCATCGGATCCATAGAAAAAGTGATCCTTATCCGCTGGATCGGTCTACTGCTCTTGATTGTCCCCCTCACGAAAGAGCCTCCGCTTTCCTTGGTTCTCCGGGAACGACCGGGACAGGCCCAGGTGAAACTGGCTGGCGCTTCTTTCCCCTCCCTATGGGCGGACAGCGCCATGCCTCGTCTGGCGTATTCCTCCTCAGACGATGAAAGTGCCGGATAATTCCGCACGAATAGCAATGCTCGCGGCAGTCCGGAAGCAACAACCCCTCTTTGGAATTCATGAATTCCGCTTTCAGGAAAGATTTGTCCACACCGGCACTCACCACGTCCCACGGGAGAATCTCGTCGAGGCTCCGTTCTCGATAGAGGTACCATTCCGGGGCAAGGCCGATTTCCGCAAGCGCTTTTCGCCACAAATCCCAATCGAAATGCTCTGCCCAGCCGTCGAACCGGGCACCCCGCTCCCAGGCCAGCTGGATGGCATCGCTCAACCGCCTATCACCGCGCGACATCAACGCCTCGAATGCCGTCTCTTCCGGCTTGTTCCAGTTCAGGTGAAAACCACCGCCGCGGAGGTTCCGGCGAAGGAAATTCACTTGTTCTTCTATCTCCTCCGGCCTGGCAAGCGGCACCCACTGGAACGGGGTCTGCGGCTTTGGGACGAAAGTGGAAACCGTCAATCGCACCTGAGTTCTCCTCCCCACGTGCTTCCGCCCGATTTCGCGCACCTTCCTGGCAAGCTCTACGATCCCCCTCACGTCTTCCATCGTCTGCCCCGGAAGCCCGATCATGAAATAGAGCTTCAGGGTTGTCCATCCCCTGCTGAAGACCTCCTCGGCGACCGCCAAAAGTTCCTCCGTTGGGATCGGCTTGTTTATGATGTTTCTCAGCCTGTCGGTCGCAGCCTCGGGAGCGAAAGTAAATCCCGTGCGCCTGCCGGCGCTTTCGAGCATATCCATCAGCTCCACCGAAAAGCTCTCTATCCTCAAACTCGGAAGGCTTATGGAAATGTGTCTGTCCCGGTATTTCTCAGCCACGGATTTGACCAGCTCACCGACGTACCTGTAATCACTGGGGCTGAGGGAAA
>Ga0256833_1001680_pt1 | contig 16054 bp, 13 predicted proteins | sample 356284metaG_FD_190535 | JGI IMG/M metagenome (GOLD analysis project Ga0256833, IMG submission 190535) | Hydrothermal vent microbial communities from Mid Atlantic Ridge, Atlantic Ocean - 356-284 | ecosystem: Environmental > Aquatic > Marine > Hydrothermal vents | place: Atlantic Ocean: Mid...
TATTGTTTTTTACCGTACAGATACACGTACATACATAGAAGCAAAACCTGAAAATGTAGTTGATACAACTATGGCTACGGTAATAGGCTCAAATGGTAATAATATCTCAACTATTGAACACTTACTTTCAGCAATATATGCCTTTGGGATAGATAATATACTTATCAAGATAGATGCATCTGAAGCTCCAGTCATGGATGGCAGTAGTGCTAGTTTTTGTATGATGCTTAACGAGATAGGATTACAAATCCAAGAAGCAAATAAACGTATAATGATCATCAATAAAGAAGTACAGATCAAAGATGGAGACAAATTTGTAAAACTCTCTCCAAATGTTAATCAATCCTACCATTTTCAAATCAATTTCAATCACCCAACAATTGGCTTTCAAGAGCATAAATTTGATTTTAGCAAACAACTTTACATAGATGAGATATCAAGGGCACGTACTTTTGGATTTTTGAAAGATGTACAGATGCTGCGTTCAAGAAACTTAGCTCTGGGGGCATCTTTGGAAAATGCTATTGTACTAGATAGTAATAGTATCATCAACAATGAAGGATTACGATATAACAATGAATTTGTTAGACATAAAATTCTTGATGCCATAGGTGATCTTGCCCTTCTTGGTATGCCTTACCTTGGAAAATACGAATCTTTTGCAGGTAGCCATAATCTCAACCATCTTTTGACAAAAGAGATTTTGTCAGATAAAGAAAACTATATCATCAAAGATATCTCTTCTATCCAGGATGATACTTTTTCAAAGGCATATGCATAAGTGTCAAAGAAAAATATTGATGTTTTAGTCATTTCACTCACTTCACCTTTACTTGTTGGTATATATCATGAAGATGAGTTGATAAAAACTTATTCTTCACAAGAGAAGACAAGTGATATTTTGCCTATATTTTTTGAGAAAATATTAAAACAATATCAGTGTCAAAATCTATACTTTGCAAACGGTCCTGGAAGCTTCATGGCGATCAAAATCACTTATCTTTTTTTAAAAACTCTAAGTATTTCATTGAATGTGCCACTTTTTGCAACAAATGGCTTTTCATTTAATGAAAAAAGTCCTATAAAAGCAGTAGGAGCACTCTACTTTATAGAAGAAAATGGTACAATACGCACGCAAAAGATTGATGTCAAAAATACTAACCTAATCCCTTTTAGTTTGCCCAAACATCTTGATAAACAAATCTTTTCAGACCAAACAAAACCGTTGTATATATTACCGGCTGTATAAAGAGGAAAACAATTGACGATAGACGTACCTGCTACAAGTGCAAATCTAGGTCCTGGATTTGATACACTTGGATTAGCATTAGACTTAACTAACCACATCATCATCAAAAAGTCAAACTTTGTCTCGATCAATATCAAAGGTGAAGGAGCTAATAAGCCTAAACTAAAAACAAATAATCAATTTGTAAATATTTTTTATAACTTTTATATCAAACTTGTTGGTAAGCGTCATAACTTTAGATTTGAGTTTCATAATAATATCCCATTTTCAAGAGGACTTGGTAGCTCTTCAGCTGTAATCGTTGCTGCAATAGCAAGTGCATACAAGATGGCAGATGTTGAACTTCCTAGAAGCTCTATTTTAAATAAAGCACTTTTTTATGAACCACATCCTGACAATATCGCACCTGCTGTTCATGGTGGCTTTACAGCATCTATGACAATCAAAGGGGAAAAAGTTATTAGTCAGAAGAAAGAGATTCCATCTTATCTAAAAGCTGTAATGGTGATACCCAACAGACCTATGTCTACCAATCAATCACGTTCAAAATTGCCTAAAAATTTTTCAATGCAAAAAACAGTATTTAACGTATCACACGCTTCTGTTTTAACAGCGGCATTTTTTAATGAAGACTGGAAAACATTGAAGTTGGCTTCACAGGATATGATGCATCAAAACACACGTATGAAAATGTTAAAAGAACTTTTTGAAGTTCAAAAAACTGCACTTTTAAATGGAGCACTGATGAGTACACTTTCGGGAAGTGGGTCATCTTTTTTTAGTATGACTTATGAAGATGATGTAGCTTTTTTGAGCAAAAAACTTAAAGAGCATTTTCCACAATTTAGGGTAGAAACTTACGATTTTAACAATATTGGCTACAAGTTCGGCGAATAGTAGTTTCTTTAAGGTAAATTATTATAATGTACAAAATTATTTAACTATGAAATATCCAATCAGGATGTGCATATGCTGCAGGTCGAGAAAATTCCAACATGAACTTATAAGAGTGCAGTGTATAGATAAAGAGTTAACGTATTTTACAGGTTTGGGAAGAAGTTTTTATCTCTGCCAAAACTGTACTTCTTTACAAGATAAAAAATTATTAAAATCACTCTCAAGAGAGTGTAAAAAAGAGATAAAAATTATAGATTTGGAGAGTTTATTTAATGGATAAAGTTCGTATTAGCGAAATAGCACAAGAGCTTGGCATGGAAACAAAAGATGTCCTAGCAAAAGCCAAAGAGATTGATCTACCTGCTAAAGCAGCAAATAGTGCAGTAAGTATAGCAGATGCAGAAACCTTGGCAAACTATCTTTTAACTGGTGTTACACCAAAAAAGAAAAGTGTAAAAAAAGAGAGTACCAAAAAAACTACACCTACACCAAGTAAAGCAGAAGAGAAAAAGAGTACTAAAGAAAAAGAGGTAGAAGAAAAAGTTACAAAAAAAGAGACTCCTAAAGAAAGCACGCCAGTCAAAAAAGAGACTCCAGCAAAAGTAAAAAAAGCTCCAAGAGTTATAACGAAAGTAAGTTCAAGAAACAAACCATTGGTTAAAGAAGAACCAAAAGTTGAAGAAAAACCCCAAGAAGAAACTACTCCAGCTATCGCTACTCCAGTAAATGAAAAAGAGAGTGAAAAACCTAAAACCACTATTGAACCAAAAGAAGAAGTCAAGAAAGAGACACCTGCACAAATTAAAGAAGAGCCTAAAAAAGAGACTATTGCTACAAGAAGCTTGAAAAAAAGACGTGGTATTATGATCGTTAGGAAGAAAAAACCTGCAAAAGCTCCTTCTACGATCGCAAATATGTCAATGCCTGAAATCGTTGAGGGTGTTGCCAAAAAGAAAAAAAGAGTTAAAAAAGCAGCTACTTCTAAAAATAGCGATTCGCAAAGATTAGATATCTTTTCAGGTGGAGATATAGCAAATTTTGAAATTTTGGCAGATGAAGATATGGTTGTTTTACATGACTTTAGCTTTGATCTTGAAGATCGTGAGAAAAAAGAGAAAGAGCAACAAGCCAAAAAGAAAAAATTTGAAGCAAACAATATCCGTACAACCAGAAAACCTTCTTTTATACAACAACGTGGTATTAGCAGAAAATCTACAAAACGTAGAAGAAAAAGAAAAGAAGAGGATACCAATACAACAGTGAGTAATATTGAAATACCAGAAGATATCAGAGTTTACGAATTTGCAGAAAAATTAAATCGTCCTATAAGCGATATCATCAAGGTGCTTTTTTCACTAGGTGTTATGGTCACTAAAAATGACTTCTTAGATAAAGATGCTATTGAAATTCTGGCTGATGAATTTAATGTCGAAGTAACAACAATCAACCCACTTGATGAGTTTGATTATGAGAAAGATTACAAAGAAGAAGAGGAAAATGGAGAACCTAGATCCCCTGTTATTACTATAATGGGACACGTAGATCACGGTAAAACTTCACTTCTTGACAAAATACGTTCCACAAAAGTTGCATCTGGAGAGCATGGTGGAATCACTCAGCATATCGGTGCATACATGATCAACAAAGATGGTCAGGATATCACATTTATAGATACTCCAGGTCATGCTGCTTTTACCGAAATGCGTTCAAGAGGAGCACAGGTAACAGATATCGTTATCATCGTTGTAGCAGCTGATGATGGTGTCAAACCTCAAACAAAAGAAGCAATAGAACATGCAAAAGCTGCTGAAGTACCATTTATCATAGCTATTAATAAAATTGATAAAGCAGATGCAAACCCAGATCTTGCAAAAGCTGGTCTTGCTGAACTTGGTGTTACACCAGTTGACTGGGGTGGAGATACAGAGTTTGTTCATGTTTCTGCTCACACAGGAGAAGGTATAGATGAACTTCTTGAAGTATTGTTGCTACAAGCAGAGATTTTAGAACTAAAAGCAAATCCTGACACAAAAGCAAAAGCATTTGTTGTTGAAAGTGCACTTGAAAAAGGAAGAGGTCCAGTTGCTACTGTCATCATGAAAAATGGAACACTTCATGTAGGTGATACTATTGTTTGTGGAGTTGCACATGGAAAAGTAAGAGCTATCTTAAATGAAAATGGTAAAAACCTAAAAGAGTTACATCCAGGTGAGCCAGGTGTAGTTGTAGGACTAAGTGAAGTACCAAATGCAGGTGATACATTGATGGCAGTAGAGAGTGACAAAGTAGCACGTGAATATGCACAAAAAAGAGCTGCTTATATCAGACAAAAAGAGCTTTCAAAATCAACCAAAGTCACACTTGAAGAACTTGGTGCAAAAATAGCAGAAGGACAGATCAAAAATTTACCTGTCATCCTCAAAGCAGATGTTGCGGGAAGTCTTGAAGCTATCAAAGGTAGCCTTGAAAAACTTAAAAATGATGAAGTTAAAGTTAATGTCATAAGTGCAGGAGTTGGTGGAATTACAGAAAGTGATATCGCTCTTGCTGAAGCAAGTGAAAATTGTGTTATTTTAGGTTTTAACATACGTCCAACAGGAAGTGTCAAAGAAAAAGCAAAAAGTGCCGGAATATCTATAAACACTTATAATGTTATATATGATCTTATCGATGATGTTAAAGGATTATTAGGAGGTCTTCTCTCTCCTGTTACCAGAGAAGAACAGTTAGGTCAGGCAGAAGTTCGTGAAGTATTTAAAGTACCAAAACTAGGTCTGATAGCTGGTTCACTGGTTACTGATGGTGTCATCAACAGAGGTGCAAAAGTACGTGTAATTCGTGAAGGTGTTGTTATCTATGAAGGTGAAATTTCATCACTGAAACGTTTTAAAGATGATGTTAGAGAAGTATCCAAAGGATATGAATGTGGTATCGGTGTAGAAGGATACAACGATGTAAAACCTGGTGACTTTTTAGAGAGTTTTAAACTTGTAGAAGAAAAAGCTACTTTGGACTAAATCTATGGATAAAAGTATCAAACTCCAAAGAGTTGAATCTGTATTGAAAGAACTCGTACCAGAGGCGATTAGTGGTCTTTCAGATGAGCGTATCAATAACATTCCTGTTATTGATGTTGAGTGTAGTCGTGGCAAATATGACGCAAACGTCTACCTCGATCCTGCATTTGTAGATGCTGAAGAAGAAAAATATATCTTAACCCATCTCAAAAAAGCTAGTAGTTTTATAGAAAACTATTGCAAACAAGCCGAAGGCTGGTATCGGTGTCCAAAATTTCATTTTAAATTTGATCACAGTTTAGAGAAACAAAATCAAATGGATGTTCTTTTTAAAAAGATAGAAAAAGAGTTAGGCAAAGCAGATGGATAAAGAAACCTTAAGTAATTTATTAAAAGATTGTGGTGTTAATCTATACGATACAGAAACACTAACAGAACATGACAAAAAGATATATCGTATCTATATCACTGCTGATGAACCTATAACTCTTGAGAAGTGTACTAAAGTTACAAAAATCATCTCTCCGATAATTGACCTTGATCCTCCTGTCAGGGGTGAGTATTTTTTGGAAGTGAGTTCACCTGGTATTGACAGAAAACTAACCTCATTAGAGCATTTTGCTTTCTCAAAAGGAGATCTAGTCAAACTAAAACTAAATGATGGAAGAAAGTTCAAAGCAAAAATCTTAGGAGTAGATGGTAACAATATCTTACTTTACGATAAAGAGAAAAAAGAGGATATCACTCTTCCTTTTGGTGATATCAATAAAGCAAAAACTTACTTTGAATGGTAATAAACGACGAATTTTATATGCAACTATGCCTTAACGAGGCATGGAAGTATCAAGCTCTCACCTACCCAAACCCACCTGTTGGGGCACTTATCTTAGATAAACATGGAAACATTCTCTCTATCGAAGCACATCAAGAAGCCCGACAAGCTCATGCAGAATTAAATGCTGCCATACAAGCTGTTATAAAACTAGGTGATACCAAAATAACAAAACTACCCTCTCCTGGTGAGAAACACAGCTATTTATGTGAAAATTATCAAAACTATTTTCAAGGATGTACTATTTATGTAACATTAGAACCATGTATGCATCATGGAAGTACACCACCTTGCTCCATTTTGATTAAATCATTAGGATTTACCAAAGTAGTAATTGGAACACTTGATCCAAACCCAATGGCAAAAGGTGGAAAACAATATCTTATAGAACAAAATCATGAAGTTCTTAGTGGTATATTACAAAAAGAGTGTAAACAGTTGTTATATCCATTTATCAAATGGCAAATGAATAAAAATTTTGTATTTTTTAAACTGGCAAAATTTCAAAATGGAACAATCACAGGCAAACATGTCAGTTCTTTGGAATCAAGAAAATTAGTACATAAAATACGTACAAAAATTGATCTTTTGGTAATCGGAGGAGATACTGTGAGAAATGATCGACCTACTCTTGACTGTAGACTTGTCGATTCACAAAAAGTTCCAGATATATTGATTATCACAAGTGATGATAACCTTGACAGAGAAATTCCTCTTTTTAAAGTTCCAAATCGCAAAGTTTATATAAAAAATGATTTTAAATTACTAGAAAACTACAAACATATCATGATTGAGGGTGGAGAAGGTATGTTTGTTAAAAGTAGAGATATCGTTGATTTTTATCTCTTTTTTACCTCCCCAAAAACTAAAACAGGTAAAACAATACAAATAGATGCTAATTTAAAAAGTTTACATTGTTTCAAAAATTCTTCTGATACAATAACATGGTTAGAAAACATACGATAAGGATCTTTACGTGCAGTTAATCTCTAAAATAACTTTAATGGCTATCACTTTTTACCTTTTAACTGGATGCAGTTACAGAAGCAGTAATTTTTTTGAAAATATTATCGCAGACAATGAAACAATCAAAGCTGATGGTAGATACAGTGGCTCAGTGGGAGCGACTCCTAAAGCACCAATTGTTAAAACTATAAACAAAAGTAAAACGATTGACAATATAAAAGATATTCCATCATCAAAACGTATCATCTCAAAAGGCAAATTTGTTCAATCAAATTTCGATAAAGATTATAATCTATATGTTTATACTTTTGTTGATGAACTTTCGCACAAGCCTATTACATTTTTCTATGACAAAAGTATTCACTATGACAAAATGACACGTTATGAGATAATCGTAGATGGCAACTATCTTTATAAAATAGTGAAGGTAAATTCAAAATCACAGTTAAAATCATCAAAACCGATTATAGAATCACCCAAAAGAAGACCTAGAAAGTATAAGAAAAGACGCAGATCGTTTCTAAAAGCACCTATAGAAGAGAAAATAAACACTTTATAAGTTTATTGTGCTCAATATTAACTGTTGGTTTACTTTCATATCTTATACTTCCAGAGTAAACAAATTCATTCAACACTCCTTTTGAATTAAGAAGTGTTTTGGGATGCGGGTCTTAAAACATTTCACTTGTTAGTCAGTATTTGCGGAGATACTGACTGACAGGAAAATCGCTCTTATTATAAAATGTTATTGATTAAACTATCTTGAAAATCTTATTTTAACTTCTTTCATGTTTCTTTTTTATTAACCTATATTAGCTATACTTTATAACTTTTATTTATTATAGGGAAAAGGGAATTCATGAAAAAAATATGGGGTATTTTAATTTCTATGAAGACAATGTTGTTGCTGACATTTATATTTGCAGCGGCTAGTGCTATCGCAACATTTATAGAAAATGACCATGGAACAGAAACTGCATGGGCAGTAGTATATGGGACACGTTGGTTTGAAATTGTAATGATACTACTAGCAATAAATCTTGTAGGAAATATATTTAGATATAAATTATATCGTAAAGAGAAACTACCAGCACTAATATTTCATGTTGGCTTTTTAGTTGTACTTTTAGGGGCAGGTGCATCCAGGTATCTCGGCTATGAAGGTAGTATGCACATACGTGAAGGAAATACACAAAATCAAATCACATCAAGTGAATCATATCTACAGGTTATTGGCAAAAAAGATGATAAAATTGCCCATACAGAAAAAAAACTTTTAATGTCAAAAATCTCTTCTAATGACTTTAGTACCTCCTTTTCACTTGACAAAAAACCTGTAACCATAAGTTATAAAGATTATCTGCCAAGTGCTTATGAAGGTATTGTATCTGATCCAAAAGGTGAACCTATGATTAATATGGTCATAGTTGAAGGAAACACAGGACCTCAAAAAGTTACATTAAAAGATAAAACAACATATCAAACAAGTTCATTTGACATTACACTAAATAAAATAGGGAATGATCCAACACACAATCTACAAATATACACAAAAGATGGAAAATTTTATTTTAAAAGTCCTATAAAAGGCTCTTTTGTTAAAATGCAAGACCAATCAAGTGGTACTTTCGAAGCAAATAAAAGCTATCCATTTGAACTTAAACAGCTTTATACTTTTGGTGATATCAAACTTGTACCAAAAGAACTCTATGAACATGCAAGAAAAGTGTTAAAAAGAGGTAAAGAAAAAGCAGGTGGCAGAAGGATGAAAACTGCAACCCAATCGGCACTAACTGTCACAGTAAAATACAATGGTCAATCTAAAGAAGTCAATCTATTAGGTTATGGCAGAGGTACGCAAGGCATACCTCAAAAAATCAAAGTCGGTGGTGCAGATTTTAAACTTGTATGGGGAAGTAAAGTTATTACTATTCCTTTTTCTATCAAATTAGTTGATTTTCAGCTACAAAGATATCCAGGATCAATGTCACCCTCTTCTTATGCAAGTGAAGTTGTATTACTGGACGAAAGTAAAGGGGTGGAAATGCCATTTAGAATTTTTATGAATCATGTACTTGATTATCGTCATTATAGATTTTTTCAAGCTTCCTATGATCAAGATGAAAAAGGTACAGTCCTTTCAGTAAATAATGACCCAGGAAAACTACCTACCTATTTAGGATATTTTCTCTTGGCACTTGGTTTAATACTAAATATATTAAATCCTAAAAGCCGTTTTAGAAAACTTGGCAAACTTGTCACCAAAGAGGTTGCAATCAAACTTTCACTTGTACTTACACTTTTGGCTATCTTTCACACACAACCTGTAATGGCTGAAGATTCATTGCAGATTGCAAAATCTTACCAGAAAGCTCATGCTGACAAATTTGGAGATTTATTATTGCAAACTGTTGGTGGTAGAATCAAACCACTAGATACTTTTGCCAATGAAATCATGCTTAAACTTCACAAAAGTAATACAGTAGATGGTTTGGATGCGTCACAAGTACTACTTGGAATGATCACAGCTCCTAATGCCTGGCAAGATATCAAATTTATCAAAATCAAACACACAAAAATAAAAAAACTTTTAGGACTTAAGCCTGATGAAAAATATGCATCTTTTAATGATTTTTTCAATCCTGCTAAAATAAATGATAGCTATAAATTAAGTAACGCTATTCAAGAAGCGAGTATCAAACGTCCGATACAGCGTAATGAATTTGACCGTTCAGTTATAAAAGCAGATGAAAAGCTAAATATCATGTACATGATATTTACCGGAGATTTGATGAAAATCGTACCAAAAGCAAAAGATCCAAACCAAAAATGGTACTCTGTAAAAGATGCTATCTCAAAATTTGACAAAAGAGAAGCAGAAGTTACAAGAATCTTATTTGTTAACTATTTTAATGCTATCGATGCAGCTAGAAAAAGTGGAGACTGGAGTAAAGCTGATGAAGCATTAGGATTTATCAAAACATTCCAACATAAGATTGGTGGGAAAATTATTCCAAGTGATTCAAAATTAAAAGCAGAAAAATTCTTTACAAAATATTCTATTACAGATAAGCTCATCCCTATCTATTTCCTAGCTGGTATCATACTTTTGGGAATTGTATTTTATAAGATTGTCAAACCAAATGCGAAAGTAAGAAAACTTGCTAAAAGTGTAGAATGGATTTATTATATAGCATTTTTAATTCATACATTTGTATTAGCTGCTAGATGGTATATAGGCGGTCATGCACCTTGGTCAAACGCATATGAAGCTATGCTTTATGTTTCATGGGCAATGGCACTCTCAGGTGTTGTATTTGGAAGATTATCTATCATGGTTACAGCACTTACTGCTATCGTTGCAGGTTCTACCCTTGCGGCTACATTTTTTAATGAGATGAATCCACAAATCACTAACTTAGTCCCTGTTTTAAAATCATACTGGCTAAATATTCATGTATCAGTAATCACTGCTAGTTATGGATTTTTGGCTCTTAGTGCAATTTTAGGTATATTTACATTGATACTTTTTATATTTAGTGGTAAAAATGAACAAATCGACAAAAGTATCATAGAAGCAACACGCATCAATGAAATGACAGCAATTTTAGGACTTAGTATGCTAAGTGTCGGAAACTTTTTGGGTGGTGTCTGGGCAAATGAGAGTTGGGGTCGTTACTGGAGCTGGGATCCAAAAGAGACATGGGCCTGGATATCGATACTGGTATATGTGATTGTACTTCATGTTCGTTTTCTCCCTGAATTTAAAAAGAATTATACATTTCACTTTGCCTGGTTATCAACTGTCGCTTATGCATCAATTGTTATGACATTTCTTGGTGTAAATTATTATCTATCAGGTATGCACTCATACGCAGCAGGCGATCCTGTACCTGTACCAAAATATCTCTACGTTATCATTGCTTTTATATTGGCACTCATAGCAGCTGCTACACCAAAACGTGTTTTAAATAGTTGCAAGAATGTTCCAAGTAAATCAACAAAGTAAAATTACTTATGAGGTAAAAAAATCAGTTTTTACCTCATATTTACTTCCCTTCTCGGATTTTAAACACTCTTTGAAAAACCTTCAAATCGAACATACCAAAGCAAATCATATAGTCTGGGCGTATCGCTATCTTAATGAATTTGACCAAATTGTAGAAAACAGTAGTGATGACGGAGAACCAAAAGGATGTGCCGGGAACCCTACCCTTTCACACTTAAGAGGTGAAAATCTTATCAATACAGCACTGATCACAGTTCGATACTTTGGAGGTATCAAACTAGGAACAGGTGGCATGGTTAGAGCATATAGTAGTGCAGCTAAAGAAGTTATAAATATTTCCAAACTAGAAAAATATATCAAAAAATCAAAATACACAATAAAAACACCATACAGTGTTGTAAAACGATATGAACACTTTTTCACACAAGAGAAAATAGACTTCTCAAACAGAATCTTTGAAGCAACTCAAGTAATATGGCATCTGAATATTTCACAAGATGAAGTTAATAAACTAGAAAACTTTCAGATAACTCTTTAAAATATATATCCTTATATGTTTTTGAATCAATAGAACTTAACTTTTTATTATCATTATTTAAATATTGTAGTATTACTCTTGGGATATCATAATAATGCAAACCATCAATATTGATTTTTTTACCATTAACTAACAAAAGTGCTATATTTTCTTTTTGTGACTTTGAATATTTTATACCATTGTTAAATAGTGGAGGTAAATGATCACTTGTAACAAAAATAATTGAATTTGGATCAAAAGATAAAATATTTTCTATATAATCGGCTAAAGCTTTAGTTCTGTAATAAAATTGGTTTGCAACTTTATTAATTCTTTTATCTTTATGTGTAGTTGTTATTACATCAGGTCTTAATTTTAAATTTCTATCATATGGGAAGTGCCCATACATTCCAAGAGTATAAAGCAAATATGGCGATTTTAAATTTTTCTTTTTTAATGTCTGGATATTATAAGTGTATACATCACCATCAAAAATATGCTTATCTCCATTGCGTAATTTAAAATCATCACTCTCTTCCAGAAATATGGTCTTATCAAAACCTATACTTTTATATCCATCTTTTGAATTATAGTAACTAGAAAATGTTGCGATATTTGCGTGTGTGTTATATCCATTATCTTTTAATAGATTTACAAAACCTGAAATTTTTTTACCACCTAATACATTAAATTCTATACTACTTACTTTCGATAAAGCTGGTACAGCTGTAAGTACTTCAAATTCTGACTGGGGTGTTCCTCCACCATAAATTGATGATATTATATATGAAAACTCTTTTCCATCTAAATATTTATTCATCTTTGGATATAAAGGTGATTGGCTAAAACTAACATTTTTTATCAATCTTGGATCTACAAAACTTTCTAATATAACAATATAAATATTCTTCTTATTTTTAATTTTTAGATTACCAAATAATATTTTGTTTATATCTATTTTTTTACTTTTGTATAAAGCAAGCTTCTTTCTTGCCTTGTTACTTATCAGTCCATAATATATAAAACTTGAAAAACGACCATTTTTCTTAATCGTTTTTGATTGTGACCAACAATAATAATCAAATTTATTGAGAATATAATTATTCAAAGTATCATGACTTAAATAATAAAACAATCCTAAAATAAAAAAAACCTTAATAGTAATAGTTGAGTAAAAAACTTTTTTTGAAACATTTTTTTTAAAGCTGTATACCAAATATAAAATTGAAACAATAATTATAAACAACATTAAACCAAGCCCAACACTCATTATTGGTGAAAAATCACCAATAAGATTAGCATTTTCAAGATCACTAATTCTAGGACTTCTTGAGAGAAAATGATAAAAGATATCATACAAGATATACAGCCCAAGAATTGGTATTATTGATAAAATTATGTTTTTAAATAGATTTTTTTGCGGAAAATAGAGTAATAACAATAAAAGAATTAAAGTAGGTAATTCAATATATATATTTTTGCCACTTAAACCACCACAACTCACCCAAAAATGTGATAATTCAACATATGATATTATGATAATAAGTGAATATATTAAATACAAAAATAAATTTTTCAAAATAGACAAATAAAACCCTTTATGTGCAATGAAATATTTTATAAATCGCACTCATCACATTCATCTGGAAAAATATAATATAACATAGTCGCAATATCAAACTTCGTGAGATGTTTTGAACCACCAAGATAAAAAGGAATGACTTCTAAAAATAAATATACAATCCATAACATAGGATAAAAAATATAAACTGAAATCATAAAACTCTTAAGCGTATAAAGTCGTCTAACCCATTTGATCGCAAAAGCTGATTTGTTCATACACAGTATAGCTTCAAACGCAACAATAAATCCAACTACCAAATAGGTCAAGATAAAAGCATATTTAAAAAACAAAAACCAAAACGAATTCATCTCTCACCTATCATGCTATTCATCTCATCTTCTGTAAGTACATCAACCCCTAAGGAAATAGCTTTATCATATTTACTACCTGCATCTTCACCATAGATCACATAATCTGTCTTTTTAGATACGCTATTTGTCACTTTTGCACCCATAGATTCTAGTAGTGCTTTTATCTCTCCACGGGGGCGACTCATGCTTCCTGTCAAGACTACTGTTTTACCAGTAAAAGCGGACTCTTTTATCTCCTGTTTTTTTGGAACTTCTGGCTCAATAATCTCTATAAGTTTTTGAATAAGCTCACTATTTACACGTATAAACTCCAATACAGACTCTGCCATCTCAACACCAAAACCATCTAAGGATTCAAGTTCTTCTTTGGTTTTGGATACAAAATCTAAACCATAACTTTCACATAACTTTTTGCTAGCTACCTCTCCAATATGCTCTATAGCCAAAGCATTTACAAATCTCCAGCAAGGTGCATGTTTGATACTATGAATAGCATTTAGAAGATTGTTAACTTTTTTTTCTTTAAATCCTTCAAGCTTTAAAAGCTCTTCACTTTTGAGTGAAAAGAGGTCTAAAACACTCTTTATTAATCCTTCATTATAAAGCTGTTCAACAATTTTCTTACCCAGACCATCTATGTTCAGACACTGCTTTGATGCAAAATATATAATAGAATTAACAACACGTGCGGGACATTCAAGATTTTGGCATTTTAAAAGTGCCCCTTCATCAAGTAACTCTTTAGAACAGACAGGACAGTTATGTGGTCTTTGAATAACTTTTTCATCACCATCTCTATATGACTCAAGTACTTTTATGATCTTGGGTATAACATCACCACTTCGTATGATGATAACTGTATCGCCAATACGAATATCTTTTCGCTCTATCTCATCAAAATTATGCAGTGTTGCTCTTTCAACAGTAACACCTTCAATCTCTACACTCTCAACAATAGCTACTGGTGTAACAACACCTGTACGCCCTACTTGATAAATAATATCTTTGATTTTTGTACTTTTTTCAATAGCTGGAAATTTATAAGCACACATCCATTTAGGATACTTCACAGTATAACCCAAAGCTTCCTCTAAAGCAATCTCATCTACCTTTACTACCATACCATCCATCATGACAGGAAATGAATCACGAAGTTTGACAGTTTTTTGATAAACTTTTTCTATGCAATTAATATCTTTACATTTATCGCTAAATGGAGGTTGCAAGAAACCAAGTTTGTATATAAAATCCATCTTTTGACTAAGCAGTGGATAATCCAAAGAATTTTCACCCACACCCCATGGATAAAAAAACAATCTCCTCTTAGCCGTAATTTTTGGATCTAATTGTCTTAAACTTCCAGCCGCTGCATTTCTTGGATTTGCAAAAAGTGCTTCACCCTCTTGTAATCTTTCGTTATTAATCTTTTCAAAATCATCTTTACGGATAACAACTTCACCACGTATTTCTATACGCTCTTTGTATGATAATTTGATGGGTATGGATCTTATGGTTTTTGCATTGTGTGTAACATCTTCACCAACAATACCATCACCTCTTGTAATAGCTTGTTTTAAAAAACCATCTTCATAAATCAAGTTTAAACTAGCACCATCAAATTTGGGTTCACAATAGTAAGTAGGTTTTGAAGGAGTGTTTTTTTCCACACGAGTAAGCCATGATGACAACTCTTTGTCATCAAAAATATCTTCCATACTCCACATACGTTTGATATGCTTTGCTTTACTAAAACCTTCAAGAATAGCTCCACCTACACGAGAAGTTGGTGAATCTATCTCTTTGAGTTCTGGATTTTCAAGTTCATATGACAATACTTCATGATAAAGTTTATCATACTCTTCATCTGTAACTAAAGGATTATCCTGAACATAATATGCATAGGCATATTTTTTAAGTTTGGCAACTTTTTCTTGATAAGCTTTGTGTGTCATTTCATTCCTTTTGATGCAAAATAATACTATTTTTTTACAAAAAAAATCCATACAATTAAATAAAATTACCTCTTTTGCCGATAATGCTGATATATGTGTATAAATATCTACACAATAATATTATTAATATAAGGTTTATTTATGCTAAGTGCTATTAAAAAGCAAGTTCATGATTATCAAATATGGCTAGATATTGCAACCGATATAGATCTCACTCCATATAAAGCTATTAACAGACTTGATATCGTAACTTTTACATTTATTTTCTATGCTACTCTTTTTGGATATTTTTTATTATCATCTTTTCATCCTGAACTTACACTTTTTGCTTTAATCTTGCATATAGTTCTTGGAGTAAATATCCTCAAAGCAAGAGCACTAGTGGATGATTCTCTCAATAAAATTATCATACATAAACCATTAGAAAACCAAGTTGCACAATTTTTAAATCAACAATACTCTCTTTTTCTCGTTTCACAAGGAAAAAATCCTCTAACAGAAAGACAAATAGAAAGTTTAGAAATCCATACCACAAAATTTTCAAAAGGGAAGATATCAAGAAGTGGACGAGGTGATGCGATACGAAGATTTAGAATAGCATTTTTAAAACGGGAAAAAATGTTTTTTACAATCTTACTTGCTATTTTAGTTACAGTAGAACTTTTTATAATTTTTTAAAA
>Ga0256833_1001681_pt1 | contig 16046 bp, 11 predicted proteins | sample 356284metaG_FD_190535 | JGI IMG/M metagenome (GOLD analysis project Ga0256833, IMG submission 190535) | Hydrothermal vent microbial communities from Mid Atlantic Ridge, Atlantic Ocean - 356-284 | ecosystem: Environmental > Aquatic > Marine > Hydrothermal vents | place: Atlantic Ocean: Mid...
CTGGGGGCATTTTTCATTAGCAGCTATCAAAAGGAGAGCACCGTCCATGAGGGATGCTCCTGAGAGCATTGTGGCCATCAGAGATTCGTGGCCGGGAGCATCCACAAAGGAAACAGCCCTCTGAAATTCTGTTCTAGTACCGCATCTGGGACATATGGCTTTATTCGTGTATCCGTGGGGCTTTCCGCACTTAGGGCAGAGATATATGGGGGCATCTGCATATCCCAGCCTTATGGTTATTCCTCTCTTCAGCTCCTCAGAATGCCTATCAGCCCACTCTCCAGTGAGCGCATAGGTTAGCGTGGTTTTTCCATGGTCAACATGGCCGACCATTCCGATATTAACCTCAGGCTGGGCTGGGACCTTCATTTAACTTTTCTCCTCTTTCTCTGCAAACAAATCGTCTATGCTCTTCGGTCCATAGGAGGATATCTTCATGTTTATCTGCACTATCTCAGGGGAAATGGTGTTTCCTCTAAGAGCCTTCCTCCTCCTCTGTCCCGGCATTTTTGGGTGAAATCCAACACCGCCGCTAACCAGAATCTTCTTTTTTCTCGGACCGGGGAGGCTCTTCCTCATGGGAGTGCCGGTTATGTCGCTTCCTCCTGTTATTATCAGCTTGTATCCGGGAAGACCCACGAATATCCCATCTACCACTTCTCCTATCTTCTTTCCAATGAGAGAGTTGGCGTACTGGTCCTTTATCTCTCTCTGATAGGACTTTCCGGTCTTCACATCGTTGATTACAACCTTGAACTCTGCCATGCTTTCACCTACGGGAGTGCTCCTCATAAACTTTTGGTTTATAAGATTTCCCCATGAACCATCCTACAACTCGGAGAGCTCCTTCGCCGCTTTCTTCACATCTATCTTCCTTTTTTCAGCGTATTCCCTTATCTCGTTCATCAGGTTTATGTAGTGAAGGAAGCCATCTGCACCCATTTCTGCCCTGCTCATCACCCTGCTGAGAGAATCCTCCATGCTGTTGTGGTAGTCCTTAAGGGCCTTTCTTATGTACTCCTTATCCTTCTCATTCATGCCTCCATCTCCTGCATATATCCACGAAGTTAGCAAATATCTCCTTTCCGTATTCTGTGTTATTTACCTCAGGGTGGAACTGCAGTCCAAACAAGGGCCTTTCTCTGTGTCTCATGGCCTGAACCTTGCAGTTATCCGAGTGTGCTAGAGAGACAAATCCTTCTGGAAGGCTGGTGACCTCATCGTTGTGCGATTCCCACGCTATTATAGACTCAGGAAGTCCTTTGAAAATATCGTCATGTTCATCAATGTAAACCCTCGTTTCTCCGAACTCAGGAACTTCAGAGGGCTTGGCATCTCCACCGAACACTAGGGCCATGAATTGATGGCCTGCACATATTCCCATTATCGGATAATCGGCTTTTTCCAGATATTCGCGGTTATTTCCCATCTTCTCCGCGCTCAGTCCTATCCTCGGCGCTCCCCCTGATAGAACCAAACCGTCCAGATCCTCTATTTCTTCAAAAGGGGTTGTGTTGGGAATCATCTTTGTTTCAACACCGAGCTCTCTCAAAACCCTCCATTCTCTGTGTGTCCACTGGCCACCGTTGTCAACAACATAGATTCGCATGTGTCCGCATCATATTACAGATAAATAGATTACTCCTTTCCCGGTATTGGAAACACCAAGGCCATCAGAACTATGAGAAGCGATGTTATATGCACCACATATATGCCTGTGGGGGTTGCCCTTAAACTCAGCGGATACATCCAGAGCGTTATATGGAAGAGTGAGGAGCGCCAAATTCCCGAAATAAGCGATGGAACTAGGGCCGCTTTCATGCCCCAGTTTATCCCTACGAAGAATATGAAAGCGGATAATACAATTATAACTCCGAGGAAAAATATGTTCTGTTCACTTGTAAATGGTATTATTGGAAGGGTAAAAGACGAAATTAAGAGAGCTATAGCCGATATTACAGCATAGTCTTGAAACCTGAGAGAATGCAATTCAGAGTATTTTTCAGCTATTTTTTCAGGAGGGCCGAGATCTTCAATCGCCTTTCTTATGCCTTCCGCACCCCCTCCGTAGTCCTGGGCCATTCTCAATATGTGGGCTTCAACATCCTTAATCACCCTCTTTTTCTCCTCTTCCTCCATGCCGACGAGATTTTTTTCAAGCTTTCGGAGATAATCGGAAAGTGTGCCCATCACTCTGCCATCTGTGAATGATATATAAACTCCTCTACCTTATTTTCTTTCTTAGCCTAACAGCGATGCCTCTTTTTGATTCAAGCATCTCAACTGAGGAGCGCTCCGCAATACCGACTGCCACAGGCTCATCCTTCTGAACTATGACCACATCGTCCCCTTCCCTTATCTCTGGGTCTGCATCTTCAACTCCTACGGAGAATATGTCGCCGTGAATCTCAAAATCAGATATGAAAACCCTGTATTTACCAGAATTGTGCAGTATTCGTCCTCCTTCTGCTGTGAGGGAGATGGACCCTTTCTTCTCAACGAACATAACTGTCTGCTTTCCATCTTTGAAGCCTTTAAGCTCAGGCCATCTGCCTTTCACAGAATCCACCATCTCTTCCCCACCTATTCCGAACTGATACTCAGCCATGGCCTGAATGGTGTATAGCATCCTCTCCTTGGCACCTTCTGTACCGGAGAGCACATCTTCAAGGGCATTCCTCAGGTTTTTCAGGGATTCCTCAGAAGTAACCGAGCCGCTCACGGTCCATTCTCCGTGAATGGCATCAGAGACAAAGTCCATGTCCTCTGGAAGATGGATTATCACATGGCGAAAAGCACCCATTCTTTTCAGGTTTTCCAGAGCTTCTTTAATGGCATCAATCTCAATTGAATCCCATTTTCCCCTCACAGCCGCATCATAGTATCCGGCAGGGTAAAACCTCTCAAGCTCCCTTGGAACCATTATCAGCGGCGATGTTATTATGACTTCCTGTACAGATCCCCAACCATCAACCGATTGCAGCACATCCCTTAATTTTCTGTGTGTTCTGGATTTCGAATAGGGTTTTCTAGCAGAGCAGGGAAGGAGAAGAAGCACATCTCCTCTAGGCATCCACCTCTCAAGCACCCTCTTTCTGAACCTCATCACCTCAGGCCTGTTTATACACTCAGGTCCAGGATACCTAACATTTTTTGGTCTAACAGGCTCAAAAACCTCAAAGTGCTCCCAGTAATCCTCATCCGCAAGCCTAAGGGCAGCGTAAAGCCACGGCTCTGACCTGACTCTCATCTCCACGATGTCCCTCAGCCTTCTCTCCTCTATCGCCCTCTTTATTATGTCGAGCTCACGGAGAGCGCTCCGATAATTCTCACGGAGCAAATCCTCGTAGCTTAGATTTGAATCCCACTCACCGTTCTCATCCAGATACTTTCCTTTTCTTGCCGCAACGCTTAGAGGGATGCCGTCGAAGAGGTCCACCCCAAAGTAGGTGAGGAGCGCCAGATGGTTGGGTTTGCCAAGTGCAGGTGCGTATATTACAGCTTCAGGACCAGCTAATTTTCTAGCATTTACCATGGCCTTAACCATCTTAACAGGGTCTTCCATGAGCTCTATGAGGTGAGGAAAATAGTATATTTCGGCCCCTTTATGTGAAATCCTCACACCATCTCTTTTTAAATAGATAGTTCCATAAGACCCTTCACCCTTTATCTCATTAAGTACTGAGGATGAAAGCGGATATTTCACCTCTGGAAACTCAGATATATTCAAATCGGCTCCACTTTTTCCCACGGTAAAAGCCCTTTCAATGTCGAGCCATTTAGGAATTAGTATGTTGGGCAGATCCAGCTCTTTGTTAAGGCGCAGTTTTCCAACTCTTGCCATGCAGTCTCTTTTGAATGTTTGAATCACAGATAAGCGATTTCCGAGTTGCATATAAATCTTGGCATGGAAGATTATCGCCACTCTTAAATAAGTGAATGAGATTGAGAGAAATATGCAGAAGAAGGAGAAAGAGCTGGCGGCTGTTCTCGTTGCTACAATACTGTTGATTTCAGGCCTCGCTTATATGTATTCAAATCAACAGAACCAATTCCATAATAGGGAGCCTCTTAAACCTCTGGACAGGAGCATAGTATTTCCGAGGGATGAAGGCAGGCATAATGAACCCACTGAGGAGTGGATAACATTTATAAATATCTCTACAAAAGTCGGTAACTTTTTTATGTCTATAGTTTGGGCAAAATCACTTTTTGACCCTGTGAACAGCACCGTATTATTTGAAATTATTGACCCTGCAAACATTACAGGAAAAAATTTCAGGACCGAAAGCTATGTTGGGAGGAATTATGAGTACTATCACAATTATTCCCGTTTATTATTTAAGAAAAATGGAAATATTTTCTACCTATCAACCCTAGATAACAAAACAAAAAATTATACATTAATGGTGGATGCAACAATAGATTCTTTGAAATGCGGTCTAAACATGGAGATGAGCGCTTCAAAGCCCCCCACTCTTCTGGCTCAGAAAAAGGGCAATACTCTCACCTACGGAACGCTCTATGTTGAAAACGGCACTCTTTATGGGTATTTTCAGCCCAGATTCTCGTTGAACGGAACTATAAATCTGGGAAACAATAGCTATGATTTGAAAGGAAAGGCTATGCTATTTCATTATTGGGGAGGATCTGCAACTGAGATATTTGAGCTACTTTACGCCCAAGTGAGGGATAAAGATGTGCTTTCCATCACATATTATAAGCCCGGAGGAGATACCATAGCCCTTGAACAGCTTTACATAGTGTATAATTCCACATATACCATTTATTCAACATCTAATGGAGAAACAATAGGGGCTTACATTAAAAACGGAACATATAAGGATCTGCATGGTGAAACTTACGCTCTTTATCCAACATCATATATGTTTGATCCCACCGACCCGTATCACGGCAGAGTTTACGCCCGCAATTGGAGCATATCTTCAAGCTATGATAATTTAAAAATAGAGCTACACCCGATCCTTGACAATCAGTTTACTTCTGCGACTACATGGATAGGGGCTGCAAATATAAAAGAAAATGGAAAAATAGTTGGATGGGGATTTTCTGCCTTAACCAAGCGTTACATAAGCGCTCCTTATGTTGATAATATAGAGGCATACCAAAAACACGAGGGAAAAGAGGAATATTTGATAGTGAATGCCACAGTAAGCGACGGCATTCCAGTGGAGTTTATACGGGTTTATTACAACACTTCTGCAGGTGAATTCTTCGTGAATATGGAATACGATGAGGATGCAGGCCACTGGACTGCAAAGATAGGTCCTTTTAATCACGGAGAAAAGGTGGAGTATAGGGTTTATGTGAAGGATTTGGCTGGAAATGACTATTCAAAATATGGGGGATCAGAAGTATTCTAGAAAAAATCAAAATAAATTTTTATTATTTTTTCTTTCCGAAACCTTTATTAAGTATATAGTAAATGTTGGAATGAAGGCAACTCCTTCGAAGTAAGAGAGAAAGGAGGAAATAAAAATGGAAATAAAGAAGAAATATGTTGCCCAGATGTTGGCGGTGGCCTTCGCTGTTTTGATGGCCATCCCGACATTAGGCATGCTCACCGCCCAGGCTGCAAGTCCTACAGAGCTTGTGTTAGTCGATTCTACTCAGATAAATATAAAGGATTTGCAGAACCTGGGTGCAGAGATATTTGTTGACTACGGGAATGGAAGGTATCTCATGAAGGTGCCTACCAGTGGGTTATCAAGTCTTTCAGCCATTGGAGTAGATCTAAAACCTATAGCAAATTCTAGAGAGCTTGACCTTTATCCATCAGCATACAAGTTCAACCCTGCAAAAGGACTACCAAGCATACCCTCAAAGCTTATGATGACATATAATCCGGGAGAGCAGGGAGAATACATCGTGCAGTTTGTAGGTCCAGTCAAGTCAGAATGGGTTAACAAGGTAAGAAATGCTGGTGCCATAGTTTACAGAGATGTCCAGAAATATGGAATAGTTGTAAAAATGACCCCTGAAACCGCTGCAACTGTCAGAAACATGCCTGAGGTGGCATGGGTAGGAGTTTATGAGCCGGCATACAAGATACCTGCCAATGTGGATATAAACAGCGATAATAACTATCTGATTTCTGTAGCAGCCTACAAAGGAGTGTCCACAAAAAATCTTGCTGACGAACTTAGCAATCTGGGAATCACAGTAATCTTTATAATGGACAGAAATGTGATAATATCCACTCCTGGAACTATGCTTCCAGAGATAGCAAAGCTATCTGGTATAGAAGAAATGGGCATATATTCTCCACCTAAACCTTTAGACCTCCATGCAGACAGAATAATACATGCTAGGGAGTTATGGTATCCTGACTACAATGGCTTGGGAGATAAGTTCATAGGTTGGGGTCAAGTTGTTGGAATCCAGGATACTGGTTTCGACAATGGCCAATCAAAGGATCATCCTTCAGACAACGATCACATCCAAGGGCCGCTTGGAAATAGAGTTGTTAGATATAAAGACCAAGGAGGAGCTTCAGATCCTGACGGGAACAACGATGGTGTTGCACATGGAAGCCACTGCTGCGGCCTTATAGCAGGAAACGGATATTCCTGGGAAAAGCAGTTTGGATATGATGTTAATGATTACAACTGGGATCACGCAGAATCCGTAGGTGTCGCTCCTGGAGCTAAGCTATCAGCAGATGGAATAATGGCATCTTCAGGCAGTAGTGGTGCAGGTCTTCAGCCATCTACAAATTACTGGGATACGGAACAGAACGATGGTGCACAGATTTATTCAAACAGCTGGGGTACTAGCCCTGGAGATTATGATAGCACATACTCAAAAGCTGTGGATGACAAATCAAATTCTGACAATAGAAGGCTCTTCGTGTTTGCCGCAGGTAACGATGGTCCTGCTAGAGATACGCTAAATCCAGATTCTCAGGGTAAGAACGGCCTATGCGTTGCTGCTTCAGAGAACTTTAGACCTGGAGAGTTCATTGGTGGAAACAGCCCCAATTACATAGCTGATTTCAGCTCAAGAGGAGGAACTCTGAGCGATTCAAGAATTAAACCAGATATAGCTGCTGTCGGTACAGTAGATATATCTCTCAACGCCAAAGGAGAATATGACTTTGATACAGGGAGCAATGGACCTGGTCCGGACCCATCTTGGATAAAAGGCGTCGACCAGTACGATTGGGACAATGAGAAGGTACAGCCGGATGGAAAGCCTGACTATCAGTATATGGATGGAACATCAATGGCAACTCCCGTTGTAGCAGGTTCGGCTGCTGTGGTGAGGCAGTTCCTTGTTAATACATCGTACAGTAGTGACCCGACATCTCAGATCGTTAAGGCATTGCTGATAAACGGTGCCAGAAGGCTTCCGAACCTCATGTATCCTGGATATGATCAGGGATGGGGTCTAGTCGACCTTAAGAATTCCTTGATACCTGACCCACCAACAATAGTTCAGTATACTGAGGGCACTATGTCGAGCACAGGAACATGGGATGCTGCAAGCGACGGCGGGTTACATCTTGATGTTGAATCTGGAGAGGTGCCTCTGAAAGTAACGCTTGTTTGGATTGATACCAGCGGAAAGGATCTAAACAGGAATTTGGACTTATATGTCGAAGCCCCAGATGGGACATGGTATCATGGAAACGCCTATGGTCAGGACGGCTGGACAATGCCTGAGACAACAGTGGAGAACTCTGCAGACCAGTTCATAGGTGACTGGGATCATGGAAGTGGATATGATGAGGTAAACAATGTCGAACAGGTGGAGGTCAAAAATCCAATTGCAGGCACATGGACCATACATGTGATAGGAGCAAATGTTCCTTCAGCAACACCATTTGCGCTAGTCGTACGTGCAGATATTGGGTCACTCCAGAAGGACTATGCTGTGAAAATGGATGTTGGCCACGACAAGATAATTAGAGTTGACAAGGGAGGATCAGTTACACTTCCGGTAACCATAACAAATTACGGTACAAAGGCCGATACAATACAGCTTGGAGATAATCTGCCCTCTGGTTTATCCAGCTCCTATACGTATGGTGGAGTGGTGAAGAATTCATTTGCCCTCAATCCTAGGGAATCAGCAACAGTACTCATGACAATAACTGCAGATTCAAATGCCAGTCCAGGAGTCTATGATTTCTCCATCACAGGCAGTTCTCAGCACGACATAAATGTCAAGGCGATAACAGATATGCAGATTGAGGTCATAGACCAGAGCGTCAAGATTCCGAGATTCGTTAAGGTTGCATCCACAGATGCTGATGAGATGTATCCATCTGTTACTACATTCACAGACCACAATGGAATTCCATGGATATTTGTGGCATACATCCAGCCATTCCCAGTATCCTCAGATGCTAAGTTTGGTGGAAATGCAGTTATGGTCAAATATGCGCAACTTGGGCAGGATGGAATGCCTGAAACATGGCATGGCCCAATAAGACTAACCACTCTCAATGAGTATCCTAATGACCTAAGGTTAACCCATGCTACTAACTCTTCTTCAGATCCGTATCAGGATAGAGTATGGGTAGTGTGGACAGGAGATGACCCAAATGCTACCCACGATCCAGGTAAAGGCTCTAAGGGTTCATGGGGCAGGATTGCATGGGCAGATAACAGCGATTACAGTTCATGGGTATGCCCCGCAACTGGACATAATACAACCATTGATGAAAACTATGGAAGCCAGACCTACAATTCAAAGAGGGTTAATAGTATACAATACAGGCCTTCTGAGCATCAGCTTCTTTATGTGTTTGAGCATCTTGATTCAGATGGAACTCAGATAAAAGCAGTTCACGACGGATATACTACATCCACAGATGGAGGATCGACATGGGCCAGTGCTGCTGACTCAGATCCTGGTGGTGATTACTTCTTCTTCCCCAATATAATGGATGGAGGAAACGACTATAACGATGTTGTTTGGATGTATGTATATCACAGGGCAAGCAGTGGAAACGATAGAGACCTCTCATGTCAGGTGTATGACGGCTCATGGGGAGGAGATTCTGGCGGAGCAACGAAGGATACAGATGTCCTCGACAATCCCAACAACCTGATGTTCCCTGTGGTCGCATACGATAAGAGCTCAGGATCCACAAACAGGGTCTTCTTTGCAGTTCTCAATGATACCAGTGGAGCTTATCAGATAAATGTAGGATATCACGAAGGGGCAGTTTCTTCCTCAAACCCACCACCAGATACAAACAATGCGTGGGGAACTGTGAAAGGTCCATTCGCAACCTCAGTATCCGATGGAGACTACAGCACAAGACCAATCCTGAACATGATCTCTACACCTGATGATGTAGGTATGTGGGTGCAGTACATGGAAAAATCCACACCTCTTGGTATAAACATAAGAGCCATATACAGCAACGATCAGTTCAATACTGTCAAGTACTATGATATAACTGCAAATGGCTATGTCAAAGGTCACCAGATGAGCAGCTCAGTAAAGATAGGTAACACAGACTATGTTTATACAGTGTATCACATGAGCTCTGGAAGTTATGAGGATACCAACTATGATGTATATGTTTCAGTGTATCACGCAGGATGGGAAAACGATCCTGATGTGGAAGCACCCGCTATACTAAGGCCTTTAGTAACTCCTGCAGACTACAACAATGGAATGTACTATGTGAATCTTACAACAAATCCAAGCTTTGAGATAGCAGCCACAATTGACGATTCAGACCATGGAAGGAGTAACATAGCCTCTGCTTACTGGATGGAGGGCGATGCAAACGCTGACCCGTCATCCCTCGATTGGAGCAACGCCAAGTCCATGACCCTTGATGGCAACACAGCCATTGAAAAAGCAAGTGTGGTAATGTCACCTTCATGGTGCAAGGATACAACCCATACCATATGGATGAAAGCCACAGACAGCGCAGGAAATGTCCAGTACTCCAAGGTTACCATATATGTGGTGGCTCCACCACAGGTAACAGTAAGTCTCTCACAGGGATGGAACCTCATATCTCTACCATGGCTAACCTCACCAACTTCCATAACAGACGCTCTCTCCGGAGTTTCATGGACCAGAGCAATGGTATACATAGATGGCCAGTGGCATACCTACGATAAGAACAGGGATGCCAAGTACAACCTAGGATTCCCGCTTGTTGACAACACAATGGGTATCTGGGTAGATGTTAGCAGCGCCACAAACTTTACCCACGATATCTGCGGTATAAGCACAACCACCATAACACTACACAAGGGCTGGAATCTGGTTGGATATGTGAGCCAGACAACTAGGACAGTCAGCGACGCTATGGCTAGCTTCACAGGCTCCTATGACTATGTCCAGACATACGACGGTAACAGCATAGTGGATGCTAGCCAGATGGAGCTAGGACATGCCTACTGGATACATGTGACCTCAGAGGGCTCATGGAGCATAGACTGGTAAAACCCTCAAACCCATTCTTTATTAATTTTTTTTGAAATAAAAAGCTTTAAATAACTGTTTTTCAGTGCAGTTTTATGAAAAGAAATGAGCTCTACACCCTGTTGGCTGTTCTGGTAGTTTTTGCAATTTTAGGCTCATATATGTGGATTTCAAGCGAAAATCCTGAAAACGAAGGCACAAAGGTTCTCGCTGGAAAGCTCACATTTCCAAGGGATGAAGGTGTTCATACCGATACACAGGAGGCTTGGAACCTGTACATGAATCTCAGCTCAGATAGCGGCAAGGATTACTGGATAAGCGGAATGTGGGTTATGCAGAGGATAAACTCCCAGACAACACGCGGTTTTAAGATATACATGGGAGAGGGTGGCACACTCATGGTGAGGGGCTTTTATTCCGATTTCAGCAAAACTGAAGAGTCCAACAAGACTCTCAACATAAGGTGGATGGAAAAGGACGGAAAATACACATTTTTGAACAAAACCTCTGGAAAAGGCATAAAAAATGCATCCTATTCCTTTTCTTATTCCGATGCAGATTCATTTCTATCTATTAAGCTGAATATGAAAAGCGAAAGCATGCCTGTGCTCTTTGGTCTGGATGGGAATGCAGATATGGGCTATTTGGGGGCATTGAAGGGATATATTGCAGCCGAGATGAAGATAAATGGATATATCTTCTACAATGGTGAGAAGATTCATGTAGATGGAAGAGGAGTGCTAACTCATCTTTGGGGTTTCATAGGAGAGGATCCTAGTTTTGTGTCCTCAATGCTCAAAAACGAGGACCATACGATATTCTTTTTCAGAACATATCTGCAGAACAAAAATCCCTCATGGGAGTTTTTCTATGTAATCGGACATGGCAGATATACAGTGTTTATAACTCATTTTGACGAAAAGAACGGAGATAAGACCATAGGGGCCTCTATAAGCTATGGATACAACATAAAAGACCTTAAAAATGAGAGGTACGATGCATATATTATCGATTACTTCCCAGACCCGACTAAGCGTGACAATCACATATGCTATCCAGACCACTGGTTCTTGAAGTCATACTATGATGATTACGGCTGTGTTTTCGCTCCTTCTGACTTTTCATCAAATATGAGGACCAGTTGGGAAGGATTTATAAAGGGAGTGGACAGCTCAAACAGGAGCATGTGGGGCTTTGAAAGCATATATACATACTACAACTCAAACATAAAGTTCCTGAACATAAGCGCCGATAAGAGCGACGGTAAACTGGAAGTAAAAGCCGAGCTTAAATCTTCACTGCCTTTGAATGCGGTATATCTCAATTACAGCTTCAATCTAAGCGGTTCATGGGAAAAGAGCTACAAAAAGATGAGCTACGATGGCAAAGAGTGGAGGCTTTCTCTTGACATCCCTGCTGAGGCTACAGGTGTGAAGCTCATGGTGCATGCTCAGGATAAGAGCTATCAGTGGTACCATTCGGAGGAAAAACTCATTTCCCTTTAGATTTGTAGCTGAAATAACTACAAAACCTTTAAGTTAAAATTCTATTTTTGTGAATTTCAGGTGTCAATATGCAGGTTATCCAGAAAAGCAGGCTGAAGAAGGGTTTGCCGAAAGAGACATTATCAGTATGCCCTGTGTGTAAAAAAGTCATACCAGCGACAATATATGAGGAAAATGGAAAGGTGATGTATAAGAAGACATGCCCAGAGCATGGGGAGTTCATAGATGTCTATTTTGGAGATGTTGAGGCGTATCTGAGGCTTGAAAAGTGGGCCGTTGATGGCATAGGAGTTGAAGACCCCGTTGCTGAGGTTTACGATGGCTTTCCTCCTGAATGCGAAGGTTGCCCTACACATTATAGCCACACATCTCTGGCAAATGTGGACCTGACAAACAGATGCAACCTCAAATGCCCGATATGCTTTGCCAATGCCAATGCAGCAGGCTATGTCTATGAGCCAGACCTTGAAACAGTGAGGCAGATGCTGGTGGATCTCAGAGAAGAGAGGCCTGTGCCCACACCTGCTGTGCAGTTCGCAGGCGGAGAGCCCACCATTTACCCGCACTTCCTTGAAGCTGTGAGGATGGCCAAAGAGCTTGGATTCGCTCAGATACAGGTGGCTACAAATGGAATAAGGCTGGCGAGGGATCCAAACTTCGCTCAGGCTATGCTGGATGCAGGTATGCACACCATATATCTGCAGTTTGACGGCTTTAAGGAGGAAACATACATAAAGGCGAGAAACAGGCCCATGTTTTTGAAGGACAAGCTACTTGCAATAGAACATGCGAGAAATACTAAGCCTAAGCCCCTTTCTACCGTATTGGTTCCTGTTATCGTTAAAGGAATAAACGATGATGAAGTTGGAAAGATCGTCAAGTTCGCCCTGGAAAATCTGGATGTAATAAGGGCTGTCAATTTCCAGCCAGTCTCCTTCTCAGGGAGGATAAATCAGAACGAGAGAATAAGGGGTAGGTACACGACAGGAGACCTCATGAGAGATCTGGCAGAGCAGACCGAGTTTATAGACGGACCTGAGGACTTCTTCCCCATACCTGCTGGCGCGATACTTTCAGAATTGGTATCCCAGATAATGAAGGATCCCAAGGTAGCGTTCACAAGCCATCCCGCCTGCGGAGCCGCCGCCTATCTGATAAGGGATAAAGAGGGTAAAGTCACATCAATAGCCAAATTCATAGATGTCGATGGTCTTCTGGAGGATGTGAAGGATCTGGTAGAGTCAGGAGAGCTGGAGAAGGTTGGAAAACTCAGGGGAGCACTGAAGGCCTACAATGTTTTCAAGAGACACTTCGACAAGGAAAAGGCCCCGAAGGGTCTGAACATACTATCAATGATTAAAGGAGTGCTCATGAAAGGAAACAAGGCTTCTCTGGGAGAGTTCCACTGGCGCACCCTCTTCATAGGTTCAATGCACTTCCAGGACCTTTACAACTACGATATTGCCAGAATTAAGAGGTGCGTAATACACTACACAACACCTGATCACAGGATAATACCATTCTGCTCCTACAACACTGGGCCAGAGTTCAGAAAAGAGGTTGAGAGCAAGTTCGGAATACCCATGGAGCAGTGGATGAAGGATAATCCGAACATACATCCCATGGGCTTCGACCTCTATCCTGATGCGACGGTGATGCCCAAGGACTACAAGTATCCTGAGAAGATAGAGAAGCTCTATGAGAAGTGGAGCGTCCCATACAATCCCAAATCCTAAACCCTTTATTGTGGTGAGATCATGATAGATATCAACAGAGACAAATGCATGTACTGCGGTGCCTGTGTGGGGACATGCCCTGTTAACTGCATGTTCTTATACGAAACTAGGGTGGAAGTGGATGAAGATAAGTGCATAAAGTGCGGGTTCTGTGAAAGGGTCTGCCCGGTTGGAGCCATAACCCTGATAAAGGAGGCAAAGGCATGAAGGAGATGGAATACGATGTTTTGGTCGTGGGTGGGGGCCCAGGAGGAAGTACAGCTGCAAGATACGCTGCTGAAAAAGGAGCATCAGTTCTAATGATTGAGAAAAGGCAGGAAATTGGAAGTCCTGTCAGGTGCGGGGAGGGGATAAGCCTAGGATGGCTGGAGGATTACGGCATAAAGGAGGATGAGAGCTGGCTTATACACAGGATAGATGGTGCCAAAGTCGTATCTCCCAGCGGTTTCACCCTTGAGATTAACGCCAAAATGGCGGGAAATGAGGTGGGAGCTACGATAAGAAGGGACTTCTTTGACCAGATGCTGGCCGAAATGGCTGCCAGAGCTGGGGCAGATATAATGGTAAAGACGAGCGCTCGCTCACTGATATGGGATGATAAGCACAATGTTGCAGGGGTTAAGGCGAGGTGCAACGGAGAGGACTGCATAATAAAGGCAAAGGTTGTCATAGGTGCAGATGGATTTGAATCACAGATAGGAAGGTGGGCTGGTATCAGCACCGTTCTAAAACAGGGGGACATAGCCACGAATTTCCAGTACCACATGATAGGCATCGACATAGATGCGAGATTCTCAGAGTTTCACCTCGGAAGCATAGCAAAGGGAGGTGGATATGCATGGGTGTTTCCGAAAGGAGAGGATGAGGCTAATGTTGGTCTCGGTGTTACTCTGGACATGATAAAGCAGGGCGGAGAGCCGAAGAGACTTTTAGACAGATTCATAGATAAGCATCCTGAGCTCAAAAAAGGAAAGATCGTGGAGCAGGTGGCGGGTGCGGTATCTGTTGGTGTGCCTCCAGATATTACTGTTAAAAACGGAGTGATGCTTGTGGGCGATGCGGCCAGAATGGCCGATGCCATAACAGGTGGTGGAATAAGAAACGCCATAAGGTCTGGAAAAATAGCTGGTGAAACTGCGGGAGAAGCCATAGAAATCGGCGACATATCGCACATAAACCTCTATGAGAAGAGATGGAGGGCGGAGATGGAGGACGAGCTTTATAGGGACTGGATGGCAAAGAACAAGCTGGTAACCCTTTCAGATGAGGAGTTTGACGACCTCATATCAGCTCTGTCTGAGGCAGATATAGAGAACCTGTCTGTTTATGAGATTTTAGAGGTTGTTAAGGAGAAGAATCCTAAGCTTGTGGAGGACCTTATGAGCTTTCTGTGAGGTGTTGTAATGATAGATATCAACAGAGACAAATGCATGTACTGCGGTGCCTGCGTTGGTACCTGCCCTGTGAACTGCATGTTCTTATACGAAACTAGGGTTGAAGTGGATGAAGAGAAGTGCATAAAGTGCGGATTCTGCGAGATGGTCTGCCCTGTTGGAGCTATAACCCTGATAAAGGAGGCGAAGGCATGAAGGAGATGGAGTATGATGTAGTCGTTGTCGGGGCGGGGCCTGCTGGAAGCGTGAGCGCTCGCTATGCAGCTGAAAAAGGAGCATCAGTTCTAATGATTGAGAAAAGGCAGGAAATTGGAAGTCCTGTCAGGTGCGGAGAGGGGATAGCGAAGAGATGGCTCGGAGAGATAGGACTTCAGCCATCTAAAAGGTGGATAGCTCATGAGGTTGATGGCGCCAGGATAATATCTCCCGATGGCTCATATGTTGAGGTCGATGAATCAAGGGCTGGGGATGAATCTGGCTATGTGATAAACAGGGATGCCTTTGACAAGGAGCTGGCAATGAAAGCAGCAAAGGCCGGCGTTGATATAATGGTTAAGACCTATGCCAAGGGACTTATAAAAGAGAATGGAAAGGTAAAGGGCATAGTGATGAGGCACATGGGTGAGGATATCAAAGTAAAGGCGAAGGTTGTCATAGGGGCAGATGGCTTTGAATCCCAGGTTGGTAGATGGGCTGGAATAAACACAGCCCTGAATCCTAAGGACATAGATTCATGCTACCAGTACACCCTTGAAGGCATTGAGGGAGACGAGCGCTTCAACGACTTCTATGTTGGATCCATGGCTCCGGGTGGATATATCTGGGTCTTCTGGAAAGGAGATGGTATAGCGAATGTGGGCATAGGTGTGCAGATGAGCAAGATAGACCGACCCGGTGCTGCGAAATGGTATCTGGACAGGTTTATAGAATCCCACCCTGAGCTAAGAAAGGGAAAGCCCATAAGAGAGGTTTCAGGTGCGGTTTCCATATCA
>Ga0256833_1001682_pt1 | contig 16042 bp, 16 predicted proteins | sample 356284metaG_FD_190535 | JGI IMG/M metagenome (GOLD analysis project Ga0256833, IMG submission 190535) | Hydrothermal vent microbial communities from Mid Atlantic Ridge, Atlantic Ocean - 356-284 | ecosystem: Environmental > Aquatic > Marine > Hydrothermal vents | place: Atlantic Ocean: Mid...
GCCCGGGGCCCGGCTTAGGGAGGGGAGCAATATAGGCCCCATCTGCAGGGTCGGCGGCGAGGTTGAGGAGAGTATTGTCCACGGGTATAGTAACAAGTATCATGACGGCTTCCTGGGGCACGCGTACGTTGGCGAGTGGGTGAACCTCGGCGCCCTGACGACGAACAGCGACCTGAAGAACACCTACGGCACGGTGAGGGTTCGCGTCGACGGCCACGTGGTGGACACTGGCAGGCGCAAGGTAGGCGCCCTCATAGGGGACATGGCTAAGACGAGCATAGGGGCGCTGATATACACGGGGAAGAAGATAGGCATAGGGAGCCACCTCCACGGCGCCGCGCTCGACGACGTGCCGCCCTTCACGATCTACGCCGTGAGCCTGGGCGCCGGCGTCTGGGAGCTCCACCTGGACTCCGTCGTGGAGACGCAGAGGAGGATGATGGCCCGCCGCGGACTCGACCTATCACCCGCCCTCGAGGAGCTTATACGCCGCCTCTACGAGGAGACCAGGCCTCTCAGGGACAAGGCTGGCGTAAAGCGCGGAGTATTCAAGCTTGTGGCCGGGTGAGCGTGGATGTGCGGCATCTTCGCCGCCGCCTCCATGGCCCCCTGGGCGGCGAGGCTCGTCGTAGAGGGCCTGGCCAGGCTGGAGTACAGGGGCTACGACAGCGTCGGCGTCGCGGCGCTCAATGGGGGCCGGATAGAGGTCAGGAAGGCGCGTGGGCAGCTGGCCGAGGTCGAGGCGAGGCTGGGCCTCTCAGCGATACCCGGTAGGGCTGCGATAGGGCACACGAGGTGGGCGACACACGGGGAGCCCAGCGACGAGAACGCCCACCCCCTCCTCGACTGCAGCGGCCGAGTAGCTGTGGCCGCCAACGGGATCATAGAGAACCACGCCGGGCTGAGGGCCTCGCTGGAGGAGGCGGGCCACATGTTCACGAGCGAGACCGACACGGAGGTTCTGGCGCACCTCGTCGAGGAGGAGCTCTCCCGGGGGGCCGGGCCGCTGGAGGCCCTCAGGCTGGCCGCCGCGAGGGCGGAGGGGAGCGTCGCTGTTGTGGCGCTCATAGCCTCTGGCGGGGAGAGGGTGTACTTCTATAGGAGGGGCTCCCCCCTCGTAGTGGGGCTCTCCGGGGACGCGGCCTATCTCTCCTCGGACATACCGGCGCTGCTCGGCGTAGCGGAGGACATACTTGCACTCGCGGACGGCGACGCAGGCTTCATAGAGCCGGGGAGGGTCTACATCGTCGACGCCGAGGGGCGCCCCGTCGCCCCCGAGGAGCGGCGCGTGAGGGTTGAGTGGAGGCGCGACTCCGTCTCGAGGATGGGCTACCCTCACTACATGCTCAAGGAGATATGGGAGCAGCCCCAGGCGCTGGAAGAGACGCTCAAGGGGCTGGGAGAGGCGGAGGAGGTGGCCAGGCTTATCGCCTCGGCGCGCCGCGTCTACGCCACGGCTGCGGGCACGAGCCTCCACGCGGTCATAGTCTTCGCCCAGCTCCTCTCGAGGATCGCGCGCATACCGGTGCATTTCTTCGTTTCCAGCGAGCACCGCGCATACCTGCCGGCCGTGGAGGAGGGCGACGTGCTGCTAGCTGTGACGCAGAGCGGGGAGACGGCCGACACCTTGGCGGCTATGAGGGACTTCAAGGCGCACGGTGCGCGCGTGGCAGCCCTGATCAACGTGCCGGGCAGCGCCGCGTCACGCGAGGCAGACGTCGTGGCGTACACGAGGGCAGGGCCCGAGATAGCTGTGGCGGCGACGAAGACCTTCACCACCCAGCTGTTAATGCTCTCGGCCACGGCCGTCTACGCGGCCGGCCTGGGAGGCCCCCTGACGCCCGGCGAGGTGAGAGAGGCCGTGGAGCGGCTCCGCGAGGCCCCGAGGCTCGTCTACGCGTCCCTCAACTACTCGAGGCAGTGGTCGCGGACGCTCGCCGCGCGCCTCTCCTCGTCCAGAAGCGCGTACTACCTCGGCCGCGGCGTAGGCGTGCCGCTTGCCATGGAGGGCGCGCTCAAGCTGAAGGAGATCGCCTACGTGCACGCGGAAGCCTACCCCGCCGGGGAGTCTAAGCACGGGCCGATAGCCTTAGTCGAGCAGGGGTTCCCCGTCGTCTTCGTCTCGCCTGAGTCCTCCCTGGCCGGCAAGATGGCTGGGAACATCGAGGAGATGAAGGCGAGGGGGGCCTACACCGCGGCTCTCGCGCCGCCTAGGGCCCTGGGCGACGCTCCCGTCGACCTACTCCTGCAGCTCCCACAGGCGCCGCTCCACGTGGCCCCGGTCGTCTACGCCCCGCCGCTTCAGCTGGCAGCCTACCACGCCTCGGTGGCGAGGGGCCTGAACCCCGACAGGCCGCGAAACCTGGCGAAGAGCGTCACCGTGGAGTAGGGGGAAACGCTAATTACGCCTGCCCTCTTTTATCAAGCCCGTGGAGATGGAAGAGCTTAGAATACTCGTCGACACGGACGTCCTCGTATACGACACCGTTGAGAACAGCCCGAAGCACCTCGAGGCAAGCAGCCTCCTCGACGACGCCGATAGGATCTACCTGGCGAGCATAGTGATGCACGAGTTCCTCTGGCTCGCCCTCAGGAAGCTGGGGCTTAGCGTCGACACGGTCAAGAACAAGGTCGCGGAGTACTTCAACGACGCCCGCTTCTTCTACATATGCGAGAACAGCGAGACGTTCATAGAGGCCATGAATCTCCTAACGAGGGACGGCGCCCCGCCCACAAAGATAAACGACTACATACTCCTGGTCTCGGCCCAGAGGCTTGGAGTGGCGCTGGCGACCTACGACCCGGAGCTCAGGGAGGCTGCCAGGCGTCTTGGGATAAAGGTGTACCCCTAGGGACACTGTTTTTAACCACGGGCACGTCATTCTCCACGGGATATATGACGGTGTCACGCATGTTGGCCGCTGTGGCAGCGGCGGCGCTGCTCCTCTCCCTTACATACATGTATATTGTCCATCAACCAGCTCGCCCGGCGGCTCGGCCAGCGGAGGCGCGCCCGAGTTATCCAGGCTCGACGCCGAGGGCTGAGATAATAGTTCTTGTGGACAACAACGCAAAGCCTGGCCTGGCGCAGGCATGGGGGCTCAGCGTGCTGGTGAGATCCGGCGGCAAGACCGTGCTATTCGACACCGGGCCAAACCCCAGGGTTCTTCTCACAAATGCTGCCAGGCTACACGTAGACCTATCCTCTATCGACGCGGTGGTTATAAGCCACAGACACCTGGATCACACCGGCGGGCTGGACGCCCTCCTCCCGTACAGGGACAAGATAACGGTGTATATCCCAGGCAGCGACGCTGGGCTGGCCGAGAGGCTAAGCCGCGAGGGTTTCCGTGTCTACCGCGTAAACGCTACGACACTGGTCGCGCCGGGGGTCTACGCTGTGGCGCCGCTCCATGCACCCTCCTGGGGTCTATGGGAGGAGGCCTTGGCGGTAAACGTCTCAGACCTAGGCCTAGTGGTCATCGGGGGCTGTAGCCACCCGGGGATATCATCCCTCACCGCCAGGGCTGTAGGGGATATAGGGGCCAAGCCATACCTCGTGATGGGGGGCTTCCACCTGGCCGGAGACCCTGGGAGAGCGGCCGAGGAGATGGAGAAGCTCATAGCCCTCGGCGCCGAGAAGATAGCCCCCATGCATTGTAGCGGGGAGCCGCCGAGAGACTACCTGAGAGCCCACGCGCCGAGCAAACTATTGGAGATAAGAGCCGGCTACAGGCTCACACTCACCCCCAGCGGGGTAGCTGTAGAAGACCCCTAGCCCACATGGAGCGGAGAAGCCACCCGGCGGAGACCCCTATAACCAGCGCGGCGGCGGCCCATACTGCAGGCAGGCCGGCCGCCACCACGAGGGCGGCGGCGAGCCACCCAGGCACCCCCCACGCCCCGGCCCTATAGCCGGCGACGAAGCCCAGAGGCGCCCCCAGCATTCCGCCCAGGTAGGCGAATAGCTCCCCCAGGCCCAGGGGGCCGCCCAGCAGGCCCCCGAGCACCGCTCCCAGGAGGCCGCCCGCCGCCGCGGCCACGAGCCCCCCAGCCTTCTCCGCGAACCCCCTTCTCAGCCGCGTACCCATACAGGCCGCAAGCCCAGTTAACGTGGCTAGTGCTGAACCCCACGCGCCGCCAAAGACCTGCCCGGCTGCACCGCTGGCTAGGACGCAGGGCGATGCCTCTACGGCCCACTGGGCGCATCCCAGCCTATCATCCCCAGCGGCGCAGCCGATGAGTGATCCCGCGGCGGCCCCCAGGCTACCCGCCACGGCGAAGCCGGGCCCCCCAGCGGCTAGGAGGCCGGCGACGCCGCCGATGAATCCTCCGAGAAACCAGCCGGCGACAGCGCCGGCGCTCGCCTTCGGCGTCAATCTCCAGGCACCTACCCTCTGCTCTAGAGGCCTCCTTCCTTATTAAGGAGGCGTAGCCGCGAGACGGGGCCGGTCAGGGTGTAGCGGCGTCGCCACGCGGCCCACGTGCGTGGGCGTCGGAGCTTTGACCCCTCCTCACACCGGCCCCTAGTCTTCAAGAAGCCTAGCTGCGGATAAGGGTTTAGCAAGTCAGGTGGAGCGCAGCCATAACGTTCTCGCCGCGCAGCGCCAGCTTGTTGTACACCTTTACGGCATAGCCCGTCGGCGCGGCTACGAGCTCCAAGCCCAGGCCCCGGAGCGCCTCCACGACGTCTTCCCCGACCCTCATCCTCCCACTGCTCCCAGTGCCTACCACCACGACCCCGGGCTTGGCCTCCTCGACGTAGCGGCTTATATCGCTCCACGCCAGCCTGTGGCCCTCGGCCCTCCACCACGAGTCGTCGAGTACGCGCTGCGGCGTGAATATGATGTCCTTGGTATACACGCGTCCACCCAGCTTCAGGCGCCCAAAGGAGTACTCCTCCACTAAGAGGGGCAAGCCTTACACCATCTGGCTAGTGGAGGCGAAACATATATCTCCCGCGCCTCCTGGGACGCAGGGGTTATCATAGACCCCCGTTTTTATCTAATCACATGAGGCTCGGAACGGCTGTAGCCCTACTCCTAGTAATACTCTCCACACAGGCCACGCCGGTGCTCCGGGGCCAGCCCTCGCTACGCGTAGTGGGGGCGGCGTGGATACTGGCCCCAGCGGTCGCCGAGACCCCAACGGGGCTCGTCGGGGTGACGTCCAACATCAGCGTGCTGGTCACGGAGGGGTGGGGCGACGTCTATGTCTCCACATTCTCGCTGACCGAGAGGGACTTCCAGGGGGCCGCGGCCACAGCAGCCCGCGTGGCCGCCAGGCTAGCGGGGGTAAACTTCACCCACTACAACTTCTACTTCGAGGTTCGCGGGAACGCGGTCGTCGTGGGCGGGCCGAGCGCCGGCGTCGCGATGACAGCGGCGGCCTACGCGGCCCTCACTGGAGCCAGAATCAACAGGAGCGTCGCGGTTACTGGGATGGTGGCCCCGGACGGCAGCGTGGGGCCGGTGGGCGGTGTATATGAGAAGGCGTGGGCCGCCAGCAGGGCGGGAGTCAAGCTCTTCATAGTGCCCCCGGGCCAGAGCGTGGTGATAGAGTACAAGAGGGTTGAGCGCCGCCTAGGCCCCTTCGTGGTGTACCAGGTGGAGCCTGTCAAGATAAACCTCTCCAGCTACGCGCTAAGCCACTGGGGCCTCCGGGTAGTCGAGGCGGCCACCGTGAGGGAAGCCCTACGCTACATCGTGGGTGCTGAGATACCGGCCCCAAGGCCCGGGCGGCCGTTTCTAGGCCCAGAGGCTAGGAGCCGCGTCTCCACCGTGAGGGGGCTCATAGAGCGGAGGGCCTGGGGGGAGCTGAAATCCGTGCTGGACAGGGTCAAGGCTTCAAGCCTCCCAGACCCCGTGAAGGCGAGGCTCATCGAGTTCCTAGAGGGCTACGGCTACTCCCAGCTACGCTCCGCCGGCAGCCTCCCGCCCTACAGCGCGGCAAGGCTTCACGCCGCCGAGCAGGCGCTCGCAGCCGCACGCTGGGCTTCGCTTATCCTCGACTACTATGGGGGCGGCAACCTCTCCGAGAGGCTACGGGGGATCGAGGCCCGGTGGAACTCTACGGCCGCCGGGCTCGAGTCGACAGGCGCCCCTACGCGCCTAGACGCGCAGGCCCAGCTCCTAGCCGCGGACGCTCTCGCCCAGGCGGCGCGCGACATAGACGCGGCGAGGGATGCATGGCGCAGAGACCCAGAGGAGGCGTTGAGGCTACTCGCCCAGGCGAGCGTGCTAGTCGACGAGGCCGACGCGTGGGCGGGCGGGCTGCCCCAGGGCACGCCCAGGGCGGCGGACGAGGCAAGCCTATACCTCCTAGCCGCGCGCGGCACGTGGCCCTACGTTAAGACCATAGCCCAGGAGACGGGGGTTGGGGCCTCCAGCCTCATCGGGGAGGCCGAGGACTACTACGTCCTCGCGGCCCGGCTCTACGCCAGGGGACTCCCCCTGGTGGCCGCCGCCGCGGCCTCGAGGAGCCTAGCCCTAGCCCAGGCGGCGATGGACCTCGTCCAGCTGGCCCTCAGCGGGCAGCCCGTGTACCTCGAGTACAGCGCCCGGCTCGCCCTGGCGGCCTGCGGGCCAGATGCCCTGGCGAGCGTCTACTACTATAACCTCTCGAGCCTCTACACGGGCTACGGCGAGAGGCTTGTACTCTTCAAGCTGGCCAGCCAGGCCGGAGAGCTCACGCATAGCCTGTCGGGTGGGGCAGCCGCGCCCCAGGGAGAGGCCCGGGGGGAGGAGAAGGCCGGTGAGAGGCGGGTTGAGGCGGGTAGGGGGATGGAAGAGTACCTCAGGAAGGCGTATAGGCTTCTCTGGGAGAAGGGGTACCTCCAGCTGGCGGTGCCGGCGCTCATACTGCTCGCCATACTTCTCGTTGTAGCCAGGCTCGCCGGCAGGAGGAAGACGACGGGTTCGGCGGAGACCACCCCTAGCGTGGCGGGCGGGGGAGAGAGCGGCGGCTAGAGCTTATACCCGTTGCCATAATTTTTATCGCAGCCCTCCCGGCTCTTCGCGGTAGGGGTGGCGGCCGTGAGGTCGTGGAAGCTCAGGAAGCTGGTTATAAACCTGTCCTACGCCGCCGTGCTGCTGGCGTCGCTCTCCAACCCGGGGACGCTTCGCATAAACGGGATCCCCGGACTACTAGTGAAGGCCTCAGCGGCGGCTCTCTTCGCGGCCTCCCTCTACGCGGCTGTAGCGGTGCACTCCATGTTCCCCGGGAAACACGACGAGCCGGGAGACTTCGGCGAGCTCCTCACAAGCGGCCCCTACGCCTACTGCAGGCACCCCTTCTACCTATCGCTAATCCTAAACCAGCTGTCGATACCCCTCTTCTTCGGGAGCCTCGAGGGCCTAGCCGCCTTCCTCCTCTTCCTCCCCGGGTGGCTGCTCCTCATAAGGGTGGAGGAGAGGGAGCTCCTCGAGCACTGGGGTGAACGCTACAGGCGATACATGGAGGAGGTGCCGGCCCTGATACCGCTCCCTCCTCGGCTCGCAGGGGTCGGGGGGAGGCGCTCCGGCGGCGAGGAGGGGTGAACAAGTGGATTCGGGTAACTTTTTGTAACAGTTAAACCCAGTAGAAATGATGAACCAGTCCAGGGTTATAGTGAAGCTCCGTAAAAAGGGCGTAGTGATACTCCCAAAGAGGGTCAGGGAGGAGGCGGGGCTCAGGGAGAACGACTACCTACTTGTAACAGTCAGGAAAGGCGTCGTGGAGCTGAAGAGGTACCGCCCCCTCGTGGTTGACGTGCCCCCCAGCCTGGTAGACGAGGCCCTCGGCGAGGAGAAGAGGCTTGAAGAGGAGAAGGCCCGTAGAATACTTCGTGAACAGGAAGATAGTCCTTGACACAGGCGTCGCAGTAGAGTACATTGTCGCCGGGTCCAGGTACCGGCCCCTCGTAGGCGAGCTCCTCGAAGCCGCGGCCAGGGGCAGGCTCAGGCTCTTCCTAGCTCCAACCACGGCCTCCGAGATACTCTACGTGGCCTCCAGGATCTACGAGGCGGCAGGCGTCAAGTCCCCCAACGAGGAGGCGCTGAACTACCTCACCTGGTTGACGTCGATAGCGCGCGTCGCCGAGCCCTCCCTCGACACGGCGGTGGAGGCCGGCGAGCTCAAGAAGAGGCTCCACCTCTCCCTCCCCGACTGCTACGTTATAGCCTCCGCCATAAGCCTCGCCGCGACGCCGCTCTTCAGGAGCCTAGAAAGGGAGATGAAGCCCCACGAGGCCGAGCTCCGGCAACTGGGGGTCGCGTTCCTCGACGACCTCCTGTGATAGGCTCCGCGCCCGAGGCCTCGGCGCCCGGCGCGTAAACGCTTTAACCCCCGGCGGCGCTAATTATAGCTGGGAGGCCGCCCCGGACGCCCCCGGTTCTCCTGGGGCAGGGATGAGGGGCGGTGGGACGTATTCACGCCCCAACGAGCCCTGGGAGACGTTTACACATCAGCAGCCTCCTCCAGGCTAGCTTATATACCCCGGCTTCTCCCTACATGCAGGGTGCATGTGTTGCTCAGCGACGAGAAGCTACGCCTACTCTTAAAGGCCGTCTACGACGCGGACGCCCTCGTAGAGCTGGCGAGGCGCCCCGAGGAGGCGCTCAGAGAGGTCGACGAGGCCATAGGTCTCACGCACGAGCCGGGCCTACACCTCGTGAAGCTGTACCTCCTACTCCTCTCCGGGAGGCCGGCCACGGCCCTGGCCCACTTCCAGTCCGCCTTCCAGGAGATCTCTAGGAGCCTCGACGTCCTGAGGGAGTACCTACTGCTGGCCTACCAGCTCGGGTGCAGGGAGTCGTGCGACGCCGTCCTGAGAGAGGTGGAGGGCCGGATGATGGGCGGCGGAGACCCCAGGCTGGGCCTCTGGCTCGGGGAGACACTGGTGTTCACAGCGTACGTCCTGCCCAGGGAGGAGGCGGCCAGGTACGCGAAGTGGGCGCTCCGCGTCCTCGACGAGGCCAGGAAGAGGCTTAGGGATCAGAGGCTTAAGGAGAAGGCCCTGCTGCTGGAGCGCCTGGCTAGGAAGATGAGGAAGGGCGAGTTCATACCCAGCGTGGAGATGGCGCTCAGAATGGTCCTCTTCAACGAGCCCCTCGCAGAGGAGCTTAAGAAGAGGCACGGCCTAGGCGAACCCGACCCGGAGCTCGCGAAGAGGATACTGCTGGCGTCAAAGTTCTGGAGCGAGGAGAAGTGCGCCACGTGCCCCAAGCCCCCCGCCCTCAAGGAGGCGTGCAGGAAGGGCCTGGCCCCCTGCATCTACGAGCCCGTCTTCGACCTCTACGTGAAGCTGCACGGCGACGAGGAGCCTCCCCAGTGGGCCCTAGAGAAGAGCAGGCTCCTCGCCGCCCTCAGGGGCTAAGCCTGCGCCGCGGGGACACCTATATATCGCATCCGCTCGAAGTCTTCCTGGGTAATTATAGATGGCTAGAGGCAAGAAGAGCAGAGGAGTAGACGTCAAGACGCTCATACTTCTCGGCATAATAGTCGTCCTAGCGGCCGCGCTCGCCTTCACGTACTGGGAGTTCTACCAGAAGCAGGCCCCACAGCAAGCCCAGCCCCCACAGCAGGCCCCGCCCCAGGGCCAGGCCGGGCAGGGCGAGGCGGTAAGCCTCGCGCAGTGCAGCGCCGCCAAGGCTTTAGTCTACGTATACGAGGGCGAGGCGCAGCGCGAAGCAGCGAAGAACGCATTCCAGCTGCTAGACATAGTCTTCAGGAACAGCGGTATAAGCCTCCAGGGCGTGGAGAAGTGCGTCGTCCCGGCCCGGGGCGTGGGCAAGAAGTTAAGGGTCTACCCGGTGATCCTCTACAGAGGGATACCGCAGCTAGACAAGTACAGCGTCGGAGAGGTAGACGGCTTCAAGGCGCTAGGCCCCCACTTCTCGCTGGGCCTCGCGGAGAGGATAGGCGTGAAGCCCGTCTTCAGCTACTCCGCGGCCGCGGTGATAGTAGAGGGGGACGCGCCCTTCACCCAGGTCAAGGTAAACCTCGACGAGCTACGGGGCTTCCTCACGCAGATGGCCGTTGCGAACATCACTAAGATAGAAAAAGTAAAGGCCGGCGACATACCGCTCAAGCTGAAATACCTACCAACCGTGGTCTTCGTCTCCAACAACCCGCTCGCGGAGGGCCTAGACTACCTCACGCCCGCGGGTAACGGCTACTATGTACCAGGCGACTTCGCGCAGAAAATACTGCCCCGCTACCTTGGCGCCAGGGGGATAGAGACGAGCGAGCCGCCGCCCCAGCAGCTCGAAAAGGGCCCAGTTGTGGGCGGGGAGGCGAAGCTCGAGCTCTACATACTCGAGGACTACTGGTGCCCCTTCTGCGGAAAGTTCTACAAGGACACGGGCGACGAGCTCACAAGGCTTATAAAAGACGGCACGCTGAGGGTACACTTCGTCGACCTAATCATACACCCCCAAGTAGTCCCCCTACACGCCTTCGCGGACTGCCTATACAACAAGACCCGCGACGGCTGGAAATACCTCAACCTCACCCTCAAGCTGTACGGGATGCTAGACTCCGGTAAGACGCCAAGGCTGGAAGACGCCAAAGCGGCGGCGGAGAAGATCTTCGGCCCCGACGCGGTGAAGGAAGCTCTCTCCTGCATGAACGCGACGGCCAAGAACATCGAGGCGAGGAACCAGGAGCTGGGAAAACTAGGCTTCTCGGCGACGCCGACGTTCTACCTGTGGAACCCCGAGCTAAAGAAGGGCCTAATCGTGAGGGGCTACATCACTCCGGACCAGCTGGACCAGATAGTGGAGTGGGCCTCCCAGCCCTAACCAAGCCCTCCATTATTTTTCGCATGCTCCAATATCGTCCTCCTAGCCTTCACGACGGCGTTAGCCCTATCCCTCCACTTCCTCAGCTCGCCCAGGTGGGGGAATATTATGGCGTCGCGGGGACACATCTTGGCGCAGGTGTCGCAGCCCACCATGCAGTTGTAGGGCCTGGCGACCACGGGCCTCATTTTCTCAAAGTCCCAGTCGTAGACGTTCCTACCGGAGCACGTCATTAGGCACAGGCCGCACCCTATGCATCTATCGTAGTCTATCCTCGGGTACCAGGGTATCTCCGGCCTAGGTATACCCCACCAGGGCTTCCCGGAGAGGTCTCTTACGGGTCTGCCCGGGAAGTCCTTCTCCTCGGCCTGCATTGTTTCCGCTGTCATACAACGCAGGTTTACAAGTCTGAAATATATAAGTTTTACTATATATTGTTGTTTTCACACCCCGTTACCCTCTATTACCTCCCGCGAGACAATACCTTAAGGGCAAAGCCTTGAACAGAATAGTCGTACTCGGCCACGGAGGCGTCAAAGGCCCCGAGATGAACACCATACAGGCCTTCCGCCGGGCACTGGCCGAGGGAGCCCACGGCTTCGAAGTAGACGTACACGACACCTCCGACGGAAAACTGGCCGCGCTTCACGACGGAACTTTCCGGGCCAACGGCAAGGAGTACCGCGTCTCGGAGCTAACCCTCGAGCAGCTGCGCCGGCTACACCCCAGAGGGGAGAATATACCTTCCCTCGGAGAACTCCTAGCCCAGTTCTCCGGCGTACTTGTAGACGTGGACGCGAAGACGCCCCGCGCAGCCCGGATAGCGGCAAGCCTCATCTCCCGGGAGGCCCACGTAGACATGGCGATGATATCCGGCGACAGCTACGCGGTGCTCAGGGAGGCCCGGAGAGCCGAGCCCAGGATAAGGCTGGGCTACTCCATCACCAGCCTCCGAAACCTGGCGGCACTGCCCGCGGTGGCCGCAGCCCTCAAGCTGTACTCCGTCCAGGCCCCGCTCGACGGCATAGAGGTCCTGGGCCCGCGCCCCTACAGGGTGCTCCTCAGGGCCGTGAGGTCGAGGCGGCTACGGATAGCCGTGTGGAGCTGGAAGGCCGACGAGATAGTCCTCCTACCGGTGATAGAGGGGCTCTACGACATAGTGATAGCGGATAAGCCGGCAGAGGTTCTATCACTCTACAGGGGGAGGAGGGAGGCTATAAGCAGCGCAGCCGCGTGGCCTTAACGCGTATATTCCCTAGCCTTCTCCTCGGCCCATGAGAGAAGAGAGCTCAGCTCCATGATTTTTAGCCCATAGCTCTCCAGCCCGTTGTACAGCGACGGCTTATCCGTTACAAGCGTCAGTCCATGTACGATCGCGGAGGACGCCACTAGGAGGTCTACCTGGGAGACGCGCAAGCCCCTTTTTATCAGTGTGGCGTCGAGCCGTGCGGCCTTTAGGACGGTTTCTTCGTCCAGCGTTATGAAACCGTATAGTTTTTTCATCCTAGAGATAATCCTCTCCATCCTGTCCGGGCTGTAGTAGAATATCCCAGAAGCATACTCGTAGAGACTCAGCAGGTGCACGTATACATCGTAGTGGAGCAGTATCAACTCGAGGAGCGGCTTGTTGTAACTTGTATGGAGCTTCACGAGTGAAAGAGAGTCGAGCAGCAGTCCGCGGTCAGTCATATGCACACGCTCCTCTACCAGTGTCCCCTGGCTAGCCTTCGCCACTACCGCTTTTACCACCCTTCCTTAGTGAGAGGAAGTGATAAAGCTTCTCCTCGGTCTCGTCGCTGTACACTATCTCCTTCGCTGCCTCGGCCATCTCGTTCCTATGCCAAAGCTCTATAAGCTTGTCTATAACCTCGTCGTACGATCTCGCCCTCAGCCTCTCCCTAATCTTCTTCAGCTTCTTCCAAGTCTCCTCGTCCACGGCGATCGTCTTCATGCATCTACACCCCCAGCGACTCGCGGAGATGGAAAGCCTTCAGGTAGTTCTCCACAAGCTCCCCGTTAAGCCCGTTCGACGCAACTATATTCTTATACACCTCGACGCTTTTACGGGGTATCCTATCCTTAGTTATCAGGTCAACCTCGTAGAGGCCGAACTTGAGCCGGAAACCGCTAGCCCACTCGTAGTTATCCGTCAACGCCCAGTGCATGTAGGCCCTTACGTCGGCCCCCTCCGACGCCTTCTTCTCCACGGCTGCCACGTGGCTGACAATGTAGTAGGGCCTCAGCACGTCCCTAACATCAGCGACCCCGTTCTCCGTGACATATATCGGCCTCCCATAGTCAGATGCCACCTCTATGGCCTTAAGCAGCCCCTCCGGGTACAGCTCCCAGCCGAAATCGCTGCACGGCCTCGAGGCCTTCGAGACACCATTGGGCACGCATGAGTACCCGTACCCCGAGACGCCCTCAAACCTCACCACGGGCAGCTCGCTGTACTTCTGCTCAGACTTCCGCGTCACGACGCGGGTATAGTAGTTCAGCCCGAACCAGTCCAGGCGTCCAGCCAGGTGCCCCTGCCTGCCATCCGGCTCCCCGTCCATGTCGCCGTCATACGCGCCCCTGGTTACCGCTTCTAGGATGTACCTGTTGTGGAAGTAGTCGTAGTAGTCGGCGCTTTCCTCGTCGCCCTCGCCCAGAGGATAGGCTGGTATAATATTGTGTATAATGCCCACCTCGGCGGCACCCCTAGACCCCGTATCAGCCTTAACCCTATCCCACTTTTTGATCTGGTCATAGGCCCTCGCATGGGCCACCACTATGTTAGAGAAAGCGCGCCGCGCAGCCTCTGGGTCAAGTATCCCCGGCGGAAACCCGGCCCAGGGCGCCAGGAAGCCCAGCTCCACGTTGACCAGCGGCTCATTGAAGGTCGACCACATGTCGACCAGGTCGCCCAGCTTCCACGCAACATATGCGGCGTACTTCGCGAACTCTACGACGAAGTCCTCGCTCGCGATGCCTAAGGGGCCGCCCTGCGCGCCCCTATCCCTGACCGCCAGGGGGTCATGAAGCCATATCGGCGTCGTAAAGTGGTGGAGGTTTACTATGACCTTAAAGCCCCGGCTCCTAAGGTCGCTTATGATCCTCCTGTAAAAATCGACGTAGTAGTTGTTTGCGATCCCGTCGAGCTCCCGGAGCTGATCCTCGCCTATCTTAACGCTGCTTATCAGGCCGAGGGAGTCGCGCTCCACGTCCACCTCCACGCTCGACGTGGGGCAGGGGAAGATGCGGCTCCACTCCACGGAGATCCTGTATATCTTTAGGCCGAGCCTCTGGGCCAGCTCGTGGTCCCTCTTATAAAGCTCCGCGTAGTCTACCCCGTCCTCCGGGAGGTCCCCGCTCACCCTCCCCTCAGAAATGTTCTTCGGGTCTCTCACCCAGCTCCACCAATCCGACCTTGTGTCTATAAACCTCCTGTACCTGTCACCCATCTCAAACTGGAAGGCGGAAGACGAGACCCCCCAGAGGAATCCCTCTTGAAGCACTTTTCTGTCCCCCATTGATACCACCGGTCGAGATAATTATAGTCTATGGGGGATATTATAATGGTTGCCTAAATTATATTTTCGAAAAGATTTATAATCAACTAGGATGTTATAATTCACGGCGAAGACGATGAGGAAAAGGGTTGGTGCCCTACTTTCCTCATTACTGATAGTTCTACTACTGCTTGGCGCCGCCTCCCCAGCACTTGCTCAGCCCTCGCTTCCCAGGAACGAGACCATATACGTCGGCGGCGGGCTATGGGCGCCGCCCAGCAATTTCAACCCCCTGGTTCCGTGGGCGGCCGCGACAGGCACCATAGGGCTCATCTACGAGCCGCTCTTCCTATACATGCCCTTCAAGAACAAGTTCGTCCCGTGGCTAGCGGAGAGCGGCAAGTGGATCGACGACAAGAGGTTCGAGGTCAAGCTTAGGGACGCCTACTGGCATGACGGGCGCCCGGTGACCTCGGAGGACGTTAAATTCACCTTCGAGATTGCGAAGAAGGGTGGCTTCTACTACTCCGGGATATGGGACTGGCTCGACCACATAGAGACCCCGGATTCCAAGACGGTCATCTTCGTGTTCTCCAAGCCACACTACCCCGAGTGGGACTATCTACGCTACACAGTAGCGATAATACCGAAGCACATATGGGAGAACAAGAAGAACCCGCTCCAAGACTCCAACGAGCACCCCATAGGCTCTGGCATGTACAAGATCGAGTCTTATGACCAGAATCAGATAGTCTATGTCCGCAACGAGAATTGGTGGGGCCGCAAATACTTCGGGACGCCGGGGCCTAAATACATCGTCTACGAGAGGGTTGCCAGCAACAACGTCGCCCTTGCGATGCTTGTTAGAAGCGAGCTGGACTGGAGCAACTTCTTCCTGCCAGGCGTCCCACAGCTGATAAAGAGGTACAGCTTCATTAAAACATGGTACAGGGACAAGCCCTACTATCTGCCAGCCAACGTCGCCTTCCTCTTCATAAACAACAAGGAGTACCCGCTCAACGTCACGGCATTCAGGAAGGCCATGGCCTACGCCATAAACGTCCAGGAGATAGTAGACAGGGTCTACGAGGGGGCCGTACTTCCCTCCAACCCGGTGGGCTTCCTGCCCATACCTGCCTGGCAGAAGTACTACGCTAAAGACGTCGTGGAGGAGAAGGGCTTCAAGTACGACCCCAAGAAGGCCGAGGAAATCCTGGACAAGCTGGGCTTCAAGGATGTAGACAACGACGGCTTCAGGGAGACGCCCCAGGGCAAGAAGTTTAAGCTCACCATTATTGTCCCCTACGGCTGGACCGACTGGATGGAGGCTGCCAGGATAATTGCGGAGAACCTCCGGGCGGTGGGGATAGACGCTGAAGCAAAGTTCCCGGACTTCAGTAAATACTATGACGACCTCACAAAGGGGCAGTTCGACCTGGCTATAAACAACTTTAACAGCTTCGTATCCCCCTCGCCCTGGACGATGTACAACTGGCTATTCTACACCGATACACCGCCGATAGGCAAGAACAGCTACAGCGGAAACTTCGGAAGATACGAGAACAAGGAGGTAGCCTCTCTGCTAGAGAAGATACTTACAACACCCACCACCGACGAGGCGGCCCTCAAATCCTACTACCGCAGACTTCAGGAGATATTCCTCGAAGACCTCCCATACATTCCTCTATGGTACAACGCCTTCTGGTACCAGGCCTCTACGAAGTACTGGAGCAACTGGCCCGACGCCGACAACCCCTACGCGGTGCC
>Ga0256833_1001683_pt1 | contig 16040 bp, 17 predicted proteins | sample 356284metaG_FD_190535 | JGI IMG/M metagenome (GOLD analysis project Ga0256833, IMG submission 190535) | Hydrothermal vent microbial communities from Mid Atlantic Ridge, Atlantic Ocean - 356-284 | ecosystem: Environmental > Aquatic > Marine > Hydrothermal vents | place: Atlantic Ocean: Mid...
TGGGGACTATGGATATCAGAGGTTGCCAGTATGAGAGGGCCTCCCTGCTGCATCGGCTCAACACCCCCGAGAGCAGGCTTGTAGGTGCTTCACCTTAACTCTGGGTTCAGACTGCCCATCGCATGTCATCGGCCCTCCCATTGAGTCACACATGCGGCATGGAGGGAAAAAGTTATGCCTCCTTTTCCCGGCGGCAGTTGCACGTTTCCACCCGGAAGACGGGCTCTGAGGAGACTATGTGTAGGTCTAACTGTGGGTACGGTATCTGGATGCCCTCCTTTTCGAGGGCCTTCTTGAGGCCTGTCTGTAGGTCCATTTTCGCGGGGTACCACATCCTCGTGGGGGTCCAGCACCGGATCCTTATGTTGATGCTGGAGTCGGCGTATTCGTCCACGAAAACCTCCGGGGAGGGCGATACCAGGCAGTACGGGTTATCGTCAATATATTTCTTGATGGCTCTTATTGCCCGGTCGATATCGCTATCATAGTGGACCCCCACAATGAAGTCAATCCTTCTAGCCTTGGTCCCGGAATAGTTTGTTATAATGCTGTTGAACACGGTCTGGTTAGGTATCCTTACAAGGTAGCCGTCCCAGGTCCTTATTAGGAGGCTCATAACCCGGAGGTCTATGACCTCGCCGGATACATTGCCGATAGTCACCGGATCCCCAACCTTGAGGGGCTGTTCTATAACGAGGAAGAGACCGCTGATAACATTACCCAGACTGTTCTGCGCCGCAAGACCAACAACTATACCGGCAAACCCCCCAGCCACAAGCAGGCTCCCCAGGTTGAGGCCGAACGGGTAGAGGGCGAGTATACCTGCAGTAGCAAGTATACTGTAAAACGTGAAGTTCTCGAGCGGCTTGTATATGTAGGTTGGGAGCCTTACGCTGAGGGCACGCCTCATACTGGACCTGACCAGTACCGCTATGAGAGCGCCCAGCACTAGTATTGCCACAGCCTCAGCGATCTTCAAAGCGTTAACCTTCAAGTAGCCTGCCATGCCGACGATAGACTCCCTAGCCGTCACGTTTTCAGCCCCGGCCATAGCCTCCACCCGCGATTCACAACCACAACGGGCCCGTAACCCCCTAGAACTGCGCCTCTCCCCTCGCTAACCTTGCGGAGAGGCTTCAACCCGTAAGTAGGGGGTTTAGAGGTTGTTTTTGCCTCTATAATCGCGTCTTTAATGCTAACCTCGACCAGTGTGAAATAGAGCCTCCCCCCATTATCGGTGTAGATCATAGTCTGGCCTAAATTGAATGGTACCCCGCGAATAATATCGGCCCCCTCGGAGATGTAGAAGGCGACAAGAGCCATGCAGTCCCTATCGAGACTACTATATGGGGGGTTGCTCCCAACAATAGGCTCCGCCCGCCAGTATCTTGCTATGACACCCTCGACAAGGCTACCGACAAGAGTATACTTGGATTTAACGGTTGCGAGGCGGACAATGGGTCTCCCCTTCTTCCTGAGCTCCACCTCCACCGGTATTGTAGCCCATAGGAGGTCTCCCTTTTCAACGAAAATCTTATGTGTAAATTCAACATAAACTGTCGGTCCCAGGTCGAAGGGCCTCCTCGTGGGGGGTGCTGGCAGGACGCCTATCTGCCCGCGAACTACTAGCTTCTCCGAACTGTAGGGGTCAGACACTTCGAGTAGGCCGTTAGGATCATACTTAATGCTCGCATCGCAGACGCCTATACTATCCCCGGGCCGGAGAGTCCCCCATAATGGCAATTCCTAGCATACCCTGCTCGGGAGATTGTAGTACTAAAAGAGTTTTATGCTTGCAGTGTGTGGCTCAAAGTCGCAGGTAGAAATATCCTTTTCACTGTACAAGGTTCGCGAGCATCATGTTCACGGCTGACACTAGCGTGTATATCACGGCTGAGGCCACGATATCGTCGGCCGCTTCAGACAGCTGGGCGTCCCACTCTATGCAAGCGGCAAACGCGTCTAGAGCCTCAGGCCTAGGACCACCGACACCGGTGAGCACGTTCACGGCCCAGGCAACCGTCTCTGCCACAGCGTCAGCACCTAGGCATTCAACTATCTCGAGCGCGTCAACGGGGGGCAGCTCGAGCATGGAGAGTACAGGCTCCTGGAGGCTCTCCCTGACAGCGGGCAGTATAGTGTTGTCGAACAGGTTAACAGCCTCCTCCACCAGGGAAAGTTTCGCTTCACCGTCAACTATGCTAGCTACGGCCAGGAAAGCAACCATCTCGTCTACCACAGGCTCGAAGGTCTCGAAGGGTAGCGGGACACTACTACCGCGAGTGTCCGAAAGTATGCCTTCCAACCATCGCACCCGGTATGTAAGGGTAACATGGGGGGTTGACTCCTAAGCCTGTAGTCCCGGTATTACCTATGTGACATCGCATATAAAGAGTATTTCAATAATAAAATATTATAATCAGCTGAGCGGAGGGGCGGGCCTCCGGCTGGACTAGGATTCCTCATAGGCCCCTCATTAAACGGTATCCCTACCCCTAGCGGGGCCTCCGATAGTCCGGGTTCTTATCCGCACCTCCCACCCCTCCACTATCCTAAAAAACTGAGGATTAACACGTTAAACTATGCGGCCCGCCTCTCAGAGCAGACTATCACATCCTGGAGAGGCTTGGCTTGCACGGCCAGGTCTGCCGGTACCGTTCAACTAGCGAGCTCAGGGTTCTAGCCTTTTCAAGGCTGACAACGTTCTCAGTATACTCTCCCAGCTTGACACTAGTACCCACAATAAAGCCGTCGCTCGCATGCCAGTACTTCGCTATATTCTCGGGTTTAACCCCGGAACCGACAATCGTTTTAACATTATATTCGCCGGCTATTCTAGCTATGCTCTCCACATGTTCCGGTGGCGGCTCGACGCCCGTGGACTCCCCGGTTACTATTAGGGCTGAGACAGGATAGCCGCTCCTCTCGAGACAGTCTTTTATAAGCACCTCCGGTTTGTAGTCGTGAGCGAGGGGTTTGCTGTGTTTCACGTTTATATCTGCGAGTATCTCTAGCCTGCCCTCTAAGACGTCATTGTAAATGTCTAGCTCCTGTAATGCCCTAGCGATATCCCGCATGGCGGGCTCCATGATCCCCTCAACAGACACTCTAAGCTCGCAGAGGCTGTTCACCCGTACGAACGAGGCCCCCGATATGTGGGCAGCGTATAGTGTTTCGTAGCCGCTGTTCCTCAGAAGGTTGACGCCGACGGGAATATTTACAGCCCTCTTAACCTCGCCCACAACCCTAACAATCGAAGCTGTCTCTCCAACGCCAACCCTCATCTTGTAGGGCTTATCACCGAAATTCTCAACTATTATCGCGTCAAACCCTGCCTCGCTATACTTCTTAGCCTCGGAAACCGCATACTCAACTATAGAATCGATATCCATCCGTGCCCCATGAGGGTAGGGGAAGGGCCTCCTCTTGTAGAGGAGGGATCCTGGAAGTGGAGGCAGATGGACGACGCCGATAAGGGGTTTACACTTGTCGAACAATCCCACTATATCCCACCCTATTTCCCAGTAGTAGCGGGGCGCGAGGGGAAAAACGTTTTAATGTAGGGCTATTTCTCTAAAAGTTTTTCTACAGTTCTCGCCACTAGACGGGAGCCGAAGCCGGGGGCCAGGCCCGAAGGCCAATAGTCCGGGGCTGACGGTCCGGCGTCCATACCCATGCCTGGCCCGGCAATATCTAGGTGTACAAGGTCTTTGCCGTGGGCGAACTTCTCTAGGAAGAGCGCGGCATATATGGCCCCGCCCCAGCGCATCCCCGCGTTATCAATATCTCCGAGCTTTGCGCCTTTAGAGAGGAACGGCTTGTACTCGTCGACCATGGGCATCGGCCAGACCTTCTCGTCCGTCTCTTCAGAGGCGGATACGACCTTCTCTTCCAGCTCCTTGCTCCTGGTGAAGAGGCCGGCAACTATCGGTCCGAGCGCGACCACAATAGCTCCTGTGAGTGTTGAAAGCTCTATAACCTTCTCAGCCCCGAGCTTGTCGACCGCGTATGCGATAGCATCTGCAAGGACAAGCCTGCCCTCAGCGTCGGTATTGGTGACCTCCACCCGGGTGCCATCCCACATGCGGATTACATCGCTGGGCAGGTAGCTCTCGCCGCTGGGCACGTTAATAGCGGCGGGCATGAGGACCTCGACGTTCACGGGCATCTTCTTCCTAGCTATTATCCAGAGGGCTCCGGCGACGGCCGCCCCGCCCGCCTTGTCCATTCTCATCCCGACAATGCTGTGAGACGGTTTCAGGTTTATCCCTCCAGCGTCGAACACGAGAGTCTTACCCACAAGCGCGATAGGCTTCCCAGTATCGCCAGCACCTTTATAGTGGAAGACTATGAGGACAGGCTTCCTCGTGCTTCCCTTACCAACATTCACAATACCGCCGAAACCCTCATCGACCAGACGCTTATAGTCGAATACTTCAACGCTAACATTTTCAAGCCTAGAGAACAGGTCCCGGAGCAGTTCCGCCAGCCTCTCCGGGTAAACCTCGTTGGGGGGCGCGTTGGCAATATCCCTTGCTAGGTAGACGCCCTCCGCCTCTATAACAGCGTTCTCATAGCCGCCAGCAATGTCTACCAGCACCCTCTCCAGCTTACCCTTACGCTCGCTCCTGAAAGCGTCAAGCCTATAAGCGCCGAGTAGGAGGCCTAGAACGGCTTCCCCAGCCTTAGAGCCTAACGGTTCCACTATAGCGTAGAGCGCCTCATACTTCTCGGCATACTGTTTACCAACCTTGCCATAAGCCCTTAAAACCCTGCTAGCATTGAGATCCTCCTGCTTGCCTAGACCTAGAAGGACTATCCTAGCTTCGCCGCATGGGACCTCCACGATCTCCCCGGCCTTACCTTGAGCGGCCGACCTCACACTCTCAACATCCTTGCACGTCTTCTCCAACAGGCCGACCGCCTTACCGGGGATGACTGCAACATCGTTCTCTCCGTGAAACACGGGGACAACTATAAGCTTGGAACCGCACTGCGAGGGATCACCGCACTGTTCAACCCTTGGAGGTTTCGTGAACAGCACTAGGACGCACCCCATATAAGACAGTACTTGTGGGGAAGGACAAAATAAACAGCAAGTAAATACTGGAACGTAGCGCTGCACGTTATAGATCCGGAATCCTGAGAGCCAGAAAATATAACCTGTTGAGCCAACGATCCGGATACCATGAGTAGTAAACACTCAACACTACCGGGTGGCGGGTTAGAAGGATCATGCCACAGGCGACCACAGACTGGGGGACTGCGGCCTGCACTAAAGGTCTAGGCGAGATTGTCGTCCTCGACTTTGGAGGACAATACGCCCACCTCATCTCTAGGAGGCTACGAGAGCTGGGAGCGGCGGCCTGGCATGTTCCAGTTGAGACAGTGGGGCTTGGACCTATTGAAGAGCTTGTACGCAAGGCAAAAGCAGTAGTACTCAGCGGCGGGCCCGGGAGCGTTTGGAAGTCGAAGCATGACAGCATAGCCAGCATAGTGGTGGCCTCCGGAAAGCCCGTCCTTGGAATATGCTACGGCCACCAGCTCCTAGCGAAATATTATGGCGCGATAGTAGACCGATCCCCGGCCCCAGAGTATGGTCCGACGCCCGTTGATATTACAAGCGACGACCCCATATTCGAGGGTATACCTAGGAGGATAAGGGTGTGGATGAGCCATAACGATGCAGTCCTCGAACCTGCACCCCCAATGGAAGTATTAGCCACAAGCCGGGGGAGCCCGGTTGCCGCTTTCAAAAGCGTCAAGGGTATAGTCTACGGGGTGCAGTGGCACCCGGAAGTTTCCCATACGGAATATGGCAGGAAACTGCTAGACAACTGGCTCAAACTCTCCAGGATCTCGAGGGATTGGAGCACCCAACGAGCTTATGAGTGCGCATTGGAAGAGGCTAGACGGGGCCTCGAGAGGGTACCTGAAGGTAGAACGGTAGTTGCCGCTGTGAGCGGCGGTATAGACTCTACCGTGGCTACCATAGTAGCGTCTAGAGCCGCCGGTAACAGGAGGATTATCCCGGTACTAATAGACCATGGACTCCACCCTGAAGGGGAGATCGAGAAGGCAGCAGCGATATTCAATAGTATCGGGGTAGAATTAGAGGTTGTAGATGCGGCTGAGACGTTCCTATCCGCGCTGGAAGGCGTGGACGACCCGGAGGAGAAGCGTGGAATCATATCGAAGCTATATTTCGAAATACTATTAGGGGAGATTAGGAGGCATAATGCTGGCGGGCTCGTACAGGGCACAATATACCCTGACCTCGTGGAAACCGGGATCGTACCGGGAGCTGACAGGATCAAGAGCCATCATAACGTCGCGTTCAAGCATGTTCTAGAGCGTGAGACAATAATCATAGAACCGCTCAAATACCTGTACAAGGACGAGGTAAGATCAATAGCGGAAATGCTAGGGCTCCCCAGAGATGTTATCCAGAAGAAGCCGGTGCCCGGGCCGGGCCTAGCAGTTAGGATCGAGGGGGAAATAACGAGGGAGAAGCTGGAGCTCGCCCGTAAAGCCAACAGCATAGTCTCGAGAATAATAGAATCTAGCGGACTATCGGACAGGCTCTGGCAGTATTTCGCAATAGTAACCAGGTGTAAAGCTACAGGGGTTAAGGGGGATAGGAGAGAGCACGGGGCGGTGATCGCGGTTAGAATTGTAGAATCTACCGATGCCATGACAGCAAACCCGGCAAGACTGCCGTGGAAGGTTCTCGAGGAGATAGCCTCAGAGCTAACCAGGCTCCCAGGAGTGACAAGGGTCGTCTACGACATAACCAGTAAACCTCCAGGAACTATAGAGTGGGAGTAGGGAGCCCTCAAGAGCTTAAACAATGACGTGGTATCATGCTATTCTGGCGGTTCCATCTCGTCAAGCTTATCAAGATCGGAGAGGTCTATCTCTATAATCTCTCCCTCATCCTTAGCGGCAGGCCCAGAGCTGCCAGGCGGCTGGCCCCCCTCCTTGAACTTCTTGAGGACCGCCCTCCACCTATAACCGCAGTTGGGGCACTCGAAACTCCCCATAACAGTGACAGTTATCCTCCCATACTTGTCCGGTAAGGGGGATACGAGCGTCCACGTTTTCACAGGCTCCTGTACTCGCGTGCCACACCGGGGGCACACGAACGGGTCCTTCTTAGGCTTCGAGCCTTTCTTTCTGGCCAATGCCTGCAAGCACCTCCAACAGCATGTGCAGGTAAAACCCGGTAGGGCTCCAATCAAATTTATTCTCGTGCTATGACTAAACTATATGAGTAGCCGGTTTCTTTTAATGTTACTGCTAGTTCCTGCATGAGCCTGCCAAGCTTGGCCTTGTTAGGCCTTGGTCCTGGGACTCGGAGCTCCGCCCTTATAGATACCCCGTCGACGCTTATCTCCTCGACTATTAGGGAGGCGGCTTCCGGTAGGGCAAGCACGTTCCTTCCAGCCATAGCGATCTTGTCTTTTAGGATTTCGAGAATATTGTTTATAGTGTCGGGGTCTTCGAACCCCCAGACCCTGATTTCGACCTCAACTTTTACAGGCTCTTTAACTACAGTCTTCCCATGCCTGAGAAGTTTGAGGTTGGGTATCGTGTACACCCTGTTCTCATCCTCTATCTCGGTGAATAGCGGTGTTATCTGGCGTATCCTCCCTCTTATACCTCCGGGGATTTCAATGTAATCGCCGCGTTGAACGCTCCTGGAGAGGAGGAGTGCGTAGTATGCTGCGAGGTTTGCTGTTACCTCCCATGACGATGCTAGGAGTATGAGTATTACTCCCAGTAGGAATAGTACTATGATGGATTGTTCGGTTATAACGTATACTATAAGGAATAATAGTATTATTATTATGCTTATATATAATAGTTTGTACATGTTTTCTAACGTTGTTTTCTCAGCAGCTCTGCTAGCCTCTATTTTTTTAAATATACCTTTTATTGATACTAAAAATATATATCCTATTATTATAATAATAATTGATATTATTATTCTCATAACGTATTGGTTTCTCAATATATTCTCGGTATACTGGAAATACTGAGATGCTAACACGGTCATCGCCCCTCAACTATCGCATGCCACAGTCAGACCCAGCGTTCACCGCTCAACCATTATCCTCACAGGCCCGTTACTCGACAAAATGTAGTATGGCGTCCAGACAAATATAGCAGTTAGGCCTGGGTCTAGAACAACTCGCTGAACTCTTTCATCGCGTTCTGGGCAACAAGCGCGATAACAACATGGCCGACTTCTAGCGTGAGACCCTCCTCGGGCTCGTGGAAGTTTTCACCGTCAAATATTGCGAGAATCTTGACCCCCTTCGGTATCAGGCCAGCACGCATCGCCTCCGCAATAGTCTTACCGCGGAGGATGCTCGTCTCTTTCACGCTAGCCGATACAAGCCTATAGTCGCCGGAGAGCGATAATACAAGGTCTATAACGCCGTACCTCCCCTGTATCATGGAAAGTATAATATTAGCTGCAAGTCTAGGCTCGACGACAACCGACTCGACCCCCAGTAGCTGGAGCAGGGTGGGGGTCTGCTCGTTTTTCGCCCTAACAAATATCCTCTCGATACCATAGAGTCTCGCTATCGCGGCGACGAAAAGGTTCACCTCGTCCCTATCGGTGCAGGCTACTATGATATCGTACGATGGAAGGTCGAGCTCCTCGTAAAGCTGGGGGTCAGTAGCGTCCCTCACAAGCCCCTCCACATCCGCCTGGACGCCGAGCCTGGATAGTTTCTCCTCGTCGATATCAATAACCGTGATAGAATGGCCCAGCTTGCTGAGCTCAACGGCGAGCCTACTACCCACCCTTCCGGCACCAAATATGAGTATTCTCAATACCTAACGCCTCCCCGACCGGGATCGGAGCTGCCCGTGCTTGAACGAGCATCCCGCGGCCCAAAATTTAATCTTAGCAGAGCGCTAAATATTATCTTGACATTGGCGTTCAATGAGGGAGGGGTGGACAGTATGGAGCCTTCTCCTACAACAATAACGAACGTTTACGGGCTTCTAGCACTCAACAGTAGGGGGACCCCTACAGTCAAAGCATATGTTGAGACTGCTTGTGGAGCGCGCGGCTGGGCTATAAGCCCCTCGGGGGCTAGCACTGGGGAGCACGAGGCCGTAGAGATAAGGGATGGCGGTAGGAGATGGAAAGGTAAGGGTGTTAGTAGAGCGCTAGCAATACTTGAGGACGAGGTTGCCCCGAGACTTATAGGGTTAGACGCCACGAACCAGGCGTTCATAGACAGGCTGATGATAACGCTTGACGGCACGCCTAACAAGTCCAGGATAGGGGGTAATGTTACGACGGCTGTCAGCCTGGCGGTTGCGAGGGCTGCAAGCGAAAGCCTCGGCTTAGAGGTTTTCGAGTATATAGGGGGCAAGAGGGCGACGCTACTGCCCACACCGCTACTCAACGTGATAAACGGCGGTGTGCATGCAGGGAACGAGTTAGACCTGCAAGAGTTCATGATAATACCTGTGGGTGCGGGCAGCTTTGTCGAGGCAATGAGAATGGCGGTAGAGGTTTACCTGACATTGAAGGAGACGATAAAGGAAAAGTATGGGCCTGGGGCCGTGAATGTTGGAGACGAGGGCGGGTTCGCCCCACCCCTGAAAAAGAGTAGCGAGGCGCTTGACCTGCTGGTGGAAGCGATAAAACGTGCCGGATATGAGGCGGGCACAGACTTCTATCTGGGGGTGGATGCTGCTGCAAGCCAATTCTACGATGCGGAAAGAAAAGTGTATGTTGTAGAGGGGAGAGAGCTTAGCGGGGAGGAGCTGCTAGATTATTATGCTGGTCTTGTCGGCTCCTATCCTATAAAGTACCTGGAGGACCCGTTCGACGAGAACGACTGGGACATGTTTAAGCTCATAACAGGAAAGCTCGGCAATAAGATCCTAATAGTTGGCGATGATCTGTATGTTACAAACGTTCGGTTCCTAAGAAAGGGGATCGAGCTAGGAGCGACTAATGCCGCGCTTGTAAAGGTCAACCAGGTGGGCACTCTAACAGAGACTCTCGAGTATGTTGCGCTAGCTCAGGAGAGCGGGCTGAGGGCTGTGGTGAGCCATAGGAGTGGGGATAGTGAGGATCCTTTCATTGCAGACCTGGCGGTAGGGGTGAGGGCTGGCTTTATCAAGACTGGTGCTCCGGCGAGGAGCGAGAGGACTTCTAAGTATAACAGGCTTATAGAGATTGAGGCGTTGCTGGCCGGCTCTGGGGAGTATGCTGGTGCACGGTTCTTCCCATAAGTAATTATATTTATTTTTATTGAATTATTTTAAGAATATTTTTAACCATGCCAATGCCGATACTGTAACAATGCTCGCACAGGCTCCTAGCGGTAAAGACCCGACTGGGGCAGGCGGGCTGGAGCCCCCTATCTCCCAGCGAACAATAGGGGAACCCTGTAGTGGGGTGGCACGGGCTATGAGTGGGTGTGAGCTTGCAGTAATACTTGTGACAGCTCCGAGGGGCGAGGGGAGAAGGATCGCCCGTATACTTCTCGAGTCAAAACAGGCCGCATGCGTTAATATAACTAGTATTAGAAGCATCTACTGGTGGGAAGGAAAACTTGAAGAGTCAGACGAGGATCTCCTAATTATCAAGACGAGGCGTGACACTGCCGATAAAACCGTGGAGAAAATAAGAGAAGTGCACCCCTACGAGGTACCGGAAATCATCGTTCTCAGCCCGGAGAAGGTGCACAAAGCCTACCTGGACTGGGCGTGCGCGAGTGTGGAGGCGTGAGAGGCATGGTCGTGGTCGGCCCTCATCTCATAGAGAAGAATATTAGAAACAACAAGCTCCTCGAGACCGCCTGGAAGCTCATAAGCAATGATAGGGAGGTGCAGAGCCTTCTCAGGATGGCGAATGTGAACGCTGTGGAAAGGCTTCTATACAACGATCACGGCCCCATGCACGCCACTATAGTTGCTGGAACCGCGTTGGAGCTCTACGAGCTGCTACATAGGCACGGGCTGAGAGCATCCAGCATAATACATAAAGTTGTAGACTCCGAGGACTGCGCAAAACTCATAGTAATGTATGGGGCATACCTGCACGACATAGGAAACAGCGTCCACAGGGACAACCACGAGTTTATAGGTGCGATACTTGCGGTGCCCATACTTGACAGGCTACTATCAGAGCTTGAATCCCTAATCGACAGGAGGTGCGACAAGTTTAAGGTTAGAAGCGAGATACAGCAGGCAATATACGCTACAAGCATGACCGTCCAGGCGCTAACGATAGAGGCCAGCATAGTTAAGGTTGCCGACGCGCTAGACATGGCGGAGGGGAGGGCCAGGCTCCCATACAGTAAGGGTAAAGAGGACATACACGCTCTAAGCGCCCTGAGCATAAAGAGGGTCGAGCTAGTGGAGGGCGATGAGAGGGCTGTCAAGATAATAGTCCACATGGAGGACAAGGCCGGGATGTTCCAGATCGAGAAGGTGCTCCTCCCAAAGATAAGGACGAGCCTAATAGGAGAATACATAGAAATAGCGCCAATAATAATAAATAATGGAAGCTTCAAGCTCAAAACAATATATCCCTAGCCTTATACCGGGGAGGCAGCTAAACAGTTGCCCAACAGGGGGATATTCGAGGAGAAGATAGTAAGAGGCGTAGCGTTAATAGCGTCGGGCATGACCGACGCTGGAGGCTGGGACAGCCCGGTTCTCGCCCGGCACGTGGTGGAAGCCGTAAGAATAGTGGGCGAGAGGCTGCGGAGGGACCCCCCGGTCAGATGCCCCCTTTGCGGTAGGAGCCCTTTCACGAGGAAGGGCTATTATCTCCACCTTCTCCGGATCCATTACCATGAGATTCTCCAGGAAGTCCGCTCTGAGGCTGAGAGGTACTCGTCGTCGAGGAAACTATAGGAGGGATATCCTCTCTGGCAAGCCGAATAAACCTCCTACCCCGATCGGTATCAATAATAAGCATGTAAACGTTGGGAGGCGCGCTCACCTCCCCCTCGAAAATATAAAGCTGGCGTTTAGGCTTTCTCCACTTTAGCTTGCCGAGATCCAGAGTATAGAGGCTAGCCCCGGCAGGCTCGTGTTGCAAGTCTGTATACTCTACTATTGCGGCTCTTAGAAGCCTCTCGGGCCTCTGGAATAACAGTTTAGGCTTCGCCTTATCGGCGGCCTTCGCGATCTCCCCCATGATTTCGCTTGTCTCGCCCGTTTCTACTCTAACCTCAAAAAACCCTTCCGACTCCCCTATAAGGTTCTCAACAGTTCTTAGTAACGCGTCGATAGGATCCCCCTTCTCCACGATCTCCCTCTCACCCTCCTTTTCTAAGACCTCGATAGTAGTATTCGCTCCTATATTCCACTCGCTCTTCCGATACTCTACAATGTGTAGCTTAACAGTCCTACTACTCCTTCTCCTACCCTTCGAGCTAGCATTTTTCAAGATCGGCCCCCTTCCAGGATAACGGCCTCTTTAGGAGGTAATTAGATGTGAGGATCCACATACTCCCCGTTGTGATAGAATATTATATCCTATATCATACCTATCCTTAAATGCTAGGGAGTGGCTGGCAATGGGAGCCCCAGTTCTAGGTTTAAAGAAGGAAATGTATGATATTAAAGGTGAAACAGCGTTCCAGTTCCTAGCAATCGCCAAGGAGCTCGAAAGGAAAGGACGTAAGATTATAAGCTTCGGCATCGGACAGCCGGACTTCCCCACTCCGAAACACATAGTGGAAGCAGCCATACAGGCGTTACGGGAAGGGTTTACCGGGTACACGGAGACTGCGGGTATACCGGAGCTGAGAGAGGCTATAGCATGGTATCTCAACTCGAGATATAATGCCGGTGTGGACCCGGACGAGATACTGGCAACCACTGGAGCCAAGACGGCCCTATTTATCGGTATGGCAGGATATCTCAGGCCTGGAGACGAGGTCATAGTTCCAGATCCTAGCTATTACGCCTACGCTATGACCGCCAAGTTTTTCGGGGCAAGGCCCGTATACGTGCCCATGAAGTTTGAGCCCGGCTACGGTTTCAGCCTTGACATTGAGGAGATTAGGAGTAAGATTAATGATAGGACTAGGATGATCGTCGTTAACAACCCGCATAACCCTACAGGCTCGATTTTCACCCCGGACCAGATAGGAGAGATATTTGATATCGCCCAGAAGCATGACCTCATACTATTATTCGACGAGATCTATGATAATTTCGTGTTCGAGGAGGGCAAGTTCAAGAGCATACTAGAGTATGACGGGTGGAAGGACTACGTGTTATACGTTAATGGCTTCTCGAAAACCTTCTCCATGACAGGCTGGAGACTCGGCTACATAGTGTCGCGCAAGGAGGTTATAGACAGGTTCAAGGACCTGGCGGTAACCGTTTACAGCTGCCCCACAAGTTTCGTGCAGAAAGCGGGTATCGCGGCTCTCAAAGGAGACTGGGAGCCTGTCAGGAGGATGATAGAAGAGTTCAAGGCTAGAAGCATCCTCCTACACGACATATTAAGCGAGGCCTGGGGGTTCGAGACTTACAGGCCTCTCGGAGCATTCTACATGTTCCCCCGTGTCAGGAAGCTTCTAGACAAGACAGGTATGACCGTTGAAGAGCTCACGAACAAGTTACTATACGATTACGGCATAGTAGTCCTACCAGGAACAAGCTTCCCCGGCAACACGGGCCGGGACTATGTGAGGCTGAGCTTCGCCACCTCCAAGGAGAATATAGAGGAGGGAGCGAGAATCATAGTTAAAGCCTCAAGAGAGCTCGCCGGAATGGGATAGCAGGGTTCACCTCTTATACCCGATTTTTCTTAGGAACTCCCTTCTCTCCTCACGGTCTTCCGGTCCCTCTACGCCTAGAGGCTTGAAGCCGTCTGCAACGCCTAGAAGCGCTCTCTGCTCTCCTAGATCCACGAGGACAGCCTTTACAGGGTTGGCAGTGGCAGCCTCGATCGACACCACCTCCTGGACGTTCTTCAACGCGTTTAGCACGTTAATCGGCCAGCCGTTCCTAATATACACTACAAAGGTGTGTCCTGCAGCTATCCTCTTACATGCATCGATAGCAACATTTACAAGCTCATCATCATTGCCATCCCAGCGGATAAGCCTCTTACCGCTGGCCTCGCAGAAAGCCAGTCCAAACTTGATGCTCGGGCATGAGGTGACGATAGCCTCATAAATATCCTCAACAGATTTTATAAAATGGGTTTTACCAATAATAATATTAGAACCCTCCGGTAATGGGAGATCAACAATTATAAGCTCGGCCATTTCACACCACCCCTCTAGACACATATTATGATGGTGTCAAACAAATATCTCTAATCCTCACCGAACCTGAAGAGGCGTAGACCCGCGATGAGATATTTAACACCGTAATATGCAAGAGCGATCGAGAGCAGCATCATAAGAGCATTATAGGCTTCCCCGCTAACACTTCTAGACATGCTTCCTGCGGCTGCAAGAAATGTGAGCCAAGCATAATCCATCCAAACATGGCTCGAGTAGACTGTGAGGAACATCCTCCTCGATTTGGAGGCGTTAGAAACTATGGGCTGCCCTACAGTGAGCCACCAGAGTAGGAAATACGGGTTGGCAGCCGTCAACAGGAAACCCACACTAATAGATAGGAGGATCTTCGAGCTTAGACCGGAAACAGGCAGGTACAGGTGGCCCTGTAGTAGTCCGCCACTACTCAACGCTAACTGGGCAAGTCCGATGGAAAAGTAGAGCATGAAGCCTGCGGAGAATAGTAGTAGGACCGCCTTACGTCTTGGAGAGAGGGATCGGTCGAGCCTAGCTAGAGACAGTGCTATCAGGGCAACATATGGGAGCTCGAAGAGCATGTGCCCGAGCGCTGCGTAGAATCCTCCTAACGCGCCGACAAGCCCGCCGAGAGCTATAGCGCTGGCACTTAACGGTCCGGGGCTTAGGGCTCCAGACCCGCTAATCATAACAGTCCTAATGATGACTCCTAGGGTATTCTCACTATCGACTCTCCCCTCTCCCTGGAGGGCCATGATCGGACACCGGATCTACGCTGTGAGATGCTACTATAGGGCTCTCCGGGTTCTACCGGAGACTAGGAAATGTAGGGGAAGGCTAGAGTTATATGTTGCGTTCTATGTCTATATTGTAATAGGAGGATAGCGCTTAGTATATAGGTTAGGAAAAGAAAATAAATGATTATTTATGTTATATCCAGCCCCTGAGCTTCATGGCGCGGACTACGCGGTCTACAGCTATCATGTAGGCGGCAGCCCTCATGTTGTACTTGCTGGTGTCTAGCTTGCTGTTCCAGTAGTCCCAGACCTTGTTGAAGTTGTTTATCATCTTCTGCTCTAGCCTGTTCTTGGCCTCCTCCTCTGTAATCCAGCCGCCCATCCTGTTGTTTACCCACTCGATATGGCTCATTATTACGCCGCCAGCGTTCGCTAGAATGTCGGGTACCACGATTATGCCCTTCTTAGTGAGTATCGGCTCCGCCTCGGGGGTTGTGGGCCCGTTGGCCGCCTCGGCTATGATCTTGGCCTTGATCTTGTCAGCATTCTCCTCGGTTATGACGTTCTCGATTGCCGCGGGTACTAGTATGTCCACGTCTAGCTCGAGCAGCTCCTCGTTGGTTATCTTCTTGGCGACGTTGGGGTAGTTTATCACGCTGCCAGTCTCGTTTTTGACCTTCTTGACATCGTCAGGGTTGAGCCCTTCAGGGTTGTAGATGCCGCCGCGGCTGTCGGATACTGCCACTACCTTGGCGCCCCACTCGGCGAGGAACTTGGCAGCATAGTATCCGGCGTTACCATAGCCCTGAACCGCGACAGTGCGGCCCTCCAGGCCGCCGAACACCTTCTTAGCCGCCTCCCTAGCGGCGATCGCGGTACCAAACCCTGTAGCAATTATCCTAGTCTGCAGCCCTCCAAGATCTAGGGGCTTGCCTGTCACGACGCCGAAGTACTGGCCCCTCTTGATCCTGCTGTACTGGTCGAAGAACCAGCTCATAACCTGAGGGTCAGTATACACGTCTGGGGCTGGTAT
>Ga0256833_1001684_pt1 | contig 16039 bp, 15 predicted proteins | sample 356284metaG_FD_190535 | JGI IMG/M metagenome (GOLD analysis project Ga0256833, IMG submission 190535) | Hydrothermal vent microbial communities from Mid Atlantic Ridge, Atlantic Ocean - 356-284 | ecosystem: Environmental > Aquatic > Marine > Hydrothermal vents | place: Atlantic Ocean: Mid...
TTTCCTGGGTCATCGGCATGTCCGGGCAAGTCCCACAGGGCGCGAAGGCCTGGCGCCCGCAAGCGCAAACTCCCGCCCCCATACAAGGTTAACAGTCGTTAGGACTTTGCCCCGCCCATGTTTAACAAAAAGTTGCCGGCATGAATAAAATCTGGAAATTTCCTTGCCCCATTGAATCAAGACGGGAACAGGCCCAGGGTCAATCCAGAACGATCATGTCGGCGCTGTTCCAGCCCAGATGGACCTCATCGCCGATGTCGAAGGCATCCACCGCCGCGCGTGTTGCATTGGCGAAGATGACCGACAGGCGCAAGCCGCGCGGCGTTTCCACATACATGTGCGAGATGTCGCCATAATAGGCCCAGTCGGTGACCTTGCCGCGCAAGGTGATGTCCCTTTGCAGCGGCTGGCGCGAAATGGCGATCTTTTCCGGCCGCACCGCCAGCTGCACCGCCCCTGAAGCAGGCCCCTCGTGGGGGATGGTGATGCGCCCCAGATCCGCCGTCTGCACGGCAAGACCGGTTTCGTCCGCACCCATCACCTGCCCTTCCAGAAGATTGATCTTGCCGATGAAATCGGCCACGAAGCGGGTCTTCGGTGTCTCGTAGAGGCCGCCGGGGGTGTCTATCTGCTCCACCCGGCCATCGCGCATGACGGCGATGCGGTCGGCCATGGACAGGGCCTCGTCCTGGTCATGGGTGACGATGACGAAGGTGATGCCGATGCGCGCCTGCAGATTGGCCAGCTCCAGTTGCATGGCCTCGCGCAGCTTGGCGTCCAGGGCCGAAAGCGGCTCGTCCAGCAACAGCACCCGCGGATGCTTGACCAGGGCGCGCGCCAGGGCCACCCGCTGGCGCTGTCCGCCGGAGAGCTGATCGGGCTTTCTGTCCGCGAATTGCGACAATTGCACCAGATCGAGTCCTTCCCGCACCTTCTCTTCGATCCGCGCCTTCGGCTCACCGGTGACCTTCAGCCCGTAGGCGACATTTTCGGCCACCGTCATGTGGGGGAAGACGGCATAGGACTGAAACACCATGTTCACCGGCCGCCTGTTGGGCGCAATTCCGGCCATGTCTTTCCCGTCGATGAGAATGCGTCCCTCCGTCGGCTCCTCCAGTCCGGCGATCATGCGCAGCAAGGTGGTCTTGCCGCAGCCCGACGGCCCCAGCAGGGCGAAGAACTCGCCTTCGCGTATTTCGATGTTGGCGTCATCGACCGCCACCACGGAGCCAAAGCGCTTGGTGACATTCTCGATGGAAACGATGGGCGCGGTTTTGCTCATGGGAATCCTCAGGCACTGTCCTGTGGCTTGTTGAAGCGCATGGCGATGGCGGTCATGACGACGGTGATGAGCACCAGCACGGTGGAGGCGGCATTGACCTCCGGCGTCACCGAAAAGCGCACCATGGAATAGACCTTGACCGGGAAGGTCACCGTATTTGGTCCGGAGGTGAAGAAGGTAATGACGAAATCATCCAGCGACAGGGTGAAAGCCAGAAGCGCCCCGCCGATCAGCCCCGGTTTCATGTAGGGAAAGACGACGTTCCAGAAGGTCTGCCACTCGGACGCGCCCAGGTCATGGGAGGCTTCCTCCAGCTCGCGGTTGAACCCGGCGAGCCGGGCGCGCACCACGATGGCCACGAAGGGGAAGGAAAAGGCGATATGGGCGATGGTAATGGCCGACAGGTTGAGCGGCCAGGGCAGATCTGCCGGCCAGCCGATGCGGGCGAAAAAGACCATCATGGCCACCCCCATGCAGATCTCCGGCACCACGATGGGCAGCGCCATGAGCCCCTCGTAGGCGGCCTTGCCGGGGAAGCGGAAGCGCCACAGCATGACCGCCACCATGGCCCCGATGATGGTGGACAGCAATGTGGAGACAAAAGCGATGGTCAGGGAGTTGGTGAAGGCCTCGAACAGGCCGTCGTTGTTCCATGCCTTTTCGTAATACTTCCAGGTGAAGCCGCGCCAGACCACATTGCGCCGCGAATTGTTGAAGGAAAAGACCATCAGGGTGATGATCGGCGCATAAAGCAGCAGGAAGGTTGCCGCCACCACCAGACGCAGCCACAGCCTTCGCGAATACTCCAAAGGCCCGGAGCGGATGCGCATGATGCGCGTCAGCCAGAATACCTCGCGCGCCTGCTGGGTCATTTCACACCTCCATGGAGCTCTTGCGCCCCGCCATCAGGGCGCGGATGGCCAGGGCGCCGAAGGTGGCATACATGAGCAGGAACGACAGGGCCGCGCCAAAGGGCCAGTCGTTGGCCGACTTGAACTGCCGGGCGATGACGTTGCCGATCATCTGGGCATTGGTGCCGCCCAGAAGGTCGGGGATCAGGAAGGAGCCCAGGGCCGGGATGAAAACCAGGATGATGCCGCTGACCACGCCGGGCATGGTGAGCGGCCAGGTCACCTTCCAGAAGGTGCGCGCCTGCGATGCCCCCAGATCGAGCGAGGCCTCCAGATAGCTGCGGTCGAGCTTCTCGATGGAGGCATAGAGCGGCAGCACCATGAAGGGCATGTAGACATAGACGATGCCCGCCACCACGGCGAAATTGTTGTATAGCAGGGTGAAGGGCTCGAAGGGCCCGAACAGTTTGTCCAGCCACAGGGCGTTGTAAAGCCACTCCAGCCCGAAATTGACATAGCCGCGGGTGCGGAAAACGGCGATGAGCGCATAGGTGCGCACCAGCATGTTGATCCAGAAGGGCAAGATGACGCCCAGCAGCATCCATGGCTTCCACCGGGGCCGGGCAAAGGCGATGGCAAAGGCCACCGGATAGGCGATCAGCAGGCACAAGAGCGTCACCAGGGCGGAAATCCACACCGATTTCCAGATGATCTTCACATAGACCGGCTCGAAGGCGCGCGCATAATTGGCCAGCGTCCAGGTGATGTCGATGTCCACGATGCCGCGCTTTTCCCCCAGGCTCATCAGCCAGATGAAGGCCAGGGGCGCAAGGAAGAAAACGAACAGCCAGAAGGTCCCGGGCAGGGCAAAGACCCAGAAGACCAAGGGATGTTTTCTCCAGCTTTCCATAGGCCGGCCCTCCCCTCCCGCGGCGGCAGCATGCGCCGGGCGGGCTGGCCGCCCGGCGTTTCATCGGCGCATTTGCCCGGTCAGATCAGGCCGCCTGGATCTTCGTCCAGGCGTCCTGGATGAGCTTGGCGCGCGCCTCGCCCAGATAGACGGCCTCTTCCAGCTTGGCCATGACCGCGGCGGGCGGGAAGATGGCCGGATTCTCCAGATAGTCCTTGCCATCCTTCATCTTGGCGATCAGGGCCTTGGCCGCCGCGTTGGGCGTGGCATACTGGATGTAGAGGGCATTGTTGGCGGCGATTTCCGGCTCGTTCATGAAGTTGATGAAGGCATGGGCATTGTCCGGATGCGGCGCGCCCTTGGGGATGCACAGGCAGTCCTGCCACAGCAAGGCGCCTTCCTTTGGCACCACGAAGCCGATGTCCTTGTCCTCTTCCATCACCTGCAGGATGTCGCCATTCCATTCCTGGGTCAGATCCACCTCGCCGGAGGCCAGCAGATCCTGGCCATTGTCGGCGGCGAAGGTCTTGATGTTCTTCTTGTTGCGGATGATCAGATCCGCCGCCTTGGCGATTTCCTCCGCGCTGGTGGAATTGAAGGAATATCCCAGATACTGCAAGGCGCAGCCGATCACCGTTCCGGCCTCGGCCAGCAGGGCGATCTTGCCGGCATATTCATCCGAATCGTAGAGATATTTCCACGAATCGGGCGTCTCCTTGACCTTGGAAGGCCGGTAACCGACGCCGATGGTGCCCCACATGTAGGTGATGGAATATTTCCGCCCCGGATCGAACTTGGCGTCCTGGAAACGCTTTTCCAGATACTTGAAGTTGGGGATCTTGGCGTGATCGAGCTCCATGAGCATGCCGGCCTTGATCATGCGCTCCACGTAATCGTTGGTGGGCACGATGACATCATAGCCGGGGTTGCCGTTCTTCAGCTTGGCCAGCAGTTCGTCATTGTCGGCGAACAGATCCATCTTGACGGAAATGCCGGTGGCCTTCTTGAAATCGGCCAGGGTGGTTTCGCCGATATAGGTGTCCCAATTGTAGAAATTGAGTTTCTTTTCCTCCGCGCCGAAGGAGACGGCCGGACCGAAGCTGATGGCGGCGATGGCGGCGCCTGTTCCGGTCAGGAAATTGCGGCGGGTGGGGCGAAACGATCTTTTGGCTCTCATGGGCAGGCTCCCTTCCTCTTCTTTTCTGGTTTTTGACGCCATGATGGCTTTTTTCTGATTGTTGTCCATTTTGCCCCGCCTTGCAATGGGGTCAGGACATTTCGCTTTCGACGTCCGCCAGGGTCCTGTCCAGCGCCTCGCGCGCCAGTGCGGCCCACTGGTCCACCTCCGCTTCGCTGATGCAAAGGGGCGGGGCAAAGACCATGGTGTCCCAGCATGCGCGCATGATCAGTCCCACATCGATGCAATGATCACGGCAGATGGTTCCCACCCGGCCCAGGTCATCGAAGCGCTGCCGCCCCGTCTTTTCGCGCACCAGCTCGATGGCCCCGATCAGCCCCTTGACGCGCACCTCGCCCACCAAGGGATGATCGCCAAGCGCGCCGATCCTTTCGGCCACCACGGCTTCCATGCGCGCCGCGTTCTCCACCAGATTTTCCTCTTCCAGGATGCGCAGGTTCTCCAGCGCCACCGCACAGGCCACCGGATGACCCGACCAGGTGAAGCCATGGGCGAACTCGCCGCCCTTTTCGATCAGCACCCGCGCCACCCGCTCTCCCACCGCCACCGCGCCCAGCGGCTGGTAGCCGGAGGTCAGCCCCTTGGCCATGGGCACCAGATCGGCAGTGATGCCGAAGCTCTCGAACCCCCACATCCGGCCGGTGCGGCCAAAGCCGGTGATCACTTCGTCGGCTATGAGCAACAGATCGTATGCCCGCGCGATGCGCTGCACCTCGTCCCAGTAGCCGGAAGGGGGAATGATGACCCCGCCCGCCCCCTGGATGGGCTCGCCGATGATCGCCGCCACCTTCTCCGGCCCCACCCGCAGGATCCTTTCCTCCATGGCGCGCGCCGCCTTGTGGCCGAACTCTTCCGGGCTCATGTCCCCGCCATGCTGGAACCAGTCGGGCTCCAGGACGTGCTCGAAACCGGGCAGGGGCAGATGCCCCTGGGCGTGCATGCCGCTCATGCCGCCCAGCGAGGCCGCCGCCATGGTGGAGCCGTGATAGGCGCGGTTGCGCGAGATGAAGACCTGCCGCTGTGGCTGCCCTTCCAGCTGCCAGTAGGTGCGCACCAGGCGCACGATGGTGTCGTTGGCCTCCGAGCCGGAATTGACGAAGAAGATTTCGTTCAGATGATCCGGCAGCAGGGCGCAGACCCTGGCGGCCAGTTCGGCGGCCGGTTCCGTGGTGGTCTTGAAGAAGGTGTTGTAGTAGGCCAGCTTGTCCATCTGCGCCCTGGCCACCGCGCCCAGCTCCGGACGGCCATAGCCGATGTTGACGCACCACAAACCGCTCATGGCGTCCAGCCAGCGGCGGCCGGAGGCGTCCCAAACCCAGATTCCCTTGCCGCCGCAGATGACGCGCGCCCCGCCTTCCTTGTGGCGCAGGCTCTTGTGATCGGTAAAGGGATGCAGGTGGTGGGCGCTGTCGGCCGCCTTGATGGCGGAGATGTCAGGGGTATTGGTCATGGGATGCTCCGCAAATTTGCCAAAGAGTGGGGAATCTTCCGAAACGGCCGGGGAGCATCAGGGCGTGTAATCGATGCGCGCGCACAGGCGCATGACCTCATCGCGCCCGCACAGGGCGCAACACCGGTGGCGGAGCAAAATCTGAAAGGCCATTTGCGTCATGAAACCTTCGCCATCACGTCTTGCGCCAGCCTGTCACGTCACGGCGCGCAGGACCGTGGACAGCATGGGAAAGACGCCATCGGCGGCGGCCAGCACGTTGCAGGTCTCCAGCACATCCGCCCCGCCGTCGAGGTCCTCCACCCGCCCGCCGGCCTCGCGCACCATGAGCACGCCCGCCGCGATGTCCCAGATCTTCAGGCCGCGTTCCCAGTAGCCATCGAAGCGCCCGGCGGCCAGCCAGGCGAAATCCAGCGATGCCGCCCCGAAGCGGCGCAACCCGGAAACCTGCTCGGAGACCACCGCCAGCTCGCGGCGGAAGCGCGCCAGATCGGCCCGCCCCCGGTGCGGACAGCCATTGACGATCACCGCCTCGGCCAGCCCCTTGCGGGCCGATGTGCGGATGCGGCGGTTGTTGAGAAAGGCCCCGCGCCCGCGCTCGGCGTGGAACAGTTCATCGGTGACCGGATTGTAGATCAGCCCGGCCAGCAGGGTATCTCCCTTGCGCAGGGCGATGGACATGGCGAAATGCGGGATCCCGTGGATGAAATTGGTGGTGCCATCCACCGGGTCGATGATCCAGACATGCTCGCCGTCGCCGGTCTCGTCCTCGCCCTCCTCGAGGATGAAGCCGAAGGCCGGGCGCGCCCTGTGCAGCTCCTCGCGCAGGATCTCCTCGGTGCGCCGGTCGGCGCGGGTGACGAAATCCGCCGGCCCCTTGCGCGACACCTGCAGGTTCTCCACCTCGCCGAAATCGCGCCGCAAGGGGCGGGCGGCCTTGCGCGCCGCCTTCACCATGACGTTGAGAAGCGCCGATTGAACCATCGTTTTCATCTCCCGGGCGCCCGCGGCAGCAAAACCCCCGCAGGCGCGATATGCTATTCGCTGGCGCGCTTGACGTAGGTGGCGTCATCGGTATTGACGACGATTTTCTCCCCCGCCGTGATGAAGGGCGGCACCATGACCCGCAACCCGTTGTCCATCACCGCGGGCTTGTAGGAGGAGGCCGCCGTCTGGCCCTTGACCACCGGATCGGCCTCCACCACCTCCAGCGTCACATGCTGCGGCAGCTTGATGCCCAGCGGCTTGCCCTCGTGGCTTTCCACCGTCACCATCATGCCATCTTGCAAGAAGGCGGCGCGCTCGCCGACGAATTCATGCGGCAGCTCGATCTGGTCATAGGTCTCCATGTCCATGAACACCAGCATGTCGCCCTGCTCGTAGAGGAACTGGTAATCCTTCTGCTCCAGCCGCACCCGCTCGACGTTCTCCGAGGCGCGGAAGCGCTCGTTGAGCTTGGTATTGCCGACGATGGCCTTCATCTCCACCTGGGCGAAGGCCCCGCCCTTGCCCGGCTTGACGTGCTCCACCCTGGTGACCACCCAAAGCTGATCCTTGTGCATGAGCACGTTGCCCGGTTTGATTTCGTTTCCCTGAATGCGCATGTTCTTGTCGTTCCGTCTTGATTCTGGCGGCTGGGCGCGCCGGTTGATGAGGTTTTCGCGCTTTTCTATAGCCGATTTTGTCCAAAGTCCCGCGAAAAAATCACCCATTTTTGCGCAATGGCCAGCGGGCAGATGGCAAGGAAGGGCCAAAGGGGAGTCTTGAAAAAACGCTTGCGCGTCCATCCTCCCCCTGCCAGCCACCCCGAGCATGGGACACTACGGGTGATTGGCAGGGGGGGATGAGGATGGGCTTCAAGATGCCCAAATGGCTCATTTGCCCTTCGCCTTGCCGTGCCCCCTGATCTTGCGGCGCTTCGGCCCGCCCGTGGGCAGCGAGCCCTTGCCCTTGCGCCAGGGACGCGAGATCTGGCGCATTTTGGTGGGGCGGAAGCGATCCGCCAGTTGGCGCGCCTTCTTCATCTGCTCCGGCGTCAGGTGCTTGATGAACAGATCGAGCCAGGCATCGTGCCGGCCGCCCCGTTTGGCCAGAAGGTACCACTTGGCCGCCTCCACGGGCTTTTTCGCCACCCCGCGCCCCGCCGCATGCAGGCGCGCCAGGCGCTGCTGGGCCAGGGCATTGCCGCTCAGCGCCGCATAGCGCAGCCATTGCGCGCCGATTTTCTCGCTCTTGGCCACCCCCTGGCCGCGAAACACCAGATAGCCGTATTCCTGCGCCGCCTGCGGCAGGCCGGCCAGGGCGGCGCGCTTGAACCATTCCGAAGCGGCGGTGAAATCCTTCTCCACCCCCTTGCCGGTGGCATAGAGGACGCCGAGGTTGTATTGGGCCTGTGCAAAGCCCTTTTCGGCCGCGCGGCGGAACCAGTAGGCGGCCTTTTTCCAGTCCGGCTTCAGCCCCCCCACACCCAGATAGAGCAAGCCGCAATTGTATTGCGCCGCCACGTGGCCGCGCCTTGCTGCCTCCTCGGCCCAGCGCAGGGCGGCCGCCATGTCCTTCTTGCCCAGCTTGCCGTTCATGTAGAGCATGGCCAGGGCGAACATCGCCCCCGTATGGCCCTGTTTGGCCGCCCTGGCATACCATTGCGCGGCCTTGAGCGGATCGGCCTTCACCCCGCGGCCGTTTTCAAACAGAACGCCCATCATCGCCTGGGCTTCCATGTCACCGCCCTCGGCCAGTTTCCCGGCCACCTTGCGGGCCTCGTCATACTGGCGGTTCTCGAACAGCGCTATGGCCTCCTCGAAGGCCTTGGCGCTGGCCAGGGCTTGCGGCGCGATCAGACCGGGGCCGGCCAGAACCAGGACGAAAGCGGCGGCGCGCAGGGTTTTCATGCTCATTGCCCCTCTCCTTCGCGCAAGGCATTCATGCAGGCTTCGGCCACCCGCGCGGCACTTTGTTCATCGCTCCAGATCCCCTCCGGCGGAGTGACGAAATCCGCCCCGCGCGCCGCCAACGTGGCCATTTGCGCCGCAGCGGCGGGATGAATGGCCACCAGCGGAATGACCAGGAGCTGAGCAGCCCAGTCCAGCAGGTTTTCGCCCCCCGCTTCCTGGCGCTGATCCAGCGCCAGATAATCCACCCCCGCCTCGCCCAGGGCCATGGCCTCGTGCCGCCTGGCGCGGCATTCGCCCCCCACGATGCGCTCATCCCCCAGCCGCTGACGCGCCGCGGCGGCATCGCCCGCGCCAGTGGTGACATGGACGCCATCGGCGCCGCTGCCGCGAGCCACCGCCACGTCGTTTTCCACCACCACCGCCACGTCCAGCTCCTGGGCGGCCTCCACCAGGGCGCGGGCGCGCTCAAGATCATGGACGCCGTCCTCGCCGGCGCGCAGCAGCAGACAGGCCACATCGGCGCGGGCGCAAAAGGCGCGCAGGCAGGCGGCCGCGCGGCCGCTTTCCACAAAGGCGGGCAAGCTCACAAACAGCCTCGTGCGGGGATCGCTCATGGGAACCTTTCAAGGGGCAGACGGGAAAACCGGCGGGCGCGCCGCACATGGCGCTCCCGCTTTCTGATCGCGAATCACTGGCTGGTAGTATTCATCAATGGCGAAAAGCGGGCAAAGGGGAAAATGGGAGATGAAAACCGCCGCGCAAGGGGGCGTGAGGCATGTCAAATGTCTTGCGCATCGTCATTCCCGTTCTCCCCGGCGGGCTCTTCGAAGCGGTGCAGGACGGCTTCGGCCAGAGCCTGCGCGGTGATGTGGAAATGCTCGAAGAGATCCCCGGCCGGGGCCGAGCAGCCGAAATCCGTCATGCCGATGAAGATGTCATCGCGCGAAATGAAGCGCCACCAGCCATCGCGCACACCCGCCTCGATGGCGGCGCGCACCCTCTCCTTGCCGATGATGCGCGCCCTGTGCTCTTCGTCCTGCTCATCGAACAACTCCATGCAGGGCACCGAGACGACACGCGCCGAATGGCCCGCCGCATTGATGATTTCGCGCGCCTTCAGGGCAACGGCCACCTCCGAGCCGGAGGCATAGATCACCACATCGGTCTCGCCGTTTTCGCCATCGGCCAGCTCATAGGCGCCGCGCGCGCACAGGTTGGACTTTTCCACCAGGGTGCGCACCGGCGGAACCTCCTGGCGCGTCAGGGCGATGATGGAGGGCCGCTGCGCGTTCTGGATGGCCAGTTGCCAGCATTCGGCGCTCTCCACCGCATCGGCCGGGCGCATGACTAAGATGCGCGGCATGGCGCGGAAGGCGGCCAGATGCTCCACCGGCTGGTGGGTCGGGCCATCCTCGCCCACGCCGATGGAATCATGGGTCATGACGTAGATGACCCTTTGGCCCATGAGGGCCGAAAGACGCATGGCCGCGCGGCCATAATCGGAAAAGACGAAGAAGGTGCCGCCATAGGGAATCACCCCGCCGTGGGCCGCCAGGCCGTTCATCATGGCGGCCATGGCATGTTCGCGAATGCCGTAATGAACATAGCGCCCCTGCGGCGTTTCCGGGGTGAAAATGCCCATGCCCTCCGTCAGGGTGTTGTTGGAGCCTGTCAGGTCGGCGGAGCCGCCCATGGTTTCGGGCAAGGCGGCATTGATGACCTCCAGCGCCACATGCGAGGCCTTGCGGGTGGCCATGGCGCGCGGATTTTCGGCCAGATCCTTGCGCAATTCGCGCATGGCGGGCAAGAAGGTCTCCGGCAGCTCCCCGGCCATGCGGCGGGTGAACTCCGCATGCCTGCTGGCCGGCAGGGCCTGCAGCCTTTCGCTCCATGCCTTGCGCGCCTTGCGCCCGCGCAGGCCGGCCAGCCGCCAGGCGTCACGCACCTTGGCAGGAATCTCGAACGGCGCAAGATCCCCGTAGCCCAGCTCGCGGCGCAAGGCGGCCGCGGCCTCCTCGCCCAGGGGCGCGCCGTGAGCACGCGCCGTGCCTTCCACACCGGGCGCGCCACAGCCGATGACCGTGCGGCAGGAGATCAGCGAGGGGCGCTCGTCCTCCATGGCCGCCGCCATGGCCGCCGCCATGGCCTCGGGGTCATGCCCGTCAATGCTTTGCACATGCCAGCAGGAGGCGGCGAACCGCGCCAGCTGGTTGGTGCAGCTGGTGACGGAAACGCTGCCGTCGATGGTGATGCCATTGTCATCGTGCAGGACGATGAGCTTGCCCAGCTTCAGCCGCCCGGCAAGCGATATGGCCTCCTGCGCAATGCCCTCCATGAGATCGCCGTCTCCGGCCAGCACCCAGGTGCGGTGGTTCACCACCTCGCCGCCGAACTCGGCCGCCAGGTGGGCTTCCGCCATGGCCATTCCGGCGGCCATGGCCAGCCCCTGCCCCAAGGGCCCGGTGGTCACCTCGACACCGGCGAGCAGCTCCGATTCGGGATGCCCGGCAGCCTTTGCGCCCAGCTGGCGGAAGCGCTTCAGTTCCCCGGTGGGCACATCCTCATAACCCAGAAGGTGCAACAGGGCATAGAGCAGCGCCGAGCCATGCCCGGCGGAGAGAATGAAGCGGTCGCGATCCGGCCAGTCCGGCCTTTGCGCATCGAAGGTCATGAAGCGGTCAAAAAGCACCGTGAGGATGTCCGCCGCCCCCAGGGCAATGCCGGGATGGCCCGAATGGGCCGCCTCTATGGCGTCCACGGCCAGCATGCGCAGGGCATTGGCCATGGCATGGTGCCTGCCATCACCCCGCAATCTGCTCAGGCAGTCCGCGGTGATGGGTTTGCCGGATTTTTTGTCAGTCATCTGTGCGCGCTAATGCCGCCAGGGCCCGGGCCCAGGGCGGCTCTCCTGTCATGTCACGCCCCCGCAAACGTGCCGCCAAAAATCACACTGGCGCTCTCAAGTCAATGATCCCGGTCATGTGCAGGGGCATTTTAGCATATTTGCGCCCTTTGGACACGCGCCCCCCAGGGCTTTGCACAGGCGAGAAAAAACAATGATGTGAAGCACTTTGCTCATATGCAGGTTTAGTGTTAACATGCGGCATGTGTCAGCTTGTTGATGTGTGGGGGCATCCATGACAACCCGGGCGAAAATGGAAACGGCGGTGGCGCGTTTCGAGGCGGCGCTGGAGCAGGTGGAGCAAAGCTTCGCCAGGCTGGCGGCCGTCAAGTCACGCGAGGATGCGCTTTTGGAGGAGAATGCCGCCCTGCGCGCCCAGGCGGAGAACGCCACGGCGCAAATGGAGAAATTGCGCGAAAGCGCAAGGGAGCTTGCCGATCTCAACCGGCAGGCCATTTTGCGCATGGACAAGGCCATGAGCCGCATCAAGTCCGTGCTCGGCGAGGAGGGCTGAAGACCATGGCGCAAGTCGTTGTCCAGATCAATGGCCGCAACTATACCATGCAGTGCGATGACGGCCAGGAGGATCACCTGCGGGCCCTGGCGCGCACCATAGATGACGAAATCACCAATATCCGCACCGCCGTGGGCCAGCTGGGCGATCTGCGCCTGCTCATCATGGCATCCCTGGTGATCGCCGACAGATTGTTCGAAGCACAGCGCAAGATGGCGGACATGGAAGAGCAGATGCAGGGGCTGCGCGCCGTCAGCGAACGCGAGCACAACCGCATCGAGGCGGTGCAGGCCCAGGCCGCCGGGGTTCTCGATGGCGCCGCCTTGCGTCTGGAAACCCTGGCCAGGACAGCCGCCAGTTTCACCGGTGAGGCCCCAGCGCCCGATGCCGGCAGTAAGACGGCACAAGACGAGCCATCCTGAAGCCTCGGGGTCCTGACCCTAGGCAGGCCCTTCACAGCGGGCCGGGAAATGCCTACATTGGACAGGTGGCGGCGCTGCCCGGTTGGTGACGGATGCTTTTCCCAGGGGCCTTAAATCGATCCGAGGGAGCTGTCCCTGCGCCTGGCCGTGGCCTTGCGCATACGGCGCCCACCTGCATTTGCGGGAACCCGGGATCACCATGCCCGCACGGCCAGGGCGGCCCGCCACTTCGCTGATTTTCACCGCTGGCCCTTCACGCCCATGACCTCATCCCATGACAGGCCGATCCCGGCGGGCAAGGCCGGTTTGCGCGCCAATGCCCTGGCGGCGCGCGCCATGATGGCCCATGCGGCAGGCCCGCTGGCGGCCCGAAGACTGGCGCGGCGGGGGGTGGAATTGCTCGCACCCCTGCCGGGCCGGATCGTTGCCGGATATGCGCCCATCCGCCACGAGATCGATGTCATGCCGCTGATGGAGGCGCTGCACGCGGCGGGCCGGGAGCTCGCCCTGCCGGTGGTGGAGGAGAGGAATGCGCCCTTGACTTTCCGCGCCTGGCGCCCCGGCGAGCCCTTGCGGAAGGCCGCCTTCGGCGTGCCCGCGCCGCTTCCCGGTGCGCCGCCGGTGCGCCCGGATGTGCTCATCGTGCCGCTGGCCGCCTTCGACCGGGCCGGACACCGGCTGGGCTATGGCGGCGGCTATTATGACCGCACCTTGCGGGCCTTGCGCCGCGAGGGGCCGGTGACAGCTGTGGGCGCGGCCTTCAGCGGCCAGGAGCTGGACATTGTGCCGCATGATGAAAACGATGAACCCCTTGACGCCATCGTCACGGATCGCGAAACCATACTGGTTTCCCCCAGACCGGAAAGGTGAAGCATGCGCATTCTGTTCCTCGGCGACATCGTCGGCCGCTCGGGCCGCAAGGCGGTTCTTGACGAGCTGGCGGACATGCGCGAGAAACTGCGCGCCGATTTCGTCATCGTCAACGGCGAGAACGCCGCCGGGGGCTTCGGCATCACGGAGAAGATCTGCACCCAGCTTCTCGATGCCGGGGCCGATGTCATCACCACCGGCAACCATGCCTTCGATCAGCGCGAGGCGCTGGTGTTCATCGGCCGCGAGCCGCGCCTGCTCAGGCCGGTGAACTATCCGCCGGGCACGCCGGGGCGCGGCGCCGGGCTCTTCGAGGCCGCGGGCGGCGGACAGGTGCTGGTGATCAACCCCATGGGTCAGATCTACATGCCCAATCTGGACGATCCCTTCGCCGCCATCGAGCGCGAGCTGGCCGCCTGCCCGCTGGGGGCCGGGTGCGACGCCATCGTCATCGACATGCACGCCGAGATCACCTCGGAAAAGATGGCCATGGGCCAGTTCTGCGACGGGCGCGCCTCCCTGGTGGTGGGCACCCATACGCACATCCCCACCGCCGATGCCCAGATCCTGCCGCAGGGCACCGCCTATCAGACCGACGCGGGCATGTGCGGCGATTACGATTCGGTCATCGGCATGGACAAGGACGAACCGCTCAACCGCTTCACCCGCAAGATCCCCTCGGCCCGCTTCACCCCGGCCGGCGGCGAGGCCACCATCTGCGGCGTTCTCGTCGAGACCGATGCGGCCACCGGGCTGGCGAAGGCCATCGCCCCGGTGCGCACCGGCGGGCGCCTTGCGCCAGCCTGGCCCGATTTCTGATAAAAGGTCCGGGTGCTCCTTTGCCTGCCGGCTATCTCCATCAACCATCTGAAGACCATCCTCACCCCCTGCCAACCATCCGAAGTGTCCCATGATTTGGGTGGCTGGCAGGGGGCGAGGATAGACACACAAGCGTTTTTGGAAACTCCCTCCTGACCGCGGTCAGCTCTTCTTGAGATTCCGCTTGGCCAGGGCGCGCAGGCGCAGGGCGTTGAGCTTGATGAAGCCCTCGGCATCCTTCTGGTCATAGGCGCCCTCGTCGTCCTCGAAGGTCACCAGGCTTTCGTCATAGAGCGACTTGGGCGACTTGCGGCCCACCACGATGACATTGCCCTTGTAGAGCTTCAGGCGCACGGTGCCTTCCACGTTCTCCTGGCTCTTGTCGATGAGCGCTTGCAGCATTTCGCGCTCCGGGGCGAACCAGAATCCGTTGTAGATCATGGTCGCATAGCGCGGCATGAGCTCATCCTTCAGGTGCATGGCCTCGCGATCCAGGGTGAGCGATTCGATGGCCCTGTGGGCGGGCAGCAAGATGGTGCCGCCCGGTGTCTCGTAGATGCCGCGGCTCTTCATGCCGACGAAGCGGTTCTCCACCAGGTCCACCCGGCCAATGCCGTTGTCGCGCGCCAGATCGTTGAGGCTCTCCAGCAGCTTGGCCGGGCTCATGGCCTCGCCGTTGAGGGCCACCGCATCGCCCTTCTCGAAATCGATGGTGATATAGGTGGCCTCATCGGGAGCATCCAGCGGATCGATGGTGCGCTGGAAGACATAAGGCTCCGGCTCCTGCCAGGGATCCTCCAGCACCTTGCCCTCCGAGGAGGAGTGCAGCATGTTGGCGTCCACCGAGAAGGGGGCCTCGCCCCTTTTGTCCTTGGGCACCGGAATCTGGTGTTTCTCGGCAAAGGCGATGAGATCGGAGCGCGACTTGAAATCCCACTCGCGCCAGGGCGAGATGACCTTGATATCGGGATCGAGCGCATAGGCCGACAATTCGAAACGCACCTGGTCGTTGCCCTTTCCGGTGGCCCCGTGGGCAATGGCGTCGGCGCCCGTTTCGTGGGCGATCTCGATGAGGCGCTTGGAGATCAAAGGCCGCGCAATGGAGGTGCCGAGCAGGTAGACGCCCTCATAGACGGCATTGGCGCGGAACATGGGAAAGACATAGTCGCGCACGAACTCCTCGCGCAGATCCTCGATGTAAATGTCCTTGATGCCCAGCATCTCGGCCTTCTTGCGGGCCGGCTCCAGTTCCTCGCCCTGGCCGAGATCGGCGGTGAAGGTCACCACCTCGCAGCCATAGGTCTCGGTGAGCCATTTCAGGATGATGGAGGTATCCAGGCCGCCGGAATAGGCCAGCACGACCTTCTTGATGGAGCCGTTTTTCGACATGGCGAATGTGTCCCGTCTCTTGCCAGGGTGAACATGCAACGATGCGCCGCACTATAGGCGCGCAGGCGGCATGGGCAAGGGCAAAAATGTGCGCCGCTTCGTCCGCTTGCAAGAACGGATGCAAAATTGCATATTGGCCATGATCCGGGGGCAAGGGTTCTGACCGTTGAGCCGCGCCGGTGATGATGACAACCAATCAGGATGGGTTCGATGATGAAGATTTTGACCCGCATGCTGACGGTGCTGGCCGCCGTGCTGCTGCTGGCGGGAACCGCCCAGGTGGCCGCTGCGCGCGTCTCCACCAAGGTGTGCAAGGAGCTGACCTCCAGGAGCGCTTGCGAACGGCGCGATGATTGCGTCTATGTGGACGGCTATACCCGCAAGGACGGCGTGAAGGTAAACGCCTACTGCCGTGCCAGGGGCACGAAGGGCGCGGCGAAGAAAAAGCCGGCCAGCAAGAAGACCACCAGAAAGCCGCGCGACAAGGCCAAACCCGAGAGCAAGGCCAAAACGGCCAAGGAGAAGAAGACCACCAAGG
>Ga0256833_1001685_pt1 | contig 16028 bp, 4 predicted proteins | sample 356284metaG_FD_190535 | JGI IMG/M metagenome (GOLD analysis project Ga0256833, IMG submission 190535) | Hydrothermal vent microbial communities from Mid Atlantic Ridge, Atlantic Ocean - 356-284 | ecosystem: Environmental > Aquatic > Marine > Hydrothermal vents | place: Atlantic Ocean: Mid...
AATCAGACTCCGTGTTCCTGTACCTTCTCCAGAGTTGTGGAATTAGCCCTTCATAAAAGTGATATTCCGACTCAAATTCATCCGAGTTCAGGGTGTACTCACGGGGACTCTCTGTGCCGTAAATGATCACATTTCTGAGCTCCTCTGGCAGGTCCTTCCAGGGTTTGTTGAGGTCTGCATTGTAGATCGAGGCAAGTCTTTCGAGCTTCACCTCTAAAAAGGGATTGGGAACACCCCACGGTTTGATTGCACCCTCGTAAATGGAGAGTTCGGGGTTATTTATGAGGAGCCGGGGATCAATCTCGAACTTCACTCCCAGGCCGTTACAGGCAGGACAGGCTCCATAGGGGGAGTTGAAAGAGAACAGTCTCGGCTCAGGTTCAGGCATGGAAAAACCACAAATGGGACACATCAGCTTTTCGCTGAAGATCTCTTCATCTCCGTTTTCGTAAACAACGGTTACAAGTCCACCTGAAACCTTAAGTGCCTGTTCGACCGAATCTGCGAGTCGAGACCTTATGCCTTCTTTCAACTTTATCCTGTCAACGATTATTTCAATCGTATGATTTTTGTACTTCTCGAGATCCGGAACATCCTCTATTCTGTAAACTTTCCCATCCACGCGGACACGGACGAAGCCCAGTTTCTGGATTCTTTCAAAAAGGTCTTTGAACTCACCCTTTCTTCCTCTGACCATGGGAGCGAGGATCTGGACCCTCTCGTGTTCGGTGTGCTTTAAGATCACATCAACGATCTCGTCAACGGTTTGTGATTTCAAAGGCACATCGTGTTCGGGACAGTGTGGTACGCCGATCCTTGCGAAGAGGAGCCTTAAATAGTCATAAATTTCCGTTACAGTTGAGACAGTTGATCTTGGATTTTTAGAGGCCTTTCTGGGTTCAATGGCAATGGCAGGGGAGAGCCCTTCTATGAGGTCAACATCGGGCTTTTCCATGAGGCCCAGAAACTGTCTTGCATAGGCCGATAGAGATTCAACATACCTCCTCTGACCCTCGGCATACAGGGTGTCAAAGGCAAGGGAAGACTTACCCGACCCCGAGAGACCGGTTATCACGACAAACCGGTCCCTCGGTATCTCCAGGCTGATGTTCTTCAAATTGTGAACCCTTGCACCACGGACTACAATTTTTTCTGCGGGCATAAGGGGATTATTTTATGGAATTTTCTCCAACTGACAAGCCCGGCACATTGAATTTGAATAAATTTGCATTTAAAATGAGTGCCTAACCGGAGGTGCTTTTATGAGGAAGTCTCATGTTCACAGAAAAACCAGAGAGACAGAAGTGTTTGTGGAGGTCATCATTGAGGGCAGAGGCAGGGCTGAAGTTGACACAGGCGTCGGTTTCTTCGACCACATGCTTGAAAACTTTTCAAGACACGGACTTTTTGATTTGAAAGTGAAGGCAAGGGGAGATTTACATGTGGATCCCCACCATACTGTTGAAGATACAGGCATCACCCTTGGTATTGCATTTAAAAACGCCCTGGGAGATCTTAAGGGAATAAAGAGAGCGGGCTTCTTCGCCTTCCCCATGGACGATGCGCTAACCATGGTGGCGTGCGACATTTCTGGAAGAGCCTACCTTCACTTTGAATACGAATTCAAAACTCCAGTAATTGGGAGTTTTGACACAGAACTTGTGAGGGAATTCTTCTCCGGATTCGTAAGAGGGCTGGAATGCACCGTACATGTGGATGTAATCCGGGGTTACAACACTCACCACATAGTTGAGTCGATTTTTAAAAGCTTCGGGAAGGCGTTGAAGGAGGCAATGGAAATCGTTCCCGGTATAGAAGAAGTTCCAAGTACAAAGGGTGTGATATGAAAGTGGGAATCATCGATTACGGCGCTGGAAACCTCCTTTCCGTGGAGAAGGCGCTGGATTTTCTGGGTGTTGAAACTTCCAGGATAAGGAGTGCCACAGATTTTGAAAAGGTCGATGCCGTTGTCCTACCCGGGGTGGGTGCCTTTGGATCAGCGATAAAGAGCCTTGAAAACATGAGGGATGAAATCATCAGGTGGATAAATTCGGGTAAACCCTATCTCGGTATCTGTCTGGGCCTTCAACTCCTTTTTGAGGAGAGTGAGGAATCTCCAGGTGTCCCCGGCCTATCCATATTGAAAGGAAGGGTGGTGAGGTTCAAAGGGGGAAAAGTACCCCAGATAGGATGGAACCAGGTAAGGATCCTTCGCAGGGTTGAGGAGTTCAAAGGGATACCGGACGGAGAATTTTTCTACTTTCTCCACAGTTTCTATGTGGTACCCGAGGACGAAGAAATCGTGATTTCTCGGACAGAGTACTATGTTGAATATGTTTCAGGGATAAAGAGAGGGAATCTTACAGCAGTCCAATTTCATCCCGAAAAAAGTGGAAAAGCAGGCCTGAAGTTTTTAAAAAACTGGATCAACCATGTTTTAAAACCACAAGAGTTTTAATGCCCACATAAATCAGCGTCACCACCAGAAGAGAGGATGCCGACGCAAAGAGAAAGGGCCAGTGAGTCCTTTATTCCACAAGTCAAGAAGAGATTAATCCCAGGAGAAGCGATATATCTGCCCGGGAAGGTTAACAAAGAACAGTATTATGGATTTCAAAAAATACCAAAAGCGGGTGAAAGTGCGTGATATCACCAAACTTCCAGAATGCGAGTGAAAGACCGCCCGCACCAAGTATAGAAAGGTTCCATTTTATAAAAGGAAAACTTTTAAAATCCCCCTTCACCAGAGGGACTTTTTGAGAATCCCCCTTTTGTCCCCCTTTTGACAAAGGGGGATTATGGAAACCCCGATCCCCCTTCGATAGAAGGGGGACTAAGGGGGATGTTTACCGCTTGAATTCCAATCCCCCTTCGACAGAAGGGAATTTTTGAGAGGGAAGGAATCCCACTTCTCCAGGGGGGACTTTGGGAATCCTAATTCACCCTCTCCAAATGGGATTCCTGGTCTTTTTGGGTAATTTTGCAATTACTTAAATTGGTATTTAAAGGGATGAAAACAATGGTTGATTTTTGCAAAACGATGGGATAAAATTCATCTGTGGGTTAAGGAGGATGGCAATGATGGAACGATTTAGGTGGTGCCGTTATAAAGTTGTTTCACCCTTTCATCTAAAAAAGGGGGGTTCACCATGTGGCGATCCTTTTGTACCCTGTTTATCGTGGGGATCATTCAGGCGGGAGATTGGAGTATTGACTTAAATATTTCACCCAATCCCTCGCCCTACCTTAGTGACTGGCAATCCCACCCCGGAACGGCAACCCTCACCATCACCTACACGGGCACAGGCCCTGCCCAGGTTCAGCTATCCGGCTCAATTTCAAGAAACGGAACCGTTATCGCTCAGGGGACGAGTGAGGTTCTCTCCTTTTCCGGACCCGAAACGAGGATAATTTCAAATGAACAGATGGTAACATGGACCGATGTTTCTTATTCAACCACACTGGAAGAGCAGATCGTTAGATCAGGCAGGTTTCCAGAGGGGACCTATACATTCTGCATCCGTCTTTTGAGTTATCCAGACGGTAACGAACTCGCAGGTGACTGTGAGAGCTATACGATCGTCCTTCCAAGACCACCTACCCTTTTGACTCCTGCCAATAACGACACCGTCAACCTCCCGTTTCCCGTCTTCACCTGGACACCTCTTACAGCTCCACCCACCTACACCATCCATTACAGGATCAGCATCTGGGAGATGATTCAGGGGCAGACTCCTGATCAGGCGGCGTCCGGATTTCCCATCTTTGTGGATACGGTGGATTTTACCATGTTCACATATCCCGTTGATGCCCCGGAGCTGGAGGACGGGCACAGTTATGTCTGGCAGGTACAATCCCTTGATTCAATCTACCAGCCATTTGGTGAAAATCAGGGTAGAAGTGACATCTTCGCATTCACATACTCACCTGTTGTGGGACCGCCTTCCCGCCTGGGTGACACCCTTACGATTATTGAGGATGCCGCTTATCTCGTAATCTCAGGGTTGAACATAGAGGAGACTCCCACATCCTACATCCTATCAGGAAATGCCTCCCTGCTCCTTCCGGTTTTAACCGGAGTTCCGCCCATAACTGTTGGGGTTTCAAACCTCGAGGTATCCAAAAACGACCTTTCAATAGTGGGCGGAAGTTTTAACGCTCCTTCGCTTGACCCATCGATCTTTCCACAGGTGATAACCGGGGCATTTTTAAGGATTACGGGGCTCGGCTTTGACGCCTCATCCGGTTTCAGCTTTACAGGTGAGTTCCATCTTCCCGATAACCTCGGCATACCAGACTTTTCTATACCAGGCAGTCTCACGCTGGACAGACACGGCTTGCACGGGACGCTATCAAAAACCGCTCCAGAGGGGTCAAGCCTCTTCTCTCTTGGATCGGGTATGCTGGGACTCGATATTACGGGTGTGGAACTTCACTTCTCGGCACCCGTTGTCTCCCTCCAGGGGAAGCTACATGTGTTTGACACCACTCTCAACTTCAGAATAGACACACTGTCCCTCGACGGGACGGACATCACGGGTAAGCTGAAGGTCAACGGTCCCCTCACCCTTCCCCTCGTTCCAGGTAGTGACCTTGTTACCATCAGAATGGATAGTATCAGGGGGAATTTTTCAACCGGCGGGTCTTCTCTTAACCTTTACGGTGGATTTGGTATGAGGCTCAGCTCCGGCACATGCGGTGGTGACCTCGTTTTGAATCTCACAAACACAGGGATAAGCCTTAACAGTTTCCATGCAGACTGTGATTCACTTCTGAGCGACCTTGACCTTGGATGGGTCCACATAAACTTCCGTAATTTAGACCTTGCGAGCCTCTCGTACTCACAGGAAAATGGCTGGGACTTCAATCTGAATTTGGATGTGAGGTTTTCCTTCCCCTATCTCGATTCACTCAGGCTTCCATGGTTATCCGGGATTTCACTGGGGACAGACGGGTTTCACTTCCCCGATATTGATCTTTCAAATCTCAACCTGCCTGCATTCAACTTCGGTGGCTTCGGTCTGAGGCCTCTCGGATTCCGTATGGCTGATTTTACCTTCCCGTGGTTCAACTGGTCAGAGGGTATGCCCACGGGCTTTAACTTCTCGTTTGACTTTGAGTTTACCATGCCGCACCTGCCTGAAAGTTTCCCCGAGTGCATCAGGTTACCTGACATAAGGGTTAACGATGTGAGTTTTTCTGAGGGCAGGCTGAGTTTTGACCTGCCGTTAAAGGTGATAAATCCTCCAGGTTGCAGGATTCCGCTTGGAGACAGCGTATTTTTTAACATCCTTCAGCTCACAGGGTCCTTCAGTGCTCAGTTTGAGGGCGGTAACTTCGATGTAAACGGCGGGGTGGATGTGAGTGGAAACCTCTCCTTACCTTCGATTATGGTCTGTGAGAGTGGATCGGGTCAGATCGACCTCACTTCTTTTACCCTTCACTTCGATTCCGAAGGGCATCTATCGGGATCTGTTGAAAACATCATTCCTTCGTGTCCCATCAGATTTGGACCCTTCCAGATCAGGATAACGAGGTCCGACATAGACTTCAGGGTATCCGGGGGAGAGCAGGAGGTGGTATTTGCCCTTGACGGCACTTTGAGACTTCCCTCACCAACACCCGGCGACACCATCGAAGCCTCGGGTAACCTCGTCCTTGAGTTAGTTCACTTCAGACTCATAGATGGATCGATCAGGATAACAGAGCCCTTTGTCTGGAACATACCCTCAGAATCGCCTGTGCTTGCCATAAGGGTGGATTCTGCCAGGATTGACACCGCAGGTTTCCACATTGACGGCTCAGGAAATCTTCTCCTTGCCGAAGGATACTCTGTGGGAGTCAACTTTAACCATCTGGTCCTTGACCTCAGGGATTTCAATGTGAAATCAGGTTCTGCAAACTTCACCTCGTCCTTTGCCTTCAGAATAGATATGTCAGGTGGTGGGATGGTATGGAGTGCCGTTCAGGCAGGAGCTCAGCTTCTGGGACAGGGGATACTTTTGAATCTTCCGGAAAACATCAGTCTCCGTCAGGGTGGAATTGCCATAAGGGATACATCTGAAGTTCAGATAATCTGGAATCAGACCACATACACGGTAAGGGCTGTATTTTCCGATAGCTTCCTTCTCTCGTGGGTTCCCGATTTCGGTGTCTCGGCCGGCAGGGTTGACTTTTATCTGAACGATAGAAGGGTGGCGTGGCTGGATTCCCACGGTTTCCACCCGGAGTTCACGGGAATTATACCCATACCGGCGAAGCTCCCCATACCAGATACAACCATTGCCTACATAAAGCTCAAGGAAAATGATTCACTACTGATCCACTTCAGTTATGTGGGAGACACCCTGAGACTTTACACAGAGGAGGGCCATCCTGTTTACATCTATGTCCCGGCACTCAGGATGGGTGACTTTGTGCCCAACTTTGGAGTGGAGTTTGATGTTAAGGTGAATCCCACCTCGTTTGAATTCCTTGATGGTGACATACACGCAAGGCCTCCAGAGGGGATAGATACCCTGTTTACGCTCACCAGACTGGGAATCCCCCTCGGTATCCGTGGCTTTGACTACATCAACCAGAACGGGACATACGGGATTCTGATCTCCGGCTCCTTTGTCCTGCCCTCCATCCTCGACAGCCTTGAAATCGTCTTTGATAGTTTAACAATTACCAATGAGGGACTTTCGGGAACCGCCCGTGTGGGAGAGGTTTACGATACCCTCACACCCGGAGCGACCTTTATAGACTCCATCGTTCTGGGGAACTTCATAACATTCAGGGTAAACGGAGCAGAAATATCATTCTCTCCTTTAAATGCAAGGTTTTCAGGTGACATTGTTCCGGGTTTCTTTGAGGATCAGAACGGAAGCAGGTTCCCGATTCACTTTGTGGCAAGTGTGGGAACAGAGGGGCTGGACTTCAATTTCGACTATCCGGATTCACTGCCAATCTCACTTGCAAACTTTGCGCTTCAGGAGCTTGAGGGGCATCCGCCCTTAGATATTACCGTAGGCGACACCCTCGCCCTTGAGCTTTCAGGCGTCCTCTCACTTCCTTTCCTTGGTGACAGTTTCCAGCTCTCCATCACGGGGCTGAAGATCATGAGCGTTACTCCCTATGTGGTGTGTCCTGACATCAGCTACCCCTCACCTGAGCAGTTTTTCAGACTCTTTGGTACGACATTCGGGCTCATGGACATAGTGAAAAATGGCACGACCTATCATGCCCTTTCCTTCGGATACAGAGATGGGGCCTTCTCCATCAAGATGTCGGGTATGTTTGAGTTTCTGGGAGATACCATCACATTTACCAACCTGACGGTGGATACAAAGGGGAACTTCTCCTTCGATTATGTGAATCTGCTCTCCCACCCCGACACTCTGATAGATCCATACTGGATTGTGGACACGGTGATGATAACCATGGATAGTTTGAAGGTGGCAGGATCAGTCAATCTTCCACCTCCCTTCGACGAGACAGGTGCCCAGAGGTATTCCTTCACCGTTGGATTTGACGGAAGTATCAGGGGAGGGGCAAATGTTAAACTCATAGACGAGACGCCGGGTCTTGGTGGCAATGACAGGAGCGAGTTTGACTTCTTCATAGGTACCATGGACATAAACTATCTTGCCCTGAATATAGACTTAAGTGACCTTGACAACTGCGGTGTTGCTGCCATCTTTTACTTCTACTTCGATGAAAACAGGGTCATCAAATTCGGTAACAAGGACGGCAGAAACATCTCACCCGGTCTCACCATACACTTCAACGGGGACTTTGAATGGGGAGACCTCGACATCCCTCAGGGTAGCATTCCGGACATAGACTGGGAAGTTTTCAGGATGAACATAACGGATGTGAGTGCCTCAGGATCCGGCGGATTCGAGCTCTGTCTGTCCGGTAGTTTGAGCCTGAACATCTCCACAGTCGAGGGTGGTATTGACTTTTCTGATTTCAGGGTGAGAACAGACGGTCATGTGGACTTTCCAAGGATCACCGGAGCCAACCTGACCATTGCAAACATGATGGATCTGAGTATAACGGAGATAAATTACTTCCAGCTTGACCACGACACCACGATTCAGGTTCCCACCGTAACCCTACCCACGCATAGTGATTCCGGTTCACAGGGAACGAGGCCGATTACACTGAGATCGTACTTTTCATTTGGTCTTACTCTGACACTCAACATAGGTGGAGCAGGTGGAGGTGGTGGGGTTGATCAGTTCGTTGCCTACAGGAAGAGTGACGGCACACCGGGATTTGTCGTGAAAGATGCGCACTTTGCCGTTCCACAGGTGTTCGACGCTCACCTCAACATGGAATTTGAGGGTGGCGAAGACTACAGATTTTTGTTCGTGGGGCAGGCGAACATGCCCGCGGCGAACAACACCGAGGTTCTCGTCATAGGAAAGCTTGCACACACGGACGCAGGTCCGAGTTTTGGCGCCTTTATAAGCGTGTCAACCGAGATTGACATCATACCGAGGCTCGTGATACTGAGCAGCGTGGGTGGTGGATTCTTCTACAATCCAGAGCCCGAGGACATAGAACTTGTGAGAAGCAAAGCCGGGCTGACCGGACCTCCATTCGACACGATAAGTGTACAGCCGGCGAGATTCGGCATACTGTTTTACGCAGGTGTGAGGGTGGTATCAGAATGGGCAGCCGAAGGAAGAGCCCTCGTTACCATCACCGACAGGGAGTTCACCCTGAGTGCAAAAGTCGTCGTACTCCACATGCAGGATAAAATCACTGGCTATGCGTACCTCGGCGTGGGATTCCAGGACTTCTACGCAGTGGGGCTAATGGGGATAAAGGTGGACATAGCGTCTCTGATCAGCGGACAGAGTGACATTAGCATATATGTTTACGACGAGGATGCCTGGGGTATAATGGGAGACATCGACATAAAGCTCTTCAGGTTTATCGATCTCGAGAGCAGTCTCTTTGTGGGCCCACCTGGATTTATGCTTGAGAACAGAGCCAGATTCGGCTTCGACATCTGGTTGATAAGTATCTCTGCAGGATTTGAGGGTGACATCTGGTATGTGCGGAGTGTATCCTGGGGCGCATATTTCAAGGCCTATGTAAGTGCCGAGATATTTGGTGGTCTTGCCGCTGCAAGGGGATGGCTTGAAGCCTGTCTCCTGGGTGAACCGAGGTTTTACCTCTACGGTGTTGCTGGCGTGGAGGTTAGTGTGATTGGCATCTCAAAGAGTGCCAGTGTTTGGGCAAAGATCTCAAGTGACGGAATTGACGGTGGATTCGGACGGGATCCAGAGATGGAAGACCTCATTGAACAGGCAAGAAACACTGCAGAGGAGATGGAGGAGGCAAAGCAGGAGGTTCAGGACGCCATCGCCTCGGCACAGGTGGCAGTCCTCATGCTATCACCTGAAGAGCAGGCAAGGGTCTTTTACTCAGTTTTCACCAGCGAATTCAGGTACAGGGGAAGTCCGCTGTACCAGGCCCTGCTCGATGTTGAGGAAACGAGAGGGGGGCTTGAAGGGCTGGAGATAGTTCCTATTCAGTTTGTCGCAAACAGAATTTACAGTGGACAAAATTCTCCATACGGGGATACAACGGAGATAGTCCTTGCCAGAATGAGACTCCAGAACTACATCAACAGGATTGATAGGCTCAGAGGACGGGTAAACATGCTCATCTCGTCCCTGAATGTAATCGTTGATTCCGTCCAGCAGGCAGGCCTGACAGGTTTAGGTGAAAGCCCGGTAAACGACAAAAGGATCCACATGGATGCCCTTCAGGTTACGATCTCAGGTGGCAGGGCACAGGTAAACAGTACTCCCACCTTTTCCATTGACGAGAACACCCTCAACCAGAACACGATGCGTGCCAGGCAGTACGAAGAACAGGTAAGAGAGACCTACATGCAGGTTATGACCAGAATAAATCAGATTGAGGATGCACTTCAGAGGATAGAAAGTATCCTCTCAGAGGAGGTTATGGACACGCTTTTAAAGAGTTACACACTGGCAGAATTCGAGAATTCAAGATACTTCTCAGAGCTTGTTAACTACATCAAGAGGTTCAGGAGGTGGGTTGAGGGTCACAGGTCATGGCTCGAATCACGACACAGTTCCATCAGGTATGCCGTTCTATCCAAGACCACGAGAATCAGCAACAACAGGACACAGGCCACGCATACCCTGAAATCCCTCGTTAGAAGGAGGAAACTTCTTGAGTATAGTATTCTATATCACAGGGACATCGTGGCAAGAGATTCTGCCTACAACGAGTTTATCAGTCAGACGAGAAGTTTTACGCCTGAACAGTGGATAGAGATGTGCGATTCCACAGGTATGGAACTCTGGTACAACATCCCTTACAACGGCCTTGCCTATATGGATTCTATATTCCAGGCGTATTACGACACGGTGCTCACCCTTTACGATGAGTCCATAGACTCCATAGAGAGACCCCACGAGGCGATAACTGAGGCACTTGACCGGGTTTACGAAGTTACCCGGATGTTGGGTGAAGTCCTTTACGACCTTTACGACAGGATGATCGTCTGGCTTGAGGGAGTTTCGTCGGATACCACAGTTGCGCCACCGATGACTGGTAATCAGGCGGTGGTGCGGTTCCCCAACGGTGGACAGATCGTCCTGACGAGATTACCCGGTCCTGGCGGCACCATCTATTATCAGGCACTTATAAACCTTTACATGCAGAAGATAGATTCTCTGGCGTACCTCGTAACACCACCACACATAAGGGGAATTGCGGTGGAAACTGCCAATAGAGGGTTTATGGCACCCACAATCTTCTACTGGAACTATTCACATCCTGGAGGTATCGACGCAATCAGGGACATATCTTACAAAATCGTTCCTGCCTCCCGTTCCCCCTACCTCTTCAGCTTCAGGTCCACGGGAAAGAGGGAAATTCTTACAGGGAATCAGGAGAATTTTTACAGCTACTACTTTTTCCAGAGAAGAGATGAGGCATCACAGACCTATAGGTTTTACCTCCGGGTGAGAACCGCTCTCGGCTACTCCCAGACGAAGTGCGTACCCTTTACCGTTTACTACGATACGGCAGGTGGAGGAATGGGATCAAGCCACTCTTACGCCGTGCCTGTTGACACCACTCCTCCGGTGATAACCTCCCTCGACTTTCCGCGGTACAGAAGGAAGGTCGTGGGACCTCATAGGGTTTCACCGGAGTTTTACACATCATCCACATCAGAACTCTATGCTGAGTGGAATGGAGTTGACCCCGAATCGGACATAGAGGAGTATGAGCTGATGCTCGAGAGGATTTACTCTGTATTCAACTACGACCCTGTAACTCGCATGGCCTACAGGATTACCCTCAGTGACACACTGGTTCCCTGGAGATCTGTTCACGGCCTTACGAGATACACCTTGAGGAGTATATCGCTTCAGCATAACCAGACTTACAGGCTATCGGTGAGGGCGAGGAACGGAGCTGGACTCACAGGGCGACCACTTTCGAGACTGGTCAGGATCGACACAACGCCGCCACCTCCACCGTCACCCTACACCGGTTTCTACATCCCGCCTCCATTGCACTTTGTGGGAACCCCTGTACCACCAAGGATCCACCTGAAGTTCACTGTCAATCAGGACCCGGAATCTCAGGTAAAATACCTCTTCTACAAAGTTGACACGGTTCCGCACAGATTTTACGACGGTGAGGGCTGGGACACACTCCGTCCTTCCGAGAATTTAATCAATATAGTGGGTAACCCTGTACACTACCTGGATACATTCTACATCAGCATAGTATCTGAAAACATCGTGGGACTCATCAGCGATTCAGCCTATGTATCACCTCCCCTCGTTCCCCACGATCCAACACCACCTGAGAGATTCTCCTTTGAGCCCCGGGATAACTTTTACGAAAACAGGTTCCTCAGAGCCACCGACTCGATTACCATAAGGTTTATTAGGTTATCAAACGACCCTGAAACAGGACTGAAGAGGTACCTCTTTGGCGTGGGGAGATCTGGGAACGGGCCAGACATAACGGATTACTACGAGAGCATTAGCCCCGAAGATGTGGGGTCATCCGGGATCGTGAGTTTGAAATTCGATACCTCCGCAGTGAGGGACGGAGAGAGAATATTCCTCTTCGTCATGGCAGAAAACAACGAGGGACAGACGACAACTTCAGCTTACGGACCACTGATCCTGGATAAGTCACCCCCACCGGAACCTGAGATTTATTCTGTCGAGTACAACCACAATACCCTCAGATTGAGATTCCGGTATTCCGACGATCCACAGAGTGGAATACTCAATGTGGGATACATGATAACTGACTCAAGGGGCAGACCTGTGGGAGACTTCCAGAGGATACCCGGAGTGTCCCCGGGAGACAATTCCGTCGTAGTGAGAACCTCCAGTCTGGCACCTGGAGTGTATAAGTTCAAACTCGTTGTGACAAACAGGGTTCACCTGAAGTCCGAGGCATCCTGCAACCTGGAGGTGAGAAGATGAAGCGCCTCCTTGTCTTTTTGATTTTCGGCCTGAGTTTTGCAAAAGAGACACCTCTCTTTGTGGTTCTCACAAAGTCGGATACAAACTTCATCATTCTTACGAAAACACCTCTCTTCGGCGCTGAAGTTTACAGAAAAGGCAAGGGTGGAGAGTTTAAAAAGCTGACGCAAACCCCTCTAAAACCCGCCTCCACTCCAGAGGAGGTGAGGGCAATCCTGGGAGACGACTTCGATTACATCGCAGAGATCGTTGGCGCAACCGACGAGATGCGTCTCCTCTACAGACTGAAGTACAGTTCGTTCAGGGGAACGATAATGTCTTTTCTGAACCTCAAAGTGGCAAAGCTCCTTGGCAGATTGTTTCTCGATTATCCAATAAAACAGGGTGAGACCTACACCTACAGGGTCGTTTTTCTCAGGGTCAGGGGCGAAGGACCGTCTGAAACGAGAAAGTTCAGGGCAAGGGAGATTATTCCGAAACCACCGGAGAAGATTTCTGTTGAGCCCGGGGACAGAAAGGTTGAGATCAGGTGGAAGTACCGTGAGTGGAAGGGGGATTTAAACGACCTCGTCATCGCATTCAACATCTACAGAAGAGAAAAAGGGTCAAAGGAACTCACGAAGATCAACCCTGTCCCCATTTTGAGGCAAAATCAGGGTAAGTTCTCGTTTACGGATTACAGCGTTGAAAACGGAAGGTCCTACGAGTATCTCATCACGGCCGTTGATGTGATAGGAAGGGAGAGCCGTACATCGGCGCCGGTTTCTGCTGTACCGATTGACAGGACACCCCCTGTTCCACCTACAGGACTCGTGGCTATGGATCACAGGGGCAGGGCAGTCCTCAGGTGGAACATGTCCCTTGACCTCGATGTCGCGTACTACAATGTTTACAGAAACACCTACATCGGTGAGAAGTACAGAAAAGTCAACAAAAACCCCATACCCTTTGACAGCACGGTGTTTGTGGATTCAACCGTCCTCCCCGGTAAGAGGTATTTCTACGCAGTTTCTGCAGTGGACAGTGCGGGGAACGAAGGTAAGAAGTGTAACCCCGTGATAGTGCACATAAGAGACACTTTTCCACCGGCACCACCCACGAACATGAAGGCCGTTTACAGAAACGGAGTTATAAAGGTCACATGGTCTCCCTCAAAATCAAAAGACATCCTGGGCTACTTCGTACACAGGGGAACGGTCAGGAAACTGGTTCCGAAGATCAACATCTACCCACTACCACCCACGACGACGACCTATGTGGATAGTGGATACGGCGGGAAGGGGTTTGCCCCGGGCAGGACCTACTATGTGGGTGTGACTGCCCTTGACAGCTCGGGTAACGAAAGTGAGCTTCACCTCGTGAAGGTCACGGTTCCCGATTCTGAGCCACCTGAACCGCCCCTCGCAGTGAGCCTCTTTAACCTGAGAGATGGAAAGGTGCGAATTTCCTTTACCCCTTCGCCGTCCCTGGATAAAAAGTACTACATCGTCTATCGGATAATCGGGAAAAAGAAGGAAATGATCGCAAGACTCAACAAAGACACTCACACATACATTGACTCCACCGCCACACCTGGACTTAAGATTCACTACGAAATCACCACAGTTGACACGGCGGGTAACGAGGGTAAACCGGTGGTTTCGAAGGTGATCGTCGTCAGGGAAAAGGTCCCGCCAGATCCCCCCGGCTCACCAGAGGCTATCGTTACCGAAAAGGGAGTAAGGATTACATGGAAAAAATCACACGCAACTGATGTCGTGGGTTACTATGTTTACCGCTCAAGGTATCCAAACGGTAGATTTGAAAGATTGAACTCAAAACCCATTAAGAAACTGTCCTTTCTGGACAGGAAGGGTAAAAAATACCACTTCTACAGGGTATCGGCGGTGGACGAATCGGGCAACGAGGGTATTTCCAGGACTTTCAGGCCCGGGATCGTGAAAAAATGATAAAACTTGCAACGATCTTGGTGGTGATTAACATCGTTGTGGATCTGACACCCGGACTTTACTATCTCAGGCAGAAGGACTACAGATCTGCCCTGAAGTTCTTTCAGAAGGCACTCGATGAGGATCCCTCTTATGTCCCGACATACTATTACCTTGCCCAGACATACCTCGGTCTCGGAGATGTGAAAGAGGCGGAAGTCGTTACAGAAAAGGGACTTAAAATTGATCCTGCCTCCCGTGAACTCCTCCTCACGAAGTACTCCATCCTCACGACAGAAAAGAGGCTTGAGGAAGCCCTGGAGGTTGCAGAGAAACTCAAATCGCTTTACCCATCTGATACTCTCGCCAGACTCGCTCTTGGACAGGCGTACTTTAACCTTGGTGGAAAGTACTATACCGAAGGGGATAAGAGAAAAGCCCTTGCGATGTTTAAAAGGGCGGTAAAATACCTCCCGAATAATCCTGAGGTTTACAAAAACATTGCGATTATTTACTACGAACTCAACGAGCCGGACTCTGCCTATGCCGTAACTAAAAAGGCTCTGGAAATTGCCCCATTTGACCTGAAACTGTTAAAGGTTCACGCTGAAATACTTGCAAGGCTGAAAAAAGTGGATGAACTTGAGGAGACGCTGAAGACCATACTGACGATAGATCCTGAGGATCTTCAGATGTGGCTATCACTTGCCCGCCTTTACAGGTCACGGGGAAGGATGGACGATGCCATAAAGATTTACGAGAAACTCATAAAGGAATTTCCCGATTCCCTTTCGGTTTACAGAGAATACGCAGGGCTTTACGAGGGCATCTTTGACTTCAAGAAGGTGAGGGAGATTTACGGAAAGTATCTTGAGCGTCATCCTGGTAGCAGGGAGGTACTGAAGAAGATTGCGGAGAGTTACGAATTTGAGGAGAAGTGGGACAGTGCTATTGTTTTTTACAGGAAACTTGATGGTGACACGGGAGTTGTTTTCAGGATACCTGTTCTGCTTGTGAAGTCAGGAAAGCTGAAGGAGGGTGAGGTGGAGGCGAGGAAACTTCTTGCGAAGTTTCCTCGCCTCCACCTCACCTACAAAATACTCATCTCCATCCTCGATTCACTCTACGGACCCGACAGTACCCTGAAGTATGCAGGATTGATGATACAGAATGTCCCTGAAGACCCCTACCCCTACGAGGTTATAGGCACCACATCCTACAGGCTCGGTGAAATCGATACCGCACGAGTTTACCTTGAAAGAGCCATCTTCCATGGGAGCACGAACCCGGAGGTTTACTATTACCTCGCTGATATGTACTTCAAAGATGGAAAGAGAGACAGGGCTATTCTTGTCACGAAAATTGCATTCAGGAAACTCACATCAAGCATATCAAACATTACCGAAAGTCTGAGTGGGTCAAATATCCTGGAATTGAAAAAGCACGAGGGTGAAGCAGTCAGGCTCAAGAAGATCAACATGTATCTCAAAAAACTTCTTGTCCTTTTGAGAAAGCACACGAACGACTCAGAATACCTGAAGTTTCTCGAAAATCTGAGAAAGAGGTTCCCGGAGAGTTATCTCGTTAACGAATCCCTATGTGAATA
>Ga0256833_1001686_pt1 | contig 16023 bp, 14 predicted proteins | sample 356284metaG_FD_190535 | JGI IMG/M metagenome (GOLD analysis project Ga0256833, IMG submission 190535) | Hydrothermal vent microbial communities from Mid Atlantic Ridge, Atlantic Ocean - 356-284 | ecosystem: Environmental > Aquatic > Marine > Hydrothermal vents | place: Atlantic Ocean: Mid...
ACCGTAACTTCTTTTTCCCTTCGCAGTAGACCCTTAATTTTCTTTTAGGTGGCGGCGTGTTGGCTGGGAGGTTTTATGTTACAACACCGATCTACTATCCGAATGCTGAGCCTCATATTGGCCATGCTTATACGACTGTTTTTGCGGATAGTCTGAGCAGGTATCATAGGCTTGTTGGCGATGATACCTTCTTCCTTACTGGCACTGATGAGCACGGGTTGAAACTGCAGCGTGCTGCTGAGGCTCGGGGGGTTCATCCTAAAGAGCTTGTGGATGAGATGGCGGAGAAGTATAAGAGGTATTGGGCTCTCATGGATATAAGGTATGACAGGTTTATTAGGACTACGGATCCCGATCATGAAGAGGTTGTACGGCACGCTATAACGGAGATATACAGGAAGGGCCTGATCTATAAGGCTAGGTATTCTGGCTGGTACTGTGTGAGCTGCGAGAAGTTCTACAGTCCTGGGGAGTATGTTGAGGTTGAGGGTAGGCCTTACTGTCCTATACATATGAAGCCTTTGGAGTGGGTTGAGGAGGACACGTACTATTTCAGGCTGAGCTCTTTCGAGGATTGGCTCCGGGAGGTCCTTAAGGGGGACATAGTGTATCCTAGGAGCTACGCTGTGGAGGTCCTGCACAAGATAGAGAAGGAGGGGCTCAGGGACGTCTCCATTGCGAGGCCGAAAGAAAGAGTATGGTGGGGCATACCCGTACCCTGGGACCCCGAGTTCACAATATACGTGTGGTTCGACGCGCTCCTCAACTACCTTACAGGCATAGGCTACCTGAAAAACCCAGAAACATTCTCGAAATACTGGCCCGCCGCGCACCACGTCATAGGGAAAGACATACTATGGTTCCACACAGCCATCTGGTTCAGCATGCTCAAAGCCCTAGACCTAGACCCCCCACGCCGCGTCATAGTGCACGCATACCTTATAAACAGGGGGCTGAAGATCGGGAAGTCAGCGGGCAACGTGGTGAGCATTGACGACCTCCTAGAAGCATATAATGGCAGCGACGGTGTCAGGTACGTGCTCATGAGAATATTCAACCCGGCGAAAGACGTCGAATACACCAAGGAGCTGTTCGACAACATCTACAATACCGAGCTAGCAGACACCTACGGGAACCTAGTAAGAAGGGTCGGAGTGCTTGCACGCAAGAAGCTTGGAGGCACAGTAGAAAGCGACAGGCTAGACCCCGAACTGGAGGACGCCGCAAGAGAAACAATCAAAAAATACAGGGAGCACATGGACGAGTACGAGATAAGCAGGGCCCTAGAGGCCGTAATGGACCTGCTGAGAAGGGCCAACGCCTACATAAACAGGGAGAGACCGTGGGAGAAGCCAGACCCTACACTAGACCTCTACAGTCTCCTAGAAACTATTAGGACCGCGACAGTGCTCCTCAGCCCGGTCGTCACCAAGGCCACGGCGAGAGTGGCGGGCTCCTTCGGGTTCACAGCGAGCAGTATAGAGGACGCGGTGCCAGAGCCTGGGAGGAGGTATCAGGTGCGGGACGCGCCCATACTATTCAAGAAGCTATAGCGTGTCAGGGATACTATTCTCGAGATAATACTTGTTGTTTTGCCCTTCTTACCCTTACCCTCCTCTTCTGGAGCCTCAGAGTATATGAGGGTTATATACCCCTTAGAGGTGTCGCACTCGTCGACGGGCTTACCCACGTAGTCCCCATCCCTGTACGGCCTCTTCTTCCTGGTAACCTTACCGTCCCCGATACACTCTATTACCGTGAAGACCTGGGACTTGCGTTTGAGCTTCTCCTGCATCTCCTTCATCTCCTTGGCCTGTTTCAGCATCATGTACACTGCCGCGGCCAATAGGATTAAGAGTATGAGGCTCTGCATCCACTCCGGCGCCTGCCCGGCCACCCCTTACGCACCTCCCGCTATCATCTGGCCGACGCCTATACTGTTGCCGACCCCTATCACGACGACCGTGTCGCCAGGCTTCGACTCTCTCAATATTATATTCTTGACGCGCTCCACAGCGGCCTCGAGCGCGTCCCCTATCTTCTTGTTCATAGTGAGTATAGCCTCGTCCATCCCCATCTTCACAATAACAGCCCGGAGAGGTATCTTGTGCTTGGCGGCTATACGCTCGAACCTTATCTTCTCCGGCCCCGGATCCCCGATGGCCGCCCCTACACCATCAGCGACGGTTCCGGTCTCCTCCCCCTCGAGCTTGAGGGCCGCGTCAACAGTTATCATCAAGCTGGGCTTGCTACCGCTCCTGACAAGCTCCTCGACAACTAGCTCTGTGGCATAGCCGGGCCTTCCAACGTTAGACTCGGGCCCTTTAGCCTTCACTATTACGAGCCTCCTACCCTCCAGTTCGGACTCTGCAACTACGGTGTCCTCGTTGACCTTCCTCCACTCCGTATCGTAGCCTGCAAGTCTCACCGCGACTATAGGGCCTGCCGCGTCCCCTATCGGGGCCCCCGAGAGGAAGTCGTCGAGAGCCTTACTATACGTCTGGGCTATCTCGACTATTTGCGGCATTACGAGTTGGAGCTGCATTATGAGGATCCAGTTCTTAGTCTTCTCCCCTGTGAGTAGCAGGTGCCTCACGTACTTGTATATGAAGTCTAGCGCTGCCGTTATCTCGGCGGCAGTCTCGGCCTTGCTCCTCGCCACCTCGTCGGCCTCGGGCATATGCCTCTGGAAGTCGTCCCGGAACCTCCTGGTCCTCAGGTTGAACAGGTGGTCGAGCCTCCTGATAATGTCTGTCGGCTCTATGTCGACCGGTGGTATGACGAAGAAGTTTACAACCCTGTCCAACAGGCTGGCGGCCTCCTTGGCCCTATTCTTGGCCATATAGTCCAGCGTCTTCTTCTTAGCGTTCTTCCTCAGATCGTCTAGAAGCGCGAGCTTGGCCCGGATATCTTTTGTCCACACGTATATCTGCAGCTTCTGGTTGGCCCCGAGAAACAGGCCTAGGAAGATTATCAGGAATATGAGCTGGCTAATAGCGTTTATCCATGTAGCTATATCGCTCCCCGCCATCGCTCACCACGACACCCTCAACATTAAACCTGTAATTAGACGATGCCGCGACCAATATGGTGGTGCGCACCTGGATCCAAAATGATCCATCCAACGTTTATTATTCTCTATGCCAAGTGTCCCGCCCATCCCCTGAGACCCCAGACCCCTGGAGAGGAATAGTTCAGTCCAGTTTGGTCGTAACTATCACCCTGTCCTTCAAGAGTAGGAAGGTGTGCTCGAACTGTGCCACAATACCGTTCTCGACCTCGACCAGTGGCGGGTATGAGACGAGGACCCCCCTCCTCTCGAGCTTTTTCAGCCCCTCCACTATCACCTTCCCCTCTAGCTCCCCTGCCAGCCATCTCGGCGTGAAGGGGAGCGTCCTGAACCTCTCAACTATAACCTCTAATACTGCCGACTCCTCCGGCGTTAAGGGTGTTCTCGGCCTCCTACCCGTGTAACTGTAAATGTTCGCGGAGCCCTCCTCCCTCACATACCCCCTCCCATTGGTGCCGAAGGGTTCAACAGCGAACAGGGTTCCCGGGCGCAGCCTCTTATAGAACATTGACCTTTCCGGGACGTTAGGTATGCTCTCCCCCGCATGTATCATGTAGCGCCCTATAGTGTGGCCTGTAAGGTTTCTCACAGGCTTGAACTTGTACTTCTTTATCGTTGCCTCGACCGTTCTACCAATATCGTAAACCCTAATGTTAGGCCTTACAATCCTCACAACGTTCTCCAACGCCTCCCTGACAGCCCTCAACAGGTCCCCGTATCTACCGGAGAGATCCACCGTCACCGCGGTATCCGCGATATACCCGTCAATATGTGCTCCCACGTCCACCTTGACTACTTCGTCTCCCGCGAGCCTCACATCATCGTCTAGACCGGGAGTATAGTGCGCGGCCACCTCGTTAACACTAAAATTGCAGGGGAACGCCGGCTGGGCCCCCTTCCTTCTAATATAGGATTCCACCTCCTCGCAGACCTCCCTGGCACTAGCCCCCTTCTTTACGAGGCTCGCCCCATAGTCTCTAGCCTCGCCAGCTATACGGCCAGCCCTCACAAGCTTGTCCACAGCCTCGTCTAGTACGAACAATTCTCCCCCACCAGTATCCCGCCTATATCCGGGAGCAGAGAGTAGCCTGCTCCTCCTATTCTCCCCGTAGAGGTTATACGGTTGAACACTATATCGTCGATGGAACGTTTAAAGCCAGCACAACGGCACATTAAATAATATACTCGGACTAGCATCTGGGAGGTGGCGTTCTAATGGCAAGGCTCACGTACTACGGTCACAGCGCTTTCATGCTGGAGCTAGACGGTAAGAAGATACTTATAGACCCCTACCTCTCCAACCCTATGAGCCCGGTCAAACCCGAAGACATAACCGATGTGGACCTCGTCGTTCTAACCCACGGGCACGGGGACCACCTGGGGGACGCTATAACAATACTCAAACGTGTCAAACACGCTAAGGCCGTCGCAATATTCGAGCTTGCAAACTATGTGGGAGAACAGATAGGAGACCCCTCAAGGGCGATAGGAGGCAATATTGGAGGGCCAATGCATGTAGACGGGCTCAAAATAGCGCTCACCACGGCAACCCATAGCAGCCCCTACGGCGCCCCTACAGGCGTAGTGATAATGGGCGAGGAGGGCCGAGTATACCATGCCGGAGACACGGGAGTGCACATGGACATGATGCTCATAGGCGAAATATACAAGCCCCACATAGCCCTACTCCCCATAGGCGGCCACTTCACAATGGACCCTGTCGAGGCCGCGAAAGCTGTAGAGCTGCTGAAGCCGAAGGTTGCAATACCGATGCACTGGGGCACATTCCCCGTCCTCTACGGGAAGCCCGAGGACTTCAAGAAGCTGGTTGAAGAGAAAGGGCTCGGAACCGAAGTCGTAATACTGAAACCGGGCGAGAGCTACGAGTTCAAGTTCTAAGCACAATATTATTTTATTTTCCCCGGCCCCTTCCACGCTCATACGTGTAAACCACTATTCGAACCCTCAGAGGGCTCTTAACCGGTTTGGAAGTGGGCTGTGAGAGCCCGATCTTCAAAGTTATGCTCGTGTTAGCCCAAGCCTTCCTGCCAGGTATAGGCTTACCGCGTGGTCGAAGAGCGGGCGGCCCACGCTCTTATACACTCTGACGCTTGAATCCTGGCAGGCCCTCCCGGTTCGGACCGCATCCTCGAGGGTGACAAGCTCGGGCCAGCCCTGGGCGTCTGGCGACTCGACGGTAGCGTTCCCAGTATCTACTAGAAGGCATCGAGCCCTTCTTTTCAGCTCGTCGTCCAACTCTCTAACAGGGGCCGGGGCGCCGACGCTCACAACTATTGTCCCCTCGTTTAGAAGGGCTCCTCTAACCACGGGAGTCCTACTATTAGTGGCCGCCACTATCAGTGTTGCCTCCCTGTGGATCTCCTCTATACTGGAAGCATCCCAGCCCTTCTCCCTGGCAAGTCTAGCCGCGCTACTGCCGGACCGGCTCGCCACTAAAACCCTCTCGGGCTTGAACGCTGCCTGGAACGCTTCACCGTGAGCCCGAGCCTGGACCCCCGCCCCTATTATGCCCAGAACCCCTCCCCGCCTAGCTCCTAGTATGCGGGCCGCCAGCAGACTGGCTGCCGCGGTCCGGACGGCCGTCGCAGCGTTCGCCTCGTAGACCAGGAGGGGATCTCCCGTCTCCGCACTATACACTACTGTGAGAGCCCTCACGAGTGGGAGGCCCCTCTCCGGATTGCCGGGGTATACTCCTACCATTTTCACCGTTATGAGCCGGTATCCTCCCGCGGTCATGGGCGCGAACCAGGTGTCCCCTAAACGTATGGCCCTCCTCTCAGCCTCTACTGTTCCTCCCCTGAGAATTAGGCGTTCGATAGCGTCGGAGAGTGCTAGGGGGTCGACGAGGCGTTCGACTGTGGCATCTGTGAGGAGGACAGGCATCATCATATGCTGTGCACCGGGAGATATCTAGTTCAGGCTACAGTATTATTTGGCGGCCTTCCAGGATGGGAGGGCTCCCCCGGATGCTGGGCCTCACCCTCAAACCGGGTAATCCCTCTCCCGCCGGGCGGCGGTGTCAGCCCAGTGATACCCGGGATAGGGGGAGCCCTCCCTCCGGGTATGGCTGTAGTGTTCCTGGAGTATTATGTGCTGGGCAGGACTAGTAGGGCTACTCTATCCAGTCTCCCGTCTGTATCTTCTCTGGGATATACTTGTCTGCTAGGAATTTTAGACCCTTGCTCGCTAGCGCTTCTATCTCGAGTTTAGCCTTCTTCTGCAGGAATATTTTCAGCTCCCGCCTCCACCGTGGCGTCTGGAACCAGGAGTATTTCATGAGCTCTCTTGCCCTCCTAATGTCGAGGTCTTTGGCTTTAATTATGAAGTTCCTCCTCTCCCTCTCGGTCAGGTAGGGCTTCTTCCCCTTCCACCCGAATATGTCTGTCATGCTCACTCCTAGGAACCTGGCTTTAGGCGTTGCGAGCCTCATGCTCTCATAGCTAAGCTGTATGCTCCCTACCTTGAAGACGCTGTAGATGTACCACCCGTAGGGGTCGCTGTCCGTCAGAATGTATACGGGGAGTTTGAGCTCCTCGTTCAACCTGCGGACGAACCTTCTCGTCGCCCTGTCGGGCTGTCCCGCTCCAGTGACTAGGAGGGCCTTATACTTGTCCCAGAATTTCACCCTGTGGAGCTGCTGGAAGACTGCGTCCTTCTCGACGACGAGTACGAACTCGGCGTCCACGTCTAGGAATTCTATGAGGTCGGGCGTGCTCTCTATAGCGTACGCGCCGTGCCCCATCTTTGAGAGGTCTATGGTGTCGCCGCCGCTCCTTATTTTCATCCTCCCTACAACCTTCCCCTTCTCCTTGCTCAGTATGAGCATGTCCTCCCTCAGCATTCCCGTGTACACTTCGACGTCCCTGATCACGCTGTCGCTCTCAGCCTGCTCCTCCCAGGTGTTCTCCTCCCTCTTCCTCCCCCGCAGGTCCCTGTAGACTATCGTGTGCTTACCCCTGTAGTAGAGGTCTCTTATAGTGGGGTACTCGTTCTCTATTAGGGCCTGGTAGATTATGCTTGCCATGAGTATTGTCTGCATGAACCGGCGGGCCTCTCCCATGTTGAGGAGCTCCCTCTCAATAACGTCCTCTCCCATAACGAGTATGCCCTTCTCCGGGTCGAACCTGGTGTTGGCGAGGGTTCTCTTCGGGATGACAAGCTTGGGCGGCTTACCCTTAAGAATATCGTCTAGGACCTTACGGAACTTCTCATGTATTACCTTAGCCGCCCTCCTCCTAGCCTCCACGTCCACCTTATCGCTGGGAACACTGCTCATTACGCTTCCACCTACAAGATTACATGGTAAATGGAAAGCTTATACTATGCCTACTCCAGGTGGATATTCTCTATGACGCTCCGCACAACCTTCTCCGGGTCCTCATGGTCCACGCCGGGTATCTCGGGTATCTCGATGTTCCTCGAGACAAGCTTTATGAGCGCCTCCATAAGCCTCCGCTCCTCATCCTCCGAGGGGGGAGACCACTTCTCGGGGGGCTTGGCCAGCATTGCGAGGCCCCTCGCTATCTCCGGTATGTACTTTGCTATGGTTATGATCTTCCTCCTCGCCTCGGCCTCCCTAGCCTTCCTCCCCAGGAATAGCCGGAGCCTCCTGGCAACCTCCTGGACAGCAGTCCTTATCTCGCTCTCTATCTCTGGCACGTCGCTTATGCTCTCCTTCCCGACCCCCTTATAGGGGATTTTCGTGCTCGCGATATGCACTAGGACCGCGATTGGGGCGGGGAACTCGACCCTGTAGATCTTCCAGTTTATGTTGCTCACAACCTTGTAGGCTACATCCTCCCTCTCCTCGTAGAGGAGGGGGATCTTGTTAGCGTATCGTAGCAGGAGCGGCTCCTGCACGGGCTCTAGAGCTCCGCCATACGCGATCCCCACCTCGACAATAAAGCTGTGCCCCGCATAGGCCCGGGGAGGCCTCGTCACTGCGTCAACCCATTCCGGCTCGAACATTCTCTTCAAGCCGAGCTTTATCAGGTCCTCCCCTATGGGGCTTAGGTGCTCGCTCTTAGGAGCCCTGAACCCCCTGTAGGATTTCATCGAGTCCACTAGCCTGACTAGTAGGTCGTTATACTCCTTCCTCAGCAGGTCTCGGGGTTTAATGTCTGGCGGTATGCCGACCTGCTTGAGGAACTTCTCAGCCGTTATCTTACCGACACTCTGGAACTCTGTCACGAGCACTTGGAGGAGCGTCCTGGCATTGGTGGACTGCAGTAGGAGCTTCATCTGGTTAACGTCGATACCGTGGGGGTGGGGTTTAGCCTCTTTGGGCGGGGGAGGCATCTTGTTTGTGAGCCTCGGGAACACGAATACTTGGCCCTCGGGCGTTTCGAACACTATCTCAGCGTATGGAGCTATTATGGCGGTCCTCTTGATATACTCTAATATTCTACTCTTCGCCCTCGACCAGTCGCCCTCGAGCGTTATCGTTACCCTGGTCCCGTGCCACCCGCTCCTCTTCCTCCACTGGCCCCTCTCGACGATCCTCGGCTCGTTCTTCTCAGTATCAATATATAGCTTTCTCGAGTAGACATACTCGCTATTCCCGATACTACTATAGACCTCGACCGGCTTCCCAGCGGTCATCTGCCCGTATAGTACTGCGGCTTTAACCCCGAGACCGTACATGCCGCGGGTCTGCCTTATCACGTACTTACTGGAGAATAGGACCCTCCCGAAAGCGTTAGCAATAACAGTGGGGGGCACGCCTATACCGTTATCCTCTACTGTGACACGGAACCATTTCTTTGCGTTCCCATGCTTCGCCTCCAGCTCCTCGTCATAGGTTATGCTGACCTGTATGAACGGGAGTATCCCGTGGGTGTCTGTAGCGTCTAGCGCGTTCTCAACGAGCTCCCTCACTGTCTGGTAGAGGGCCCGTGTAGGGTTGCTGAAGCCTGCCAGCTCCCTATTCCTGGCGAAGAACTCGGCTACGCTCATCTCACGATAACGTTCTCCCTTCCTAGCCTCCCCAGTCTTCCCCGTCTGCTTTGCAACACTACTAGCCCTGGCCAAAGGCTACACCCGATCCTAGCATTGGCCCCTCCGAGAGGGCAAAGCCCGCCGCTCCTCCGGGGGGAGCAGTGTACTGTTAAGGGGTTACAGTGCCTGCCGGTGCAGGCGTTGACCGTATAATCCCGGAGCCTCCGTTGGTAGTATGGTGTTCTCTCGGAGGATTATATAGGGGGGTGTTCTAGGAGGCCTTCAACTCTAACTATAGGGAGCCTGTTCACTACGAACAAAACGTCCAACCCCCGAACCTCGGATACGGCGGGACTCCTAGACCTCTCTACAAGCAGGCCGACAGCCTCCCCAGCATGCTCGGCCAGCCTGCGCGCCGGGATGGGCCTCCCCTTCTCCAGTATTCTGAAAGCGGTTTCAACCGCTGTTTCGAGCTGGCGGTCCTCCTCTAGCATCTCGGAGAGTATTCCGAGGTCTACGGTCTCCCTCATACCGCGCGCCTCGAGGAGCGATCCTCTGAGCTTCCACTTCTCCGGGAGCCTCTCGAGGCTTATCCTCCTCTCACGGGGCATCCTGTAGGGGTCGTCGCGGAGGAGGCCTCCCTGCTCTGCGAGCATGGCAGCCTTGACCCTATAGTTTGAGGCGTCTTCCGGTCTGAACTCGTCCATTACGATTATAGTGTCGGCTCTTGCTAGTAGCGGTATCGCGCCGCTAGCGACTATTATAATGCTTATACCCTGCTTTTTCATGCTACCAGCAAGGTCCGGGAGGGTCCGGAGGCTCCTCTTACCGGTATATTCCTCGACCCAGACGTCCCGGTGGAGGATGTTTGTAGCAGTCTCATCCTCGTCCACGAGTATTAGCCTGGATCCCGCCTCGACCGCTTCCTGTATTGTTGCCGCAACGCTTGTGGCACCGCTCGCGTCGGCCGTCGTGAAACATTCCGGGCCTACCCTCTTCCCTGGGAGCGAGACTATCCATGGTCGCAGGTCTACGCATTTGACGCTCCTACCATTCTCGCTCCTAACATATACGGCGTCCCTCCTAGTGATAACATACTCTCTACCGTCGCCTGGAATATGGTTCCAAACACCGTGCCTGATAGCCTCCAGGAGCGTTGTCTTCCCGTGGAATGCGGGCCCAACGATTACTGTCAGGCCCTCGCGTATGGCCATACCCGTTATGGTACCGTAAGGTAGAGGTATCTCGACCCGGAGGCTCTCCGGGGACTCGAACGGTACGGCCCCTGGTAGAGGGTCACTGCACGAGCCACACTTACGTGGGAGTATGCTGCCGTCCCCTATGAACGATACTGCCCTGTTAGCGTTGAGCCACGCCCTTATGGCTTCCTGGTTCTTCCAGGTCTTACACCAGCCGGACAGCCTGTTCCTCTCCGCGAAGAGTATCTCCACTGCCCGTTCGATCCTGCCTGGTAGTATGCTGAATAGTAGCCTCTCAGCCTCGCCCCCAAGGATTCTCCTCCTCCTGCTCGGCAGGCCGACCCATACTTTGAAGCATAATTGGGGGTCCCCGTCCGTCCTCAGTATAGAGGCGCTCCTCCTCACCATTATAGGTGCGGGCCGGGGAACCGAGAGGAGGCCGCTCTTACCCTCCCCCATCCTCCCCCCGGGCGTGCTGAGAACCTGTGAGAGGACCCGCAGGGCGAGGTCCTCCACTGCTGTGACCGCATCCACACACTCCCCAACCGATGCTAGGGGTTTAACGGGGACGCATGCCTCCACCACGCTTGGAGGCGCGAAGGGGTCGCCCTGCACCTTTAACACTCTGAGCTTTACCCTACCAGCCGTGTCCTCCGAGCCGAGGAGGTCCTTGTAGGCCTTGTAGCCTCTACCGTCGATCCTGCGAAGTATGCTTCTTATACCTGGCATGCTAGACCAGCTCTCACTACACCCGTTTCCTGGGGGCCCGGTACGAGGGATGTACTGGCGGGTAAATATAGCCTGGCTCGGCCCTCCACATCCTATAATAGGAGTGTCCACGTTGGCCGACGCTATACGTAAGCTTGTGAGGCGTCTTGGGCCTAGGAAGGTTTCCACGGACCAGGCGCTGGTGGCGCTTTACGCGAGGGAGCCCAGCGGCCTCCAGGGTAGGGCCTGGGCTGTGGTCTTCCCAGAGTCGGAGGATGATGTTAGGGTTATAGCTAGGACGGCCTATGAGACTGATACCCCCATATATCCTCAGGGTAGCGCTACCAGCCTCTCCGGTAACGCGGTGCCCGAGAACGGTATTGTCGTGAGCTTCGAGCGTATGAACAGGATACTCGAGGTAAACATTATTGACGGTAACGTCGTGGTCGAGCCCGGGGTCAGGCTGGACGATCTTAACACTGTCCTGGAAAGGGAGGGCTACATGTTCCCGGTTGACCCTGCAAGCAGCGCTGTGGCCACTGTGGGGGGCGCCATTAACAATGGGGCCGGCGGCCTGAGAGGCGCCAAGTATGGCACTATGAGGGAGTGGGTCCTAGGGGTCAACATCGTCCTGGCCGATAGCGAGGGCACACTCCTACGGCTGGGCTGTAGGACTGTCAAGTGCAGGCAGGGCTACGATCTTACAAGGCTAATCGTGGGCAGCGAGGGGACCCTGGGGCTTGTTACTCGCGCCATCCTCCGCATCGCCCCCCTACCGGAGGATACGGTTTACGCTCTCGCCTTCTTCCCCGGCCTCGACAGTCTAATGGGGGCCTTCACCGCGTTGAGGAGGAGCAGGATAAACCCGTTCATGCTGGAATTCATGGACTCTAAAACTGTAGAGTATGCGAGCAGGCATCTAGACCTGCCCTACACCCCTAAGGGTGACATGCTCCTCGTCGGGATAGAAGTTAACCGTGAAGCGGCCCAGAGGGTGCTGAAAGACCTTGAAAACCTGCTAGCAGATCATGGCGCGGAGAGGATTATCACCGCCCACGGCGTCGAGGAGGCGCGTAGGAAGCATCTCTTTACTGTTAGGAAGAACCTTTTCGCCGGGCAGGCCGGCTTGACCCTTGACAGGGCCGGGCCTGGCAGGAGGATTAGGGTTATGATTGAAGATATCGTTGTCCCCCCTAGTAGGGTTCCCGAGGCAGTGAAACGTATCAGGGAGCTGGAATCGAAGTACGGCCTTACCGTTTTCCTGGGAGGCCATATAGGGGATGGTAACCTCCACCCTGCTGTCGGTATCGTGGAGGGTGTCGACGATCCTCAAGTTGTTGAGGAGTGGTTCAAGGATGTGATGAGAATAGCAGTCCAGCTTGGCGGCACGGTGAGCGCCGAGCACGGGATAGGCCTGCTGAAAAAGGAGGGGCTGAGATACGATCTCGAATCTAGGGGCAGCCTGAAAGCCCTCAGCCTAATGGCCGAGATAAAGAGGGTGTTCGACCCCAAAGGACTCCTAAACCCTGGCAAGCTAGTATAGGCATGATCGGGAGGTCTACCTAGAGATGAGCGGTCCGAACACGATCGACAGGCTGAGAACATGGATATCTGAGACCGCGGGCAGATGCATCTACTGCGGCTTCTGCGAGTCCGTATGCCCCACGAGACCCTTAGGACCCCACAGGGGGTATGGGCCTCGTGGGAGGGTCGCTATGGCCCGGCTGGTGGCGGAGGGCGTAACACCCCTGTCCAACACCGTTGTAGAATCGGTCTACACATGCCTGCTCTGCGCCGCCTGCGAGACCAAATGCCCGGTCGGGCTGCCAATAGCCGATATAATAAGGGCTGCCAGGCGCCTCTACACTTTAGAGGCTGGCTTCTCGGCCCGGGAAGAGAAGGGTAGGGTGCCCGCTATTGCTAGACGTTAGGAGTATACTGTCAATACTCGCCTCCAACATCAAGGCGACGGGCCTCCCAGTGCCCGCGCCTAGAGAGGCCCTATACTCGTGGTCGGAGGGCTTATCGATCCCGAAAGATGGAGATACCCTACTATATACTGGAGGCTTATACCAGCTCCTACCGTACATTGAGGTTTACTCTTCACAGCTGGCAAAGCTGGAGGATAAGAGGAGTGGGGGCCTGCTGCTCAGGGCGGCTGGCAGGTTCTCGAGCCTCTCCAGGATAGCTGGGGCTATAGTGAGGCCCTCCAAGCGTGAGGTCGAAGAGTCGAAACGCATCCTACAGAGTATTGTCCGCCTCCTAGACGCTGCCGGTGTTAGGGTCGCGTACAGGCGGGAGGTTGACGGGTATAGCGGGGTGCTCCTCTACGATATGGGGCTTGACGACGACTTCAAAAAACACTTCGCCCAGGTCGCCAGGAGCCTCGCGCAGACAGGAGCACGCACAATAGTAACGGTCGACCCGCACACCACCCACGTGCTGAGAAGCGTGGCCCGCAGGCTAGGACTACTCCCAGAATTAGAGGTTAAAACCTACCTGGAGCTCCTAGCGGAAAACATCGACAACATCAACTTCAAAAAGGGCCGTGCAGGCACTGCCGCCATCCACGACTCTTGCCTTTACGCCCGGAGAGAGAACGTAATAGCGCAGCCCCGCCTCCTTCTGGAGAGAGCCGGCTACCAGATACTAGAACCGAGGAGGAGCGGTAGGCTAACATACTGCTGCGGGGGCCCCATAGAAAGTATAGCCCCGAAGCTCTCATCCCGGATAGCCCTGGCAAGAATAGGAGAGCTCGCCGATACTGGGGCTGAGCGGATAGCCACGATGTGCCCCATATGCCTTGCAAACCTCAAACGCGCGTCTCGCACGGCTGGAGGCCCGCCCGTCGTGGACCTCTCGCTTTTACTGGCTGAGAGGCTGGAAGCATGAGGCTCACGCTCGAGGAGGTTCTAGAGCAGGTCTACCGTGGCCTTGAGGATCCCGAGTTCCAGGAAGCCCTCCGCCGGGCGGTCTCCAACGCGGAGGGGAAGCACCTGGAGAAGCTGCGCTCGCACCCCTACCTGTCAGCCCTGGCAAGACAGGTTCGCGAGGCCAAGGAGGAGGTTATTAACAATATCGACACGTATGTGAGGAAGACTATGGAGAGTCTTAGAAGGGTCAAGGCCACCCCCTACCTCGCGGAGACAGCATCGGAGGCCCGCGAGATAGTATATAGGATCGTTGGCGGTGAAGGCCCGGTCGTTATGAGTAAGAGCATGGTAGCGGAGGAGGTAGGGCTAAGGGATTACCTCTCCTCGAGGGGGGTCGAGATCTGGGAGACAGACCTAGGCCAGCTCCTCGTGCAGCTGGAGCATGGGAAGCCCATGCACACGACGGCCCCAGCAATACACCTCACAGTCGACAGGGCGGCAAGGCTCGTCAGGGATAGGCTCGGGGTCGACCTCCCCCCGAAACCCCGCCCGGAAGATATCGTTGCGGCGGTAAGAGTCTTCCTTCGAGAGAAGTTCGTGAGGGCGAAGGCGGGGATAAGCGGTGCTAACGCTATAGCCGCGGATACCGGGGCTGTAGTGCTAGTTGAGAATGAGGGTAACATAAGGCTTGTAACCGGCCTCCCAGAGAAGCACATTGTTATTGCTGGGATCGACAAAATACTTCCAAACCTTGATATCGCACTCGCCGAGGCCCTAGTGCAGGCCGCGTACGCGGGCCTCTACCCTCCGACTTATATAGATGTTATAGCCGGCCCGAGCAATACTGCCGATATAGAGCACCACAGGGTTTACGGCGCTCACGGCCCGAGAGAGCTCCACGTAGTCCTTGTAGATAATGGCCGTTTGAACGCCGCCCGCGACCCCGACCTGAGAGACCAGCTCAGGTGCATACGCTGTGGGCGGTGCCAATGGGAATGCCCCGTCTGGCAGCAGACAGCAAACCTCTGGGGGGGACCCGTCTATGGGGGGCCCATGGGCGTCCTGTGGACTGCTATCACGCTGGGAAAGGAGGCCGGGGCGGGCCTTGCCATGCTGTGCTTGAACTGTGGCAGGTGCGACGCGGTGTGCCCCGTAGAGATCCCCCTCTCGAGGCTGATAAGGAACCTCAAGAAGTATTATGCGGAAAAGTAAGGGGGTGCCCGCCGGGCCTCCACACGCTTCAGACCCTGAGATTCTCGACGATACGTTCGAGGAGGGACACGAGCTGTTCGGGGCTCGACCCCCTCCACATCGCCCTCAGGCTTACCGGGGTCACGACAGCATACCCTTTGCGGATAAACCATATATCGGAGCCTGGTGGCGGGTCTGGATCATAGATTTTCTCCTCATCCATTACAGCATATACCGTGTCCCCGCCTATCTCGACGTCGACATTATAGGTATTCCAGGCCATGAAGCCCGCCCTAACACCCCTAGGATTCACTGGCGAGTTGACTATGAGCACTGTACTCTCCCGTTTGAGCGTGCGCCTCTCATCTTCCGAGAGCGAACCTATTATACCAGAGACTATCCGTGCCGCACTATAGGCTACGCGCGGAGTTTCAACCTTCCTCTCAGTAGTGCTTGCAGCGATACTTGGGACCCCTAGGAACGCGCCTTCTATGGCGGCCCCTATAGTGCCGCTCGTGAAGAAGTCCTCGAACCCCATGTTGGGCCCATGGTTTACCCCCGAAACTATATAGTCTGGCGGTTCCGGTAGGAGGGCCCGGACGGCCATGTAGACTATGCTTGCAGGCGTCGATGATACTGCCCAGGCTCTCACAGCTCCCGGGTATGAGACCTCCCATACCCGGGCTTTAAGCCAGACCCCCTTCCCGGAGCCGCTCTTCTGAGTGCTGGGGGCCGCAACGTAAACCTTATGGCCCCTCCCGGCCAGCTCGTCCACGAGCGCCCTCAGCCCTGGAGCCGAGAGCCCGTCATCGTTTGTCGCTAGAATAACGGCCAGGCCTACTCACCGGTGTACAACCAGCTGTCCCCTGAGGGCAGAAAAATAGTCCTATGCCCAGGATCGGGCCTATGTCCTGGCGCATGGTGGATCGTAAGGGTCCTTGACCTCCACGCCCAGAAGCAGGCATATGCCCGTGTTCCTACCATAGTAGATACATTCTAGACAGTTAGAGGCCGGCTTGCCTTC